>Ga0210388_10000290_pt1 | contig 43835 bp, 44 predicted proteins | sample IncBWC19OmetaG_FD_155485 | JGI IMG/M metagenome (GOLD analysis project Ga0210388, IMG submission 155485) | Forest soil microbial communities from Barre Woods Harvard Forest LTER site, Petersham, Massachusetts, United States - Inc-BW-C-19-O ...
AACTGCTGCTCATCATCGCGCCGACAGCGACGCCAACTCCAAAGCCTATGACGGCGGCCGCCGCAGCGGAAGGAGGAGGAGGCGGCGCGACGTAGGCAGGAACCACATAGGGATAACCGTAAACCATCGCCGGGTTGTACACGGGAACGTATACAACCTGCGGATTCACAGGCTGAATGACGATTGTTTGCGGCGACTGCTGCACGACGGATAGTTGTGGCCCCGAAACCAAGTTGCCAGCCGCATACGCCTTCGCACGTAGAGCTTGGACGGCTAGCATTACATCGGAGGCTTGCGTGCTGTATGCCTCTCCCAGCGACGAAGTCCAACTGAGATTCTTCGACATATTGGCTAGCACGGAAGGAAATTGGGTGAGCGCCTTCACGCTGGGCTCCCAACTTTGCGCATCTACTGCCGCCATTAAAGTCTGGCCCGTAAGTTCCGGGTTCATCTGAATCCAGTTCTCGGCATAGGCTACCTGGTCTGGAAATGACGAAGCGGAAAGTACCTGAGCTACCAGAGCGTCCGGATAAAGCGCGATGGGCGCCACCAGCGCTTGCAATTCTGCCGCGGTCAAAGGTGTGCCCTGCCCCGAATACCCAGGCGTCTGCTGAGCATCCAACGGCACAGCGCCAAAAATCACCAGGACGGATAGCGTCATCGACAAAAGCTGTTTCGTGAAATTTTTGATCATTTTCTACTCTCCACTTCTTCTTTCCACGCTCGGAAAGGGTTCAGTCTTGGCCATCGAGAGCTGTAGCCCAGCTCTCGATGATAGAAAATTGAACGACTAGCAAACGGGATCGTTTCGTCGCCGTGCAGGCTAACAAAAATCGTCCCCGAGCAAATAAACCATTACATTTGGCTATGCTCGGCGATGGGCTTGCGTAAGGCTACTGTCAGTTTTGACAGACGGAGGCGCCACCCTTCCTGTTCAAAATAGTTAGCAGATAACCTGAGCCGCTGCGTAACCAGTAACCGCGACAGGGCTCGGGCCTTATGCAACTTCCCTTTGCTGGAACTCATTGAACACGAGAGGTCTAGGCACAGGGAGAAGGCACCGGAAATCACGAGAATGCGCTTGTGTATGATGTGTCAGAAAGGTCTGAGCCATTCTCGATTATCTCAGCCACATTTCGTCTTGCTGAAACAATCAGGGAACCATCCCGCAGTCGAACATCTTGTTGACAATAGGCGGTGCCACCTTGTTGATGAAGGCAGTACGCATCTGTGGATCGGTCCTGAGAAATGCGACGAGTTTTTGCTCTTCCAGAGTCGGGGGCGCTTTTTGGGACTTCTGAATCCACAGCTGCTCGCAGCTTGACTGTTGGTACTTCGCAATAATCTTGTTGGCCACGCCATCCATAACCGGGTATTGCTGAGGCGGGGTCTTAGCCTCACTTGGGCGAAGAAGCGGTATAGCCGACATCAGTGCGGTGAAAAGGGCAAGCCCGGCAATCCAAGGGTAGTAGCGCTTAATCATGATTTCCTCCGTATATCGAATGCGTCCGTGTATTCAATTCTCAGCTCCTACTACGTCCTCGCCGGTTGCCAGGATTCCGTCTTCCGAATCGTGGCGACTACGGCAGCCAAGCTATGCCGTTTCTGACAGACGATGGGCAGGGCGGCTACTGTCAATACTTACGATACGAGGGCCGATTTATCAGAGGGGGGCGCACTGGTCATCAAAGGAGGCTTCAAGCGCATCCCAAATGACGATGAATGGAAGACAAGGAAAGATTTGCGGATTCGTAACGATCCCTACTCAAAGGCGGGGCGATTCTGCAGACGATGCGCTATCCACGAGACGTGAACGTGGGCGAACTTATTGACAATTCGAGCAAGGACAGCGGGTGCGCTTATTTTGGCCGGCTGGAGGCCGCGCACCCGCAAGAGGTCCTGGCTGCTTAATCTCGCCGCGTGATACTAAAGAACAGGCCTGCGACCTTGAATGACTCGAATCAAGACAACAATGATCGCCACAACCAGAAGAATGTGAATGAACCCTCCCAGAGTGAACGAAGTCACCAGGCCCAATAGCCATAGGATCAGAAGGATTACCGCAAGCGTCCAAAGTAGGTCCATTGTCTTCTCCTTATGTCCGTCGTCTGTGTTTCGCGCCTGTCTGATGGGTTGAAACAGCGACGCTACGTAATGCGTGGAGATTAGATGGAGCGGTATGGGTGGAACATAGGGTGAACGTTGTAGTCCGCTTAACATTCCCATGTATGAACTTCCTTCCTTCTATCCTTTTATCGCTGACTCGCTTTGGTATTTCCGTTTTTCGTAACAGGGGGCGCCGGAGCGGCGTTTTCCAACTTCTGCACGTTGGCTTTCAAACGGGCTCGCGCCTTCTCCGATAGCTTGTCCGAGGCGGGAATATCCGGCGAAGAAAAGTAACCCAGAAGATTGGTCCGCAATTCCGGAGAGGCTTGAGAAAAATCCTTTTTCGCAAGCTCGTCGAGAAGTTGCGCACAAGCATCGTCATTCAACCTATACTGACCACGCGCGGTAGTTTCGCCTACATCGAAGTTGTCATTGCGCAAAGCCACTTCCCCTTTTCGTAGCTCGCCCAAGAGGGCCCGATAGCGATCCAGAGTGACATTGAAACTGTCTTCAAATAGCTTTTCTGTTTGCGGCGTAGGAGTACGAAACGAGAGCACCTTAAGAGGGCCGATCTTCGGAAGGATACGATAGAGGAAAGAGAGAAAGGCTTCGCCCAAGCCGGGCTTGGTGTAGTCCTTTCCCCAGTTTTTTTCGTAGCTTGACCGCGAAATGTTGTATAGAAATTTTTGGCGGGTTATTCCCGGCAAGTCCTTCTGAATATCATCCTGTTTCAGTTTCCATGCGACCCTTGTCGCTTCCGGAATGAGCGAGCTTACGTCATGCCTGTAGGAGTTAATTACGCGCGCTTCGTTCTTTAGCACATACGAAAGTTCCAGACCGTAAGTCTCCTGAAAAGCCCGCTCCAGGAGAGGCGCGGCGACCTCAAAACCAATAAAGTCATGATAACTGTCGGGAGCAAAGCGGCCCTTGGCAACCTCCAGTACGTCGAACCCAAATTCGGTTTTCACATGAGCAATCGGATTGTCCTCATATGTGATGACATCCCCGTACTTCTTTTTGAGTTCCGGATACAGCATCGGAACAGCGAGGTTTGTCGCCAGACGATGGCCGCTATTGTCCGCCGCATAATGCGCCATGGCTCCAATCGCGAAAGCATAGTCGTTCAGATCCTGAGAATCGCGCAGAAGGGCTTCGATAAAATCGCCGCTGCGAAAATAGTGCGTAAGATCGCTAAAGAATTTATTGCCGTGTGGGTAGTAGCCCATGTCCTGAATAATGGCGCCGCCATAGGCGTAAGCGTGGGCATTGCGAAGCTCGTCTCGGGTGGCAGCCGGAAAACGCGCGAGTAGCAGAGGGCGGATATTTGTATCCCATGCTGCATCAATAATCGCTTCGTGGGTTAAAACGGAATAGGCCTGAGAAGGACATGGCCACGCAAGACAAATAGTAAGGATACAAACCACTGCGCATCGCAAATGCTTCATGAACCAGAGGACCACAATCTCCAATAAAAGGGTGGAAAATCCAGCGAGACGCGGGAGCCAATCGCTATTCCTGGAACACATGGCCCCTGCGCCTCGCGCTAAAGGATGACGCTGGTCTGGATTAGGATTGGCCAGCGCTGCGCTTCTTTTCTCTCGCGTTGGCGCGAGTTTCCGCTTCCTGCTCGCGCTGGCGTTTTTCTTCCGCTGCTTCTTCGCTTCGGAAGGACCGGGCAAACTCATCAACCTGTCTCTCGGCCTCTTCCTTCACGATTCCGTAGCGTTCCTGAATCTTCCCGATCAACTGTTCCCGCTGACCGTGGATCACAGTGAGATCGTCGTCGGTGAGTTTTCCCCACTTTTCTTTTACCTTGCCAGATTGTTGTTTCCATTTTCCTTCCAGCTGATCCCAATTCATAGGAGTCTCCTGATTTTAGTCTTTCGTAACGGCCACGGGCTCGGCGTTGCGCCGCTGGGAAGCGCGTCGAACCTTATACAAGCCAAGAGGACCACGCAGGTAGATGAGCGTACATACAGGAAAACACTGAGTTGTGGGCTCTGAAAGGTGCAACTCTTGCGTTTTCATTGAATACAGCATTCCTTGAAGATGGATAAGTACTCCACCGTATGGAGGTTCCCGCGCCCCTGGTTTAAATTTAAAAAGGTTACGAATCGTGGCGGGTTTCTCGAACTCAGGAAGTCAGCAAGACGCCTGGTTCAAGGCTAGAAAATCTAAACGGGAAACATAAGGAGGTTGTGATGCTACGTTGGGCATTGGGGTTCTTTATTTTGGCTCTTATTGCAGCAGTGCTGGGATTCTCCGGGATTGCGCTAGCTGCGGCAGGGATCGCGAAGATCATCTTCTTTATCTTCCTTGTTCTTTTCCTTGTGTCGCTCGTAGGTCATCTCCTACGCCGAGTTTGAAACAGCTATTTCAAGATTTCTTTCTCGGCGTGAAGGGCTGAACACATTTCGATTCGCGAATACGGAGGAATCATGGGCGGACGAACAATTCTGGGAATCGCTTTGATCGCCATCGGGCTTTTGGCCCTGGCGTATCAAGGGTTCAGCTACACAACACAAAAGAAGGTCGTAGATATTGGGCCCATCCAGGCAACGAAGGAAGTACATCACACTGTTCCTCTTCCTCCGATACTTGGCGCTGTGGCCCTCTTAGGCGGAGTCATCGTCGTGGTTTCCAGTCGCCGCGGAGAGTAGGTTCAAGGCAAATCAGTGAAGGTTTCAAAATACAAAAAAGGATGGAGGATAGATTTATGAATCGTATGGCAGCTATTTTCGCGGGTGCGCTGATGCTGGCGCCTCTCTCATTTGCACGGAACGCGGCGGACGACGTGAAGGACGAAAACAATCGCTTAGAGAACGCCGGGACGGTCATCCAGGAGATTCTCGACATTCCGGATGACATCCCTCAAGACCTACTAAATAAAGCTCGCTGCGTAGTGGTGCTGCCTTCCGTTCTGAAAGCAGCTTTCGTCGTTGGTGGAAGCTACGGCCGCGGCACGATGGTTTGCCGCACGGGCAAGGATTTCACGGGCCCCTGGGGCGCGCCAGCAATGTACGCTCTGGAAGGCGGCAGCTTCGGATTACAAATCGGAGCAGAAGCCACGGACTTCGTGATCTTGGTGATGAACAATCGTGGAGCGGAAAGTCTGCTTCATAGCAAAGTGAAGCTTGGTGGAGATGCTTCCATCGCCGCCGGACCGAAGGGCCGGACTACGTCAGCAGACACAGACGCTTTCATGCGTGCAGAAATGCTGAGCTATTCGCGAGCGCGTGGCGTTTTCGCAGGCGTGTCGTTGGAAGGCTCGACGCTCCGTCCTGACAATGATGCCAATCACCGCCTGTACGGCCCCGATGCCACGGCGGCGCTAATCATCACTGAACCGAAGTATGAATCTCCTGAATCCGGAAAGACGCTTGTTCATCGTTTGCAAAAGGCCTCTCCGGAACGTAAGCAGTAAGTAGAGTCAAACTGGGAAACCAAATTGGGAAGAAGGGCGAGGCGAGGGTTGCCTCGCCCTATCCCTTTTTGGAGTTCTTTTGTCGATTCAACAAGCCAATTCAGCGGGGGCCATGAGGAATACGAGGTTATGTTCAATTGTATACAGCTTGGACTGTATTGTTCGTGATTCCCTGTCGTCTTATACCTGATAGCCACAAAGGCTGATTTCGACCAACCCAGCCATACAGGAGAGGCCGCCGTGATGAACAGCCAGATGGCACACTCGGAAGAAAAACTTATAGCCAGCGCGCGTGCAGGAAGCCGCACCGCATTTGGAGAGCTCGTTCACCGGCACTCTCATCGCGTCTACGGAATGTCTTTCAAGATCCTGAAGAACCGCGAAGACGCCGAGGACAACTTGCAGAATGTCTTCTGCAAAGCGTATGGGAAGATTGGGCAGTTTGAAGGAAATTCTCAGTTCTCCACTTGGTTGGTCCGCATCGCAATCAACGAAGCGCTTATGATGCTGCGCAAACGCCGGCCGGAAGCAGCGGCAACCACAGGGCCTGCCAGCGAGGACGGAATATTGGACGGCAATGAAACGCGCGCCGAGCTTCGGGATTTGCGTGCGGATCCAGAGCGCGAATATCTGACGAAGGAATTGGCCACGAAGGCTCTCGATGCCTTACATCCAACTCTCAAGAACACTTTCATCCTGCAAAAAGGGGAAGGTTGGACGAGCCGGGAATTGGCTAAAGCCATGGAAATTACTCCAGAGCTGGTAAAGTCCAGAATCTTCCGAGCCCGGGTGAAACTGCGGCAGCGGCTCTTGGTCCTTACGAAAACGGAATCAATGGCGCTGCAAAGCTAGAATAGCCAGCGCCAGAAATCGGCGATTCAAACGAATCACAAAGCGAGGCCCCAAAGAGCTCTCTCTCTTTGGGGCCGATGCAATTCAGATTCAAGAGGTAGCTATTTAGGCTTAGGCGGCAGAAATCACGCGGACTTACGGTAAAGCACGCTTGGCGATGTGCCGAGCTACAAAGGACTCTCAAAGCAATTATATCTGCCTGCGTACATCAGGTAGCCAACGGCCAAGGGCAACTTCCAAGGCGGTCAAACTGCAAAGGCCCGCCTCGGGTTACCGTGTGCAGTCACTCCCCTATGGGACATGGCCGCGGCGATCTTACCAATCACGAGACTATCGTAGGCAACGAGAGAATGGTCTTCCATCGGTGGAACTCTGTAGAAATCGAGCAGAAAGATTGAACCGTTAGAAAGTGAAACAAAAGGTGGGAGCTTGTCTATTGAAAGCTTAAGACGTTACTGCAGCCCGCTCATTTCTTGAATCACGCTCTTCACCACTTCGCTATCCATCTTTGGGCTGATATAGGAGCCCTCTCCGACCACGACTGTAAGAGCTTTCACCAATTCCTGTTCCGCGTCTGTCTTCAGCAGGTATCCCCTTGCGCCTGCGCGAAAAGCGCTCCGCAACAATTCGGCTGATTCGTGAAGAGTGAGCAAAACAATTTTGATGTCAGGCTGCGTTTTTCGAATGGCCCTCGTTGCCTCGATGCCGTTTAGTCCGGGCATGGAAACGTCCATAATGATGACTTCCGGCTTCAGTTCGTCAGCCAAGCGGATAGCCTCTTTCCCATTTTCCGCTTCGCCGCAAAATTCCCATTCCGGGAATGAATGCAAAATCGTCTGAACACCACGACGGATAAAAGCGTGGTCATCGACGATCAGCACCCTAGGCATGGACAGTGATCTCCTCGCGTCCTGGTCGAGAGTCCCAGAAAGAACATCGCAAACTGCTGCAATTCATTCGAAGAAGCATCCACTTCCAATGTGCTGCGCTTCCGTATGAGAACAACACATCTTGCGCGAACGCAGGGGGGAGCGTCACGCCTCAACTATCATGCCTCAATGATTTGATTCTTCACCGCGTACCGAACGACCTCGCTGACGGAATGCATCTCCAGCTTTCTCATGATATTTGCCCGGTGAGTTTCCGCCGTCTTAACACTGATCCCAAGAGCCACGGCCACTTCTTTGCTGCTCTTGCCTTCCGCGAGCAACTGCACAATTTCGCGTTCGCGGGAAGTAAGCCTGTTTCGCAAATGGGCTTCCGGATCGGGCACGGAATTCTGATTGGTGAACCCGTTCAGAAGCATTTCTGCCGCGCGGGACGTGAAAAATGTTCGCCGATTGGCAAGAGCTTCAACTGCGCTTACGAGGTCGCGATCGGCGTCGGACTTCATGATGTAGGCACGGGCGCCTGCCTCGACAATGTCCCGGACTAGTTGATCCGAAAAATGTAGCGTCAAGATGAGAATGCCTATTTTCGGAAATGATTTATGGATTCGGCGTGCCGCCTCAAGGCCGTTGAGATCCGGCATGCTGACATCCATAACCACGATTTCTGGCTTGAGCTGCTCCGTGAGAGCAACCGCTTCCCTGCCCGTCTTGGCCTCTCCGCATACTTCCCATCCGGGCCGTGAGGTGAGGAGCTGTTTTAGGCCCCGGCGAATGATGTCGTGATCGTCTGCAACGAGAATTTTCACCGTGTTCATCCCCAATCTCAGAGCTGTCTCTGGGGACCGCGCCGAGCTGTCGAGTACCCGCGAGCTAGGTCGCTGAGTAAGGGAAGCTTGGTAAAGGTCGCCCATTTTGTGCATATAAGAGATATTACGGCAGGGGCTCGAACCCCATACCGTTTTCCCTGTATTTTACTCTCATTGGGCCCTTCTTCGACCCCATTCGCGGGTGCCCAAAATAGGAACTTCGGCATTTCCTCCTGCGAATGCAGCATACCCTAACGCAACCCCACGTCTACTGGTTTATATCGATTGTTGGAAAGAACGCCTTCGAGTTCAATGAACCACGGAGGGCATACGAAAATGCTGATACTACTTGTGGTGATCCTGCTTTTGATGAGTTTGGGCAGTCTGCCAACGTGGCCGCATAGCCGAAGCTGGGGCTACTATCCGAGCGGAGGCTTGGGCCTCGTAGTCGTAATCCTGCTAGTTTTGTTAGTTCTTGGAAGAATTTAAAGACGCCCGCTAGCGCATCCTGAAGAAGCGAAGCGGTCCGACGAAGCCGGGGTCGCGAGTGACCATTGATCGTCTCGCGGACTTCGGCGGGGACGGTGTCCCCGGCTGGCAAAATTGCCACCGACTGTCCTAGTTTGTTGATTTATATTTTTCAAGGGCGTGGAGGAATTGCCGTCCTGATTGGTCGTTACCTCGTTCGATGCGAAAACCGCGGAGACGCGGTTCCCTTCATCTGGAAAAGATTTCCAGCCAAAGAAAACACCTAAGATGGGACACTGTGACGGGGAGCGGTTTATCCCTTGCTCGTTTCATGGGCCGTCCGCCGCGGATTCAAAATGCCTGTTTCGAGAGATTTGGTCGTGCCGCACTGCTTGCCAATAAGGCAGCAAAGGAATCCGGTGGGCTCATTGTGAAGAGGAGTTCTTAATTCTCTTCGAGGAGTATCAGGCAGATGCAATACATTTGGGGCGACACTCGCACTTGGCTGATTTCAGGAGCAATCCTGGTGGGCGCCATTGTTTTGGCGCTTGTCGTACATTTTATTCTATTCTTCTTGGCCGAAAGGCTTCTCCGGCGCAAACAAGAAGTTACACAATCTTTATTTGCCAGACGTATCAAGAAATCAACACGGCTCATTTTTCCGTTACTAGCTTTGGTTCTGGCCATTCCGCTTGCTCCCCTCCCTGCTGATTTAAAGAGCATGCTTCAACACGCCCTTGGCCTGGGTGTGATTGCCTCGATTGGATGGGCGATCATTATCCTGACGGAACTGGCGGGAAACATCATCTTCGCTCGCTACTCGATGGATGCTCCGGACAATCTAGCCGCCCGCAGAATTCGCACACAGACGCAAGTTTTGCAAAGGATTGCCACGCTGAGCGTGAGCATCGTAACGGCGTCCATCATGCTCATGACATTTCCCGCAGTCCGTCATCTTGGGGTGAGCTTGCTCGCTTCCGCCGGCCTTGCCGGCTTGATAGTCGGTATGGCTGCGCGCTCCACGCTTTCTAGCTTGATCGCTGGCATTCAAGTCGCCCTCACGCAACCCATTCGGATCGAGGACGCCGTTGTTCTGGAAGGCGAGTGGGGATGGATCGAGGAAATCAATACGACCTACGTTGTGGTGCGCCTGTGGGACCTGCGGCGGCTGGTCGTGCCGCTCAGCTATTTCATTGAGAAACCTTTTCAGAATTGGACTCGCACCACAGCCGACCTTCTGGCGACCGCCATGATCTACGTTGACTATTCGACCCCCGTCCAGGAATTGCGCGAGGAACTCCATCGTATTCTCCAATCCACCGAACTATGGGACAAGAGGACTTGGGCATTGCAAGTGACAGATGCGACGGAGCGCACCATTCAAATCCGCGCTTTGATGAGCGCGCGCAGCGGACCTGCGGCATTCGATCTGCGATGTTATGTGCGAGAAAACTTGGTGCAATTCCTCAGAACTAAGTATCCGCTCTCTTTGCCAAGGCAACGAGAAGAGCAATTCGTCGGCGGGCAAAATTAGCGCGTTGTCGTGGTGTTGCTCCCCTTCGCTCTTTCTGATTCAACGTGCCCCACTACGACCGCAAGTCTCACTCGCCATTTGGCCATTTTCTTCTACGAGAAGCGGCGTCTCTTATTACAGGAAAAACCCGATGGTTGCCCCTGCTATGCCTCAGTATGCTGAAATTCTGAAATACCTCTGACACACCCACCGAGAGCAGGTGCCTGACCGAACACAGGCACCTGTTCTCTTCCCTCCTACGACGAGAAAAATGAACGCAAATCAGATCGCTGAAATACAGATCACAGATGATGGACTGATTTGATTTGTTTTTGGATTCACAGCTCGAACTAAGGGATGTAAGCAACTAGGATTGATGAGCCATCTTTGGCTGAATTACGCGGCCGTTTCGAACGCTATAAATGAAATACTCACCCGGCGCAGTCGCCATCAGCCGAGCCAATTGTGCTTTCGCCTCTTCCAACCCTTCCACAGCCTTCACCCAAAGTGGGTTACCGTCGGGTAGCGTTTTGAAGATGTCGAACTTCGCACCCATAATCCCTCCGCAATCATCCTTGCTATAACAACCAGAAACTAGGGCAACCAAGGCGCCATTCTTGCTCGGGAATAAATATTTTCAGAATCAATCAGTTATGAGACAAACGCGAGATGGACCGTTCTTTGGTGTGTGTCGAAATGAAGTTATCTTCCTCTAACTATGTATTTTTTGCTCGCTTAACTAGTAGAAGACTTTAGAGGCGTATGTTTGCCGAACATTTCTCGCAGACTTTCGCAACCCTCGGAGGAGAACCACCTTTGGTTGCGTTATTTTTCTTGCTGAGCATCAGCTTTTGTTTCGGAAAGAGGCAGCGTAGCGGTGACAGTGGTCCCTTCTTCAGTGGAGGATAGCTCCAATGTTCCTCCCAGCTGTCGTACGCGTTCATTCATGCCGCGCAGGCCAACTCCAAACGTACCCATCCAGTCCTGCGTTCGATCTTCCAAATTCTTCGACTGAGTCCCCTTTCCTTGGTCAATGACCTGCAGGATTACGTTTTGGTTCTCGGTCAGCAATCGTACGATTGCCGTGGAACTACCAGAATGACGGTGCACGTTCGTCAGACTTTCTTGAAGCACGCGAAATAGCGCCAACTCCAGGTCGCCGGGTATACGGTCAAACTCCGGCGAAACCTCAAAAGCCGTTTTGATTCCGCTCCGCTTTGTAAAGCCATCCAAATACCAGGGAACCGCCGATTTCAGGCCCAGTTCCTCGAGCATCGGCGGATACAACAGATAAGAAATTGTGCGAACTTCCGCGATCGCCTCTTCAATGAGTTGGGAGCACTCTGCCAGCTCTCCGCTATCTTCTCGTTGGTTTCGTAGAGACGCGGACTTGAGCGTATCCACCTTCATTTTCAGTCCTACGAGGTATTGGCCCACGCTGTCGTGAAGATCCCTGCCGATGCGGCGGCGTTCCTCGTCTTGCGTTTGCAAAAGCCGGAGTGAGAGTTGACGCAGTGATTTTTCGGATTCGTGCAACTTTCGCTGCGCTTCCGTTCGCTCAATAATCTCTTTTCGTAACATTTCGCTGGCATTTATCTTGTCGGTAAAATCACGAGTCACTTTTCCGAACCCGATCAATTGTCCGCTTTCGTCTTTTATCGCCGAAATGATCACATTAGCCCAGAAGCGCGAACCATCTTTGCGCAGCCGCCATCCCTCATCTTCAAACCGCCCTTCCTTGGCGGCTACTTCCAATTCTCGCGCCGGTTTATCCACCCGGAGATCTGCCTCGGGGTAAAAGACGGAGAAATGCTTCCCGATGATCTCGGAAGCCGCATATCCCTTAATGCGTTCGGCTCCCGTATTCCAGCTGCTTACATAGCCATCTGCGTCCAACATGAAAATTGCGTAATCCTGAACAGCGTCCACCAGCAGCCGGAATCGTTCTTCGGTGCGGCGCAATGCGCCCTTGCCCTCGCTGCTTCTGTGGAACGTGTCGCCGTCCTGAAACAGCGCAGTTGAGTGCTCCGCACAAATTCTTGCCACTGGCTGTATGTTCTTTTCCCCTCGACAACCGATCATTGGGTACGCGCACCGCAGAGAGAAAGAGTGCTTTCTCGACAGCTCGTTCCACAACTGTTCGAGCCTGATCGCGGCCTCAATTTTGCCTTCCGTCCACAACAGCGCGACCATCTCTCCAAATGCGGCGATTTCGGGACGAGGACCCTTAAGCGTGGCGCTCATTCGGCCCATGGCTCGTCCAACGATAGCCGCAAAGCGGCCTTCGTCGGGCATGTCGTTCACCATGATTTGCGATAGCGTTCCAGTAGCGTCCAGCGCAACGTACCGGCCCTGCCTGCTGGCCTTTTGCGTGTCCAAACCGCGAGCGTTTAGCCGTTGCTGAAGTCCGTCGAGATGCAATTTGGTGGCGATGATGATCGCCCCGTTGCCGGCGCCCAAGGCAGAGCCGATAAACTCGCTTAGTGAGTCAAGAAGAGAGTTGCTTTCCTGATAAAAGTAAACAATGTGGTCGGATTGAGGAGTGCTCTCGACTCGCTGTAGCAACGGCGAATTCCTGGGGTCAGGATTTAATGCGCTCGTGCTCAATTTGAATCTCCTGCTTTAGCGGTCCAGGCCATCGCCGTTAGGCCGCTTAACCAACGGGTCTCAGCTCTGTTACAGAGCACGATCCTGCATTTCTTTCTAGCTTCTATTGAAGATAACACACGGATTTAGTTTGAGCACTGCAATCCTGGAACACCCGCCGGGCGTCCATCTTATACTTTATGGTTATCTATAATACAATTACAGTTAAGAGAGCTTTGCGAGCCGAACGTTGCGATGGGATTTCTTATGAGCATACATGTCCTGATCGGCGCGAGCCATTAGCTCGCCAAGAGAGGCGGGTGTTTGTGGATCGAACCGCGCCACGCCCATGCTGAATGAGAGCTTAAAACGAGTATCCTCCGCGTTCCCCTTTTCGAGACTCTTCTCAATACGCGGAACGATAGCATGTCTGTTCGGAAAGGACGCATCTGAAGCCAGCACGGCAAACTCGTCCCCCCCCAACCGCGCAAGAATGTCCGAATCGCGGAAAGTGTCCTCCAGCGCAGCAGCGGCCCGGATAAGTGCCACGTCCCCCGCTTGGTGCCCGAAGGAATCATTGATTTCTTTCAAATGATCCACGTCGCAAAAGAGGAGGAGCACGTTTTCATCATGGCGCTGAGCCAGTTTAAGCTGGTGTGTGGCTGACGCCAGGAAACCACGCCGATTGTAAAGTCCAGTCAGTTCATCGGTGACGGCCAGCGATCGAATCTCCCGATCAATTAGCGACTGCCTCAAAGCGGACGATGCGGCTCGTTGCAGAGCATTGTCCAAGCTCCGTGCGTTCGGCACCCCGGACTTCAGTCCATTCGATATCTCTTCTAACGCCGACAAGATCTCTTCAAGTTCACGGTCGTTCGAACGCAAGGCGGAATAAAGAGCCTGCTCCAAAGTTTCTTTAGGAGTGCTCTTTCCACGATCCATGGAAAGCACTTTGGCATTTAAGGCGCGATGGGCGGGAGACACATCCTCAAGATACGCTTGGTCGCCAACAAGCTTATCGATATCTTGTAAAGAACTTCGCAAAGGTCTTGCTCCCCCTGGTCCTCGTTACTCAACTAATCTAGTTTTCAGGCCATTTATGAACTATCAGGTGAAACCTGTATTCGCTTTCTAGGGGATACTCATGCGATTTGCTTCCATTTCTTGTCGTTTCGATAAGCACATGTTTTCTGCGATCGCCGCCGAATACGGCATCCTGCGCAGATTCCTACCCCCATCACCCGATGGGATATCTCGTAGCGGACTTCTAAAATGCAACTCATGTAACAGGACGTTTTCCGGTTCGCGTCCTCTAATCGCGCTCGCAATCCGCGGAGCCCGCAGCTCGAGAGCAACACCGGGTAAACGACGGATGCGTAGGCAGAAGGAAACACAATGCGTACTGTTCTTTCCATTCGTTGGTTGCTGTTCACCCTGGGAATGCTGCTCGTATCCGTCGCGTCTTCGGCGCAGGTCCGAGTTGGCGTAGCCGTAACAATTGCCCCCCCTGAACTGCCCGTTTATGAGCAGCCGATATGCCCCGGCGACGGCTACCTGTGGACCCCCGGATATTGGGCTTACGGTGATGACGGTTATTTTTGGGTGCCGGGAACCTGGGTAGTGGCTCCCGAAGTTGGTTTTCTCTGGACTCCCGGTTATTGGGGCTGGGGAAACGGTGGCTACGTTTTCTATGATGGTTATTGGGGCGCGCAGGTAGGTTTCTACGGCGGAATTAATTATGGCTTCGGTTACTTCGGCCATGGTTTTGAAGGTGGGCGCTGGGACAACGGACACTTTTTCTATAACCGCGCCGTGTTGAACGTGAACGTGAATGTGATCCACAACGTCTACAACACACGCGTGAACGAAACCACTGTCACCCGCGTCAGCTTCAATGGCGGCACTGGAGGTATCAACGCACGTGCTACTGCGCAAGAAGAAGCGGCCGCCCATGAACGTCACATCGCTCCGGTGGCTGCGCAAACCGAGCACATCCAAGCCGCACGCTCCAACCCTGAGCTGCGCGCTTCCGCAAATCACGGCAAGCCGCCGGTCGCCGCCACTGCTAAGCCTGGAGAATTAAAGGGCGGCGGGGTCGTAGCTGCCAAAGAGGGCGGAGCAGTTCATGAATCGGCCGCGCGTCCTGAGAACAATGCCGCAGCTCGTCCAGAGAACAACACCGCAGCGCACCCTGAAAACACAGCTGCTGCTCACCCCAATCCTGCCGTCCATCCCAAGGATCTTCCGGCCGCGGAACGCCCTGCTCCGCCAAACACCGGTAACGCAAAAACGGACCAGAAATACCAGCAGCAACAAACAAAGTTGCAGGCGCAGCAGGATAAAGAGCGCCAGAATCTGCAGAAGAAGCAGGATCAAGAGCACCAGAAGTTGACTCAGCAGAAGGCTAACGACACAAGGACACAGCAGGTGGAGCAACAACACCAGCAACAAACACAACAACTAGCGCAAAAGCACGCGCAGCAACAACAGCAGTTGCAGCAACACCAGGCGCCTCCGCAGCATCAGGCGCAGGCCAAGCCGCCGAAGTCGTAATCGGCGACACGAAGCTTAGCGGGCGAAACATCAGCCAATCGGCTGCTGTCTCGCCCGTTAGTTTTTATATGGCAAGCTCTTCGAAGTTGGACCAAGCTCCCTCGTTCTTCATTGCAAAGAAAGAAGCTCTTTCAAGGGAAAACTAGTAGTCTGCACAGCAAGAACCCGTCATTTGTTCTGTAGATGGGATGGATGAGAGGCTATGGCGAGTTATGGCAGGTGTTGAAGGATCATGCGGGAGAAGTGCCGTATGCGGTCGCGCGAACAAGGTTATCTCGGAACCCTGGGAATAGAGCGCGCTCCCTATGCCTACATTGCCCGGAATTTCAGGTATTCAGTAAATTCGGGAAACTTCTCGAAGAGTAAGCCTGCCAGCAAACCAAACCCCGCGCCGATCGCGAAGTACATCGGACCTCCTTCTATAATTCTGCACCTCGCAAATTGATCTAGATCGAATACGTTAGTCAGTGGCTTACTGCCCAAGCCTTGCCATCAATGAGCACTGTGCCGCCAGGTCCAATACTCTTTCTGTTCATCGGGGTTCCGTTTGGGGAAGTCCTGATGCTCACGATGCGTTTCAGCTTCCCACCGTTGATAGGAACTCTCCTCATTGCTGTCCCAAGCATGGTAGTCACGGTACGTCGTGTCGTACGTGCGATTCGAACAGCCGTTGAAACCTACAGTCGAGAAAAGGGCCACTGCCAGCAGAAAGGGAGTGATGTACTTTCGTCCGCGCGTCATCTGAATATTGCTCCTTGTCACCATAATCCGTTTTTCAATTGGACTTCTGTTTCAGTGCTTTGTCCCCTTGGCATAACTCTATTTGTTCACTCGTTCTTCGACAATGCGCGGGAAAGTAATTCGATGCGATCCATAGATCACCCTATGGCGCAAAATATTTCGCTGCAGGCGATAGCCTACCAGCGTTTTCGAATTGCCCCTTTGCGTCCGTGCTAAATACAGCGACCACCGGATAGCCTGGAAGTCCGCGATGCCTCAACGTGGAGAAATAGTTGAGAGTTAGGGAAAAGCTGCGAGGCTACAAATGAAGAAGCTATTTCTACTACTGCTTATTGTTGCGACGTTGGGAGCTCCAGTGTTTATGCAGGGGAAATTCCAAGCGCCGGCTCAAGATAATAAACAGTCCGATTTGATGGATATTAAAGGCACGGTGAGATCGGAAAACACAAAAATTACGTTCGTCGCCGACGAGGGCGGAAAATCCTGGGATGTGGTCAACCCGGAGACTCTGAAGGATCATGTGGGACAACACGTCCAGGTAAACGCTCACGTGGACTCTGACAAAGGTCAGATTCACGTGGTTTCAGTAATACTCCTCTAGTCGGCGTCTCTGAAGGCTTGGTTAATCTACGCAAATGGAGGACCAGTGAATACGAAACCAGCGGGGCCTAATAGCACACCCACCAATCCGCCGCCAAAGCCCGAGCCTATCGAACTCTTGCGTGGAGACTCCATGGAGCAGCTTCGGCAGAACATGGAATGCGCTGTAAGGAATCGCGCCTACGCTATTTATCAATACTGCGGTGAGGCGCCAGGAAGAGATCTGGGGCATTGGGCGGAAGCCGAGGGGAAGCTCGTAAGTTCGAATTTGGAAGTCCGTGGATCGGGGCCCTGGTTTCATTGTAACTGTCCCGTGCCCACAATCCCGTCGCGGCAAATTCAGGTGGCTATCGATCCATCGCAAGTCATAATTCATCTCGGCGGCCAATCTGCTGCCGATGCGATTCCTGCTGATTTCCCCCATCCCATTTTTTACTGGGCCAAATGGCCCGAGAAGGTGGATCCCTCCACGGCGGCCGCTTATGTTCGCGATTCAAATTTAACAATTGAAGTAAAGAAAACCGATCCACCTGCGGCAAATCCCACGGCTACTCCAGTCAGCAATAAAGCCACTTGACCTGTTTGATTCAAGCAGATTGGCTTTTTCGCTTCGCTTCCGGCCTCGGGGATAGGACGCTGACGGATTTCAAGGATTGTTGATACTCCTGTTGAAGTTCCTGTTCTGCAAGCACCCAGTCCGAAATATCGTAACCATGTTCCCATTTACGCCGCTCGTAAATTTGATACGCCCGCTCGGCGATGTCTGCTTGTGTTGGCATTTTTGGAAGATTGTCGCTCATATGGACCCCTTTCACTCCTTTTCTTGTCTTCGTACCACTCGACAAATCAATTTCTGTTTTACTCCCTACGCTCTCGTTTACTTCCCTTACGCCGGCTTCGCTGGATCCTGCGAATAAATCAGAGCTGTATAGGGGGGAATTTTTAAGGTTGCCAGAAATCCGTTGGCTTCTTTTTCTGCCGTCACATCCGTTGCTTCCGAACCAAAATCGGCGCTGTAACCGGACCAATCCGAATTCAGGCGAAGTTTCCAGAGCCCTTCATGCGGAAAAGCCACTTTTATGTTTTCCGCCCACTTGGCGGCAAAATTTACGGCTACGAAAACATCATCGCCGGCGCCGCCCTCATTCCAACGGTGGTACGCGCAAAGATTCTTCGCTTCATCTAGATAAACCAGGTTGACATTGGAACCGGTCAGACCGCGCGTTGTGTTTTCTTTGTTGAGGCGCAGCGAAATGAGGTCGCGATAGAGACGCACGATACCGCGGTATTCCTTCTGCTGATCCCAGTCTAGGGGCTGGCTGTCTTGAAACCATCCTCCTGATAGAAATTCCTGGCCTTGAAAAATCATGGGCACGCCCGGGGAGGTGAAAACAATGGCAGCAGCCAGGGTCGAACGCTTTTGCGCAAACCATCCCTCGGAATTCTCGGCGTCGATCTCGTGCGGGACGCGTGCTTTGCCGTTCGCCACCTCATCGTGCGATTCGCTGTAAATCACTCTCTGAAAAGGATCGTCGTTAAATCTTTGAACGATCGCTTCAGCCAGCGCCTTCATGGAACGCGATTCATCGGTCGCCGCGACAGCTACCGAACGTACCGGGTGAACGAATTGCGCGCACCATTGCGTGTGGTAGCCCGCGCCGCCTTCGCCAACCGATTTCGTGAGCCAGGCGTTGTCTCGCAGATCCTCGGCTATGGATATCTTCGTCGGATATTTTTCGCGAATTTCGCCATTGATCCACTGCGCCAAACTCCAGCCTTCGGGAAGATCGCAGCCCGGATCGTTATCGCCTCGTACGGAACGAATGTAAATCGTCGAGTCCATTCGCAGCCCGTCCATATGAAAGTCTTCCAGCCACATCATGGCGTTGTCGCGAATGAATTGCCTTACTTCCTTGCGGCCATAGTCAGGACGTGTTTCCCCCCAAGGCGTCGCGGCCCGCCAATCGCTGTAAAAATAAATCCCGCCCTTTCCATTTTCTTGCCATCCATCGAATTGCCAAAGGTCGAGGTCGCTTGGCCCAAAGTGGTTGTACACCACATCCATCAGCACGCCAATTCCGCGTTTGTGTGCGGCTTTCACAAACTCCTTTAGCGCCTGCGGTCCTCCGTAATTTGTCTCAACAGCGAATAGATGCGCGGGGTTGTATCCCCAGCTGCGATCGCCGGCAAACTCAGAAACTGGCATGACCTCAATGACGTTTATGCCAAGGCGCTGCAGATAATCCAGCTTCTCAATGGCAGCTTGAAACGTGCGAACCTTGTCGCCCTGTCCATCGCCAAAAGTACCCACATGCATTTCATACACTGTGATTTCATTGATCGGCGGAAGATGAAATTTATCATCGCCCCAGTCAAAGGCACGGTCGTACACAAGTGCATTGCCAACGGAGTTGGTCACTTCCCTGGCGTAAGGATCAATGCGCGTCACTTCGATATCGCCATTCTTTAGAAAATAGCGATATTCGTCGCCGGCCTTCGCGTTCTCAATATGTTGGGACCAATAGCCATCGCCTTCACCAGTCATGGGATTCGCGCGTTTATCCCAATTGTTGAAAGTTCCGATGACGGAAACAAACTGTGCATGAGGAGCCCATACACGAAACGAAACTCCTTTTTCATCCCTTTGAAGGATGGATCCCATACCGCTCGCTGGCTTGGTAGACGTAGCGCTCATGGTTTTCGTTTTCCTGGTTTTTTTGCTGCCTGAATTTTTTAAAATCGCAGAATTCTAACGTTTTGTGTGTCGGGTAAATCCTGTAGACGCGTGAGAGGCCTCCGGGAACGCCTGCCAATGAATCGAAGTATCTTCTCTGTGGTCGTCATTTTGTGTGCTAGCGTCGTCCGATCGATGCCGCGCTTTCGCGGTTACTCCATGCAAAAACACTTGCAGCAGCGCGTACCCAGCAACGCAAAGAGTTATCCCTAGGAGCGTGAACGAGAAAACCCGGAATAATTCCACGATCAACTTCAATGAGTCCAACATGGATTATCCCTCCAGAGAATTTCTCTGAAAGCGTCTCCTGGATAAATACTAGGGACGATTAGCTTTATGTTCTATGGGGTGGTCGCTGTATAAACGATGGGAAAAGTCGTTACAGAAAGAGTTGTGTGGAACGGCGATCCATATCATCTTGCGGGCTTTAGGTACCGCATTCGGACACGGCTTTTCGAATCGTCCCTTGCCGTCGCCCTAGAGGGCAAGCTGGTTCCCTGCCAAAAGGTTCTTTGCGAGACCCAAGGCACTTGCGGCGTTCGTTGGATCATTGAGCCGGCCACGAGCAAAATCGCGCGTGCCACCGCCTTTGCCTCCAACCTTTTCCAAAACTTGTTTCAAAAGAACATTCATGTCTCTTGCCGCGGAGGGATGCTGCGCAAAGAGAATGTTTCCGGAGCTCGCTCCAGCCAGGAGTGCGATCGATTTTTCAGTTTTTGCAATTTCTGTAGCAAACTGACCCAGAAATTCCGGTTCGACGTCTTCGACAGCCTGCTGAACAATGCGAAGTCCATCAGAGTTCGGTGCGGCTTCGCGCACGGCTTGGCCGGCCTCTATCTCCGCGAGGCGTTGCAGCAGAACGCGCGTCCTCTTAAAATTGGCGTCGCGCTCAGAAAGGGCGCGCTCCGCGGCTGCGATCAGTTCTTCAGGAGCACAACTCAGTTTTTCCGCCGCCATTCGAACACGAAGAAAATCCTGCCGAGCGGTACGTTCGGCACGGGAACCGCAGAGAAATTCAACGCGCCAGTCTTGGCGCATTTTCGTACAACGCCGCACAAGGAGCGTTCCAATCTGCCCGGTGCTCTTGACGTGCGTTCCTCCGCAGGGTTGGAGGTCAGCTCCCTCGATTTCGATGGCGCGCAATATTCCCGGGCGGTCCACTTCCTTGCGCACACCGAGCTCGGCCAAATCTTCTGCAGTGCCGTAGCGAACGGTTAAGGGTCGATCTTCAAAGATAATTTTGTTGGCGGCGCGTTCTGCACCTTCAAGGACTTCGTCCGAAGGCTCAGGACCTCGCAAATCGATGGTGCAGAAATCTATGCCCAGATGAAAGGAGATCGTCGGCCTGCCATATCGTTCTTGAAATACGGCTGAGAGCAGATGCTGCCCGGAATGTTGCTGCATGTGATCGAAGCGGCGTGGCCAGTTGATGCAGCCGAGAACATCCGGACTACTGGGCCGGCGATCGACAATGTGAAGAATTTCGTCGCCGTCGTCGCGGACATCCAATACGTTCGCGTCTCCAATTTTGCCCAAATCGTTCGGTTGGCCACCGGAAGTGGGGTAGAAAGCGGTGCGATCGAGAACCAGTCCCCAGACTTGCGATGTAATTCCTGAATTCACGTCCGGCGGTCGTAATTCACAATACATGACACGGGCGTCGAACTCTTTCACATAGGCGTCGTCGTAGTAGATCCGGTGTGTCTTCATAGAGTTTTAAAAGTTTACGCTTGCAGAGCACGTTGCCACGCTTCCGAATATTTGTAGCCAGTGCCAGTATTGAATAGCACGACGGTCTCGTGCGGCTTGATCCAGCCTGACGTTGCGAGCTTGCGCGTCGCACTCACCGTTGCGGCGCCTTCTGGCGCAGCGAAGATTCCTTCGAGCGAGGCCAGTTCTTTCCCATCTTGCAGCATCTCTTCGTCCGTTACGGTCAGGGCCGTCCCGTGAGTTTGCTTGAGCATACGCAAGATAAGGAAGTCGCCGAGTGGACCTGGGACGCGAAGGCCTGAAGCCAAGGTCGCGGCGTTTTGAAAGAATTCCGAAGTCGCCCGCTGCGATTCCCAAGCCTTGACAATTGGCGAGCATCCTTGGGCCTGCACCGCGACCATCCGTGGCCTCTCCGCGCCGATCCAGCCCATCTCCTGCATTTCGTCAAACGCTTTGCACATGCCGATGAGACCGACGCCTCCGCCCGTGGGATAGAGGATTACATCCGGCAGCTTCCCGCCCAGCTGCTCCCAAAGCTCATAACCCATCGTCTTCTTGCCTTCGATGCGGTAGGGCTCCTTCAAGGTGGAAACGTCGTACCAGCCTTCGCGATCCTTGTGCTCTGCGACGTATTTGCCGCAATCGGAGATTAAGCCATTTATTTTTATCACTTTAGCGCCAAATGCCTGGCATTCCATGACATTAGCCGAAGGCGTATCTGCGGGCATGACGATCACTGCAGGTATACCAGCCGCAGCAGCATACGCGGCCAGAGCGCCACCGGCGTTCCCTGCCGTTGGCGCAGCTAAAGTCTTTGCGTTCAATTGCTTGGCACGCGTCACGGCCGCAGTCATGCCCCGAGCCTTGAAAGAGCCAGTGGGATTCAGGTCTTCGTATTTAATCAGCAGGTTAAATAAGCCGAGCTTAGCGCCAAGTCTTTTGGCCGGTAACAGCGGCGTCATCCCTTCCCCGAGCGTCACCGGAGGGTCGTCTGGCAGAACTTCGGCGTAACGCCAAAGTGACTTTGGACGCGATTTTAGGCTGTCCAAGTTGAGCGTTTTGGCGGCCAGTTTCAGGTCATACTTCGCGTAAAGCGGCTTGCCGCAGGTGCAGAGGTGTTGCTCAACGGTGGAATCATACTTCTTTCCGCAGGCGGAGCATTCCACCTCCAAGACATTCGTTCGTTTGCTCATCGCCGAAAGTCTATCACAGGCCTTTTTGGCTATTCTTTTGGCGGCAGGGGGTCGCTGGCGTTTCCGTAGGCATCTCAGATTGAAGGTATAATGGATAGATGAGCGTTCGTCTGATCGCCCTTGATATCGATGGCACGCTCCTGGATAGCCGCTGGCAGCTTCCAGAAGCCAACCGGGCCGCCATCGCCGAGGCCACCAAACGAGGGATCGAGGTCGCCCTAGTGACCGGGCGACGCTATGATTTTGCCCTGCCGATTGCGCGCCAGATTGAGGTGCCGCTGACAATGATTGTCAGCAATGGGGCCGTCATTCGCACCTTCGACGGCGAAACACATGTACGACACTTGCTGGCACGAGAGACCGCAGGGCGGATTTTGGAGTTGACGCGGCCCTGGCGGGATTGCGTTGGAGTCGTGTTTGATCGACGTCGCGAAAATCAAATAGTCCTTGAGACGATAAACGAAGACGATCCGATTCGCACCGCTTACTACACACGCAATCGTGAATTCCTGGGATTGGCAAATCCGCTGGAGAGTTGTCTCACCGAAGATCCTATCCAGGTGATGCTCAGCGGCAACATCGCGCGGATGCGAGATGCCGAGGCGGCCCTTCGAGGCGCAGCATTCGCCGCAGAGTTCGCGCTGGCCGTAACCGTCTACGAAAGCAGAAATTTTTCGATGATCGACGTGATCAATCCCGTTTGTTCCAAAGGCGCTTCGCTGGCGGAGTGGGCTGCTTTGCGCGGAGTTTCGCGCGAAGAAGTCCTGGCGATCGGCGACAACCGCAACGATTTGGAGATGCTCACGTTTGCAGGCATTCCAGTAGTGATGGGGAACGGCGTGGCGGAATTGAAGGGGTTTGGCTGGCACGAAACCGCAACCAACGATGACAGCGGCGTTGCCGCGGCCATCCAACATTTTGCGTTGCGAGAGGCCGCGCCGTGCGCCTGAAGTGTATTCTACTCTCGTGTGCGCTTTTGTTTTTGGTGGCGCCGACATTGCGCGCGGAGTATGTGAATCTGCGCAACGGCCAGCGGCTTCATGTGACAAGTTATCAACTTCTCGGCGACAAGTATCGACTCCAAATAGCGGGCGGAATGGTGGAAGTTCCGATGGAGGAAATCGTATCGATTGACCCGGAAGACACGTTTGCTCCGCTGCCTCCCTCGATCGCTCCGGCAGCCCCGTTGCATGAAATTGTGAAAGCAGCGGCCACGCGTTACAGCGTCGACGCCGATCTGATCTTCAGCGTGATTGCTGCGGAATCGAATTTCGATCCTAAAGCCGTCTCGAAGAAGAATGCGCGCGGGTTGATGCAGCTATTGCCACAGACGGCGACGCGATTCGGAGTGCAAGATATTTTCGACCCCAAAGAAAACGTTGACGCTGGAACGCACTATCTGCGCGACTTGCTTCAACGCTACAACAATGACCTGGCGCTTGCTCTGGCTGCTTACAATGCAGGACCGGAGCGGGTTCAGCGTTTCGGACGAGTTCCGCCATATGCCGAGACGGTTTCCTACATTCGGCGGGTGAAGCGCGGGTACGAAAAAAGCAAAGCTGGGTTATCGCTTGAAGTTGCGCCTGGCCCATCCGATAAGAAAATCATTCCTTCTCTAGTGCCAACGCCAAGCAAAGATGTAGCTGCTCTACAGCTTAGCCTTTCGAATTAATCCTAATTCTAAAATTTATGATGTTAGTGAACAGTAGGCTTTGTGCCATTTGCTGATCAGCGGATTGTTATCAGCTTGGGTCGGGCATCGCGTGCCTTACTCATACGAGAGAGAATTACTATTGATTGGGATTTGGATTGGGACCCGAGTTTGGCGGCGCTGCTGTTGGAGGAGCCGTCGGCGGGTTTAGAGGATTGGGAGGCGGACCGTTAGGATTCGGACTCTGACCTGGCGTGCCCGTGCCAACAGGACCCCCCAATGGAGTCCCAGGGGCAGCGCCGACAACACCCAGGTCTTTCGATGGATCCCAGATAAATTCGAACAGTCGATAATTGTGCGCCGTCTCGTAAACAATCACAGACGGGTGATTGATCTTGCTGCCTATCCCGATAATGTTGCCGCCCATCATGACTGGCGTATTGCCTGTGGGAACCGCTTGAGCATCAGTGCCTGTGCCGGTTGTATCTGTTCCCTGCGCCCCCGTGCCAGTTGGAGCGGCTCCTGTTCCAGGGGCACCGGGAGCAGCGCCGGGCGTCCCAATGCCGCCTGTAGGGGCAGGTGCCGGCTGACTGCCAAAACTCCCAAAGGTAGAACCCGTCGCGCCGCCAGCTTGTCCGCCGGCCACCGGCATCTGGATACCACCCTGCGGCGGTTTAAGGCTGCCGATGAGATTTCCCGCTGGGCCAACATAGATCAGACGCCAAGAGCCATCCTCTTTGTTCATCGGGTCCTTGTAAGCTTGCCGCATGAAACGAAGGCTTCCGACTTTGGGTTTGACTAGATCGTCCATGGAGGTCGGGAAACGGCCCAACTTACGATAGTAGAGTTTGATCCCGCGGGTATATTGCTTACCCCGCCAGATCATTTCCTGCTCTTTCTCGCGCTGCCCCTGCGTGTAGACACGCAAACTAATGGACATGGTGCCAACGGCAACCAGCGCGAGCAGAAACACAACCAGAAGCAGGGCATAGCCGCCTTGTTTATTTCGCGCGCTCGTGTGTGCGAGTCGAGTTTTCATGCGGACGGCGGGGCTGCCTGTTCGTCCAACGGCATGGAACCAGGAAGGCCGCTCGATATTTCCTGGAACTCAAGATTGGAATTACCAACCTTCAGGATGCGATACCGGCCTAGCAGCGTGTCTCCCTCGCTTACGATGAAAATGTCCTCACCGTCGGTAATGAAGGCGCGCCGCGGAGATCCTGTCGGAATCGTGCCGTAACCAAAAAATTTGAGGTTCGGCGGCACTTGCGCGTGGGTAGGCGGCGGTGGGGGCGGAGGAGGCGGCGCCGGTTGAGGTTTGTTAGCCTCGGCTGTTCGCACTTCATCCGGTGTCGGAGGCGCAATCATGCTGAACGGATTGCGCCCATTGCTCTTATACTCGGTTTCCTGCGCACGTATAATTTCTTCCTTGCGAATTCGCGGATTGTCTTCCCCCAAGGGTTTGTAGTCCTGAATGAAACTCGCGGTTACTGTCGCTGATGTGTGGTCGCGTAACTCTAAGACCCATATAAGCGCGGCGACAGTCACCAGCACGACAAGCACGATGATTTGTTGCTTCTGCTTCATGCCGCATCCCGAAAATAAGTTCGAACGTGCAGCCCCACTCGAATAGGCCCAGTGGCAGCCTGAGACTGCGTATCCGTAGCGAGCGCCAAGCCATCGAGGACGTAGAATCTTTGCGAGCGCTGCAAACCGTTGACGAACCGGACGACGCTGCCGTAGTCGCCCGTCACGGTGGCCTCAATGCTGACTTCGGTTATGCCGCGATTGGCTATTTCTTTCTGATGGGCAGTAATAGCGTCAATTTTCAGATTGGACTTCTTCGCGATTTCATCAAACTCGGAAGCGATGGCAGAAGAGCTCGCGCTCGTGACAGGAAGCGATTTTTCAAAGTTATCGCAATCGGTACGCGTGTGGGGCATGTTGTCTTTAATGGATTGCGCCGACTTGATGTCGCCTCGCAGGACGCCAAGCTTGGTATTCTGCTCGTCGAATTCCCTCTGTGGCGTTTGAGGTGAAGAGGACAGCCGCCAGCTATAGATGGCCAGTCCGAGGTCCGCAGCCAAGAGCAATCCGAGGACAACAAGGATTGCGCGCTTTTGCAATGTGAAGTCGCGGTGCATCAGCTCCTCAGGTATTCCGCATTCAGCTCGACGACGATCTGGTCCGCGCTCGTCCCTGCTGAGGGACGGTGCACACTACCCAGTTCGATGTGCGTAAACGTCTGCGACTCTTCCAGGGCCTTCAAGAATTTGACTTTGGCTTCATCACTTGTGGCGCCGATGATGAACTTCACTTCGATGCGGCCCTTCTCCTGTTTCGGTTCGATGCTAACGACACGCACGCCAGCGGGAAGTACTTTTTCCAAATCCATGAACATCAGCGTCCAGTTGAAACTGCGCGCATCGATGAGGCTGTTGATGTAAGCGGCGCGGTCGTGCAGATTGCGATTCTCGTCGAGGTTGAAGAAGTGTTCCAGGGACGCGCGTTGCTGTTCCAGCTCCGCCACCTGCTGAAGTATTTTTGCTGACTTGGCGCGCATTTCGGCGTTCGCTTTGCGCGCCAGGTAGACGTGCCAGCCCAGGCTCAGGAAAACGATGGCCGCGATAGCACCAACCACCCCTGCACCGGCGACGAACTTCCGGTGCGCTACAAGAGGCTTAGTCGCTAAATTGAGCCGAATCCTCATCCTTCTCCTTTTGCTTCCTCACTCAAAACTCAAACCGAACTATTTTAGCCGCGATGCAGCATCCATCCGACTAATCCGTCCAGTTCCCGGTCGGCCATCGGACGCGCATCCGAAGGAATGCGCCCTTCAGAGACGCCGGCTTGAAGCAGCGAGCGGACTTCGCAATGAAACTCTTCCTCGAGAGGCGCCACAAATTCAGGCAGACGGGCGCCGAGTCCTGCGACGCGCACGGACTGAATGCCTTCCTGCCAGGTGTCCTGGTAATACGCAGCAACGGGATAAATGTCTTCGAGCAGCATGTGGGGCGTAAGTTCCGCGCCGCGTGCGGGCAGTTCCGTGCAACGGTAACCGCAGAGCACGCCTTCACGGACGATCGCCGTGGTCAAAGAAGGACCCGAAACGCGCGCGAGAAGTGTAGGCTTGTGTTCTTCCACCAGCGCGATCGCTGCAAGCGAGGAACTGAGCACAACTCCCGGATGCAGGCCGGCCGCTTCGGCAAGAGATTCGTATTCGCGAATGATACGCAAGCGAGCAAGCGCCGTGACTACGTCCACTCCCGCTTCGCGTGGAGATTGCCGCATGTAGGAAATGAGCGTTTCGTCGACCTCAAAAGGAACGCTCTTCTTCAGCTTCCAGCGGAGCATGGGATCAGCTTCTTCTTTCGAGCGCGGGAAGTCATCGAAATGCTGGACGAAGACGCGAATGACCGGGTCAGGCAATATCAGCGCGACGCTTTCGTCCTTCGTGCGCAGGGTCGAGCACACGCCGGTGATCGCGGACTTGAGGGCAGCCACATTTATTATATTGGTTTCGACCGCTGACGGTACCAAAGCGCCTGGGGGGAGAACCTCGACGGCGTAACCTTCTACGCTACCGGTTCTCGTCCACCGCGCGCCTGCAACGCTGTCGAGTCCAATTTCTATAGCCAAGGGCGGATGTGGCGTGGCATCTAGCCAGCGCGCGACGCGGCGCACAAGGTCGCTCTTGAAGATTCCTTGATGAAATGTGGCGACGCTACTCAACGAAAGTCACCTTATTGATTTCCTTCACAGTGGTCATGCCGGCGCGGATTTTGGCCAAGCCGCTTTCGCGCAACGTGATCATTCCCTCTTCGCGAGCTATGCGCTTGATTTCGGAAGTTGGCCTGCGGTCCACAATCATTTCGCGGATGCGATCCGTCAAATCCAACAACTCGCAAATGGCTGTGCGTCCGTGAAAGCCAGTGCCTGAACATTCCAAGCAGCCGGCGCCTTCAGACAACACGACGTCGGCCCATGCCGTGGGATCAAGTCCCGCTTCTTTCAGTTCAGCTGCAGAAAAATTTTTCGGACGCTTGCAATTTTCGCAGATCACACGCACGAGACGCTGCGCCATGATGCAATTCAGTGCGGAAACGAAGTTGTAAGGCTCGACGCCCATGTTGATGAAACGGCCGATGACGTCGGTGACGTTGTTAGCGTGCACCGTAGTGAAAACCAAGTGACCAGTGAGAGCGGATTGAATAGCGATTTGGGCGGTTTCCTGGTCGCGGATTTCGCCGACCATGATCTTGTCGGGGTCGTGGCGAAGGATGGAACGCAAGCCGCGCGCGAAGGTCAGGCCCTTTTTCTCGTTAACCGGGATTTGCGTGATGCCCTTGAGCTGATATTCGACCGGGTCTTCGATCGTGACAATTTTATCTTCGTCCGTTTTGATTTCGTTGATGGCGGCGTAAAGAGTAGTAGTTTTCCCCGACCCCGTCGGGCCAGTGACGAGCACCATGCCGTACGGCTCACAGATGTAGCGCCGGAAGCGCTTGACCTCGAGTTCGGAAAAGCCGACGACGTCGAGGCTAAGGCTTTGGAATTTCTCCGACAGCGTTTCCTTGTCCAAGACACGCAACACGGCGTCTTCGCCGTGGCTCGCTGGCATGATAGAGACGCGCAGGTCGATGAAGCGGCCTTTGTATTTCACACGAAAGCGGCCGTCTTGCGGGACGCGGCGTTCGGCGATGTCCAAGTCACTAAGAACTTTGATACGCGAGAGAACCGTCGAGTGCCATTCCTTGGCGATCGGCTGCATGGCGTGCTGCAAAACCCCGTCGATGCGGTACTTAACAGCTACTTCGCTATCGCGCGCTTCGATATGAATATCACTCGCTCGGCGTTCCAGGGCGGTAAAGATTATCGTTTCGACTAGCCGCACAACCGGGCTGACGGTCGTGTCGCGCGTCAGGCGGTCGCCGGATATTGTTTCTTCGCTCTCTTCTTCTTCCTTGGAAACCTGAAGAGTGAACGCTTCGGTTGCCTGCTCCAGGACGCGCTGGGACTGCTCGGTGCGCTTGAGGATGTCGCCAATCTGTTTTGCGGTGGCAACCTTGATAGCCAACTTCTTTCCGAGCAGCAATGGGAGCTCGTCGCTGAGCAACACCAGGCTGGGATCGGAGACGGCGATCGAAAGCGAATTGTTCTGCACTTCGAGCGGAACGAAGTTGTAGCGGAACATCAAGTCCGCGGGAATCGTACGGAAAAGCTCTGGATCAATGCGCTGCTCGCTTAGATCGACGAAAGCGCAACGGTATCTGCCGGCGAGCTTGCGGGCAACTTCGCGTTCGTCGATCGGTTCGGCGTCGCCCGGAGTCCAATTGTGTTCTTGTGTAGCCACTGTTTCCTTTTCTTACTTCGGCGCCGTGTTCGTAAGAGAGAACGAAAAAATCGGCAGATAGAGTGAAATCAAAATAAAGGCTACCAGCAGACCCATGAATATAAGAATAACGGGTTCGATGACAGCCACAAGGGCGGAAAGCCTGACGCCCACTTCTTCTTCGTAAAATTCGGCGACGCTGGTAAGCATAGGAGCCAGGGCACCGCTGGACTCGCCAACTTCAATCATGTCCAAGGCGAGCTCGGGCAGGGTTCCTTTCGAGGCTAAAGCGCTGCTCAGCGATTCACCCTCGCGGACCATCTGCGTTGCTTGTGTAACGGTCGAACGGATAAGTTTACTGCTGATGGCATCGGAGGCCGTTTGTAACCCCGCGACCAGGGGAGTGCCACCCGTCAAAAGCGTAGCCAATGTGCGGGAAAACTGCGCCACCTGGAATTTCAAAAGCGTATCGCCAACGACGGGGATGCGGAATTTCATGCGGTCAAGCGCCGCTCCGCCTTCTTCCGTCCTCGACCAGAGCAGGATGCCAAATGCTGCAAGAAATACGAGCGCGAAAGCGCCGAGTACGACGTACCGGTAATCAACTGTGAGCGCGATAAGAAACTGAGTGGGCCCAGGTAATTCCACGTTCAAGTCGCGGTAGAGGAGCGCAAATTTTGGGATTACGAAGGTGACGAGATACGTCACAATGATGGTCGCAACGGTGATCAGCAGAACCGGATAAACAAGCGTGGCGAGAATTTTCTTCTTAACTCCAGTGCTCACGCGCTGGTAAGCAATGTAATAGTCGAGAACTCCGGATAGGTTTCCGCTCTTTTCCCCGGCGAGAATGGCCGTGGCGTAAACTTTGGAAAATACGCCTGCCTCCGAAATGGCTTCGGAGAGCGATTTCCCTTCGCGAACGCGGTCGCGGACTTTGGATAGCACCGGACGAAGCTTCGGAGAAGTAGCACGATCCGCTAAAAGATCCAGTGCACGGAGAATCGGCAAACCAGCTTTGATGAGTGTGTTGAACTGCTGGTTGAGGATCAAGAAGTCCGAGCCGCCCAGCTGCCGTTCCCTGCGGCGTTTGGAAAACATGCCAAGCAGGCTGCTCCGATTTTCCACGGAGTAGACGAAAAGACCCCTCTCAACCAGTTTCTGGCGCGCCTCTGCCAATGACCCCGCAGGCTCGACGTGCGAGAAAACCCGGCCGTTTGCGTCAGCAACGCGGCAGACAAATTCCCCCATGCCTAACAGTTTACCTCATCTAGTTAGTATGCGGAGTAGTGGCCAGGGGTTGGCTGTGCCTTCAGGGAAACGTCCCAGCAATTTAACCTGAAACTAACCCTAAAGCCTTGATTCGGCGGAGGAATCTGCGTTGACGATGGCGACGCCGGGCGGCACATCGAAGCGGAAAAAAGAGTCCGCAAGAGGAGGATCGAAGCGCCAGTCGGCAAATTTGAACTCGACCACAACGCCACCCTTCTCGCGAACTAGCACGCGGGCGAGGTTTCCAGTGTCGGGCGTGACTTCGAGGTAGACAGATTGATCAGAACTAGCTTCCAGGGTATCCGCCGCAGCGCCGGCGGCATTCGAGGAAGTACCTGCTTCTCCGCGCAGTGGGCAATAGAGGATCGCGTTCCCGACGGTATCAGGCTTTTCCGCGGTGGTGGACTCGACGCGCGCGCAAACCCGCGACAATTTCATCTCCCCTGCAAGCAGCGCCAACGGCGTTCGCCAGTCTGTACTTTGTTTTGCTGGCGCACGCGTGACTGTGTGATCCGCGGGAACATAAAACCACGCCATCTTGCCATCGACCATAAAAAGATTTTTCTCTGGAGATTCGTATTCCCAGCGCATTTTTCCGGGCCGGCGAAAATAAGCGACCCCCGCCTCGGAACGCACCACCTGGCCACTCTCGGAGAAGCGCTCGAGAAAAGTTGCCTGCAGTGTGTGCGCCTCGCGGTAGCGCGCCTCCAGCTTCGCTGCAATCGATTTTGACTCGGGGGTAGTGGCGGCGGAAAGAGCTGCCAGTATCGCAAAGCCACAGGCTAAGAACTCACGCATGGCACGTAGTCTAACAAGACCATGGCTGTGCGCAAACCGTGCTATGCGGACTTGGTTGGACCATAAAAAAGAAAAGCGCGGGAGAAAGGCCCGCGCTCTTTCCAAACTCTCCACATTCTTGCAGGCTTCAGGGCTCGTCTATTGAATCGGGGCGCTGGTATAGGTGCAGCCCGATCCGCTGGGATCGTAGCGAATCACGCTTGTCGCGTCGGTACAAAACATGCGCTGGCCGGAAACACCCAGCGAAACGGGAGTAGCGGTAAGAGTGTATCCAACCGAAGGCGTATTACCGTCTCCGGTGAAAACGAAGCTATAACCAGCCTTCGTTCCGCCACTGAGGACCGAGTCGAGTAGACATGCGTTTGCCGGAGCTGCCGAGCAGGGCGTAGCCCCGCCGAGGGCGGCCAAAGTTGCAGGATAGCCAGTGGTCGCGTAGGTGCTCGCGTAGGTAACCGCGGCTGTATTGATGGTACGAAGAGACTGCGCGGCCGAAGATTCATTGGCCACAAGCCGCGAACGCAAATAGTTCGGTACCGCTATGGCGGCCATAATAAGAATGATCGCCACAACTATAAGCAATTCAATTAAGGAGAATCCTTCCTGTTTTCTTTTCATAAAATTATTCCCACAATACAGACCCGCTCAAGGCGCTCCGTACCACACGCTTAAGACTGACCCATTAGAAGCATTCTGAAGGCCAATCGACCAACCGCATTGATTCACTAAGTGGCTTTTTTAAAGTGGTTTACGGCGGGAGAAAGGGTTCAGCAAATCAAGCAATGACATTTACCGTCGTTCAGCAAGGCCCAAAGGACGAAAAGTGGCGGTGGGTCGAGAAGCTTGAGGTAACCAATCAGTTGACACCTAGGGGACAGTTCACAAAGTGGACCTGCAATCCCGAATTGAGAATAGGAGATCTGGGCCCCACAAAAACAAGAGCACGGGACCGAAGTCCCGTGCTCTTGTCAAACCGTGTTCTTGCCAGGCCAGAACCTCAGCCCAGACTTGCTAGCTTACTGCAATGGCGGGCTAGCAACTGTCGGTGCAGCGCCGTTCGTCGTGTAACGAATCACGCCGGACTGATCAGAGTAGAATCCGCGCTGACCGGAGCTGCCCACCACAACCGGCAGACCCGTAACGGAATAGTTGACCGAAGGAGTCTGGCCGTCACCGGTCCATGCGAACGTATAGCCGCTCTTCGTGGCTGCCGCAAGAACGGGGTCAAGCAAGCACGCTGTTGCAGGAGCGGCCGTGCAAGGATTTGCACCGCCCATGGCTGCCAGCGAAGGCGGGAAGCCGTTTGACGGATACGTGGACGAATACGTCACTGCGGAGGTGTTGATCGTACGGATCGAACCAACCGCGGAAGCTTCGTTGGCCGCCATGCGCGACCGGAGCAAGTTCGGAATCGCGATCGCAGCGATGATCAAAATGATCGCCACAACGATCAGCAATTCGATAAGTGAGAAACCCTTCTGCTTCTTCATTCGTTCTCCTTGAGAGATTGAGTAATTTAGTTTCCAGAGTACACCCCGATAATAGGCAATAGAGGAGCCATCACGCCGTCGACGCTGATTATAAGTTAATAATGCAGTTAGCCGTTTGTTATCTATGACTTAAAGGCCATTGGGGACGGAGCCACGAAGCTCCCCTCGCGTTGGCGCGAAGGAAAAGCAAACAACTGACACTTTCCGGCGTTTTTTTCAGCCATAAAGAGGCACTCCCGCTCGGGGCGAAGCCAATCTCTCAATTTCACGTTGCAACACTTCGGCACGAATTGAGTCAACCGTATTCTACAAATTATGCTTCTTAGCGTAGTGGCGGAACGAGCGGTAGCTAATCTTCAGGAGATCGGACGCCTTGGTGCGAACGCCGTTAGATTTCTCAAGGGCGGCTTGTAGGTATCTTCGCTCGGTTTCAGCTATCTCTTTTTCGAAGTCGAGGCCCTCTGCCGGGAAGGCCGGCTCGCCCGCAGCCCCGCCCGAGATAGCACCCACGGATGAGTAACCGGCAATGCGGTCGGGAAGAACGCGCAAGGATATCTCCCCGGTAGTCTCGAGGGCAACCGCGCGTTCCATGGTGTTCTCAAGCTCACGCACGTTTCCAGGCCAATCGTAGGTTTCCAGACGGCGAACCGCTTCAGGGGAAAGCCCCTCGATAGGCTTCTCCATCGTCTTTCGGAAGGTCTCCAAGAAATGCCGCGCCAGAAGAGGGATATCCTCGCGACGTTCCCGCAAAGCCGGAAGTTGAATGGGAATAACACTCAAACGGTAATACAAGTCCTCGCGAAAGCGGCCCTCGGCAATCTCCTTTTCAAACTCCTTGTTGGTGGCGGCAATAATACGAACATCGACGTCAATCTCTTCAGTGCTACCAATGGGCCTGACTTTGCCTTCCTGCAAGACACGATAAAGTTTTACCTGCATGGTCAAGCTCATGTTGCCAATCTCGTCCATGAAAAGGGTGCCGCCATGGGCTGCCTGGAAAAGTCCCTGGCGATTCTCGTTGGCACCCGTGAATGCGCCTTTCATGTAGCCAAAAAGTTCTGATTCAAGCAGCGTTTCTGGAAAAGCGCCGCAGTTGATGGTGATAAAGGGAGCCTGAGCACGCAGACTATTTTCGTGAATGGCGCGGGCAACCAGTTCTTTTCCAGTGCCGCTCTCGCCGGTGATCAGGACGCGGCTGGTTTGCGGAGCAATAGTTTGGATTAAGTCAAAGATGGCGCGCATCTTTGGACTTTGCCCAATGATATTATCCAGTCCCGTCAAACGGCGCAGTTCGCGGCGAAGGTATCCAGCCTCTTTTTTCCACTTCAGGCTCTCCGAGACTTCCTTTACGGCGCGGCGTAGTTGGTCAACTAATTCGTGATCTTTTATGACGTAGCGATCCGCGCCAGAGTTGATGGCCGCGATAGCTGTCTCTACCGTTGGCACGCCGGTGATGAGCAGAAAGAAAGAGTTGGGAGAAATCTCTTTGGTGAATTTCAGGAGGTCGACGCCGGTAGCTCCAGGCATCCGCACATCCGAAATGATAATGTCGAAGATCTGCGATTCGAGCTTTCGCTTCGCGGCTTCCACGCTGTGGGCTACCTCAACGCGGTGACCCTCTTTGCGAAAAGTTATCTCAAGAAGCTCGCAAATCGAGCGCTCATCGTCCACCACAAGAATGTGGACCAACTCATTGTGAGCTTCTTTGACCGCTGCTTTAGTTCCTTGCATAGGACCTCACGCCGTACGGGGCAATTCGATAATGAACTCCGCGCCACGATCTTTCTCGGAGATCACACTGATTCTGCCGCTATGTGCCTGCACGATTTGATAGACGATGGAAAGCCCCAGACCTGTACCGCCCTCAAATCCGGACTGGAGGGGTTCGAAAATTTTTGAGCGTTGCCTGGCGTCGAGGCCGATTCCGGTATCACGAAAAGCAATACGTAGCCAGAAAGGAAGGAGCTCAATGCCCACGCTGAGCGTTCCGCCGCCAGGCATGGCGCGAAGAGCGTTATCGGAAAGATTCCAGAAAACTTGCTTGATTTTGCTTGCGTCCACGCGCGCCCGCAACTCGGCCCCGTTATACGTGCGAACGATCTGATACTTATTCTCGATTTCAGGCTTCTTCTCTAGCAGCGTAAGCGTTTCATCCAACAAGCCGCGAACATCCGCTTCCTGGAATTCGTAGGTCTTCTCGCGCGAGTAATTCAGAAAATCCGTGATGATATGGTTCAAACGTTCCGATTCGCGGCTGACGATGTTCACCAGGTGTTTCTCGTCCTCCTCGAGCGGGACGAGGCGCGCCAATTCTTTCACGGCGCCGGCCATGGCCGTCAGCGGCTGCCGTATTTCGTGAGCGATCGCGGCCGAAAGCCGGCCCAGCGCCGCCATGCGATCTCTGGTCGCCAATTCTTGTTCAAGCCTTCTGAGTTCGGTCAGGTCCTGGAAATTAAAAACGTGCCCGCTCCGCGAAGAATTTCTAGTACGCAAGGGAGAGACAGAAATGCCCAGATACCGCTGCTGGCCCTCCGGGGTGCGGAAATCGATCTCTCTTCGGACTATGGGCCGATCGTTGGGACCTTTTAGACCGGGCAGCCAAAAATTTTCGTCAAGCTCGGGCAGCTTCCGGCCGCGTATGTCGGCAAAGCGGTACCCGAGAATCTCTTCGCCAGTGCGATTCAGGAGAACAATCCTGCCTTCCAGGTCCGTCGTCAGCAATCCGCCTCGCATCGAATGGATGATGTCTTCCGTAAAATCCTGGAGTTCCAGAAGCTCTTCTCGTTTTTCCTCCAGTTCGATTCCCTTGCGGCGTAAGGATTGCGCAAGAAGGCTGGACAGATAGGCAACCGCGAGGAATCCGAAGAGGTTGCTGAGAAACCAGACGCGAAGTCCTTCCGGTGTCGGAACAAGCTGGAAGGTGCGGGGGATTTTCCATGCAAAAGCCAGCGCGGTCATCCCGCCTAGGATGGATAGACACACGGCGGTGGTAATAAAGGCGGCGCGCCGCGAAAACAAAATACTGGCCACGATGATGACCAGTAAGTAGAGCGAGATGAGATAGCTTTCCTGGATACCAGTCGTGTAGACCAGAGCTGAAATGATAATTACGTCGGTGGCAACCTGCAACCCGCCCTGCCACCTGGAACGGGGCAACCAGCGGATCAGCCCGATGTGCAAAATACCCAAAGTCACCCAAATGAGTAAGAGGGGAAGGAAGTAGCGGTTCGTGCCAGCAGGAAGGACGTATTGCGGCCAGATGAGGTCGACCACCAGTATCAAAAGAATCGTGAGCAGACGGACACGGGTCAGCCAGCCAAGCCATTCTCTTGTTGTCGAACTTTGATCCATGGATTGCCCGCGATCCTGACCCCAGTATTCCCCCGGGCACTCTCTAGTTTAGACAGAAATGGCGAAGGGCTGGGAGTTCCTTCCCTGCCCTCCGCCAATTGGATAACGCTGGCAGCGTGAGGCTGCGATCAGTGTGCTGAGCTCAACTTGCCAATCAGGGTGAATAGCGGTAAGTACATGGATATGACCACGCCGCCGACGACCACGCCGAGGAAAACGATCATGACTGGTTCCAAGGCGGTGAGGAGGTCTTTCACTGCTGCGTCTACTTCTTCTTCGTAGAAGTCAGCGATCTTCTGCAACATGGCATCCATGGCGCCAGTCTGTTCGCCGACGCTGATCATCTGCGTAACCATGCCAGGGAAAACATTCGAGTCCTTGAGAGGTTCAGTAAGCGATTTGCCTTCTTCGAGGGACTTGCGGACTTGCTGCAAAGCCCTTTCGACAACCGCGTTTCCAGCGGTCCTGGCGGTGATGTCCAAACCTTCGAGGATGGGTACGCCGCTGGCGATCAACGTTCCCAGTGTGCGGGTAAACCGTGCCACGGCGATCTTACGCATGAGGATGCCGATGACAGGCAAGCGCAAAATGGTCGCGTCGATGGCATATCGCCCCTGAGGTGTGCCGTACCAGACCTTGAGGCCGAAGAGCACGCCTCCCAAGGCCACCAAGGCGAGGAGACCGAAGATGCTGCCGATCATATTGCTGAGGCCGATGACGATTTTGGTCGGCAAAGGCAGGTCAACACCCAGACCAGCGAACAAGGTGGCGAAAATCGGGACGACCTTCCAGAGGAGCAGGATGATAACGCCGCCCGCAACGGTCAAGACGCCGACGGGGTAAACCATGGCGGACTTGACGGCGCGCTGCAGCTTCACGTTCTTTTCAATGTAGGAAGAGAGCCGCTGTAAAATGGTGTCGAGAATACCGCCCGTTTCACCAGCTTCCACCATGTTGACGTAAAGGGAGTCGAATACTTTGGGGTATTGGCGCATGGCAGCTGAGAGCGTGGCGCCGCCTTCGACCGAACCGCGCGTCCCGGTCAGCACCTTTTGAAACATCTTGTTTTCTTGCTGGCTTGCGAGAATCTCCAAGCACTGTACGAGCGGCAAGCCGGCGTCAATCATGACCGAGAACTGTCGCGTGAAGATCGCCAGCTCCTTGGCGCTGACGCCAGAGCCGAACGTCGGCAAGTTGAATTCCTTGCCCTTCTCGGACATCTTCGTCGGCGTGATCTGCTGGCGCCTAAGCAGGTTCTGGAGCTCTGCTTTGCTTGTTGCGGAGACTTCTCCGCTCACGTTTCCGCCGGAACGATTGGTTCCTTTGTAAGTAAAGACCGGCATATACTTTCCTCCTCAATCCTTCAAATCCACTAACCAAATCCTTTGGCCGCGGGCCTGACAGCCCGGAAAAATCTTTACCGCTTGCCCGCCGGCTGCTTGGAACTCGCCGGACCGCTGCCACCGGGCGAAGAAACTCCGCGGTTAATCATGTCCTGCAGCTCATCCGCATTGGATGAACGCGAAAGAGCCAATTCCAGAGTGATGAGCTTCGAAAAATACGCATTGGCAAGGCCCTGGTTAAACGTCTGCATACCCGTTTGCCCGGTACCGGTCTGCATCGCGGAATAGATCTGGTGGATCTTGTCTTCGCGAACCAGGTTGCGGATAGCCGGCGTAGGAATAAGAACTTCCATGATCATCACGCGGCCGCGGTTGTCCGCGCGCGGAAGAAGCGCCTGGCAAAGGATGCCTTCCATCACCATGGAGAGCTGGGCGCGAATTTGCGGCTGCTGGTGAGACGGGAAGACGTCAATAATACGGTTGATCGTGGAAGCCGCGGAGTTGGTGTGCAGTGTGGCAAACGTCAAGTGGCCGGTTTCCGCGATACGCAGCGCCGATTCGATGGTTTCGAGGTCGCGCATTTCGCCGATGAGGACGACGTCGGGGTCTTCACGGAGAGCGGCGCGGAGCGAATTCGCGAAGGAGTGCGTGTCCGCGTGAACTTCGCGCTGGTTCACCAGGCACTTCTTGTGGTTATGAAGGAACTCGATGGGGTCCTCAATAGTGATCATGTGCTCTTCGCGCTCGGCGTTAATCTTGTCGAGCATTGCGGCGAGCGTCGTAGATTTGCCCGAACCGGTCGGGCCAGTCACAAGAACGAGTCCGCGCGGTTTGTCGCAAAGGCCTCGGACGACCGTTGGCAAACCCAAGGCATCGAAGTTCTTAATTTCCCAGGGAATGGTACGAAAGACTGCTGCCACAGCACCGCGCTGATTGAAAACGTTGCCGCGAAAACGTGCCAGATTCTTTAAACCGAACGAAAAGTCCAGCTCGAGATTTTCTTCGAACCGATGCTTTTGTGCGTCGGTCAAAACGCTATAGGCCAGCGACTTCGTATCGGCTGCCGTCAGGGGCGGCATATCCAGCGCCCGCAAATGTCCATGAACGCGAACACGAGGCGCGCTATTTGTGGTGATATGGAGGTCGCTGCCTCCCATTTCAATCATCTTTTTGAGCAACTCGCTCAGGGTAATCCCGGCCATCTCTTCACCTTCTTCTTATAGAACCGTCTCGCGCAAAACCTCTTCCAGCGTCGTCTGCCCTAATGCCACTTTAACCAGTCCGCTGCGACGAAGTGTGATCATGCCTTGCTCAATCGCCTTCTTCTTTAATTCCAGAGCGGAGGCTCCGACGAGAATCAATTCCCGCAGTTCGTCGTTCACTTCCATCACTTCGTACAAACCCGTGCGGCCTTTGTAACCACCCTTGTTGCAGGTGTTGCAACCCTTGCCGTGATAGATTTTAGTCGTCTTAACCTCATCGGGGGAATACCCGGCATCGATGAGCGCCTGCTCCGGCAATTCCAACTCTTCTTTACAATTCGAACAGATGCGGCGCACAAGACGCTGCGCGCAAATAAGGTTCACAGAGGTCGCCACAAGGAACGGCTCAATACCCATGTTCATCAAGCGGCTGATAGTGGATGGCGCGTCATTGGTGTGCAGGGTTGAAAGTACCAAGTGTCCGGTGAGCGCTGCTTTGACCGCAATTTCGGCCGTTTCAAAGTCGCGAATTTCGCCGACCAGAATGATGTTGGGGTCTTGCCGCAAGAAGGCACGGAGAGCCGCCGCGAAGTTCAGGCCAATCTGTTCCTTCATCTGAACCTGGTTGATACCCGCCAACTGGAACTCGACGGGGTCTTCAGCCGTCATGATGTTGGTATCGACCGTGTTGAGGCGCGCGACGGCGGAATACAAAGTGTTGGTCTTGCCCGACCCGGTAGGCCCCGTAACCAGCACCATTCCGTAAGGCTTTAAGATGTTGCGCTCGAATTTCTTCAACGACTCCGGCTCGAAACCGAGCTTGGTCATGTCTAGGCGCAAATTTTCTTTATCGAGGAGCCGTAGGACGATTTTTTCGCCGAACAGAGTAGGAACGGTGGAGACGCGGAAGTCGAGTTCCTTCTTTTTGCCGTCGGCCTTGTACTTGATCATGATGCGGCCGTCTTGAGGCAGGCGCTTTTCGGCGATGTCCAGCTTGGCCATAATTTTCAAGCGGCTGGTGATGGCGTCCTTCAAGCGAAGCGGCGGCGTCATGACCGTTTGCAGCTGGCCGTCAACGCGGAACCTGACGCGCATCTCGAGTTCGTAGGGCTCAATGTGAATATCGCTCGCGCCTCGCTTAACCGAGTCCGTCAAGATCAGGTTCACGAGCTTGATGATGGGCGCCTCTTCGGCGGCCTTCTCGAGAGTCGCGGTATCAAGCTCAGCTTCTTCAGCGGCTAACTCCAGTTCCTGGTCTTCGTCGACCAGGTCCTTCATCATCTTGCTCAGCTCTTCGGTGTTCTGTTCGCTGCCGCCGTAAAACCGCGAGATGGCTTCGCCGATTGCCGACTCGGAGGCCACGACCGGCTCTACGTTGAACCCGGTCATGAACTTGATGTCGTCCATTGCGAACACGTTCGTGGGATCGGTCATCGCAATGGTGAGAACAGAACCTACGCGCGAAAGCGGAATAACCTGGTAACGCAGAGCCGTATCTTGCGGGATGAGCTTGATGACGTTGGGATCGATTTCGTAATACTTAAGATTAATGGAGGGAACGCCGTACTGGCGGGAGAGCACACCAGTGATGTCATCATCGGTGATGAAGCCCATCTTTGTCAGGCAGCTCCCTAGCTTGCCACCATTTGAGCGCTGAAATTCGAGCGCCTTCTGGAGCTGGTCCTGAGTGATCAGGCTTTCTTTAATAAGTATTTCGCCCAAACGGACGGACATCCGCAGCACTCCCTGCCGGTTTGCACCCAGAGTCAACATAGCAAACGGCGGCTGCAAAGGTGTGCGGAAATTAGAAGGAAGTTCTGAAATGGCTAATACCTGCCCACAGGGGCAGGTTTTTTGAACGAGGTACAGGTGCAGTTCTTGACTTGCTTGAATGCGGTGGCTATCGTGCGAGATAGGGGGATTTGGTAGCCAATTGTGCGACAACGCCTTGCTCGAAGTCGGAGCTGACAAAAAGCGTCAGCTGGTTTTTACGGATTTTTGCTTTCAAGGCCAGGCTTAGTTTGTGCGACTATTTTTATTCTCTTTTTGAAATGCGCGCGAGCGAGCGTGGGGCGCGACACGCGTGTGTGGGATGCTCGCGCACGAGTTTCTTTCCTGAAATGATGGTGGTCACGGCATGAGTCGTCTCGATTCCAAACAGCGCTGGACCCTGGTCATCGGCGGAATTCTGGTCACTCTTCTTCTGGCCGCCGTCTTTACTTTTGGCTCGCTCGAAGTTCCATTTGAACCAAAGAGCTGGCGCACGCTGATGCCTCTATACGCCGTCTCTAGTTTCATCACCGCGGCGCTTCTGGTCTTTGGACTCATTCTGGGCCGCACCATTTTGCGCTTGTGGGCGGAGACTAGCCGCGAGCAGCTTGGTGCGCGTTTCAAAACAAAAATGGTCGTGGGAGCAATGGCCATATCCCTGCTCCCCATCATTTTCATGTTTATCGTGAGCTATTCGCTGATCAACCGCACTCTCTTGCGATGGTTTCCCCGTCCACTCGAGATCGCTTCGGAGAAGACGCAAGAACTCATGAACGATTTTGGCCGCGCGCAGATGCCGCGTCTGCGTCGGTTGGCTGCGGAGGTTCAGGAAGACGCTTCGCCAGTCTTTGACGACAAATTGCAACACGCTTTTGCAAAAGGCGCTGACGCAGTATGGATATTGGACAAGGATGGCAACTCCACGCGAGGAGGCGTTGTCTGCGAGAACCAAGCTGAAGATCGAAGCGGCACGATTTGCGCCAAAGCGGGAGTTCTGGGCAAACCAGTGCAATCACTGCCGAGCGGCATCGAAGTGTGGACTGCTGGCGGCAAGGATTATTTTGCGGTGCGGGTTCCTACCCTTCACAGTGGCCAGCCCGCTGGCTATATCGTCGCGGCGTATCGCACAGGCCCGAACTTCCTTTCGCGATTCACGGAAATTCAGGACCACACGCGCGAATATTATCAAGAGAAACAAGATCTCAGAACTCTAAAGAAGCAGATGCTGCTCATCCTCTTGCTCTTTACCGTGCTGCTCCTCTTCTCGGTGATGTGGGTCGCCCTCTTTCTGGCGAAGCAGGTGACAGTCCCGATTCAGGCCCTCGCCGAGGGCACGCGCGAAATCTCTGCGGGAAATTTTGACTATCAGGTTCCGGAGCAGGCGCAAGACGAACTCGGCGTTTTGGTACGTTCATTCAACACCATGACCACTCAGTTGCGCGACAACCGCACGCAGATCGATCAGTTCACGCGAAATTTGCAGCAGGCTGTGCAGGAACTCGAGCGTCGCCGCCAACTGATGGAAACAGTTCTGGAGAACATCCCGACGGGGGTCATTTCGCTCGACGCTAGCGGCGCCATTCTCCGCGCTAATACCGCTGTCACACGAATCTTTGGTAGCGAGGCTCGGAACGCACAATCCCTTGACGAACTGCTGGGCCCGGAAGCGTCGCGCGTCCTGCAACTTTTGATGCGGCGCTCGCTGCGCATGGGCGTCGTCTCCCGCGAAATCGAAACGGTAGTCTCTGGGCGCGTCCTACACGTTGCCGTCACGGCTAGCTCTCTGGGGCCGCGCCGGGCCAACTCTGGTTATGTTCTGGTGCTTGATGACCTCACCGAAATGTTGCGTGCGCAAAAGTCAGCAGCGTGGCAGGAAGTAGCTCGGCGCATCGCCCACGAGATTAAGAATCCGCTCACTCCGATTCAACTTTCTTCGCAGCGATTGTCGCGTTTTCTCGAGCGGCGCGATGCCACCGAATCCAAGGCTCCGCGCGACCTCGAGCTAACGAAGCTCGTGCACGAGTGTTCGCGCTTGATCGAGCGCGAAGTCTCCACGCTTGCAGCGCTTGTCAACGAATTCTCTCAATTCGTCCGTTTCCCTATTGCCAAGCTCATCGCTACAAACGCCAACACGATTGTTCACGAGGCGGTCGAGGTTTTTTCCGGGCGTCTCGATGGCATCACGCTTAAAACCACTCTAGACGATAATCTGCCGACAGTCCGCGCGGACGCCGGGCTTCTCCGTAGCGTCGTGGTCAACTTGATCGATAACGCAGCGGAAGCGCTGGAGAACTCAACCTTCCGGGAAATCCTGATTTCCACTTGCGCGCATGCTGATGCGGAAACGGTCGAGATTTGCGTATCCGATACCGGCCATGGCATTTCGCCGCAAGACAAAGACAAACTTTTTCTCCCGCACTTTTCGACCAAGAATCGCGGTACTGGCCTTGGCCTGGCGATCGCCGCTCGCATTGTGGCCGAGCATGGCGGAACCATTCACGTGGAGGATAATCTGCCGGCTGGTTCTCGTTTCCTCGTGGAGCTCCCCGTAGCCGAGCTCACACCCGCGGGCGTTATGGAGCACAACGGAACGGAATACACTCAATGACTTCCAAGTCGCACGTGCTGGTGGTCGACGACGAAGCCGGCATTCGCGAATCGCTTTCGTCAATCCTCAAAGATGAGGGGTATCACGTTGAAGCGGTGGCCTCGGCCGAGGAAGCGCTGCAACGGGCCGCTTCGGGCGATCTCGAAGTCATTCTTCTGGATGTCTGGTTACCGGGAATCGACGGGTTGGACGCGCTTAGCCGCCTTCAGGCTATTCCACGAGCGCCGGCTGTCATTATGATTTCGGGCCACGGCACGATCGAGACTGCCGTGCGCGCCACAAAACTCGGCGCCTTCGATTTCATCGAGAAACCGCTATCCCTCGAGAAAATTATTGTCCTCGTTCGCAACGCTGTCCAACAGCGCAGGCTCCAGGAAGAAAATCAGCTGCTTCGCAGCGAACTTGGCCATCGCTACCAGGTGATCGGGGACAGCGTACCAATGAAAGCGCTGCGTCAGCAGATCGCCGTGACCGCGCCCACCAACGGCCGCGTGCTTATTTACGGCGAAAGCGGCACGGGTAAAGAGCTTGTCTCTCACGCTCTTCACGCCGCAAGTCTGCGCAGCAAGGGACCGTTCGTGGAAGTAAATTGCGCGGCTATCCCCGAAGAGTTGATCGAGTCCGAGCTTTTCGGCCACATCAAAGGGAGTTTTACAGGCGCCACCGAAGACAAGATCGGGAAATTCCAGAAGGCAGATGGCGGCACACTCTTTTTGGACGAAATCGGCGACATGAGCCTGCGCACGCAATCCAAGGTGCTCCGCGTCCTCGAAGAACAGCGCCTTGAGCCTGTGGGTTCCAGCCAGACGATCACCGTTGATGCGCGCGTAATCGCGGCCACAAAC
>Ga0210388_10000291_pt1 | contig 43722 bp, 52 predicted proteins | sample IncBWC19OmetaG_FD_155485 | JGI IMG/M metagenome (GOLD analysis project Ga0210388, IMG submission 155485) | Forest soil microbial communities from Barre Woods Harvard Forest LTER site, Petersham, Massachusetts, United States - Inc-BW-C-19-O ...
CAGTGTCGGGAGTCTTGCTGCTAATCGCATATCCAACCAAGGCACTCACTAATCCGGTGTTCTATGTCAAGCTTTCGTTCATCGCGCTTGCGCTCGTGGGGATTCGATATATAGCGCGGTCCGTATTCGGTGACCCCACTCTCGACTTAAAACCGGCGACCAAAAGATGCAGACTGCTCGCGATCGCATCGCTAGTTTGCTGGACCGGTACCATCACAGCGGGGCGCTTGTTGGCTTACACATACCGGCATCTGACATCGCTCCAATAACAATATGCACGCTCTTCAGATTTGGATCTACCATATGTTGCGCGCCACGAAGTGGGCGACACCGTTCATGACCTCCAAGTGGGGGTGGCCATTCTGCGAGACGGTACACTTTCTCGGACTGTCTCTGTTGATCGGAACCATCGGGATGTTCGACCTGCGTCTTCTCGGAATGGGAAAACGGGTGCCTATTCACGCCCTGCATAGGCTCGTGCCCTGGGGTGTTGCTGGCTACGTCATAGCCCTGATGACCGGGATTATGTTTCTAGCAACCGAGCCCGATCAGTACATCTTCAATTCAGCCTTCCACTGGAAAGTTCTGTTCATGGCCGCTGCCGGATTGAACATGGCCACTTTCTACCTTTTGGTCTTTCGCCGCGTGAGGTCCGTCCAGAGCGGCGGCGATGCAGAACTGCCGGCGAAGGTGATCGCTGCCCTCTCCTTGTTTCTGTGGATTGGAGTGATTGTGTTCGGACGAATGTTGACCTTCTATCGTCCCGCCGACTGCGGCTCGGAGCCAGACACCTCTATCTCGACATGTATCCCATTGCATTAGCTTGAACTTTCAATTTGACCGATCGCGCTATCGCGCTCCGTGGCCGCCGGCGGAAGTTCCAACCGCGCATCGGCATCCCGGCATAACGTATTGCATACGTGCTGGACGTGACACATAGTGGCGGTGTAGGCAGACTCGCGAGGGTGTATTCTCGTTGTTGAGATTATGCGCTTTTCATCTTCGACGTTCTTCCAATCTGCAGCCGTGATTGTCTTCGCCTGTTTGATCTCTGTGCGGCTCGCGGCTCAGGCACCGAGCGATGGGAGACAAGGAACCGGAGAACCAGCGCAACCGCAAGACGGCGCCCGCCCGAAGCCTCAGGACACCGAAGTGTGGGAGCCGGTACCGAAAGTTGTGACGCCGGGAGCGAGGGACGCCGCTCCACCGTCCGACGCTCTTGTATTGTTCGACGGTACGAATCTCGATGAGTGGGTGTCGGCTCGCGACAAATCCCCTGCCAAATGGGTCGTCGCCGACGGCTTGATGACGGTGAACAATGCGCGTGGCGTCGGAAACATCGAAACCAAGCGGACCTTCAAGAACTACCAGCTCCACATCGAGTGGAGGATTCCCGAGAAAGTCACCGGTACCGATCAGGCGCGCGGCAACAGCGGCGTATTTCTGGCATCAACCGGACCGGGCGATGCGGGATATGAGCTGCAGGTTCTGGATTCGTACAACAATAAGACTTACGTCAACGGTCAGGCGGGCAGCATCTACAAGCAAGGGATTCCGCTAGTGAACCCAAATCGCAAGCCGGGGGAATGGCAGGCGTACGATGTGGTGTGGACCGCGCCTACATTCAACCCCGACGGGTCTTTGAACAGCCCCGCCTATGTCACGGTTTTCTTCAACGGCGTACTGATTCAGAATCACTTCGAGTTGAAGGGCGAGACCCGATACATCGGAACGCCGTTCTATAAAAAATTCGACTCCGCGCCGATCAAGCTGCAAGCTCACGGCGACCCCGGCGAGCCGGTCAGCTACCGGAATATCTGGATTAGAGAGCTCAATTAGGATTCGCGGACCGCGAATGCGCCTCATTCGAAGCGCCCTCGGCGGATAGACTCTGGTTATAGAACAATACCCATGAACCCGATCTCCGACTTGGCCGAGTCCCTCAGGACGATGAACCCCGTCCTTAATCCAGGAACGTACGTATTTGCGTCAGTCAAACACGGAGTCAGCATAGAACCCGAGTTAATCCTTGCGTCCATTAGAGAATCCGAGGGCCTTTCTGTGGTGATGAATGAAGCCGCTGCCGAAAATCGAAACCTGGAGCCGCTGTTTAGATGTGCCTGGATCACGCTCTCGGTGAACTCAGATCTGCAGTCCGTTGGGCTAACTGCCGCATTCGCGACGGCGCTTGGGAACGCGGGTATCAGTTGCAATGTCTTCGCGGGTGCCTACCATGACCACATTTTCGTGCCCGTCGACCTTGCAGAAAAAGCGATGCACGAGTTGCGTTCGCTACAAGAAAGGGTCAGTTGAGCTATGGCGTCGATTCGGCAATTGTGCATGGTCTGCATCGCTTTCTCGATTCCGGCGCTCGTTGCGCAGGACGCGATTCCCGCATGGTGCCGGGCGCTTCCGCGGCGGGAAAACGTGGGCCTCGTTCGGGTGATCACAGGGGGCTGGTTCGAAGTTTATCGGGTCGCACCTGGCGTATTCGCAATTTATGAGCCGCATCAGTCAGAGGAGACCATCAGCTACCTGATCGTGGGCCAGACGAAGGCCCTGCTTTTCGACACCGGCATGGGAATTGGCAACATCCAGCACGCAACAGCAGAGTTGACGAGACTTCCGATTGTGGTCCTGAACTCGCATACCCATGTCGATCACGTAGGCGGCAACTGGCAATTCGATACGATTTTGGCAATGGATGCTGACTTCACTCCCGCGAACGCCCGAGGCTCGCGTGAGGCGGCACAAGCCGAAATTGCGCCTGGAGAGACTTGTGGCGAAAGGTTTCGACCCTAGGGCTTACGCGACCCGGCCGTGGAAGATCACGGCCTACCAGCACGATGGCGATCACATCGATCTAGGCGGGCGCACCCTGGAAATCGTCGCCGCACCCGGCCATACACCGGACTCCGTTTGTCTACTCGACCGGCACGACGGACTCCTTTCTACGGGCGATACTTACTATTCGGGCCCTATCTGGCTGCATGCTCCGGAGACCAACCTCGAAGCGTATGACACTTCTATCAAGCGCCTCACCGCGGTGGCTCCCAGCGTGAAGATAGTATTCGGGGCGCATAACGCTCCGGTCGCCTCGCCCTCGATACTTCCCAGGCTGGTGGCGGCCTTCGAGGCGGTTCGTAGTGGCACGATTTCAGCGACTCCTGCGTCGCCCGGCAAGCTTCTATATAAGGTAGACGGTTTCTCTTTCCTTATATCTTCGTCCGAGGCCTTTAGATCGCGCTAGGATGCGATCGCATCGCGAGACGAAACATTCTGGGCTAGTTCTTTCCGGTCGGCGTGCCGATCATCCTCGGCGATGCAGCGAACAACTTCTCTGGGTCCGCTTCGGCGGGCATCGCCAGTTCGAGGAACGCGATATGCATTTCGTCCGTGGTCATATCTCCCCAACGGACAGGAACGGACGGATCGGGATTGGCAGGGTTGTTGGCTGAGTTGTCGAAGTGGGCAACGGACTCCAGCTTCGTTCCAGCCGGAAGAAGCAGTGGCTCACGCAAGACATACGTCGTCTGCCAATTGAAATCGTACTTCGGGACGCTCACCAACAATCGCGTTCGGCCATCTGGATATACAGCACGCACCTCCATCGATTTTCCGCGGTGGTGCATGTGCGGCTGGATAGACACAAGTCTCACCGGTTGCGCCAGCGCCATCGATGCGCGCGACACATAGTCCGGCGCGCCCGCTGGAATCGCCAGATCGAGATCGCGGAGAGTATCAATCGCCAGTACTCGTTCGGAGGGAGGGGCATCGGCCAGGTAGATACCCAGTTCCGAATAATCCGTCACCTCCTTCCCGTTCGGACTGTAATGCATCTCAAACACAACGTCAGAGCCGGCCTGGATCTGTTTCGCACCGCCAGGCAGCCAAGGCATGGGCTGATAGCCCGGCTCCCATCCGACAAGCTGCAAACGTCGATCGAAGACCTTTTCGCCTTCGCGTCTGCGTCCCCGATCCGCGATGGTGGCGGTCACGATCTCGCCCTTAGGATATCCCGCGAGATAACTCGATTCGGGTCCTCGCGCATAGGCATTGATGTGATGAATAACAGTGCGCTTATCGATCCGAAACTCCGCCGCACGCACCCAAACGTCATTTGGAAAGAGCCCGCCGGTAATCAGATACCGATAGGTGAGCAGCCCAGAGGCAGGCACATGAAAACCTGGCACTCGTATCACGATATCGGGCTTGCCGAGCTTCCAGCCTGTTTCGCCAATGCCAGGATGAAAGGCTGCTTTCAGCGGTTTACCCTCTTGAGCACCTTCCTGTACCCACGTTGTGATCGTCTGAATCTCGGTCTCCGTCAATGACCTATCGTTTCGAAAGTCGTGCGCAGTTTCGCCTGCCGCACTCCACGGGGGCATTTTCCGCGTCAGAACTGCCTCTCGAATTGCGTTTGCCCAAGGCCGCGCCTGAGCGTAGCTCGTCAGGGGCATCGGTGCGATCTCACCCTGCTGATGGCAGGTTACGCAGCGTCGCTCAAGAATCGGCCAAACGTCTGTGGAGAACGCGACCTCAGCGTTAAGAGCGATCCCGCCGAACAGCATCATAAAGATCAAGTTACGTTGGTGGCAAAACACCTTAAGTCCTTCCTGCCATGATCTGGACCCAGTCTACAGAAGAAAGGGGCGAAAATCTGTGACTGAACCTTGGCTATCCGGCTCGGCGTAGTCCCGAATCGAAAGGCATGGTACTGGCAGGAAACTTCTCGACGCCGGTCAGAACGAGCCGAAGGGCTGTTTTTCGCCACCCTCCTATCGGGCCGAGGTTCCGCGGTCCACTCCGATGAGCCCAGCCGTTACCGACTGTAAGAGGCCAAGAGAGGTTCGGTGCCTGGTCAACCGCCCCGCTAACGTGGTCGCCGAAGGGAGCGGGTTGTTGCCGAGGAACTTGATGATCGCCGGCATGTACTCGATGCTCGGTTTGCTGTCGTCGCCCTCCCAGTTGTAGATGCTCGCCTCGGTTACCCCGAGCTTCGCTCCGACCTCTTTCTGTATAAGCTTCAGAGTGAGCAGTCGTCGCCGGAGGTGGTTGCCGATGATACGCGGTCCTGTCCGAATCCGCACGCGCGAATTGCTCGTGTACGCCCGCGTTACCACCACCGGCAGGGCGTTATCCGGTTCCGTGAGACGGTACTGGCGATTTCAGACTGCCGGACACCCCAGGACTCCGTGGTGTCCACCCTGATGCCGGCGACGAGAGTCTCGACCAGTTGCCGCTTCATCTCCCACGAAACCGGTACGTCGCATCGCTTCTTCGACTTTACGAGCACCGCTCCTGCCGACCTGATCGACGCGGTCTTTGTTCATTTTGCTCCTGAATCGTCAAGGGGCACTTCCGAGGCGTTTTTTCCGTCGCCACTTCGTCGATCTGCCGGCCATCTGACCGGCCGTTCATTACCGTGGAATGAAGTTTTCGAACGGGGGCATCCGAGGTCCTTGGCTGATAAAGCAAAAGCCAAGGAGGATGTTTTGGATGAACTCGGAAGCGGTGTTAGGGCTGGCGAACTATGAGCTGACCGGCATCGAGCACAGTGGCACGGTGGTGCGGATTACGACGCGCTATTTGGGATCGGTCGCTTGCCCGGATTGCCAGGGTGAGAAGCTGCGGAGCAAAGGGCCGGTATCTGCGAAGCGTGCGTCACGAAAGCTGGGGAAGGCGGCGTTGCTGGTTGATCCTGGAGGCGCGCAAGTGGTTGTGCCTGAGTCCGTTCGAGTATTCCGGACGTTTTCGATCAATTTATGAGCGCTGCGGGATTGGTCAGCTCACTCGACCACGCATTTCCGAACCGGGTGGAATGGGAGAGAGTCTCCGTCGCCACCATCACACAGCCCGTTATTTCACACCTCTACTGAGTGGTGCAGGTCGACTTGGCTAATCTAGCTTGGCGTGTTCGGATTTGGCCGCGATGAGGACAGGAATGCCGGGGTCGGCATCTTTCCATAACGTGAGGAAATCTCGATAGGCTGCCCGCGCCCTAGTTGCGTCTGCTTGGACTGCATAGGAACAGGCGACGCCCAAATCGCGCGAGCGCGCCGATTGGGGAATTCAAGACCACCCCGCGGTGGTCGAGGATCTTCTGGAATTCCACCACCGCTTCCTTGCCTTGGTGCTCCGCCAGGTAGGCTTCCCCTCGCAAGTAAGCGGATAAAAAGTAGTCATACGCGCCGCCCTCGTAGGGCGGCGAGATTTTCATCACCGTGTCGAGCACTGCGCCATGCCTGTGAGGTATACCGCCAAGCTTACAAAGTCTTTCACAAACCCGCCATCCCAACTTAAGCTTAATTCAAGAGACGGGACGCAAAACACCTCTAAGGCCTGGAAATACTGGCTGTAGGGCTTGGCTGACCCGATCGAGCCCTGTCAGATTCGTAAAGGAGCATCGATGTGACGACACCAGTCGTCTTAGTCACGGCAGCCCTCACAGGCATAGGCCGGTGCCATTTCATCCGGAAGGTAGCACCCCATAACCACAGCAGTGAGTTGCTATCGCACGATCTAGGGTTTCGGACGCGACCCGAATCATCAAGAATTGAGCTGTCGGAAGCGCCTCGATAGGCGCCGCGCAAAAATTCAGCCTAAAGGTAGTGTGTTGAACCAAGGGGAGAAGGGGAGAACCAATATCAGCGCGCCAGTCGAAATCAGCAACAAGGGAGAAAACAATGTCAAAGAAACTCGAAGGTAAGATTGCTCTCATCACGGGCGGCAGTGCCGGCATCGGCCTCGCCACGGCAAGGGAGTTCGTCGAGGAGGGTGCCTATGTCTACATCACCTGCCGTCGACGGCCTGAGCTTGACGCCGCGGTGGCCTCCATTGGGTCCAACATCACAGCCATCCAGGGCGACGTCACCGAACTTGCGGACCTCGACCGGATCTCCGCGGAGATTGGCAGAGAAAAGGGGCGCCTCGACATCGTCTTCGCGAACGCGGGTGGCGGGCCCCTCGTTCCCCTCGGCGCCATCACCGAAGAGCACTTTGACTCTGTGTTCAACGTAAATGTAAAGGGCCTCGTGTTTACTGCGCAGAAGGCACTTCCGCTCATGTCCAACGGCGGGACGATCATTCTGACCGGTTCCAATGTCGGTATCAAGGGCTTCCCTGCACTCAGCATTGACTCGGCGGCAAAGGCGGCAGTACGTAGCTTTGCCCGCACGTGGACCACGGACCTCAAAGATCGCTACATCCGAGTCAACGTCGTCAGTCCTGGCCCGATTGACACCCCGCTCCTCAATGAGGCCTTCGCCAATCGTGACGACATGAAGGCGCTCGCCTCGACTGTGGTCATGGGGCGTCTTGGCCGTCCGCAAGAAATCGCGAAAGCAGTCGTCTTTTTCGCTGCGGACGACGCCAGCTTTATCACCGGCGCCGAGCTCTTCGTCGACGGAGGCGCGGCTCAAGTCTAAAGGACGGCACCATCATGGTAAATCTCTCAGGCAAAACCGCTCTTGTTATGGGGGCTTCCCGCGATATAGGCCGCGCGAGCGCGCTGGCGCTCGCCCAGGCAGGCGCACAGGTTCTGGTTCACTATGGCCGAGGCAAAGCCGAAGCGGAAGGCGTCGCCGCCCAGATTCGCAATGCAGGCGGCCGGGCCGAGGTCGTAGCTTCCGGTCTTGCTGCTCCGGACGGGGCACACAACCTGGCTAAACAGGTTCGCGGTATCGTTGGAGACCGGCTGGACATTCTCGTTGCGAATGCGGGTGTCGCGAAGTCGGCGAACATCGAAGATACGACGGCTGAGGACTTCGACCGCCTTTTCGCAGTCAACGTACGGGCACCTTTCTTTCTGGTCCAACAGACGCTTCCAATTCTAGGCAGAGGCAGCAGCATCGTATTTGTTTCGTCGCGGGCCGCACACGCCGTGGTTGGGACGAATGCGGCTTATGCCGCAACGAAGGGTGCAACCGACATGCTGGTCAAACACTTTGCCGCGGCGCTTGGCCCACGGGGAATTCGGTCAATGCCGTAGCCCCCGGCGGCGTGGACACCGACATGTCGAATTTCATCAAGACAGAGACAGGACAGAAGTACACGCTGGCCATGCAGGCCATCCAACGTCTGGCACGACCCGAGGATATTGGTCCTGTCGTCGCTTTTCTCGTGTCCGATGTGCCCGCTGGATCACCGACGACGCCGTTCGCGTTGACGGTGGTTCAAAGCTTTGAAAGGAACGACAAAACGTGATGCGCAGTGTTCGTATCCATGAATTCGGAGGACCCGAGGTGCTCCGAATCGAAAAGATTGAAGTCGAGGAACCAGGTGAGGGAAGTACGCATGCGTATTCGCGGCATTGGCATCCATCGAACCGAAATCACGCTGCGTTCGGGCCGTTCGCCCGTGGAACCGCGGCGTCCCGCGAAGCTCGGCTTTGAGGCCGCAGGTGAAATCGAAGCCATCGGCGCTGGCGTCAAAGGCTTCGCGATTGGGGATCGTGTGGCTCTCGTGCCCGCTTATCCTGCCAGCCGGTATGGACTTTACGGTGAGTCTTCGCTCGCGCCAGCCCGCTCGCTGATCGAGATTCCTGACGCGGTGAACTTCGAACAGGCAGCGGCAACGTGGGCTGCCTACGGTACGGCGTGGGCGGGACTGGTGGCATTCGGCAGGCTTGCAGCCGGCCAGACGGTTTTGCTGCCCGCCGCTTCCCGTAGCGTCGGCCTCGCCGCCATCCGGTTCGCCAACCGCCTCGGCGCACGGCCGATCGCTCTCACGCGCACCTCGGTAAAGGCGTATGAACTCCGCGCGCACGAGGCGGCAGCGATTGTAGCCACTGAGGAGCAGGATGTCGTAAGCGAGATAAAGCGGCTCACCGACGGCAAGGGCGCCGGCCTGGTATTTGATCCCGTCGGCGGTCCGACTTTCGCGAAGCTCGTGGAAGCCACAGCTTCGGGCGGGCTGCTGATACTCTACGGGGCCCTGAGCCGCGATCAAACAGCGGTGCCGCCGTTCCATATTTTCGTCCGCAATCTCACGATCCGTGGCGTCGCCCTGCCGGTCTGGGCTTCCGATGAGGCCCAGTTCGGGGCTCTCAAACGCTTCGTGACCGAAGGTTTGGCGGACGGGTCACTTTCCCCGGTCATCGCCCGTATCTTCCCCTTCGACGACATCGTCGAAGCGCACCGCTTCATGGAGGCGGGCAACCATGTCGGAAACATTGTGGTCACGGTCTGCCCCCCCCAAATGGAGATCAATATGCCGAAGACAACACCCGAGCAAAACAAAGCGCTCGTGCTAGAGGCTTTCGATACCTCGTTCAACAAGCGCGATAATGAGGCCGCCGCCAGGTTCTGGTCGGACACCTACATCCTGCACAGCGCGCACATCGAACCTGGCCGCGATGGGCTGTTCAATTTAGTCAGCAACACGCCCGGCGCGCTACGTTACGAGCATCAGCTCATTGTCGCCGAGGGCGACTACGTCATCGTCCACGGACGCTTTTCGGGAACCGGCGGACCGGCTTCGTGGGTTGCCGCGGATATCTTCAGGATCGAGAATGGCCGCTTGGCCGAACGCTGGGACGTCTTGCAAGACGAGGCGACAAAGGCGGAATCGAAGAGCGCGCTGCCAATGTTCGGCAACCGCTTCACGGCCTGATAGTCGGATCGGCACGAGTTAAGGATCGAGGAACTGAAATGCAAAATACTCACCGTCGTGTTGTAACTGGGAATCTCAACGGAAAATCCGTCGTGCAAAGCGATGAACGATTGCCGGCATATGCTTTCGAGGGTTATGAGCATACTCTGTTCTGGGTGAATCCGACTACGCCGGATCTCAACAGAGAGCAGACCTTTGATCGTTATCGCTACGCCGCCTGCCGGGATTGGCGGACCACTTCGAAAAAGACGATCCCGGGATGCACAAGACAAACACGGTGGATTACTCCGTGGTGTGGGAGGGCGAGATGTGGCTTGAACTCGATGACGGCGAGACCGTTCAACTCCTACGTGGTGATGTGGTCGTACAGAACGGGACTCGTCACGCCTGGCGCAATAAGGGGACAAACCTGTGACGATGTTGTTTTTCTTGAACGGCGCAAAAGAGCAATGAATTGAGAGGAAAAGGAAGGATCGAATCGTGAGCGCTTATACAGCAGTGACCGTACCGACGCAGTTTGTTGAGGCAAATGGGATTCGCTTCGCCTATCGCCGCTTTGGCAAGGCTAACGGCAATCCCCCGCTGGTGTTCAATCAGCCCTATACAGGCACCATGGATTACTGGGACCCAGCAGTCACCGACGGCCTGGCCAAGAACCGCGAGGTCATCTTGTTCAACAATGCGGGTGTTTCAAGCAGTTCCGGGGAAGTGCCCTCGTCGTTCGAGGAATGGGAGCCAATGCGATCGCCTTTATCAGCGCTTTGGGCCTTACCAAAGTCGACGTACTCGGTTTCTCCATAGGGGCATGGTCGCACAGGAAATCACTTTGCAAGGCCACGACCTCGTGCGCCGGCTGATTCTGGTTGGCACCGGTCCGCGCGGCGCCGATATGGCGAACAGCAAGTCCGCGCAAATCTTCAGCGGCACGGCTGCGAGCTAGCCACGGATGGGACAGGGTTCGCTGATTCGTTTGGGGACCCAGTAAACCGGGGCCACCGCGTAGTTAACATCGAAAAGATGGGTCTGAAGTCGAAACGTAATTGAATTCCCTGAGCTCCCCGACTGAAGGAACCTGGCGTCGTCGAGCGAGATCTTGCCCTGTTGCGCCAGCAGCAGAATCGCCATCGCGGTGAACTGCTTGGCGACCGAGCCCCTCTCGAACACCGTGTCGGCGTTCAGCGGCACGCCGCGCTCCAGGTCGGCCATACCATAACCGGCCAGCAGCGCGATCGTTCCGTGCTCAGAAACCCCCTCTGCGCAGCCGGGAGTGTGGGTGTTGAAGGCGGCGAAGATATGATCGACTTCCGTTAACTTCGATTTCGCGGGCTGGCCGTTCATGCAGACGGCAAGTGTCAGGGCAAAGAGTAAAGTTCGCATTTGTCAATCATCTCTCAAGAATAGGAGGTCGTTCTAATTCTGAATGACGTGGACAGGTATTGATAGGGCTGGGCTGAGCTCTGCTTCAGCATCGACCGAGTCCGTCGGCGAGCAAGATTGGCGAATGGGTGATGAGCGGGCGTAAGGTAAGGGTCCGGACGCCGCCGATAATGCACGACAACGTGCTGGTGCGCATTCATGGGACGTTCCCTCCCAGAACATCGCGCAACAGGAAAAAACACTGACCACGGTGGGCTCTTCGCTAACTTCTTCGAAGTATCGGGATCTTAATAAAGGACTGCCTGTGGAGGCAGAGGCAATCGTGGAGGGACCTGGTGTCACCACGCCCCTGCTTGTCCGCTTATGTGAGTCTCTCGATCTAACGGCAGGAGCGCGCGCTCGTCACGGGCGGCTCCGCAAGTAGAAAGAAGGTTTACCATCAGCAATCTCGCGTTGGTAGATTAGGGCGGGAAGTTCATGCGGCGCACTAACGCTTCGAAGCGGGGATCTGAGCGCAAGGGGTCATACGCGGGCCACACTTTCAGCAGGATCATGAACGCATCGTGTTCCTTGTAGCCCTGGTCCAACCAGCGCATGGCCTCGTCTTTATCGCCCAAGCTGGCGTACACTTCGGCAACCAAGCTTGGCCGTATGAACACCTTCTCCGCTCTGAGCCGTTGCAGATCTCGGGCAAGCCTCTTGTTGGCTTCCGCCGAATTGCCCGCAGCCGCGTAGGCCGCGTCTAGGTCGAATCCCTGCTCAAAACTCTCTTTCTGGAGGTACGGAATCGCCTCATTGGGTCTTCCCTGAGCCCGGTAGATCAGTCCCAGCCCGTAGAGTCCCAACGGGTCGCTGGGATTGAGTTCCAGGATGCGGCGAAATTGCTCAGTGGCTTTTGGATAGTCGCGCGCCTGGAAATAAACGCGGCCGGCCCGGTACGAGACAACCGGCGAAAGAGGGTCGAGCTCCAAGGCTTGTCTAGCTAGGGCAATCGCCTTTGCGTGTTGTCCCATGGTCGATAGGAAGAAAGCGTACTGATAGAGGGCGGCCACGTATCCCGGGTTCAACTCGATCGCCCGCTGAAATTCCTTGGTCGCTTCCGCCCAATTCCACTCCAATCCAGCGCAATAGGCCAGAGCGTTGTGCCCTTCGGCAACCGAGTCATCGATCGCGATCGCCTTCAGCGCCGCTTCCCGCGCCTCGGGAATGCCTTTTTCGGGCTTCAGGTCTCCGAAACCGACCAGTTCGACGTAGGCGTCGGCCAACCCCGCGTAGGCTTGCGGATAGTTTGGATCAGCCTGAATGCTTTGGCGAAAGTAGTCTACGGATTTGAGCAGAGCCACTCGGGTCCTGAGGTTCCAGAAAAATCGGCCGCGCATGTACAGGTCCTGAGCCTGGGGAACAACCGACTCAGAACTGACTAACTGTTTCTCCTCCGAGGGACGAACGGCGACTCGGGTCTCTTGGAGAATTCGCCGCGCCAACTCTCGCTCCAAATCCGGTATATCTTGCATGCGCCAGTCGCCGCGATCTGCCCAAAGACGCGTGTTAGTGCCCGGATAAATAAGCTCGACGGCGATCTCCACGTGTCCGCCCGCCCTTCGGACCGTGCCTTCGATAATGCCGTTCACGTTTAATTGCCGGGCGATTTCCGGCAGCGGCTGCCGATGACCCTGGTATCGCATCGCTGTCGTGCGCGAGATGACCTTCAGCGCCCGGACTTTCGAGAGATCCGTGATCAGTGCCTCCGTGATCCCATCGGCCAGATAATCGTGCGCGGGATCACCCGAGATATTGGCCATCGGCAGTACCACTAGAGAAGTGATTTGGGGAGTCCCTATGCGCGTCCTGGTCCAGGGAAATACGGAGTGAAAGCTAGGATTAAATGCCAAGCCGGCCAAGGCGGCTACCGCTCCGAATGCGAGCCCACTCGCGACGACGGCTGGCCGGTGTCGGCGGACGAATTTGCCCGCTCGATATCGAAACGAATCCGGCCGCGCTTCCAAGGGTTCGCGGCGCGCGTAGTGGTCGATGTCCCGGATGATCGCTCCGGCCGAGCTGTATCGGCGTTGCAAATCCCGGTGCATCGCGGTCATGCAGAGCACGTCGAGGTCGGCCCAATCCGATTTCTCCGCGACGGTAACTCCAGCGCCAGATTCCCCGGCCCGCGCCCCCTTCCGGGCCGTCGCCGACGGTTTCTCGCACTCCTGTTCGGTCACTATTTTTTCCATTTCCGCCGGCGTTCGATTCGACGGGTCCACTGGCAGACGTCCCGCCAGCAGTTCGTAAAGAATGACTCCCAGCGAATAGATGTCGGTTTGGATTCCCACTTTCTCGCCGCGAATTTGCTCCGGAGAAGCGTAAGCGGGGGTCATCAGGCGGAGGCCGGTGAGCGTCTTTTCTTTGGGGTCGCCGAAATTCTCGATTGGCTTGGCGATGCCGAAGTCGAGCAGACGGACAGTTCCATCGTCCTTCACCAGGATGTTGGAGGGTTTCAAGTCGCGGTGAATAACGCCATGCTCGTGCGCATAGAGAACCGCTTCACAGGCGGCGCGGATCAGCCGCAGACGCATTTCGATCGAGCTTCCTCGCTCTTGGCAGTATTGTGTGAGCGGAACGCCCTCGACGTACTCCATGACGAAATACGGAGTGCCATCCGGGAAAGCGTCGGCATCGTAGAGCCTCGCGATGAAGGGATGAGTGAGCTGTGCCAGAGTGCGCTGCTCAATGGCGAAGCGCTCGTGGCGGCCCGGCGCCAGCCAGGCATCGCGAAGCACTTTAATTGCGACCTTGCTTCGGAGGTCCTTGCGCTCAGCCAGATAAACGACGCCCATTCCGCCTTCGCCGAGTACCCGCAGCAGCCGATAGGGGCTGGATTCTTCGAAGGATGAAAACAACGCGCGGTCGGAAACCCCTCGGGCGACCTGCAGTACATCACGATCCAGCAGGCATTCGCGGCCATCCTCATCGAGCATTGCCTCAACTACGAGAAGGAGCTCGTGGTCCTCGCCGCACGCGTCCCGCAGGAATTCAATCCGCCCTTCGCCTTCGAGGTCCACGGCGAGATGGAACAACTCCTGAACACGTTTCCATCGGGCTGGATTCATCGGATTTTCCAAGCCATTTCCAAATTGCAAAAGAAACAACTCTCGACCATCGCCAGAAGCGGGTTCCTTAGCGCAAGCGTGTCGAGAGCCATCAACTCGTCCTCAACTACTATTTCATTACCCGGGACGCAACTTAGAATCGCCGATTCTAATTTGCCTGCACGTTCGAAAATAGCGCCCACAGGATCGACGTGCGGTTCAATGAACTCGTAGTTTGTAAAAACGATTCCGCACGCCTTGAAAATAATCGACATTACCAAACTTCTTAAACCCCAAGACGCCGAGGAGGACTCTCCGCGGCTGCGCAGCCGCCTTTGACGGAATAACTACCCCAGCCACAAGAAACTCTTGGCGTCTCATTGTTAACCTAGAGGGCCATGATTATATCAAGTCGTGGAAACCGTGCTGCCTTCATGGGTTCGGGCGAGCGCATGGTCTTCAACATTGGTGCCATCAAGCAGTGATGGCGAACTCCACGCGTAATCCGTGAATCCGATCGTCGATTACCGGACGCGGCGCGGAACGACTTGGCCCGCGAGTCGCGCAACACACATCGATCGCTGGGGTACCACTAGTAGCCCGAGCGGACTTGATCGCCCGCGAGGGTGATAGGAGAAAATCTCTGCAGGAACCGTGCCGATAATGCCGCACATCGGTCCGCCTCCTGCACCGCGCCAGTTGGTGACCACAGTCAAACGCCCCGAGGCATCTCATGGAAGAATTGAGGATCAGCAGGAAGCGCTGGCCGTCTGGCGTGACGTCAAACTCGTGGATCCTGGTGAATTGAAAATCGCCGGAGAACAATACTCGCGGCGGTTCCGCCTGAATGCCTTGCGGGCCCTCGTGAATCGCCGCGGCCATCATCTTTCCGTTCTGGCTGGCGAAATAGAGTTCCTTCCCGTCGCCGCGCCATTCTTGATATCGTACGCTGAGCCGTCCGAGATCTGCCAGCGGCCTTGCGGCCCCATGCCCAGAAAGGCCTGCACGTAGAGCTGAAATCCGCCAGAGTCGTTGGAGGAGTAAGCGACCCAACGGCCATCGGGCGAGATCGCGGCGCCGATTTGCGTAAACTGTGTTTTCACTACAGGAATCGGCTTCCGGTCGCCGTCGAGCGGCAAAGCCATCAAGCTTCCAGAAATCCAAATCTGTTCGCCAGTCTGTTTCAGATAGAGGATGTACTTGCCGTCCTTGCGCCAGTCCAGGACCAATTTTCGGTTCGGCCCTCGGTAAGACGCTCTTCCTGACCGGCGCCGGATGCGTCTTTCCGGAAGATCTGGAACATGCCGCCTTCACGGTTGGAAGAGAAGGCCACCTGCTTCCCGGCCGGAGACCAAACCGGCAATGTATCCTCGTTGGAACCGAACGTGAGGCGGGTGGTGACGCGCCGCGCGAACTCCCGCGTCGATATGTTCCACTCCCGCCGGGATCCGGGTGAAGTTATCGTGACCGCCATGCGCTGCGCGCCCGGCGCCAGCGCCAAGTCGTGGAAATAGCCCTCCGAAGCAACCTCGCCTAGCAGTTTTCCGTCGCGGCTCATCCAGATAATGGGCTGTTTCAACGAAGCCAGAACCGCAAAATAAGTGAGTAGCCCGCATCGGAGGCCCAAAAAGGCCGCACGAACAAGAGCGTTTGGATTCAGACTGATGTTTTGGGCCACCGAAACGGGATCGCCTTCCAGGCGCAGCGAGTCCGCAGCAAAGTGAGCTAGCAGCGTTTGGTCCTGCATACACAGCAGGTATCCGGGATACGCTGCCCGCCGCGGGACGTAGACTGCCTTGGCGGAGGTGCGTACTATAAGCTGCCGCTGTTCCGGATCGCCTAAAGAACTAGCATAGACGCCGCGAACGTTTGGATCGACGCTGTCCACGAAATAGAGGAAGCGGTTTCCGTCCGGCAGGAATTGCGGATACCCGTGGCCGGACTCCTGTTTGGCGGAGTCGACCAAGGTTAGAAGAGTGGCGCCGCCGCCGGAAGCGGAAATACGCTGCAGCCCACCCGGGCTGCCGAACAGGATGACGCCGGCCCGATTCCACGTACCGGTGGGCGACATGTTTCCTTCCTTAGCCCCGGCTAAGGGTGAGTGGGGCGCCCCCGGCGACGTCAATCCGCTTCAGCTTACGTTCCGCGACGGTGAAGAAAGTCAGGGACCGGCTGTCGGGCGACCAGGTCGGGAATTTGGTTGCAACGGTTCGCAAAGTCTCCTTGGGGTCGCGCCTGGCGAGGCTGGCCAAAATCGAGGCAGCAGCCTCTTGACTCATCTCGATTCGTTCCATCCTTCAGCTTTATGGCTGTCAAGAGGAACTTTTTACTTGGCTCAATTAGGAACTTTTCACTTGGCCGCGCCGCCGCCCATCCTATCTGATTAGCGATTTGCCGATTCTGATAAAATGATGCCCGGTCGCGCTGATAGCCGGCCGCTAAGAGGAGGGAGATCGATATATGAACCATGGGTTTCCCGTGATGGCTCTGACCGTAGCCATGGGATTTGGGTTATCTCAGCCGCAAGTGCAAGTGCCTCGGCCGAATGCCGACCCCTATGCGAATAACCCCGATGCTGGGAAAACCCAATTCCCGCTGGCGGCGCCCGCCGGCAAGGATTCCGGCGCGATTACGACTGCGCTCCCTGGAGCCGTGAATCGGGGCATGATCGAGGAGTCCAAATGGAAATACGGCCCGGCGTTTAATCCGCCGCCAAGCGCAAAAATCTGGAATCCGGTGAAGCTCAAAATGATGCGCGGGGAGAAGGTGACCGGTGGAACTTTTTTCAGCTCATCTGATCCGTCCACTTACTGCGCCATGGCGAATGCCGGTTACGACTTCATCTGGACCGAAATGCAGCACGACTCGCGAGACTGGGAGAATGTCGCGAAGATGTGGCAGGCATGTCCGCACGCAAAAGCAGTCCCTGGGGTCCGGGTCGCCTACGCCGATGAGCGCGAGATTCAACATGCGATGGACGCCGGCGCGCTGGTGATCGTGATCCCCACGGTCAGGACGGTGGAGGAGGGAACGGCTGCCAGGGACTGGACTTATTTCCCGCCGCTCGGTAAACGCAGCCAAGGCGGCGGTCCCGCCTTCTCTACGGATTTTTGGGGCAGCGTGCCGGGTGGTTATCGCAACACGATCAATGACAACGTGGTGCTGATAGAAATGATCGAAACCATCGGCGGCGTGGCGCATGCGCGCGAGATTGCCGCGATTCCAGGCGTAGATGCGGTTTTCGCGGCCAGCGGAGATCTCGGCAATTTCTCCGGCTACAAGCAAGGCGATCCCGATTATGAACGCCTGATTAATGCCGTGCATGACGCAGCCCTCGCCGCCGGGAAACGGCTGTGCGGTCCGTTCGCGTGGCGCGACCGGCCCGATTTCACGTGCTTCCAGAATGGTAGTGAAACGGCCGCAATTGCTCGCGGTGTGGCCGCCGAGCTCGGTCCGCTGAAGGATACCCAGGCGAAGCCCGAAGTTGGACCATATGCCCCGAAGAAGTAGGCTTGTGGGGGAAGGCTGGAAAAGGGCGATATCATAAGAACCGATCCACGATCAAGAGGAGTGTCGGAATGAATTTGAATTTGGATCGCAGACTGTTTATCGCCTCGCTGGGCGGTGCCGCGGCCGTCAGCATGATGTCGGACGACGCGAAAGCGGACGCCCTCGAAGATGCCATGAGCGAAGCGCTGGACGCGGCTCTGGACGATACGCCGAAGAAATTTCCCACTGCTGCCGAGGTGGAAGCGCAGATTGAAACCCGGCCCAATCGCAGAGGCGTAGGCAATCTGTTCGTGGGCGGACGGACAACGGTGAAGATTCTGCCCAGGATGCCGGATAAGCCGACGTTCCTCGACTTCTTTAATCTCCGTATGAGCAGCACGGCGAATCACTGCCTGCAGAGCGCCAACCATGCCATGAAGACGGGCATGAGCGACGAGATCATCTTCGCCTGCCTGTGCCACGATCTGGTGCACGCGCTCATTAAGGTAGACCACGGCTGGTGGGGGGCGCAGATGTTTGAGCCCTACGTTTCGGAGAACGTGACGTTCGCGATTCGCTACCACCAGGCGCTGCGCTTTTACGAGGACAAGGAAGCAGGCTACGAGTACCCCGACCTGTACCGCAACATGTTTGGCTCCGATTACAAGCCGGAGAAGTACATTGAAGACACCTACAAGATGGTGCGTAACCACAAGAAGTACATTCTTCCGCGCCAGGTAACGGTGAACGATCTGTATGCGTTCGACCCGAACGTGAAGGTGACAATCGATCCGTTCATCGACATCATCGGACGGCAAATGAAGCAGCCTAAAGAAGGACTGGGATACGATAACAGCCCGGTGGCGCACATGTGGAGGTCGATGATCCGGCCGGATTCGCCGCTTTAGGGCCGGCTACTTGAAGGGTCCGCCGACGGTTGCCGAGCCGGTTCCGCTACACCCGGTTGGGCCGTAGCGCAGAAATTTCTGGATGCGTTTCCCAGTGTCAACCTCAGCGGTATAAATGTTGCCTTTACTGTCCACACCCACCTGATGCAGCCAGTGGAAGTCTCCCGCCATCCGGCTGCTACGCCCCAGCCGTCCGAGCTCCTGGAGATTGGCGCGGTTCAGAATGTATAGGGTCATATTGGCGTTGTCGCCGACATAGAGGCAGCTTTGCGCCTTGTCCGTTGAAAAGTTGATGGAAACCGCGGTTCCAATGACGCTGGTGTGATCGCTGACAAATTGCTCGGCCAGGAAACCGCATTTGCCGGCCTCGCCCGACGGGTTGCTGCATGGTTTGCCGAGCGACGGATCGTTCTTATCGAACACCTGAATGCGATCGTTGCCGCGATCGCAGACGTAGATCTTGCCGTCCTTCGCGATTTTCACGCAATGCACGGGGTTGCGGAAGAATGTGGGCTTCCTGTTGCCCTTAAGGGAGTCGTCAATCCACGTTCCAGCCGCACGAGCGCCCGCGTCGTCGATGGGGTTATTTCCGTAGGCGCCAAAGTGTCCAATGTATTTTCCAGTGTCGGCGTCGACGATCAGCACACGGCGGTTGCCGTAGCCGTCGGCGATATACATGCGATTAGTGGCGGGATCCACCACCATGTCGGCGGCCAGATACAGCAGAGGCGTGTCATCGACGCCGCCCCTGGTGTCATTGCTCGCGGGAGCGGTAGACGTTCCGCCAATCCTCATCTTGAAATTGCCGTTCATATCGAATTTCAAGAGGAAGCCATCGCCGCCTTCCTGGTGTGTGGTCCACGGCACGCCTTTGGTGGCTGCCGCGGCGCTGCCCGCGAGGTAAACGTTATCGTTGTGATCGATGTAGATGCCGTGCTCGCCGTTGGGCCAGAGGCAGCCTGCTTCGGCTTTGCATTTCCCGCCGATGAAGCCGGGATCGGCTGGACCGCCCCAGGAGCGCAGCAGTTTGCCGGAGACATCGAACTCCATCACTGAAGGCGCGGCTTTGCAGCAATCGTTGATGGTGCCGTAGACGCGCACTTGACCCAGGCCGTTGATGGGCTGGCCTTTTTCGTCTTTCGCGACGGGCCCTTCGAGGCCAGCCTCTTCGTTGGTCAGCGTGCGCGGACGATTGTAGATCCAGATGTGATCGTGCGGGTCGACGTACAGGCCTCCGATCTGGCCCAGGATCCAATTGTTCGGCAGAGGCTGCGGCCATGCGGGATCGATGACGAAATTCGGAATCTTGCCGGTGGGCGACACGTGGTACACGCCGGACTGTTTCAGCAACCGGTCCAACGCGCCAGTGTTTTTGAGCACGCCGCCATCGTCGGCGGCCATTACAACGCTGCTCATAGCCAGAACCGTCGCCGGTATTTTAAATTGGATCATTCTTCGTGTTTCCTTTCGCAATGCGCCGGGTAGAAGTATATAACGCTCCTGCGACTTTCTGCGGGTGACGGCAGCCTTTGCGCAATTGCCACCATGCGGCGCACGGCCGGATGGCGAAGGCGACCCGGCGGGGGCGGGCGATGGAGCGCGGGACGGACGCCATTCTGAGGAACTTCCGGCTTTAGAAACGCGAGTCGGCTAGAGTTGGTTGTATGTCACCAATCGACTCAACCGCTACACCCCGCGTCGATCCTGTTGCGCCACCCTACGCGCCTGAGCTCCAGGCTGTATTCGACAAAATCATACCTCCCGGCGTTCCGCCGTTGACGCTATTCACTACGCTCGCCAGAGTCCCGCGCATTTACGATCGGTTCCGCCACGAGAGCCTGCTAGATCGTGGTCCCGTGTCGTAGCGTCACCGCGAGATCGTGATCGATCGCACCTGTGCCCGATGCGAGTGCGTATGAGTGGGGCGTACATGTCGCGTTCTTCGCCGATCGCGTGGCCCTCACGGCGAAGCAGATACCCGCAACTGTTTACGGCGACGCCAAGTGCGTGGACCGGTGAAGAATCCCTTCTGATCCGACTCGTCGACGAGTTGCACGACTCGGCGGATATCTCCGAGGGGCTTTGGAACAAGCTCGCGAAGGCTTTCAGCATTGAGCAGATCTTTGAGGTGATCGCGTTGGTCGGTTTCTATCACACGGTTTGGTTCTTCGCGAACGGGTTAAGGCTCCGAGCCGAGAATTCTGGGGCACGGCCGCCTGAGTAAGATCCTTGGGTCGCACGGACTACGGCTCGCGTACGCACTTCGGAGTGCTGACACGGTCTCCCGCGGCTGTTTTTGGCGCGCCTTGAACGGGCGCAAATTGCCTACTGCTTACTAGCCGAACCGAGCTGGTAGAAACTAGATCTCTGCGCGAAGAAAGTAGAGCGTGATCAGGCGGAGTGCCATAGGAAAAACCCAAACGAACTTCAGCCAGCTCACAAGACATTAAATAGGGGCAGAGTTCGAATCTATACCGGGGAGCCAGTTGTTCTGGCACGAGCTCTCAATGCCCGTTATTCAACGGCAACGTGGGGTCTGGACCGATATTGTCGCCGCAACTGTGGGTTTCGGCTCGGTTTTAGGTGTCTCCGCTGCACTTTCGATCGGAGCAAAACAGTAGCCGTCGTCAGTCCAGCCAGGCGAATTGGCCAGGAGTCTCCGTTAGCGGTGCCTGGCAGCCCGTTAGTCAACAGCGCGCCACAACGGCGCAGATCTCAGCGCACGCGGCGACGAACCGACTAGCTTCGATTTGATCCGTTTCGCACTTTGCGCTTTTTGGCTGCTGTATAATTACCGCCATTCCCCCCCGGGTCCGCTGAAGAGGATGATCCCGGCCGGGCTCCAGGCGGGGACCAGCCCGGCGCGCACGGAAGTCAGCATTTGCGGTGCCCCCCACTCATCTCCAGTCTTCGCAAATTGCCGTCCGCCACGTAGGCGATGGAGCGCCCGTCGGGCGACCAGGCGCAGAGGCCGCTGATGGTGCCCTCGGTTCCCGGAATTGGTTGCGCGTTCACGGAGTCCATCGGCCGCATCCAAAGGTTGCGTGAGCCATCGCGCTTCGTCGTGCCGAACACCATCCGGGAACCGTCCGGGGAGATGACGGGAAAATCGAGCTGACCCCAGGAAGTCCCTGCGGGCGGCGCGATTTCGAAGCGGACGGCCGCGGCTGGCGCGGGTATGGTGCGGTAATAGAAAATGGCGAAGGCGGCGAGCAGCGCGGCGAGGACTCCGGCAACAATCCAGCCGAGGCGGGCGTTGCGGCGGCGTTGTGCCACGACGGGCGCAGGCATGCCCGGACTGGAGCCGCTTTCCATGATCCACTGGAGTTCGCTCTTCAGATCCGACGCGCTTTGCCAACGGTCGTCGGGATCTTTGGCGAGGCACTTTTTCACGATGTGCTCAAGCATCGGCGGAGTCATCGGCGTGAGAGGCTCGGGATCGCGCTCCATAATCGCGGATATTAAAGATGCTTTGTTCTCCAGAGGGAAGGCTCGCTTGCCGGTGAGGGTTTCGTAGAGGACGCAGCCGAAGGAGAAAATATCGGAGCGCGCGTCGGTGGGCTTGCCCTGCAACTGCTCGGGAGCCATGTGCTAGAGAGTGCCGACGATGCTCCCTTCCTCGGTGAGCGCGGGTTTGCGTTTCATCGGCTCGCGCCTTTTTCACCAGCTCGAATTTCGCGAGCCCGAAGTCGAGCACTTTGACGCCCGATTTGGCCGTAAGAATGTTCGCCGGTTTCAGGTCGCGATGCGTGATCGATTTCCGATGCGCCGCTTCGAGCGCTCCCGCAAGTTGAATCGCCGCCTTCAGCGCCAGATCGAGCGGCATCGGACCCTTGATTTCGGAGCCTTCTACGTACTCCATCACGATGTAGTCCGGCCCGACGTCGTAGATCTGGCAGATGTTCGGATGATTCAACGCGGCGATGGCGCGGGCTTCGCGCTCAAATCGTTCAGTGAATTTTTCGGAGGAAATTTTGATGGCGACGATTCGGTCGAGTCGGGTGTCGCGGGCTTTCCACACTTCGCCCATCCCGCCGGCGCCGATGGGCGCGAGAACTTCGTAAGGGCCGAGTTTGTCGCCGGCTGAGAGCGGCATGTGCTAGATTCCGTCAGTGTATACGATCAGAATGGGAACTGCCTCGATGGCGCCCAAACCGGACAAGGGTCTGTTGTGTATCATTAACGTCCAATTCTGGTTATATCAGTAGCCGAAAGTTCGAAGTCGGATATAACGTCGGATTACTGAGAGCTGATGACGCGCGACCGCGCCGTTTTGGAGGCAAGGTGCACGGCCCACCTGTGAAGCCAACACCACATTCTTAACTGAGAAGTCCTACGTTTTCAGGGGCTGCTGCTGGCACACGAATTGCTACAATTGCGCCATGCTACCCATCCACCGAGTTTCACAGCACCCCAGGAGCATCTTGGGCTAGCGCTGGTGCTGGCGAGGTGCCCGGAGCGCTCATTTCTCATCGGCCACGTCGAGAAACCGATCGAAAACTCATACCCCAAACCATGCGCTCGGCAAGAATCTTCGGCAAACACTGGAAGTTGACCCTTATCGCAGTCTTCTCTCTCTCAGCCGCCATTGCGCTCGGCGTCATCGCCATCAGCATCTCGAACACCTTCCTCTTCCTTCCGCTTGCCGCGCCGGAGCCCGACCGCCTCGTCACCATTTACAGCCATTCGCTGACCGAAGACATCGCTCACGTCTCTTACCCCGACTACGAGTACTTCCGTGCCCAGAATGACATCTTCACCGATATCGCAGCGGCGCCCGGCTCGATCTCCGTCACCATCGACCCGAAATTCGGTCCCGGCAACGTGAAAGTCATCTCGCGACCCGTCTCGCCCAATTATTTCTTAGTGCTCGGCCTCAAACCTCATCTTGGCCGTCTCTTTACTGACGATGACGACCACGGTGACACGCACGCTGGGCTGCTGACCTACAATTGCTGGACGCGCCTGGGGTCCGATCCGAATGTCATCGGAAAGAAGCTCTCCGGAAATACGATCGTCGGCGTGCTTCCGAAGTCGTACACCGGTTCACTTTTTGGCATCGATGGCGACCTCATTACCCTGATGTCGGAAGCGAACGCGCAGCCGGACTGGAAAACCAACCGCACGGTCCGCCCGCTTATCCTCACTGCTCGTCTCAAGCCAGGCGTCAGCCTCCGCCAGGCGCAAACTGAGATGTCCGTGCTCGCGGGCCAACTCGCGACTGCTTATCCAAAGGACGACAAGGACCGAACAGTCACTGTTCTGCGCGCGACCCTCCTTCCACCCGACGGCATCCCCACCGCTCGCCTGATGCTGAGCGTGTTGATGCTCGTCGCGCTCCTCGTTCTCTTGATAGCCTGTGCCAACGTCGCAAATCTTCTCCTCGCCGTCGCTGTCGGGCGCCGCCAGGAAGCCGCCATCAAGCTCGCCCTTGGTGCGCAGCGCTCCCGCCTTATCTTCGACTTCTTGAAAGAAAGCTCGATTCTTTCTCTGGCAAGTAGCGCTATCGGCTACAGCCTCGCCGCGTTCCTTATTCATCGCTACCCGGATATTTCGATCGCAGTGCCGGCCGTCGGTCCCGTCACCTTCGGCGCGAATCTTCATCTCGACGCGACCGTATGGGCGTTCACCGCCGCGCTGACGCTGATCGCGGTCTTCGCCACGGGCCTCCCCCCTGCCTTCTATGCCTCCGCGGCCAGCTTGGCGAGCATCCTCGGTGGAGAAATGGCCGTCGGCGGAACGGGCAGATCCGCGCGTCGAAACATTCTCGTCATAGTACAGGTCGCCGTCTGCACACTCGTGCTGGTCGGCACGGGGCTCGCCGAGCGTAGCCTATACAACCTCCGCCACCTCGACCCGGGCTTCGCCGAACGCAACCTCGTCGCCATGTCGATCTTCTCCAGCGACCTCTCGAACGTCGGTGCCAACAAGGTGTTCGACCAACTCCGCGAAAAGATTGCCGCCATTCCAGGTGTCGAATCCGTCACCTTCGCGACCTCGCTCCCTTTGTTTGGAGGTGAGCTCGAAGCAATGTCTATTCCCGGCCGCGAAAAGTCCGAGCGGGTTAGCCATTCGATTGTCGACGGCGCTTTCTTCAAGACCCTCGGAGTCCGCTTACTCTCTGGCCGCGCCTTCAACTCCGCCGACCGCACCGACACCGCCGAGGTCGTCATTATTAATCACAAGCTCGCGGAAATGTTTTATCCCGGCCAGAACCCGCTAGGCAAGGAGATCCTCATTGGCGAGAAGCTTCGCAAGGCAGTCGTCGTCGGCGTCGCGGCCAACGGGAAGTACGAAGAGATCAACGAAGAGCAAGCTCCGTTTGCCTACTACGCGATGACTCAGCACGAAGTCGGCTTTGTCAGCGTTGCCGCGCGTACAAGGGGCGACCCGAAGCTCTGGATCGCGGCGCTGGCAGGCGCGATGCGCGCGCTCCATCTCACCGTCCTCGACCCGGTAACCTACGACCACTGGCTGGATTTAACTCTCTTCATCGAACGCCTTATCGCGAAATGCGCCGAAATGCTCAGCTCGCTCGGCCTCCTTCTTGCTGCCATCGGCCTCTTCGGCGCCGTCTCCTACTCAGTCAGTGAGCGCCGCAAAGAGCTCGGCATCCGCGTCGCGTTGGGCGCGAGACCTTTGCAACTTCTCAGCATGATTCTCCGCCACACGATTTTGATCGCGGGTGCCGGGGTTGCCATCGGCATGGCACTTGGCGTCACCGTGACTATGCTCCTGCGATCGCAGTTTTACGGCATTTCCGCCGTAGAATTTGCCGTCCTCATCCCGGTGGGCTCCGCAATGCTCGCGATTTCAGTTTTCGTGGCCTACGTTTCTGCGCGCCCCTGGCTTTCGATCGACCCCATGGAAGCCGTTCGGCATGGATAACCCACAGCCTTAGGAACGAAATCCATTAACGGCGCGTGGGTCCCGCCGTTTAGTGGCGGAGCTTGAGAATTTGAACTCGAACCTGAGGTCGTCGAACGCTGAGGCTTACATCCACTTAGGGTGGTTCGCCATCCAAGCTGATTTCCCAAAGCCACGTACCTCCGCCCATCCTGCCGCTTGCAATCTTGCCCAGTGTGTCCTTGTTCGTCGAGTACCTCGCGTCACGTCAGATAACAGATGCCCAGCTCGTACATTTCGTTGGGCCGCTAAGGCGATTAAGTCAGCGACGGTGCACCCGTGAACGGCGAGTTGAAAACCGGCGTCGCCGGCGGTTCCTGGTTCATAAGGGCCACGGACATGCGCTCGCGGAGTCATATGTTAAGCCTCAATTGCTCCATTCTACAGGCAACTGCGTTCGCGACAGTCGTTATGGGCTGTTCGCGGTCGTCACATTCATCCCTCAGGTTAGGGGAACAAGCGGAAACTGTTGCGATTATCGCGCGAAGGAAGCGAAATCGTCGGATCGAGGCTCTTTTTATAATCCCGACAAAACGAACGGCGGCGACCGATATGTGAGCGTGAGTCACCCGGTCAGTTCACGCTGATCTGAATCGTCCTGCTGCTCACGCCGTTGATCGTGAGTACTGCCGAAATGGTATTCCCCGATGGGGTGTTCGCGGGTAGCTGGAAATTAACCTGGCCCAAGCCCACGAGGCCCGGTGTAAGACCGATGAAGGAAGGCTGCACGGAGATTCCACTGACCGTGACGTTGACGGCAGACGTCGATTGCAGCAGCGGGTTGAGCGGAGCCCCGTTCCCGGATTATTCGTGATCGAACCGATGCCGGTGAAGTACATCGTCACGTTTTGGCCCGGAGTTGCTGGGTTACTCGCATTGAGGATGATTCCCGTCGCGCTGTCTTGGAGTCGCACCAAAGACCTTCTCGCGTAACTCCTTTTGCAACTGATACCCGCCGGAAGCTGCGTCGTCCGGCGAGTTATTATTTAAGCGGCATGTTTGACAGCTATTCCATGCGCGCCCGGCAGGTGGTGATGTTAAGCCGCTGGATGGCTGTGACGCGCGGAGCGCAGGCTATCGAGTTGGAAGATCTGCTCGAAGCGCTAATTCGCGAGGATCAGGGTGAGGCCGCCGCCATCTTGTCGAAGCGGCATCCCAATATTCCACGCGTCACCGGGCAAGACGATGCTGCGGTTCCGTTTTTCTCAAAAGATGAGGCTCAAGCGTTGCTCGCCGCTTTGGCAAAACCGGGGCTGGGAAACCAGGATACGAGTGTAAACATGCCGCTCGCCGGTTAAGGGTGGGCTGGTCGCGGCCCTTGCCCTTGCGGACAAAAGGCCTCCTAAAATCGTCGAACCCCTGCACCTGCTGGCCGTGATCGTCGAAGACCGCGAGAGTCCTCTGGCTAAACTGCTGCGTGGAAGTGGGATCACTCGACAAGGGTGAGGCGGGCTCTGTGAAAGGTAGCGGTGGAAGGCGAACGCTGGTCATGCGCAGCGGTTGGGCACCCGATCATTCAGATGGCATCCCTCGGCCGGTTGGCAACCGGCCCTTTCCGGACGCCGAGAGACTAGCCGAAGCCCAGGACGCAAGAGACGGGTTCCAGGCCCTATCACCTGAACGTGCTTCATTGGGAAATGTGGAAAGCGATTTACGACAAGCAACAATCGGGAATTCCAGTGGGGACGCCTGACAATATCGACGCCCTTCAAGACCTCGCCCTGAAATTCGCGGGCTCAAGACGTTACGCGGAAACGGTCAGGGCCATTGTCATTGAGAACCGCCACGCGCGCTTACCTTTCCCGATTGACCTGTTCCTCGGCGACTTCGACCAGCGTTGGGGATGGTATTGGGAATGGTGTGGCCCGGTTTGGCTTGGCGCGACGGCGGATCAGCTTGACCAAGAAGGCGTACCGTTTCACCTGGTCTGACTAGGAGTCGCGCGTTTCCATGGCCATCGCTGCGACGGGAGCGTCGATCCTCGAAACGGCCAATTGCTCCTGAGCGCACGCCTATGCGTTCAAAGAGTGCATACGTCGACACCAGATTGAACTTTTTCGCGTGTATTATTACAAGACGCATGAACGATAGTGCGGTGGGCTATCCCGGGCGGGATTTTCTCGGTGTAGTCGATTCCTCGTCTGCTTGTGGTTTGCTCCCTGTCGCGCAATCCGCGACCTTTTCTCCGTCCAATCGGTTGGCGTAGACTATAGGCCTGCATGAATTTCAGGGAAGGAATGCGCCGCCTGGCGCTCGCCGCCGGGGCGGTCGGAGCTGCTGCCGGATCTGTTGTTTCATTCATGGGCACCACCTCCTTGAACGAGCAGCGCGCCCGATACAACGAATTCCGCTGCTGTCCAAACCGTGAGTTCAGAAAGACCTGGAGCTTCTAAAGACTGGTTTGCAGGGCACAGGCATCAAATTATCCAAATCACATCCGTGTTGCCACAGTGAGTATAAAAATGGACCTCGCTTACTGTGCCGGCGGAACGCGTGACGCTCCCGGCCACGTACAGCACGATGGCGATCCTGCCTGAGTTTTCGAGGCGATGATACTCCAACGCGGCGCCACCATCTCGTAGCGGGGTGCTTGTGAGCGGCACATCCGTGTCGCGGATCTTGAGGCGCACCTGATCGAGTCCCACCTGCATCACCTGGCCATCGGCGCCCGTGAAACTCGCGCGGCCCCATGCTTTTGAGCCGATTGGGGCGACGATCACGCCGTCCACTTGAAGATCACCGGCTAGCATGAAGGCGATCGGTCCGCCGTTTTCTACAGTCTTTGAACTCCAGTCTTCCACCGAAATCAGCGACACTGGCGTACCTTCGGGCAGAATCCGCTGGGAGAGCCTTGCTGCGATTTTAGGCACGTGAGTGGTGAAGCGGCGCAGAACGAACTCATGAAGCAGGTTATTTTCCGCTCGGCCGGCGAATCCGAGCAAGACGTCATCGGCAAGCTTCCGCACAGGCCGCGAGGTGGATGGATAATACAGCGTAGAAAGTTCGTGAGAGGCCATACCTCCCAAAACATCGGAATAATCGAACTGCCAATTCCCGTTATAGCCCTTGGCTACAAATGCGGTTCCTATGGCGTAGAGCGCTCGCGAGCGGATGCTGCCGGTGCCCTAGTAGCGGGGATCCTGGTGAAGATCGACTGCATGACCACTCGTCCAATGATGACGCGACTTACCCGGTTGGCATATTGAGCCCCGAAACGTTTCGCGTAGCCCTCCGTTCCTTAGCCGAATTCTGGATAGTTGTTCCGGGCCTGTTGAATTCCCGCGGAAATGCCGGTGCCAAGGAGCGAAACCGGATCGATGATCGTTTTCAAGCCAAGCTGAAATTTCTGCGCCGCAGTGAGCGGTGCCGCATCCTGTGCATAGCTGACGAAGAAATCCGGAAGCACGCCTAACAGGCGCTGCTTCTCCTCGGTTTTCAGTTGCTCGGCGGCGAGTTCGTGCTGCGGAGGAGTCACACTCACCGAAGAGGACGCGGCAGCCACCTGCAGTACGGCCGATAGCAACGGTTGGTTATCGCCCGAGGCGACCGCCACGTTCATTGTCCAAACGGCGAATCCAGATGCGGCGATCGTGATCTTGTAATTTCCCGGGTCTGCGGGGGAAAAGCGGAAAGCCCCGGCTTGGTCTGTGACCGCTGTACGTTGGCCGTGGAGGCGGAGGTTTCCAAGGTGACAATGGCGCCCGTTACTGCCGAACCGGAGCCATCCTCTACGGTGCCCTGGATGGCGCTGGGCGCGCTTCCTTGGACCCCTCCAGATTGAGCGAATACCAAACCTGGAATAGACATCATCCAAAACCTCGGCACGAGGCACAGCATCATTGGGTAAGACCGTCCGGGATATGGTCATCGGCTCTCTGTGGATGATTTATAAGTCGAGGCGAACGGGAAGATGCGGCATTTCAAAGAGACGCGGCCCATGCGTGGCCCGTTTCAGGTGTTCGTCTTGATGCGGAACCCCAAAATGGTTGCCGCAGTTTTTGATTGTTAAGCTCTTGTCCATGCGCGAAATGCACGGCCATGAAATCGTCCCGACGACGGGGGAGTGAAGGCGTTTTGCAGCTTCGTTAGGGGCTTTTACGAGGGAGCCGTTAGGCTGCCTCATCATCAGCCGATGCCAAGATCGGCCATGGGTGGCGCAGTCTTCGTTTACGAGTATCAGGGCGTTGGAATCGAGGGCGCCGTAGCCAGGCAGCAGTTTAATGACCCGCCTCTCCGACCGACGGCTTGGTCTCGACTATAATGACGCTGCGGTCGCGTTCATCCAATTGAACGAATGAAATTGATGGCTCTCTCCAGAAGATCGTTACTAACCGGTTGCGCCGTCGCGCCGTTCGTCCAGTTGCGGAAGTGTTGGAATCCCACAACAGCTCTGTCGGCGTGGCATGCGAAAGGAGTTTTATGACCGAATACGTGAACATTACCAAGAACACATCATCGGTCGACGAGCCTGAGGGCTGGTCTGCATTCAGCGCAGCAAAGCTCGACGTGGTTCCAGACCCCATGGTGCTACGCACGGGCGAGACGTTTCTGCTAGGGAAATCCGGCGTTCAGCAAATGGGCCTCGATCCTACCGAGGTGTGGACTTCAATCGACGCGAACCTGGGCTCGCTATTCGCGTTCTTCGATCTGCTGTTGACGCGCGAGAAGATTCCGTTGATCGAGTATGGGCATACGTTCGCCAATCGGATGCCCGATCTACTAGGCCCACTCGCTGTGAACGTAACCGTCGATGGGACGATTTACGAGAACGTACGTAAAGAGGTCGTCAACAAGCTGAATGCACGACAGGTTCTGTCTCTCGACCAGGAATTTGTTGACGAAGTGAAGAACGAGCTCACCGCGTTCGCGTGGGAGTGGACGCCGTACGTAGACTTACCATATACCGGCGACACTCTACGAGCTGCCCAATTTCTCGTTGGTGGCTTGATCTTCAGTAGCTATGCAGCCGCGATCGGCGCCGACCATGTCATTCAACCTAAGCGCTCGCGGTTGATGCTTGAAGCGTCGGCGCCGACCGATAAGCGGGCGTTACGCGGCCGGACCAAGGAAAGTGAGCTTTTCTCGGCATTCAAAGAGCACTGCGCCCCCATCAGTGATGTGCGCATCGAAGACCTCACCGGAGCCCCGTCGGCGCTAGCTCTGATCCTCTACGAACACCCAGAGCTGCGCGGAACTACAGATGTTTTGCACCACGTCTTAACGCTTCGCGATTCGCGTTCCGGAAGACGTTATCGCAGTTGGTTTCAGGAACTGCGACGAGCCTGGGCGTTGGGACGGCGACCGGAGGGAGAGGATGATGCCCAAGACGTCATCGAGGAACTCCGACGGCGTTCTCCTAAGGACGCCGCGGCAACGGGTGGCGTCAAAGCTGACATCACTGTGGGTTTGAAACCAGAGCTCAAACTCAAGGACGTTCCTGTTGAGTTGCCCCCATGGCTTCGTGGCTGGGTGGTGTCATATTTGCCTTTCAAACCCCACCGCCGATTCTTACTCCGTCTCAGCTTGGCTCAGAGCCGATACGAGGACATAACAATGCACTTATACCGGCTGTGGAACGCTACGTGAACCGGTTCAGCCGGCGCTGAGGAGTGGCTGCGGGCCAGGAGGTGCCCGCTGGAGATTCCCAGTCTCCACTTCATGGAATTGAGCGTCCGTCAGCCACAACAAAACGAAAACCAATTAGGAGACCGGGCCGCGCATTGCTCCCGGAACATGATCGTCGAACAGCACACCCGCCTGAGGAGCAGAACCGTTTGCCTGAAAACTCACGAGTCGCATTTCTCGATGCCACACCAAATCTAATTATTATGGAATTAAATTCCACAAAACAACACTCTGTTCCACGATGCGGAGGGCTTTTGATAAACGACTCTTGCAGTCCATTTCAAATTTCCGCGAATAATCTGGTAAAGCGGGCTGAATTCCACTATCATCAGATTTAACTCCCTTTATGGCCGTCACGAAGAAAGCCAGGGCGAATGCCAAAAAGTCCCCCAAGGTTCCGAGGGAGCGCGAGACGTCGCTATCGCGCGCTGTCGTGAAAGCCTTGGAGGTCCTCGAGTTTCTACAGGCGCAGCAGCCAATGGCGACCTTGAACGAAATTTCTCAGCACCTGAATTTGTCGAAGACTTCTACATTCCGATTGCTGCGCACGCTGGAAGTGAAGAATTGCCTTACGCTCACCGGATGGGGTCAGTATCAACTGGCCTCCGACATCCAGGCGGTGGCACGGACCCAGTGGTTGGGGAAGTTGCTTCGCGTAGCCATGCCACATCTCCAAGCTTTAAGCCGGGAACTGTCTGAAACCACAAGTCTGGCCGCGCTTTTTGAAAATCACATCGAAGTGATCGCGGTGGTGGAGAGCCCGCGAGTAATTCGTATGAGTAATGTAGTGGGGCACATCCTGCCTCCGAATGGGAGTTCTCTCGGGAAAGTAATTACCGCGTTTCAGCCGCCCGACCGTCAAGAGAAACTGGTGCGCAGCTATGGCACCTTCCGATTTACCGACCACACGATCACGGATCAGGCCGAATTGCGCCACGAGTTTGAACGGGTCCGAGACCAGAAGTTTGGGACGGATCGGGAAGAGTCAGTTTATGACGGAGTCTGTTTCGCGGTGCCGCTTTTCGCGCCCAAAGAGCAGGTGGGAGCAGCGATCAGCGTTTCGATCCCGAAATCCCGGGTTCACGACGCGGAGCACGAACAAACGATCATTGAGGCAGCCAGGGCGGCGGCGCAGCGAATTACGGCCGAACTTCAAATCGGGTAGCCCTGTCAGTACGTCGCGCGTCCGCCGCTGGCGTCGTAGCATTGAGCTGTTACGAAGGAGCAATCCGGACTTGACAGGAAGTGCACCACGGCGGCAATCTCTTCTGGCTTGCCGGTGCGCCTCATTGGAATCTTGTCGGTCATATAGCTGACCTGGGCGGTGGTCAACTGATCGAGAATCTGGGTCTGAATCACCGCCGGCGCGACTGCGTTGACACAAATGCCGTCGGTAGCAAGTTCCTTGCCTAGCGATTTAGTGAAGGCAATCACGGCTCCTTTGGTAGCGGAGTAAGGGGCCATATTGGGGTTGCCTTCCTTGCCCGCAATCGACGCGACGTTCACAATGCGCCCGTAGTTCCGATCGCGCATATAAGGCACAACGGCGCGGCAGAGGTTGAAAACCCCGGTCAGATTCACGGCGATATTTCGCTGCCAATCCTCGTCGGTTTGCTGCCAGGCCGGCGCGGCTGGTCCTGCGATTCCCGCGTTATTCACCAGAATATCGATACGGCCGCTACGTTCGAAGATCGCCTTCACAGCGGCACCCACCGTTGCGCCGTCGGCCACATCAGCCTCGATTGAATAGGAACCGTTGCCGAGTGAAGCGGCAACGGTTTCGGCTCCTTGAAGATCGAGGTCGATCACGACAACCGTAGCGCCGGCACTTGTCAGGCGGCGAGCGATGGCCGTGCCAATCCCAGCGGCGCCCCCAGTGACGATAGCAACCTGACCCTCTAATCCGAAGGATGAATGACCGTTTGAACCGGCGGTTGGTAACAATTGCTTTCCCCTCGACCTGACTCTCGCTAATTGGAATGAATTCCGGATATTACGTTACCACCCAATTTTATGGAATGCAATACGCTAGTTTAGAGCAACGAACGGCCGATTAACGGATCATGGTTCCGTTTTTGTCTTGACATCGCCAATTACGCGATGTATATTCCGTTACGGATCTGAGCGTTCATCAATCGAGCGTTCCCTGTAAAGACGCATCGAAGGAGATGCCCATGAAGAAAGTCTTGTCCCCGCTTGCAGCGGTAGTGGTGCTCGCTATTGTCAGCCTCAGCGCCTCGGCTCAAACGGCTCAGCTTACAGGCACGATAAGCGATACCAGCGGCGCCTCTGTTCCCGACGCGAAAGTGACGGCGACGAACGTGAGCACGGGCGTGGCGCGTTCCGGCGTCACCAACGGTAGCGGAGTCTATCTGATAACCACCCTCTTGCCCGGCGATTATCAAATTCTGATCGAAGCTGCCGGATTTAAGCAGACCAAGCAGGGCCCCATCACGTTCGCTGTGGACCAGGTCGCGCGTCTCGACTTCTCTATGGAAGTTGGGGAATCGAAAGAGAGCGTGACCGTTTCGGCGTCGGCCGTCCTGCTGGACTCGGATACCAGCACGGTTGGAACCGTGATCGAGAACAAGCAGGTCGCCGATTTGCCGCTGAGTGGCCGGGACCCGGTAAATCTGTTGGGATTGAGCCCGGGCATCCGTTTGCAGTCGGGATTCGGAGGGGTATTGACCGCGGGCGGCACCAGCCAAAGCGGCGCATGGTCGGGATTCTCCTTCAACGGAGGAATTGCGGGCGCCAATCCGATCCTGGTCGAAGGACTCTCTCTGGATATTTTGCAGATGAACCTGCCATCCTACGTTCCTCCCGTCGATGCCACGCAGGAATTTCGGGCGCAGACGGATACGTTTTCGGCGGAGTACGGCCGTTCCACAGGCGCGGTCATCAACTTCAGTATTAAGTCCGGGACGAACCAATTTCATGGCGCGGCTTACGAATATCTGAGGAATACCGACCTGAACGCAAATACCTTCTTCGCCAACCGGTCCGGCACCGCCCGGCCACAATATATTCAGAACCAGTATGGAGGGGCCGTCGGCGGTCCGATTAAGAGAGACAAGACGTTTTTCTTTGTGAACTTCGAGGAATATGAAATAAGGCAGGCGTCGGCCGCGCTCGATACCGTGCCGACCGCGCTGCAACGGGTGGGTAATTTTTCGCAGACGTTCAACGCTTCGGGAGCCCTGGTGGCGATCGCCGATCCGGGGACCAGCGTGCAGCAGGCGAATGGGAGCTACACACGTACGGTGTTTCCGGGAAACATCATCCCGGCCACTCAGCTCAGCAAAGTGGCGACCAACGTGGCCCAGTTGTTCCCTCTGCCGAATATTCCCGGAACGGCCTTCACCAACACCAACAACTATGCCGCGGTTTCGACGTCTCGCAATAACCAGCAGAACGGTGTCGGGAAGTTCGATCACAATATTAACGATCGCTGGAAGCTTTTCGGAACGTACGCGAAACTGTGGGACGCGCCGGTGAGTGGCAATCCGTGGCCGGCGCCCATCAACTTTACCCGCGCCCAGACCGACGATCACGAACAGGCGACGGTCTCCGCGACTGCGGTGCTATCACCTCGCCTCGTCGTCGAACTGCACACCGGGTTCGCCCGCGTGGCCGAATTTGGGGAGCCCAATTCGCTGGGTTATGACGTGACGAAGCTGGGCTTTCCGCAGAGCTTCGCGAATACGACGCAGATTGAGAGTTTCCCGGCGTTCAACATCAGCGGGGACACGGGAATCGGAAGTGCCAACTCCGCCGGAGAGAACGTGGGAGCGTTCAATAGCTGGGGGCAGCGTGCATCGCTGAGTTGGGTGAAGGGTGCCCACACGTTCAAGTTCGGTGTCGATTACCGCGTGCAGCAGATGAACATGGTGTTCGAGAATGCGTTTGAGCCGATCTTCAACTTCACGAATCAGTTCACCGCGATTAATCCTCTTAGCTTGAACAGCGCCAGCGGAGTTCCCGCGGCTTCCTTTATGTTGGGCGACGTTTCCACTGCGTCCGCGGCCAAGAGTCCTGCGTTCGCCGATCAACGCAAGTACATGGCGTTCTTCGCACAGGATGACTGGAAGGTTTCGCACAAATTCACCGTCAATGTCGGCATAAACTATAGCCTTGAGTTCCCGGTAACGGACCGCTACAATCGCGAGATGTGGTTCGACCGCAACGCTGTACTGCCCATCAGTCAGCAGGCCGGGTTTCCGGTGGTCGGCGGTTTCCAATTCGCAACGCCCTCCGAACGCTCTCCGGCGGATCTTTATCCCAAGCAATGGGGACCGCGAATCGGGTTCGCGTACCACTTGTTTTCGCACACAGTGATTCGGAGCGCTTATGGACTTTTCTGGATTCCCGCGGACCTATCGCAAGTCGTAGGATCGAGCGGCGCGCCGGCATGGCTGTTGAGCACTCCGATGGTCACCACGCTCAACGGCGGAGTGACTCCGTTTAATACACTCGACAACCCATTTCCCCAAGGCGTGACTCCTTTCCCGGGAAGTTCGCAGGGAGCGAACTCGCTGCTCGGCCAACAGGGCCAGGCGAACAGCCGGTCTTACCATGCCGGTTACATGCAGCAGTGGAACTTCGATATTCAGCAGCAAGTTTCGCGCAATGCGGCGCTCGAGGTCAGCTACGTCGGAACGGACGGCGTCGGCCTGCCCGCTGGATACGCCGCGCAGATCAATCAGTTACCCGATCAATACCTCAGCCTGGGTTCTAAGCTGGCGCAGATGGTTCCGAATCCTTATTACGGGTTGATCTCGACGGGGACTCTGGCGCAACCGCAGATTCAATACAGCCAGACCCTGCTCCCCTTTCCCCAATTCAGCACGCTGTTCGACGAGGTCGATCCCGTGGGCCACTCCAGCTATAACGCCTTCCAGGCCCAGTTCAAGCAGCGCTTCGGCGCTTCGCTGGTGACGGCGGCTTATACAATCAGCAAGGCCATGGGCGATACGGAAGCTCGCCTGGATGTTGGGGGCAGCGGTAATAACAGCTCCGGATTCATGGATAACTTCAATCGCAGCCTGAGCCGGTCCGTTTCGACCTACGATGTTCCGCAGCGCTTCATCCTCGGCTACACCTTCGAGCTGCCTTTCGGGAAAGGCAAACGCATGTTGTCGAATCTCGGGTATATGGATCGCGCGGTATCCGGATGGCAGATCAACGGGATTTACACGGCGCAAAGCGGCACGCCCATTTCGTTCACCAGCAGCACGAATTTGACTGGCAACTATACCTCGATCACGGATGCGTACGGTACCTTTGTCGCTAACTCCGTTCCGAACGTGAGCGGAAATGCGAAGTTGACCGGCTCCGCGATCAGCCGCCTGAATCAGTGGTTCAACACCAGCTTGTTCAGCCAACCCGCTGCTTATACATACGGCAATGCCGGACGTGCTTCGCCGAACGTACGCACGGAGGGAACCGACAACCTCGATTTCAGTCTGTTTAAGAACAATCCTTTTGGGCGCGAGGGCCGATTCAACCTGCAGATCAGGGGCGAATTTTTCAACGTTCTCAATCGCGTGCAGTTCGGCGCGCCTGGCCCGACCTTCGGGGCCTCGACTTTCGGCGTAGTGAGCACGCAGGCTGGCAACCCGCGCCAAATTCAAGTTGCGATGCGGCTCGTATTTTAATGAGAATCTCCGACCGATGAGAGCAGTCGTTCTTATTTTCACGGTGGCGATGGCTGTCGCGCAGGTTCCGGCCGAAAAACAGTTCGCCCAGATATGCGCAGCTTGTCATGGAGAAGGCGGCTCCGGCGGCGACCGCGCACCCGCGCTGACGAACAATCGCGGATTGCGGAGCCGCACAGAGGCGCAGATCGCGGACATCATAAAAAACGGAACTCCTGGCGGAATGCCCGGGTTTCCGTTGAAACCGGACGATCTGGCCGCTATGGCGGGTTGGGTGCGATCTTTGAATATGTCGGCGCTCGATACGAAACCGGAGGGCGACGTGGCGGCGGGAGAAAAGCTCTTTTTCGGGTCTGCCCAATGTTCGACGTGCCATATGGTGCACGGCCGCGGAAAAGTGCAGGGCCCCGATTTGTCGGATATTGCCCGCAAATCGACGGTCCGCGAACTCGGATTGGTGCTGGATGATCCGACTTCGCAGATGGGGATCCACACCACGCCCACTTGTCCGAACTGGGCTTTCTGTCCCGATGAAGCATGGGCGGTGGTAAACGTTCGATTGCGCCGCGGCGGCACTCTGCGCGGCTTCGCGCGCAATCGTTCGGAACACGACATCCAGGTGCAGACGTTCGATGGGAAGATGCATCTGTTGACGGACGATGATTACACCCAGATTACCCGCGAGAAAGAATCGTACATGCCTCCGCTGAAATCGACGCCGGAGGAGCGCAGGAACATTCTCGCGTATCTGGGCACACTCGGAGGCAGTCCGTTGGGTCCGCTTAGTGTCGAGACGGACGCTCCGTCAAAGGAGGCCATACATCAGGCGGAGGTTCCCGCCGTTGGATCCTGGCCCAGTTACGACGGCCTTCCCAGAGGCAATCGCTACAGCGCCCTGAACCAGATCAACGCGCAAACGGTTAAGGGACTGAAGCTGCAATGGATTTATTCTCTGCGCGGAACGGGCCTTCAAACGACTCCGGTGGTCAGCGATGGCATGATGTTCGTGACCGCGCCAGGGGAAGTTTGCGCCATCGATTCGGGTACGGGCCATGAGGTTTGGTGCACTACGCGCGCAACGCCGCGACCAGCCGCGGGAGGCCGGGGAAACGCCCCTGCGGGAAACGCCGGAGACGGCAACGGGCAACCGAATCGGGGCGTCGCGATTTTGGGCGACCGCATTTTCTTTGCAACCGGCGATGCTCATCTGCTGTGTCTAAATCGTTTAACCGGCGGGATTATGTGGGAAATCGTCATGCCGATTACGCCCGGCCGCTACAGTTCGACTGCGGCTCCCCTGGTTGTCGGCGATCTTGTCGTCTCCGGAATCGCCGGTGGCGACGGGCCTCTGCGTGGTTTCTTAGCAGCTTATAAAGTCGCGACCGGAGAACTGGCATGGCGCCTCTGGACAGTGCCAAAACCCGGCGAGCCGCTCTCAGAGACCTGGTCCGGAAAAGCGCTCGAAACCGGCGGCGGAGCCACCTGGACCACCGGATCCTACGACGCGGAAACCGGCACCCTCTACTGGACCGTCGGCAATCCCTTTCCCGCTACCGATGGAGACGAGCGCGAAGGAACTAATCTCTACACGAACTGCGTGCTGGCCCTGGACGCGAAGACCGGCAAGGTGCGCTGGTATTACCAATTCACGCCGCATGATCTGCATGATTGGGATGCGACGGAACCTTTGGTTCTAGTCGACATAAAGTATCAAGGGCGCGACCGGAAGCTTCTGCTGCAGGCCAATCGCAACGGGTTCCTCTATGTGCTCGACCGCACCAATGGCGAGCTGCTGCTGGGCAAGGCGTTCGTGAACAAAATGAATTGGGCAAGCGGTATTGGCCCGGATGGCAAACCGATGTTGCTGCCCGCCAACAAGCCCACCAAGGCTGGCGTGAAGACTTGTCCGGCCGTGCGAGGCGCGACCAACTGGTATGCAACGGCGTTCAGCCCTTTGACGAAACTGTTTTATGTTATGGCGGTGGAGGATTGCAGCATCTACAAGCAATCGCAAAGAGGCGGTTATGAAGGCTACCGCGATCCGACGGATTCCGGATTGAAGTACCTGAGGGCGTTCGATATCACCACGGGAAAAATCGCCTGGGAAGTACCGCAAGTGGGTCCGCAGGAAGCAAATTATTCCGGCGTTCTGGCGACCGGGGGAGGCTTGGTTTTCTTCGGGGAGACGGGCGGCGGATTCGCGGCAGCCGATGCCGGCACGGGCAAAATTCTTTGGAGATTCAAATCCACGCAAGCGTGGAAAGCTTCCCCCATGACGTATCTGGTGGACGGACATCAGCACGTGGCCGTAGCGTCCGGGGGCAACATTTTGTCGTTTTCGCTTGACGCGAACTAGAGTGACGCTAACTAGGGTGAAAGGAGGGTATCAGTGGATCGAAGATCATTCCTCAAAATGACCGCGGCCTCGGCTGTGGTGCTTCCGGCTCTCGCGTTTCAAGATGAGAAGAGCAAGCTGAAAATCACCGGCGTGCGGATCGTGACTACGCGGCCCAAGCGTCCGTTGGTGGCCTTTACGCCGGCGCCCGGCTCCTGGTCTACCAGTGGGGTCGAGGTCGCGAATCCGATGTCGATTTATCCCGAATACAAAGCGACGCGGTCCCTCTGGAATCCCGACCCGGGAAAGTTCGCCGGGTTCACAGTCGAGATCACTACCGACAAGGGTATAAAAGGATACGGCAGCGGCGGACCGGGCGGCGGTGCTGTCATCGAGCAGCATCTGGTGAAGCTCTTAATCGGGGAAAATCCGTTTAACGTCGAACGGATCTGGGATATTTTGTACCGGTCCACGATGCCCTATGGGCAGGCGGGCATTGCGATCAACGCGATCAGCGGTGTGGATCTCGCGCTATGGGACATCGTTGGAAAAGCTCTCGACCTTCCGGTTTATAAGCTGCTGGGCGGCGAAACCAAAGCTCGCATCCCTGCCTATTGCACCGGCAACGACATCGAGCAGCACATTAAGTTCGGCTACAAGCGCGTGAAATTGGCGATGGCTTATGGTCCGGCGGATGGCCGCGAGGGTCAGAAGAAAAATGTTGAACTGGTGAAGCGGACGCGCGAATCGCTGGGGCCGGATGGCGATATCATGCTCGATTGCTACATGGCATGGAACGAGCAGTACACCATCGAGATGGCGGAGATGGGGGAGCCGCATCGCGTGTATTGGATGGAAGAATGCCTTCAGCCCCGCGATTACGAGGGCTTCGGGCGCTTGCGGCAGGCGATCAAATCGACGCGCATCGTTACCGGCGAGCATGAGTATACGCGCTACGCGTTCCGGCAGTTGCTGGACCATCGCGGCGCGGCCATCTGGCAGCCCGATATCCATTGGTGTGGCGGCATGACGGAGCTGCGAAGAATCGCCGCGCTTGCCGCAGCCTACGATATTCCGGTGATCCCGCACGGCGGCGGCGCTTTCGATTCCATTCACTTTATCCTGGCGACGCCGAACAGCCCCTGGGCGGAAACATTCATGCCAGCGCCGGGCGGTCCGGACGCTGTCTATCGCCGCTTTGAAGAGGATTTTCACATCACCCGCGGACCTGAAGGCATCTACGCGCGCCCTTCAGATCGGCCGGGCTTGGGCTGGGACATCGACGTTCAATGACCTTGAATAGAAGAACATTCTTCGGCAGGATGGCGGCGTCTTGCGTGGCGCAGGCCCACGCCCAGACGCGTCCGATTCCGATCATCGACACTCATATTCATTTGTTCGATCAAACCCGGCCGCAGGGCGCGCCGTACGCAGGGGGGCGGGGAAACACGCTGCCTTCGATACCCACCCGCTATCGCAAGCTCGCCGCGCCTTTGGGAATTGTCGGTGCGATCGCGATCGAAGCCAGCCCATGGATCGAAGACAATCTTTGGCTCCTCCAAATCGAAGAAAGCGATCCCACCATGGTAGGCGCGATCGGCAATCTACAGCCTGAAAAGCCGGAGTTCAAAGAATATCTGGAGCGGTACCACAAGAACAAATTGTTTCTCGGCATCCGCTACGGCAACCTGTGGAACTACAGTCTGGTGAACCAAGTCGCAAATCCCATCTTTCTGGAAGGCGTGAAGTTGATGCAGCAAGTGGATCTGTTATTTGAAACCGCGAATCCGCGGCCGGACTTGCTCGAAGCCGTGGTGAAGCTCAGCGACAAAGTGCCGGACCTGCGCATTCTCATCGACCACGTTCCGGCCATGCTGAGGCGCGCGGCGGATGCCACCGCGAAAGCGTCCATCGATGCGAGCATTCGCGAACTGGCGAAGCGCGATCGAATCTATATCAAGGTGTCCGAGGTAATGCAGGTGGTAAATGAAAAGCCGGCCCTGGATGTCGCGCTATATAAGCCGGGGCTCGACTATTTGTTCGATGCCTTCGGAGAAAACAAGTTGGTTTTTGGAAGCGACTGGCCCAATGGCCCCGCGGTTGAAAACCTCCCGTCGATCGTGAAAATCGTTCAAGACTATTTTCATGCGAAGGGCGAGGCGGCCTCTGAGAAATATTTCTGGAAGAATTCACGGGCGGCGTACAAGTGGGTCCATCGGGACGCCAGCCAGCCGTAAGGGAGACCTTTTATGAATCGCAGAGAGATGTTGACGTTGGCAGGTGCCGCCCTACTGGCACCCGTGAAGGCGATCGCCGCGGAGGTGAAGCCGGTACGCATCAAGAGTATTGAAAATTTTCCCATCGAGATTCCCGCGTCACCCACTGAGGTGGAAGCGGGCGTCATGAACCGAATGTCGGTGACCAGGGTCACCACCGAGTCCGGCGTGCGAGGATACTCGTTCGGCAACGGCGGCGGTGCGGGTCGCGGAGGAGCCGGCGCAGGCCGCGGAGGCGGCGGCGCAGGTGGTGGAGGCGGACGCGCGGGAGCACCGCCTGCCGTGCCAGGACGTGTCGGTACACCCGGAGGCACGCCGGTTCCCAGCCCCGTGTCCTTTGCGCAGATGCGCGACATTCTTATAGGCGCGGACTTGTTCGCGATCGAGCAGCACTTGCAGCGCGGTCTCATTTATCAGTCCGGACTGGAAGAGGCGATGTGGGACACGATTGGCAAAGTCGCCGGCCAGCCTATTCATCGCCTGCTGGGCGGTTCGAAAACCAGCGTTCCCGTTTACATCACGGCCGTGTGGCCCGGCCCTGCGGATCAATCGCAAGTGCCGATTAAGGATCAGGCGGTCTACGCGCGCCGCTTGAAAGATGCCGGATTTACCGGCTTCAAGATGCGCATCTTTCGGCAGAACTACATGGACGATGTCGATTCCTGCGCGGGTATCATCGCGGCCTGCGGCCCAGCACCTGGATTCAAGGTCATGGTGGATCGCACGGCGCATCAGCCTGGATGGGTGTGGGATTATCCGACCGGCTTGGCGGCCTCGAAGGCTCTCCAAAAGGTGGGCGTTTATTGGCTCGAAGAGCCGTTCGCGCGCGACGATTTCGACGGTCCGGCTCGCCTGTGCCGCGAAATGGATCCCTTCATCATCACCGGCGGCGAGGGATGGAAGGGGCTCGATCCCTTCCGCGAGGGTCTGTTAAAAAGTACTTACGACATCTTTCAACCCGACCTGATCACCTGCGGCGGCCTGTTCATGCTCCGCAAAATCGCCGCGTTGTGCGAAGCGTTTCACAAGCCTTGCATCGGACATGGCTCGTTCGGGCTGAGCGTCGCGGGAAGGATTCAGGCCCATGCCGCATGGGGAGCGCCGCTCGAAGAGTTTGCCCTGGCTCGCCCGCCGCTTTTGCCGCAGGAGCAATGGGCGCCGGCACTCAAAATTCTGAATCAGAAAGAACTCTACACCTTCAAAAACGGCGAGGTGCAAGTGCCACAGGGTCCAGGCCTGGGACTCGACTTTAACGAAGAAGCAATCGATCGTTTCAAAGTTTAAATGTACCGATGGGTTCTGGTCGGATGGATGTTCCTTGTGTCCGCGATCGCCTATTTGGATCGCGATAGCCAGCCGCTCGATTGAGGAAGAGTTTCGGCTTACCGACATCCAGCTTGGATATATCTTGAGCGCATTCGTTCTCGGGTATGCGTTTTTTCAGGCCCCGGGCGCACGCATCGCCGATCGCTTCGGGCCGGGCCTGGTTCTCTCCCTCGGTGTCGTCTGGTGGGCCGTGTTCACGGTGCTGATCACGATGCTATCGATTCATCTGACAACGTGCTGATCACCCTGATCGGCATCCGATTCGCCTTGGGAGTGGGAGAGGCGCTGGTGTATCCGTCCACCAACTGCATCGTTTCGCAATGGATTCCTTATTCGGAACGCGGCATCGCGAACGGAATCATTTTTGCCGGAGTTGGATTCGGCGCCGGCATCACACTCGCCTCATCGTCTACTTTCTGGACCATGGCGGGGTGCGGGTAGGCCGTGCGGTCGTGCCGCAACTGGCCGAAAGCTTTCAGGAAATCTTCAGAAAATGTATATAAAGTCGAACGGTGCCAATCCCGCATGTGCGCGGAGGGCGTTAAGCGGCGTGCCACGCCAACTAACAAAAGCGTTCTTTGAACAGTTGGAACGCAAGCTTGGTGGTAGCTTGGTTCACGTCTGCTGTAAATGCAACGACAACAGCGCCCTCGATTCCAACGCCCTGATACTCGTAAACGAAGACTGCGCCACCCTTGGCCGATCTTGGCATCGGTTGATGATGAGGCAGCCTGACGACTCACTCGTACTGGCGATACCGCTGGATAAGAACCGAACCGTTTAATGTTCCAAATCGGCACAGGATGTGGAATTAGCACGCCGCGTCCTAGAAGCACTGGCGCGCGGTCACTCCGTCTCTTCAGTTGCGCGACTGGGCACCCGATTATGTTCTAGTAACGCTAGGAATCTCGCTGCTCATCTTTCTTGTCATCGAGCGCCTGCCTGAGATGGTCTCGCGGCCTCTGACTACCTTTGGACGAACACCCCTGTTTACCTATATCGCACACTTTCTTGTGCTGCACTGCTTGCAGATCGCGGTTGGGTTGTCATTGGGTTACCCGATGCGAATTTTTCAGAACTACGTTGCCACTGCCGTGGGGGTAATGTTCGCAAGCGGCACCTTAC
>Ga0210388_10000292_pt1 | contig 43573 bp, 26 predicted proteins | sample IncBWC19OmetaG_FD_155485 | JGI IMG/M metagenome (GOLD analysis project Ga0210388, IMG submission 155485) | Forest soil microbial communities from Barre Woods Harvard Forest LTER site, Petersham, Massachusetts, United States - Inc-BW-C-19-O ...
TTTGTCATTTGGTTTTGTGACAATCGGCCGCCTGACTATCATTAGTGGGCGGGCTTGGCATGCGAGTGAAACGGCAACGGCCGAATGGGATGCTGTTTCCTGGGCTGCTGGCGATGCTGCTGTGCGTGTCCTGCGCCACCGAGAAGCCGATGTACTTGGAGAGCGGCGCCCACGGCTACTGGATATCTTGCGGCGGCTATTTCAACAGTTGGGCTTCCTGTCTGGAGAAAGCCGGCAGAATCTGCCAGGGGCGTGGTTACGACACGATCCGGGCCGAGGAATACGAACGCAACATGCTGGTCACCTGCAAGTCGCCCGACGCACAGACTGCATCGGCCTCGCCGCCGGCACTCTCGTCGGCCCCAGCGGCCGTAGCCGTCGCACCGGCAAATTAAGCGCGCGCACGCTGCGGTAGTATTGCCGAGGATTCAGCAGACCCCATGATACGTCTCACTAGGTTTTTTGCAGCCGTCGCTGTAATCGGTTGTATGGCCTTCCAGGTGGCCTGGGGCGATCCGGTCCCGGCCGCTGCCGACAAGAGCTACCTGATTCAGCCGGGCGACACCTTGCAGGTGACGGTGTGGAAAGAGCAGGATTTGAGCCTGGAGGTGATCGTCCGCTCCGACGGGGCGCTTTCGTATCCTCTCGTCGGCGAGATCCAGGCGGCGGGTAAGACCGTCGAGGCCCTGCGCGACGAATTCGCGAAGCGATTGAAGAACTTCATCCCCGACCCGGTGGTGACGATTTCCGCGAAAGCCCTGGGCGGCAATCAGATTTACGTGATCGGCAGGGTGCAGCACCCCGGCGGATTTCCCTTCGTCAAGCCGCTGGATGTGATGGAAGTGCTCAGTCTGGCCGGCGGCGGCACGCCGTATGCCTCGATGAATCGCATTCTTATCCTGCGCCGGGAAAACGGCCAGCAACGGGCGATTCGGTTTCACTACGACGAGGTCGCACACGGTCACGACCTGTCGGAGAACATCGTGCTGCAATCCGGTGACACGGTCGTAGTGCCATGAACGGACAGCGCGAGTGAGATTGGCCGCCCGGGCGGGGTGGCCTGCGGTTTTGTGCAGCGGATGCCTCGTGACCGGAACAGCGGCTGCGGCGGAATGGTCCGTGGCCCCGACGCTCAACTGGACGGCCGACACCGACAGCAACCGCGATCTTGCGCCCAATCCGGTAAACAGTCAGGGCACGGTAGTGAGCGGCGTGCTTGCCCTGGAGCGGGAAACGGAGGCGACCAAGCTGACGTTGAACTCGCAGGTGGACTGGCACGTGTATGACAGGAGAGAGTACGCCAACGTTTTTGAAGACAATGTGAATGCGGTCGGCACATGGACCGGGGACCGGACGAAGCTGGACGTCACGGCGCAGGACGGTGACCAGAGCACACTCACGACCGAGGCTACCCAGACTGGCATTCTGAATAGTTCCATCCATCAGCGTATGGAGCAGGCGAACTTCAATGTGAGCTATAGCCAGACGGAGCGCACCTCGTTCATTTTCAACACCGGCTACACCGACAGCAGTTACTACGGCACGGCCGATAGCTTCCTGCTGAATCTGCTCGAAGGTTATCGCAACTGGACCAGCAGCGTCTCGGAGCAGTTCCAGCTCACGGAACTCTCCAGCCTGACGGCGACCGCGAGCCGTGTCGAAGTGCTCACGCGACTACCCGGCAACAACACCACGGAGACCGGGGGTCAGATTGCGTATCACCGACCGTTGTCCGAAAGCCTCTCCTTCGATGTATCCATCGGCGACAACCGGGTCGATTCCGGCGAATCTGGCCGGAATGCCACGACGGGTTCTCTGGTCCTGGGCAAGAGCTTTGAAGCGGGGTCGCTGACGCTCGACTACTCGCGCAGCCTGTCACCTTATGGCACCGGCGAAGTCGCCCAGCGCCAGCAGCTTTCGCTCACAGGCACCCGCAACCTGACCGACCAGCTGCAATTGAACGGCTCGGTCATGCGGGTGCAGAACGGCCAGCTCGCCGCGCCGCCTCAACTGGGCGGGCAACTGCTTCCCCAGGTACTGAATTCGGACTCGGTGACGCTATCCCTTCGTTGGGCCTGCACGGAGACCTTGAGTCTGACGACGGAAGTGGGCGGGACCCATGCGCAGATACCCGTCGTATCGAATGCCGCGGTGAACGAGTGGCGGGCGTCGGTTTCCGTAGCCTGGACGCCGCGTCGACTCTCAACTTCGTTCTAGGCGGACCGTGCCGGCGAAACTGCGTGGTAGGCGATGGCCTCAATGAGGCTCTCGGCAGCGGCCTCCGCGTTGAAGCGGGTGGCAAAGGAGTCAAAGGCCTTGCGCGCCATCCGGTGACGCTCTTCGGGGCTCAGACCGATCCAGGTCTGCAACAGCTCGATCGTCCCCTGCAGGGTGTCATCGGCCGCAAGGCCGGCGCCATCCTGGACCACCTCGCGCCAGATGTTGACCTTGTTTGAAATGAGGACGGGCGTTGCGCACGCCATCGACTCCGCCACGGCGAGTCCGAAATTCTCCTGATGCGACGGCAGCACGAAGGCCTCGGCCGCGCGCAGCGCCCCGGTCTTCACGTCCCCGCGCAGCATGCCGGTCCAGATCACGGCAGTGGCGATGCCGAGGCGCTCGGCGAGCTGGGTGAGACTCGCCTGCATCCCGAGCTGGTCCGGCCCGGCCATGACGAGCAGCAGTGACGGATCCATCGGGCGCACCGCCGCCAGCGCCTCGATCAGCAGATCGCAGCCCTTCTTGGGATGGATGCGGCCGAGAAACAGCAGGAAGCGCTTGCCGCGCAACTGCGGGAACGCCTGGAGGAACGCTTCGCGCTGCTCCACCGGATCACCGGTGGGCTCCGGGACGCCGTAATTGACCACCCACTCATTGGCCCGATAGCGCCCGAAACTCTGGCGTGCGAGCCGCCTCTCTTCTTCGGATGTAAAGAGCACCGCGCGCGCATCGCGCAGCACCCGATACTCCGCCCACGGCCAATACATGAGCTTCTTCAAGTGCTTGAGAGGGTATTCCTTGTTGAACCAGGGGTCGAGCATGCCATGTGTGAACACAAAGTACGGCGTCGCGGTCCCGTGCAACGCCTGCCATGTGCACAGGCCGTGGTATTGCCACAGTCCATTGACAACGACCGCGTCATAGTGCCGCGCGTTGGCCTTGAGCCAGCCCATCAAGCGCGGCGCGTAGCCGTATTTCAGATATGACGGTCCGGCGTAGTGGACGGCACAGGAATATTCAGCGACCCACGCGGGTTCGGGCTGCTCGGTGACCAGCACTTCGGCCGTGTGATTGAGGTGCATGGCAACAGCCGTGAGCTGTTTGATGCCCTCCCGCGGTCCGCCGGCACGCGGGTCGAGCGAATGTATGACATGTAGATAGCGGATCGTCATCGCGGTTCCGTGAATTGAAGCAAGAGTGACAAGGGGCTGACACAAAGTCCTCCTAGACTCCCGATGGCAGCACGACCCTCGAGTTACAAGAAGATCAGGAGGCGCAGGTCATGGTGAAGGATTCCCGAAGAAAGCTGCTCGTCGTCTCACTCAATTATGCCCCGGAGCAGACCGGAATAGGCAAGTACGTGGGCGAGATGACTGAGTGGCTCGCGACTCGTGACGTCGCCATCCGGGTCGTGACGGCGCCCCCTTATTATCCGGCGTGGTCTGTGAGCTCGGGTTACTCCGGTCGACGCTATTCAAAGGAGACACTCGCCGGAGTGGAGGTGTATCGCTGCCCGATCTATGTGCCGCGCTACCCACGCGCGATCAAGCGCATCCTGCACCTGCTGTCATTCGCCGTTTCCAGCCTGCCGGTGGTGCTGTGGCAGGCGCTGATGTGGCGGCCCGACGTGGTGTTCGTGGTTGAACCGCCGCTGGGTGCGGCGCCGGTCGCGCGCCTCGCCGCGGCGCTGTGCGGCGCGCGCTCGTGGATGCACGTGCAGGATTTCGAGGTCGACGCCGCCTTCGGTCTGGGTCTGCTGCGCGCGCCGCGTCTCAAGCGCGCCATTCTCGGGGCCGAGCGCTGGCTGATGCGGCGTTTTGACTATGTATCGACCATATCCGACGCCATGCGCGCGAAGCTCAAGGGCAAGGGCGTGGCCGGCGAACGCATCGTATCCTTCCCCAACTGGGTGGATACCGGACTCATCCGGCCGATCAAGGCACCCAACGCGCTGCGCGCCGAGCTTGGAATCTCACCTCATACCCGCGTCGTGCTGTATTCCGGGAACATGGGCGAAAAACAGGGGTTGGAGATCGTACTCGAGGTCTCCCAGCATTTTTGCGCCGATCCGGATGTACTGTTTCTCATGTGTGGCGACGGCGCCGTCCGCCCCCGGATCGCGCGCGCCGCCGCGGGACTCGCCAACGTCCGGCTGATCCCGCTGCAATCGCTTGCAAGACTCAACGAGCTGTTGAATCTGGCCGACCTGCACCTGCTGCCGCAACGCGAGGCTGCCGAAGACCTGGTGTTGCCATCGAAGCTGACGGCCATCATGGCGAGCGGCCGCCCGGTCATCGCGACCGCGCGCGGCGGCTCCGACGTGGCGCGCGCCGCCACCCATGGTGGGATCGTGGTTCCGCCCGGGGACCTCGGTGCCCTCTCCGGTGCGATTCGCGCGCTGCTCGCCGATGATAGATTGTGCAACTCCCTCGGGGCTGCCGGGCGGGCGTACGCAGTCGAACACTGGGAGCGTGAGACGGTGCTGCGGCGCGCGTTCGCCCTGTTGCCGGTGCTCGTAGGCAGCACGTCCCAGGGTACTGTCCGACCGATTGACGCTAAACAAGCAGAAGCAAATGACTCCAACGTCACTCCCGTACCGGTGGTCGCAACGGTTCTCCGCAATGCCGGGCACCAAGCCGCTGCTTGACCGCTGGCCGCAGCTCGCGGTAGCGGCCCTGGTCGCCTTGGTGTTTGGGCTCTTGTTCCATCGTACGTTCGTGTACCTGATGGCCAACTGGCACCGCGAGGAATACAGCCACGGCTGGCTCATTCCCCCCATCAGTGCCTATTTGCTGTGGCGACGTCGGGCGTTGCTCGTGGGTCTGCCCCGCGACGGGGCCTGGATGGGCTTCGCGCTCGTGGTCCTCGGGTTGCTGCTGTTCTTCCTGACGTTCTTTCTCACCATCGTGGGCGCTGATGCCTACGCGCTGGTGATCGTGGTCGCGGGCCTCGCGATGGCCACGCTCGGGTGGCAGGGGTTCAAGGTGGCGCTGGTGCCGATCGCGCTGCTGTTCCTCATGACACCGCTCCCCTCGTTCTGGTACTACAACCTGTCCTCCGAGCTGCAGCTGATCTCATCCAAGCTCGGTGTGGCGATCATGCAGCTGTTCGGGATCAGCGTGTTCCTGCAGGGGAATGTGATTGACCTCGGAGACTACAAGTTGCAGGTCGCAGAAGCCTGCAGCGGGCTGCGGTATCTGTTTCCGCTCATGACCCTGGGCGCCGTGATTGCCTGCCTGTTCGACACCAGGACCTGGATCCGCTGGGTGCTGTTCGTGTCCACAGCGCCGATCACCGTGCTCATGAACAGCGTCCGGATCGGCGCTATCGGCATTCTGGTGGACCGGTTTGGGATCGCGCAGGCCGAGGGGTTTCTGCACGATTTTGAAGGCTGGGCGGTCTTCATGGTTTGCTTCTTCACGCTGCTTCTCGAGGGCCGGGTGTTGTTGTGGGCGAGCGGCGATAAGCGTTCCCTGCGGCAGGTCATCGGCGTGGAGGCGCGGCCCTCGGTGGCCGCGGTGCCAACGCCGGCATCGGGTGGTCGCGGTGGGCGCCGCAGCCTGCCGACATTTGCGTCGGCGATCGCGCTCATGGTTGCCGTCTACCCGGCGCAGGCCCTGCCGCAGCGGAGCGAGATCCGCCCCGACCGCCGCGATTTCAGTTTCTTCACCCCACAGATCGGCGATTGGGTAAGTGGCAGCCACCAGAAAATCGAAAGTGAATACCTCGATGAGCTGCAGCTGGACGACTACGTGCTCGCCGATTTCACGCCACGGGGGAAGCTTGCGGCGGCACAGGGGATGGACGCCCCGGTGAACCTGTATGTGGCCTATTACGCTTCCCAGCGAAGTGGCACGGCGGTGCACTCCCCGAGCTCATGCCTGCCGGGCGGCGGCTGGCGGATCGAACAGTTCGAGCAGCGCGAGGTGCCCGGCGTGCAGCTGCGCTCCGGAACCTTGCGGGTGAATCGCGCCGTCATCGGGCAGGGCCTGCAGCGCATGCTGGTGTACTACTGGTTCCAGGAACGTGGCCGCAACATCACCAGCGAGTACTTGGTGAAGTGGTACCTGCTGGTTGACTCACTGACCCAGCAGCGCACGGACGGGGCGCTGGTTCGACTCATCACACCCGTGCGGGAGGGCGAGGATCTCGCCGCGGGTGATGCGCGGCTGCAGCGTTTCACCGTTGCCGCCGTCCCTGAATTACGCGGCTACCTGCCAGATTGAACATGCCGGCGCTTGTGCCCTTCAACATGCTCGTCCTCGCCGCCGCGGCGAGCATGTTCCTGATTCCGCCGCTGTGTCGGGTGGCGCCACGCCTTGGTCTGGTCGATCTCCCCGATCCGAGAAAGGTACACACGACACCAATTCCGCGTGTCGGCGGCTGGGGCATCACGCTGGGGATGCTCTTTCCGCTGCTGTTCCTCCTACCCGACAATCCGTTGATGCAGTCATTCGTCATCGGCGCGCTGATCCTGTTCGGCTTCGGCGTCTGGGATGACGCCCGCGAGATCGGCCACTGGCCGAAGTTCATCGGCCAGATCGCGGCGGCAGTCCTGGTGGTCTACTACGGCGATCTCTACATCACCTCACTGCCATTTGTCGGCGATGGCGCGCTCAGTCCCCTGTTCGGCCGCCTTTTCACGGTGTTTGCGCTGGTCGGCGCCATCAACGCGGTCAATCATTCGGATGGACTCGATGGCCTCGCATCGGGCGAATGCCTGCTCAGCCTGATTGCTCTCGCAAGTCTGGGCTACCTCGCCGACAGTTCTTTGGTGATGGCTATGGCACTCGCCGCCATCGGCGGGATCATCGGGTTCCTGAGGTACAACAGCCACCCGGCCCGCGTCTTCATGGGTGATTGTGGCAGCCAGGTGTTGGGTTTCACCGTCGCCTTCCTGATCATCTACCTGACCCAGGTCGGGGACTCCGCGCTCAGTTCGGCACTGCCGCTGCTGCTGCTGGGCGTTCCGATATCGGACATTCTGGCGGTGCTGTACCAGCGCATTGCCGCCGGCAACAACTGGTTCAAGGCCAGCCGCAACCATATCCATCACCGCCTGCTTGATCTTGGATTCAGGCATTTCGAAGCGGTGATCATCATCTATTCGGTCCAGGCACTGCTGGTGGTATCAGCCGTGCTGCTGCGCTATCAGTCGGATGCCATCGTGACGGGCGTCTACCTGCTGGTGATCGTATCCCTGTTCACCACCCTGACCTTTGGCGAAAGTCGTGGCTGGCGGCGTGACCCGCAGCGGTCCTCGGGCATCTTTCATTCCGTCTCGAGGCTGCTGGGGTGGCTTGCACATAGTCGCGCGGTGCGTGAAGCGCCGCGCATTCTGATCACGGTTTCGGTGCCGGCGATGCTGCTGCTGGGGCCGCTTGGCGTTGCGCGCGTGCCGCACGATGTGGCCTGGATCGCTGCGGGGCTGGCCGCCATCGTGGCCATGCAAATCGGGCGCTCGCGCGCCAACGGGTCGACGCTGGTGCGTCTGGCCGTCTACGTCGCGGCGATTGCCTCAGTCTATCTGTTCATCAACTATCCGGCGGCGCTGTCACGGCCACTGCAGCCGCTGGTGCTGACGCTCATCGCCGCGCTGGCAATTGCGATCGGCGGCTACCTGAAGTTCGCATCGGACCAGAAATTCGGCACTACGCCCACCGACTTCCTGATCCTGTTCGTGATGCTTGCCCTGCTGATCTTCGGCAACCTCGACATCGGGGCGCGCGCCCTGGTCGAAATCGTCGTCTACGCCGTCGTGCTGCTCTACAGCTGTGAAGTCCTGATCAACCTGACGGTACGGCGCTGGAACGTGCTGCACCTGTCGACACTGGCGTCGCTGACCATCATGGTTGTTCGCGGCGCCACCTGACGTCGCGGCAGCGCCGCTGCCCAACTCCCCGGTAATTTGAACGTCGACCACCGGCTCCCGGTGGTCGCGCTGCCTCCCCATGCTCGATTGCTGCGTGTCGCGGCCACCGACCGGTGGCCGGCATCGGCGCCGACACGCATATCGCCGCGCATCCCGCAATGTCAGCCAACACGATCCGCACACGTCATGCGGAGCCGTCGCGATGCAACATACAAAACTGGTACGACCGTCACATAAGCGCCAAAGCGTTGCAATACTACATAACTACTCTTGCGCCTGATTCGAAAGCGTTCCCTCCACATAAGAGAGGCAATCCGTGGTTGAAAGTCGCAAACAGGCAGTTTCGATCCGCATGCATGCGGCCGACATTCGTAAGGTGAAAAAACTCGCGCAACGACTGGGAGTCCGGGATTCGGACGTCATCCGTTTCGCGGTGAAGTGCGCGCTGTCGCGGTTGGGGCCGCTGAACGACCCCGAAGTGCGGGGGCGCAACCTGGTCCCGGTGTTCGTGGAGTCCGGCGCAGATCTGCTGCGCTTCTTTGAACTCGATGCCGCCAGGCTGGACGCCATCATCAACGAGGGCGCGGATCCCCTGCGGCGCGTGGAGCGCGAGGACATCGCGCTGCTTGCCATGACGGGGGCATCCGAGCCCTACGCCGCCTTGATGCTGAGTGAACTCAACCGGGACGACCGTCAGCGCTCGCGTCCCGGCGAGATCAGCGACTCGGTCCGTCAGTACCTCTACGCCAAGTACATGTTCCGCATCGGCGCCAACGCCGCTCTGACGAGCGACGAACCGACGCGGCCACCCTTTGAAGCCCTACAGGTAGCCATTCCCGGGAGTACGTCATGACTGAGACAGCGACAGTGTTTGCCTTGCGCCGCGAGGCGATCATCCCGCGGCGCGCGGCCCCCACGGCCCGTGAACCCGCCCGCAAGCAACGGCGGTACCAGCTCTCCAAGAGACTTGAGAGTTTCCTTCGGTCCAAGTACCTGGAGAACCCCGTGTCGCCAGTGTCGCTACCGAGTGGCGCACCCCTGGTATTTCCCTTGACCTCGGATAGCCGCACCCGGTCCGGTGATGGTGGCAGCGGATTCGGTCAGACTGGCGTCAGGCGCGCGCTGCGCACGGCGGCCAGGCTCGTCGCACTCGCCCTGACGCTGCTGTTGTTCGGAGCAATCGCCTTCGAAGATCAGGCCCATGCCGGTCAGATACTTACCCAGACGGGCGCGTTCGTTGGTCCGTCCGAGGCGGCGGAGTACTCGATGAACATCACGAGCCCCGGGACGCTCACCATGAACCTGATCGACTACGGCTGGCCGAGCCCGCTCGCGGCTCTCACGTTGGATATCCTCTCTCCCACCGCCGTCGTGGGGCAGATGACGGGCGCTGGCCTTGAGACATTGTCCTTGACTGCGCCGGGTACCTACTACGCCTTTGTCAACGCCGTAGCGGCCACCGGCCACCTTGAAGGGGGTTCGTACGGTTTGACCGCTGACTTCCAAGCGTTGGGGTCGACGCCAGTACCGTTGCCGGCCAGCATCTCGCTGCTGCTCGGTGGTCTCATGGTCTTGCTGTGGTCGGCACGGCGCAAAGCGCGCACCGGCATCGATACTTCCCGCGCCCTGTCACCCACCCGTCACGGACCGCGGCTAGCCTGCTAGATCACCGACTCATCCCCGAAAATCGCCGGGCGGAATTCCTTATGCGGATCGTGCCGCGCTGCGCCGGGCTTGCGGTCGCCCTGACGTGTTCTTTGCTACTTCTGGCCTGCAGTAGTCCTCAGGCCTCGTACTCAGCACACGTGCAGCGCGGCCAGACCTACCTGGCGCAAGGCAATCTGCAGAAGGCGCAGGTCGAATTCCGCAACGCGATGCAGGTGCTGCCCGGACGCGCGGAAGCGCACGTCCTGGCGGGACGGGTCGCCGAACAGCTCGGCGATCTGCGCACTGCGGCCGGACTCTATCGATCCGCGATTGACGTCGATCCGATGAATGTCGACGCCCAAGCGCGCCTGGGACGGCTATACGTGCTGACAGGCGATCCGAAACACGGGCTCGAGGTCATCGCCATGGCCCTGGCTCAGCACCCGGACGACCCGGCGCTGCTCACGGTCCACGGTGCCGCGCGCGCGGCGCTCAAGGACATACCCGCGGCCCTCGCCGATGCGGAGCACGCTGTTCAGATTGCGCCTCACGATGAGGATGCGGTGGCGCTCCTCGTCGCGCTTTATCAGCGCTCCGGCGACACGCGGCGCGCGGTGGATGTATTGCTCGCTACCCTTCAGGCGCGGCCCGACTCGGTCGACCTGCGCCGTATTCTCGCAGATCTCTACGAGAAGCTGGGGCAGCCGGTACCCGCCGAGCGTCAATTGCTGCAGGTCGTGGCCTTCAGGCCGCAGGAATTCGCGCCTCGAGCCGCGCTCGTCGACTTTTACATCCGCGCGTCGCGGCTGGATGATGCCGAGCGCACGCTGCAGGGGGCGATGGTGGCGCTGGCGAACCAAGACGGTCCGCGGTTGGCGTACATCGAGTTTCTGTCCAAGTGGCGCTCGCGGCAGGAGCGCGAGCACGCGCTCACCGGGCTGCTGGCGCGTTATCCCAAGGACTACGAGCTGCAGCTTGCGCATGCTGCCGTGCTGCTGCAGGAAAACAGGTCCGATGCCGCTGCTGAAGCGTATCGAGCGACACTCAGGCAAGCAGGTGAGCAGCCGGCGGGACTGCTCGCCCGCAATCGGCTCGCGGCAATGCTGATCACGCAGCGACACTTTGAGGAGGCCGCGGTGCTACTGCAGCAGGTGCTGCAGAAGAACAGCCGCGACGCCAGTGCGCTGGAGCTACGCGCCAATATTGCGCTGGAGCGGGGGGAGACAGCCGCCGGCGTGGCCGACCTGCGCGCCGTGCTGCGCGACCAGCCAGGGGCGGTGCTGATCCTGCGCTCCCTGGCGCGCGCCTATCTGGCCGATGGCCAGACCTCGCTGGCGGAGGAGAGTCTGCGCAATGCAATGCAGAGCACACCCGAAGATCTGGCGACACGGATGGAGTTGGCGCAACTGCTCGCGAGCACGCAGCGGCCGGATGGCGCCGTTACGCTATTGATCGAGACGGCACAGCGTTTCCCCAAGGAGCTCGCACCGCGCGAGGCGCTGGTGCATGCCTACCTTGCAAAGGCGGATCTGCAGGCCGCGCAGAGCGCCGCCGTTGGGGTGACCAAGGCGTTTGCGGATGATTGGCGGGGCCCGTACCTTGAAGCACTCGTGGCAGAATCGCAGCGACGGCCACAGCAGGCTGTCGCCGCGCTCGAGCGCGCTCTGGCGCTGCAGCCGGATGCGCTGGGGGCCTTGCAGGAGATCTCGCGGCTGCTGGTCACGGGTGAGCAGACCGAACGGGCCGTCACCCGCCTGCGCGCGGTGATTGCGAGCCGGCCGGACGATGCTCCCGTGCATGAACTCCTCGGAGAGGTGCTGTCAGGCCGGGATGTTGCGGCGGCGATCACTGAGCTGCGTCGCGCCGTCGATCTGCAGCCCGGCTGGTGGGTGCCCTACCACTACCTGGCATCCACGCAGATGGCGACGGGGGATACCGCGGGGGCCATCAAGACCTTGCAACAGGGAGTCGATGCGACGCGGCTGGAAGCACCGTTGGTCGGGGATCTGGCAAACCTCTACGAACGTCAGAATCAGCCACAGGCGGCTTTGAGCCTATACGACAAATTCTGCAAGGACTTCCCCGGCAGCGCCTTTGGCGCAAACAATCTTGCGATGCTGCTGGTCACCTATGGCCAGGACCATGCCAGCCTGGAGCGTGCCCGGGACCTGACCGCCCGGTTCATGAATGCGACCAGCCCGGATCTGCTGGATACGGCCGGATGGGTACGGTTGAAACTCGGCGACGTCACCACCGCGCTGCCCGTGCTGGAGGATGCGGCGCATCGCGCACCGCTGTCGGCCATCGTTCAGTATCACCTGGGCATGGCCCAGTTGCAGGCGGGCCAGCGGGCCGCCGCGCGGGCCAGCCTGGAATCGGCAGTGGCCGCACGCAACCATTTCGATGGCTGGGACGATGCGCGCGCGACCCTCGCGCGACTGGGTAGCTGAAGACGCGTTGTCATGCGCACGTCATGCACCCTGCCTACAGTCGACCTCCCTTGTTGGCATGGGGGCGCTGACACAGCGCTCTGCGCTCCTGTCGGGTTCCGGCCAACCCAAAATTGATCAACCGCCCGGTAAGGGTGCGAATGTGGGGATGCGTCGTATGCGTTTGCGGGTTGCCAGGATGATTTGCCGTACAGTGCTGTGCTCACTTGCAGTGGTGGTCTGTACGCAGGCAAGGGCGCAGACCGTACTGCTCGATGACGTCCACACTGTGGCGACGGTGCAGACCGGGGTACCGATCGAGCATGATTATCAGGTGACGCAGGCGGGTACCTACGTCATCACGCTGACCGACCTGGGTGCCCTGGCGCCGACGAATCCGCAGCCGCTCGCGTCACTGAAGCTGGCCGTGACGGCCAATGACGTGATCATTGGCACACCGATCGTAGTGGAGGGCACCGGCGCGCCGACCCCAGCCACGGGCATCGGCACCTTCACGTTTGTGGCACCGGCATCCGGCACCTATCCCGCCTCCTATCGGATCCACGTGATCGGCGCGCCCGCCAGCGGCAAGAGCCCCGGGCCGATCAGCACTCAGATCGCGAGCCAGGGCAGCAGCAGCGTACTTGATTCGTGGAACGACCTGATTGGGTTACCGCCCCAGGCCGTGCCGTCGACCGAAGCGCTGCTCCAGGATACCTATACGGTGACAACGGCCGGCAATTACACCGTCACACTCACCGACCTGGCCTTGCCACAGGCACTCGGCACGGTCACGATGATCCTGATCCAGACGGGAACGAGTACCGCGTACATCATTCCCAATCCCTCCCAGAAAATCCTGACGCTGCCCCCAGCAACCTACCAGATCTATGCCATCGGCCAGGTCGGCACGGGGGCAACGGGAGGGCTGTTCAGTGTCACCATTGCCCCGCCGAGTGGTGTGTCGGGCAGCTACGCCAAGACCGAGCCGGTCGGTACCACCGCGGCGCTCGGCAATCCGGTGCTGGCGGCAGGCGCGTACTCGTTCACCGCCAGCGATCTGCTGTTCCCCGCCGCGCTCGCGAAGCTTGGCGCGATGCTGGTCAACAACGGGCTGCCCGTGCCGCTGACCGTGAGCGGTGCGTCCGCCACGACGCTCTCGGCCGGACAGGCCGGGGCCTTCTCAGTGAGCACCGGCGGTAATTATCAGGTCTACGCATCCGCGACCCCGGCCACTGCAGCGCCCGGTGCGGGTAGCTTTGTCACGGAGATCACCGCGCAGGGCGCCACGGGAGCACCGGCGTTCAGCGCCGCACAGGTGGCGAGCACACCCGGCGGCTCGGTTGTTGGGTTTGTCGTGACCGACGCGATTACCACCGCGGGCAGCTTCACCGCCGGTCTCACCGACTTTCAGGTTCCGAACGCACTTGCGGTCGCGGATCTGGCGGTGGTTCAGAACGGAACCCTGGTGGGTACGCCGCTGACTGTTCCGGGCACGTTGAATGTGAGCCTGTCAGCCGCGCCCGTGACGCTGCTGGCGATCGCGCAAGGCGGCACGGCCGGCAGCACTTTCGAGCTGAGTCTCACCGACGCGAACAAGAACCTGGTGATCGACCAGCCCGAAGCGGCAGGCGTGACGTTCGCGGCAACCAAAGTCTCCATCACGACTGCCGGCACCTACGATATTACGCTCAACGACCTGCAGTGGCCCGCGCCCTTCGGAACGCTTGCCGGCATCGTCACCCAGGGAGGAACCTTGGTCGGACAGATCTATGGCGGCGGCACACTCAACGCGACCAAGCTCAGCGCGGGCAACTACTTCATAAACATCCTGGCCGCACCGGCGACCGGCACCACCAATACCGACGACGCCGGAACCTATGTGCTCAATGTCAGCCAGGCACCGGCGGCGCCAACGGTGAACCTGACGGCGGACGCCACCAGCGTCACATCCGGCGGCACAGTGCACCTCATCTGGACGACGACCGGTGCCACGAGTTGTGTGGCCTCGGGCGGCGGGTGGTCCGGCACGTTTACGGGCAGCCAGGCGACCAGTGACACGGTAACCAGTCCGGCCGTAGTGGCCGCGACCATGTTCACCCTGACCTGCACCGGCCCGGGTGGCACGCAGGCGGGCACCGTCAGTATCTCCATCGCGTCGGCGTCGGCATCGCACGGTGGCGGCGGAGCACTGGATGCCTCGACCCTGTTCGCCCTCTTCGCGCTATTCGCCCTGGGTAAGCTGCTGCCACAGGCCATGGCGAAGTCGCTTCCCGTAGCGGATGTTTGATATTCCGCGGCGCGTCTCGGATGAATCGCCAGCAGCTATACGTGCCCATCGCGTTGGCCGTGCTGGGCTTCACGGTTACTTTCGCCATCCTGCGACCCAGCCGTGGGCCACTGATGCCGGTGCCCTCCGGCACGATGGTCGTTCCGAGCGCGTGGCGCCTCCTGTCGCGCGCGCCGACCCGGTCACCGGGTCCAGTGGCCACCGCCTCGCCGGCCTCCCGGGTACTTGCACCCTCACCGGCACTCGGCTCACCCTCCGCACCCGACGTGCCCGCATCCGATGACAACGGGCCGCCTCTGCCCGTGATGCTGGCGGTTACCAGCCATCCTGGGCAGATCGTGATCGATGACGATGACGCCAGCCGGGAGGCCGACCCGCACCCCATTGCGCGCCAGGTGGATATCTATAACACCTCGAGCGATCTGCTGAGCATCACGGTCCTCGCCGCGGATGCGCAGACGCAGAAAACGACGCAGGCCCAGGTTCTAATGCGCTCGAATGGGCAGGCGCATATCGGCACCGAGTCGGGCTTGAAGCTCGAGCCGGGAGCCGCTGTGACACTGCGTAGTCGCGGCTACCAGGAAATGACCACCACCGTGCCTTGAACCTCACTCGATGAGGGTTCGCTCCAGGGCGCGGACGGCGGACAGGTCCGCGTAGGCGCGAGGCGCGGATGCCTGCAGCCGCGCCGCCACCTCGGCCCGGTAGTGCGGCTCGGTGCCGAGGCGCACAGCGATCTCGACGTAAGCGGCGGCGTCGACTGCGACCAGTTCGTCACGACCCAGGTGGCGCAGTATCCCGCTGCCCAGGCGGCCGCGCAGGAATCGGCCCTCGGCCGTGACGCAGGGCAGGCCGGCCTCCACCGCAACCATCAGCGTGTTGAAGCCGGAGAATCCGATGGTGTCGAGATAGCCGGTGGCATGGCGAAGCAGCTCGCAGAATGCAGCCCGCGGCTGCCACGGGATCCATCGCAGTTGCCGCGAAGCATCAAGTCCGGCGGCGGCGAAGCGGCCCTCAAGTCGCCGGCGCAGTCGCTCGCTCAGGGCGCGCCGTTCGTACTCGAAGAAGACCAACGTCGAGTCCGGCACGCGGCGCGCAATTTCCACCCACACCGCATCGTGCACCGGGTCGTACTTGTACGGTGTGCCGGGGCAGACGAACCAGGGCGCCTCGTAGCCAATCCCGAGAGCGTCGAGATCCAGCGTCGCGGGTTCCGGTAGCGATGGCTCCAGGTACACCCCGAGATGCGGCAGTCGGATCAGCCGCTCGCTGTAGTGCGCGTCGGCGTCGGCGGGTTCGAAAGCCGCCGCCGACACAAAGGCGTCAATGGTGGGCAAGCCGCTGGTCTCCGGATGTCCCCAGGCGGCGAACTGGCGGGGCGCCAGGCGCAGGCTCGCCAGTGCAAGCGTGCCGCGGTGCATGCCGATCTCAGGGTAGATCAACGCATCAAGCTGTGCGTCGCGGATGGTGCGGGCCCAGTCCGGCACACTGCGCGGCTCGCCCTCGAAGCGCTCGGCGCAGCGACGGGCCAGCGCGGTGGCGGCATCGCGTGTTACACCGAGGTGGAACACGGTCGTCTCGATGGCGCTGCGGTCGAGACGCTCGAGCCAACCGCGGGTCAGGGCGCGGAACACCGAATGCTCGCACACATGAGCCGAGACGATGCCCAGGCGGAATCGCCGCCTGGGCGGTGAATGGGAGGCACGGGGAGGCCCTGCAATGCTGCATGCGGCAAGTGCCCCCGCGGCGCGAGCGCGATAGCGCTGCAGCACGCACTTGTTGGATTCCTCCTGGTAGCTCAGGTAGAAGAAGGGCTGCTGCGCCAGGTGCCACACCTCGGCCTCGCGCAGCGGTCGTTCCTCGAGCCAGCGCTCGAAGGCCGACAACGCCGCCATGAATGCCGCACGGCCCGCGACGGACTCCTCGGCCGTCGCTGGCACCGCTGGCACGCTGGCTGCGAGCAGACCGGCGCGCGCAGTGAGATTCGCAGGCGCAAGGCGCAGGGCCTGCGTGTAACACCTTTGTGCGTCCTGCGAGTCACCGAGTCGCTGGTGAACCACGGCCAGATTGCACCAGACCTCGATGCTGTCGGGGGCGAGCTGCAGCGCCCGTTTGAGGCAGCTTACCGCCTCATCCAGCCGTTGCAGCTGGGTGAGCGCCGCCGCACGGTACTGGAGCGCTTCAGTCGCATCCGGATCGTGCGCCAGCGCTTCATCCGCCGCCGCGAGCGCCTCCGGGCCACGCTCGAGCGCGACCAGTGTGGCGGCGCGCAGTGTCAGCGAAATCGTGTCGTCCGCTCGCAGCGCAAGCGCAGTATCGAGGCTTATCAGCGCGTCCGCGAAGCGTCCGAGTCGCCACTGGAGGACACCGCGCCGCGCCCACGCGCCCTGGTGCGCCGGCTGCATCGCGACGAGGGTGTCGTATTGCGCCAGGGCATCAGCATGCCGATTGAGCGCCTCGAGTGTCAGTGCGAGGTTGAAGCGTGCAATGGCATAGCCCGCATCGAGCTCGAGGGCGCGCGTGAAGCGGGCCAGCGCCTGCGGCAGATGCCGCAGCTGCAGCTGCGCCTGGCCGAGATTGTTGTGGCCGCGCACATTCGCGGGCTCGGCATCTACCGCGCGCAGCAACACATCGGTCGCAGCCTCCCGTCGACCGATGGCCAGCAGCGCGCCGCCGAGGCGACGCAGGTTGGCGGCATCGCGCGGCGCGAGACGCGCGAGTTCCGTGAGGTCCGCAATCGCCGCCTCGGTGCGCCCTGTACCCAGGCGCAGCTCGGCGAGCAGTGCCAATGCCCCTTGTCGATCTCGCGCCGAGGTCCGCAGACGCTCGCAGGCCGCCTCGGCGTCCTCGAGACGACCTTCGCGATAGAACTGGAGGGCGATCTGGAGAGGGTCCATTCGTCAGATCTTACGGTGTTGCTTAACGGATGTTCGTCACTCGTCTGTCATACGTTTTGACGCCATAGCACCGACAACACGTCGTGGCTGCGAAACACCGCACACGAGACGATCTTCAGCGGCCCGAGCACTGTGAAACGCTTCACAGATCCGTCACGGGTATGCCATATGGTCTGAGCACCATGACACCTGTTCGAATCGGGGGTCGGCCTCGATCCGGCAGCCTGAACCAAATCAGGCGCGTGCCCGGCCTTTCAACCGGTGACGCGCGCAGTGCTTATTTTTACATTTGACCAATCAGCCATATGGATGGGAGTTCTCAATGAAGAATCTGATCAAACTCGGTGTCGCGGGCGCGCTCGCCCTCAGCGGCACCATGGCGGCACACGCAGCAGTCGTGGTGCCGTCGAGCAGTAATCCGGGCAATGTCCTGCTTTTCGCCGATGTATTCAACAGCAGCGGGACTCTGGTGGATGCCTATGTCGGCGACACCGGTATCTCGGTGGCCAGCATCGGTGGCACCGCGCCCACCGGCACAGGCGGCACGAAGCCGGGCCCGTTCACGGATGGCAACCTCACCACGCTGCTCGGCCAGGCCAGCGGCAACACGCTGGTCTGGGCGATCGAGGGCGGTGGTGGTACGGCGGGCACGACCAATCCGTACATCGTCGCGTCGAACAGCAACACCGTGAAGCCGATTTTCGGTAACCAAAGCGGCAATACCCTGGTCAACATCGGCACGGGTCTGACCGGCGAGGCCAATAACCTCAACAGTCAGTTCACTCCGATCGCGAGTGGGGGAACCTCGGGACTGAGCACCAACGACGGCGCCTCGGCGTCGGGCGGCACCGGCTTCAACGCTTCCAGCACCAGCACCGCCCTCGATGCGCATAACCTCTATGGTGTCGCCAATAACATTACGACCGTCGGCCTGGGTTCAACAGCGGGCGTTTATCTGTTGAGCGCCGCCGGCACAGGGACTGGCAACCTCGCCAGCCAAACCGAAATCTTCACAGCGACTCTGACCAGCGCGGGATTGGTCTTCGGTGCGCTCGCCTCCGGCGGTGCGGTACCGATTCCGGCGGCCCTGTGGCTGCTGGGTAGCGGCCTGCTGGGACTCGCCGGCGTGGCCCGCCGCAAGTTGGGCGATGACACGGTGGGCGGACGGCTGGGCGCTGTCTGATCAACCGTAGGTTCTATTTGTCCTTTCTTAGGAGTTTTGTATGAATCGCAATTTCAGCATCGCAGCGGCCGTCGCCGCTGCGCTCGCGAGCACGGCGTCCTTCGCCGCCGGCCCGTCGATCTCAACGATCAATTCGACCCCGGCCTCCAACACCGTCAACATCATGGGCTCGTCCGCGATCAAGGCGGCGCTCACGAACAGCATCCTCGCCAACTTCTGTGGCGGCGCCGCGAACGCGACCGTTGTCACCAGCAACGGCAGTAACAGCAACTTCCTCGGCATCGCGTGCACGCCGGTGTCAGGACAGGTGACCAATTCGGGTAACTACAATGTCTGGATCCGTTACGAAGGCGGTTCGGTGTCGGGCTACCTGCCCATCGTCAACCCGAGTAACCCGATCAACGAGATCAGCGGGTCTGCACTGACCGCGAATCCGATCACGGTCAACGGCAACAGCGAGACCAACGGCGCGAATGACTCCTTCACGGTGTCCGCCGGCGGCGCGCTGGTCAGGGTTGCCCCGGACCTCGGCATCGGCGACGTGGAGCCCGGCGCCATCATCGGCAACAACTACCCCAGCGACTACTCGACGTCGGTGTTCGGTCCGGGAAATGCGGCCGGACTGGTCGGTCTGAAGTCAACCGGGATCATCGATGAGGTCTATGCCCTCTACGTCAATGGCGGGGGCATCGTCACCGAAAATCCGGTTAGCCTGAGCCAGGAGACCATCGCGTCGATCCTGACCCACCAGGTAACGAACTGGAGTCAGGTGCTGGACACCAGCATGCATGCGGTCGCCACCGGCTCGCTCGCGATCACCCTGGTGAACCGCGAGTTCGGATCGGGCAGTCGCACGGCCACCGACGTTCTGCTGGCGGGCGATAGCTGCGGATCTGCGGGCCAGCCGACGACGCTCTTCAACAAGTCAACGGCGAGCCGCTACTTCTCGACGGGCGATGTGCTGGCGGCAGCCAACAGCGTCGCGGGTGCCATCACCTACGCGACGATCGACAATGCTCCGGGCGCAGGCAGTCAGTCGAACCTGGAGTGGGTGGCGATAAATGGCGTTACCCCGAGCAACCTCGCGGCTGCAGAAGGCACCTACCCGTTCTGGGTGGAGGCGCAGTTCGTCAACAACACTGCCGCGACCGGTCATGACAGCGCAGCGGTGAACAACATCATCCAGGCTCTGCAGACCGAGGCGACAACTGCCGCGATTGCGGACGTGGACGCCATCCCGAACGTGCCGAGTGCGACCGGTACACCGGCGACCCTGAACACGACGGTGCATCTGAATCCCAACGGCAACGGGATCGTCCCCTCCGGCGGTGGCACCGCGACGGTCTACATCAATCCTTACACTCGCAGTGGGACCACCTGCCACAACCCGGCGTTCTCGGCCACTTCAATACCCTAACAGCTGAAAGCTGCAATTCGAACGCCATCGTTCACTGGCCCCCATCTGGGGGCCAGTTTTGCTTTAAGCTTCGGATTCCATTTTCTTGTTTGATTGCGATGGCGGGATGACACAACGCGCGAACTCCCGCAGCCTCTGGGCTGCCATGACGGCGATCCTGCTGTTGGCCGCGCACAGCGCAAACCCTGCAGCAGCGGACGCATCACCGGCTCAGGGCGAACACACCTCCGAGCAGGCGTTCGACGTCCTGGAATACCGCGTGCTCGGAAACAGCGTGCTGCCGGCACGCGATATCGAGGGCGCGCTGTATCCGCTGCTGGGGACCGGCAAGACCCTCAAGGACGTGGAGGGAGCGCGCAAGGCATTGGAGGATCTGTATCACCAGAAGGGCTTCGGCACGGCCTTCGTCGATATTCCTCCACAGACCGTACATGGGGGTGTGGTGCGTCTGCACGTGACCGAGGGCACCCTGGAGAAGCGCACCATCGGTGGTGCCAAATATTTCGCCGAGCGCGACGTCGCGGCGCAACTGCCCGCGTCCGCGCCGGGGCAGGTCCTGCAGCTTTCGAAACTGCAGGACGAGCTCAACACCGTGAATCGCGAGACTCCGGATCGGCAGGTTGTACCCGTGTTGAAAGCCGGCTCCGCACCGGGGACGGTCGATCTTGCTCTCAACGTCAACGACACGCTGCCGCTGCACGGCAGCCTCGAGTTCAACAACCAGGCAACGCTCGATACCGAAGAGCTGCGCGGGATCGCGAGCCTGAGCTATGACGATATGTTCGGCCGCCTCGACAGCCTCGCGTTCCAGTACCAGTTCTCGCCGCAGGATTTCTCGCAGGTGCGCGTGTTCGCGCTGAACTATGCGATGCACCCGTTCGCGGACGGCCTGCAACCTTCTTTCAGCTACATCAACTCGAACAGCAACGTCCCCATCGCCGGCACGCTGGGCGTACTCGGCATCGGCGAGATCGCGAGCTTCAAGCTCGCCTATGCGATTCCGGATACCGGGGATACCTTGCAGTCGGTCAGTTTTGGCGCGGACTACAAGCACTTCCGCAACACCATCAACCAGAATGACACTACGGCGTTCGCGACGCCGATCACCTACCTGAATCTGTCCGCGGGCTACGCCTTGAGCGCTCACACGGACTGGGTGGCCACGGTATTCACGCTGACCGCCAATGCCGGCGCACGGCATCTGGTCGGCACTACGACCGACTTCGCGAACGACCGCTACCAGGGCCAGGCCAACTATTTTGACCTCCGCACCGACCTCACGACGACCTGGCGCCTGCCGGAGCATTTCGCACTGCGCCTGCGCATGGCCACCCAGGGCGCGACCGAGCCGCTGATCGCGAACGAGGATTTCTCGCTCGCGGGCATCGATGGCGCACGCGGCTACCTCGAGGCCGAGGAACTCGTCGACACCGGCATCAAGGGCACGGCACAGCTGATCTCCCCGCCCTGGAAGCGCGGTGATCGCGCACTCGGGGACGCATTTGTCTTCTACGATCTGGGCTGGGGAAGGGTGTACGACCCGCTGCCTGGGCAGCTTTCGGTCATCGAGCTGCGCAGTGTCGGCGCGGGACTCGACGTCCTGCCGGGGCAGAAGCTCACGGGTACGCTGTCCGGGGCATACGCTATCGATACGGCAAGCGTGACGCATGCCGGCGATTGGCGTGTTCTGTTCCTGGTGCGCGGCAGCTTCTAGGCATCATGCCTTAGTCACATTGTTTCCTTACGATGACTGCCCGATTTCGTGAGTAGTGCGATGCACCACCTCCGGCGCACGATCCGCAACATTCTCCTGGGAGCGCTGGCTCCCTACGCCTGGAGCGTGCATGCGGGACCGCCCTCCGGCCAGCTGCCAGTACCCTGTCTGCCTGGAACTTGCGGCGCGAATGCGGGATTCGTCACCTCGGGCACTGCATCTGCCGTGGTCGCCGGCAAGAACCTGACGGTAAATCAAACGACCAACAGTGCCACGCTCAATTGGTCGAGCTTCAACATCGCGGCCGACGGCAAAGTCACGTTCGTGCAGCCCACAAGCAGCGCGGTGGCCCTGAATCGCATCTACGATGCCAATCCAAGCCAGATCTTCGGCAGTCTCACGGCGAATGGTCAGATCTATCTGATCAACGCCAACGGGTTCCTGTTCGGCGCGACCGCCAATATCAACGTAGCTGGCCTCATCGCGTCCTCGCTGAACCTCACCGACAACACTTTCGTTAACGGAATCCTGTCCCCGGTCGCAAACGACCTGCCTGCCCTCGAACCCTTCACCGGCAGTTACACGCACTTTTCGGATAGCGGACCGACCGGCGCCAAAACGCTTGCGAACACGGGTACCATCACCATCGCGCCCGGTGCGCAGCTTACCGCCGCCGACGGCGGCAGACTGCTGCTGGCCGCCGGCCGCGTGGACAACGCCGGTACGCTCGCGGCTCCGGATGGTCAGGTGATCCTTGCAGCCGGTCAGAAGGTGTTCCTGCAGGCAAGCCAGGACAATTCCCTTCGGGGCCTGATCGTCGAGGTCGATGCGGGCAGCCCCACCGCGAACTTATTGTCCAGCGTCGTCAACGAGTCCACCGGCGTCATCTCGACGCCCCGCGGCAATGTCACGCTGGCCGGTCTCATGGTCAACCAGGACGGACGGATTTCGGCGACCACCAGTGTGGCAGCCAACGGCTCCGTCACGCTCACTGCAGGCACCGCCCCCGTCGTGAACGGCGGCGGCGCACCGATTGCGGCGGGTCAAGGCGGGCAGATCACGATCGGCCCGGATAGCGACATCGAGATCCTGCCGGAACTCACCGATACGGCCACGGCAGTCGCACTGCAGACGCAGCTGCCCTCAACGGTGACGATTTCGGGCCAGAAGATCTACATGGAAGGCGGGACGATCAACGCGCCGAATGGCACGCTCAACGTCACGGCCAGCAGCGATCCGGCCTCCGGCGTGGCGTCGGGTGATGACCCGTCGGCCAGCCTGCGCATCGCCTCCGGCACCAACATCAATCTGGCGGGCAGCAATGCGACGCTGCCGATGGATGCGAACCTGATCCAGGTGCAGCTGCGATCCAATGAATTTGCCGATGACCCAACCCAGCGCAACGGGGCACTGGAGGGCGACACCGTTACCATCGATATCCGGGCCGACGGTGGCCAGGGCAGCCCGATCGCGGACCTTGCCTCGGCGATCGCTGCCGTGGGCGAGAACATCGCTCAGCGGACCGAGGCGGGTGGCAAGGCGAACCTGAGGTCAGGTGGTGACATCGTGTTCGCACCGGGCGCCACGATAAACGTGTCCGGCGGCGCGACCACCTACCAGGCCGGCGACATCCAGACGACCAAGCTGATCGGTGCCAATGGCAAGATCTACGATATCGGCAGCGCCAGTCCGCTGATGACCTACACTGGGGTGATCAATCCCACCTTGACTCAGTCTTACAATAACTGGGGCATCAAGCAGGTCGTGCCGACGCCGGGCCTGAGCAGCTACCAACCTGGCTACGTGCAAGGTGCGGCCGCAGGCTCAGTGCAATTCGTCGCACCGAGCCTCGTCCTGCAGGGCAACCTCGCGGCCACAGCGGTGACGGGCCCCTACCAGCGCACTGCCTCGGGATCCGGAATGTTGGGTGGCACCCTCATCATCGGCGCTCCCGGCAATAGCGCCAACGGCTCGCAGTTCGACTACCTCGCGCCGTCGATCGAGGTCGTTGCCGCGGCCTCGCCGGTCATCGTCAGCAACAGTGCGACTTTGCCGGAGCTGCCGCTGCAGTTGCCCGCAACCTATCTGACGGGCGACGGCTTCAGTCACATCCAGCTCGAATCGAACACCTCGTTCCTGTTGCCGCAGGGAGAGCCGTTGCTGCTGCCGCCGGGTACGACGCTGATGGTGCAGGCCGCGCGCATCGACATCGATTCCAGCATCACCTCGCTGGGCGGCAGCCTGATCTTACAGAGCGAGCCTACCGTCGATGAGGCGAACTACGCGACACTTGCCTCACCGGGGGCCCCGCGCCTCGGCGTCGACATCGGCGACGGGGTGACGCTCGATGTGAGCGGCCAGTGGACCAACGACAGCTTCGCCGCGGGGGGAATTGGTTCCGCCCCGACCCTGCAAAATGGCGGCACCATTGATCTGGCACTCACGACATTTCCGGGCGAGCTCGTCCTCGGCAACGGGGTGACGCTGCGTGCCAATGGCGGCGCGTGGCAGCAGAACAGGGGCACTTTGACCTACGGTCAGGGCGGATCTATCACGCTCGATGCCAGCCCCGAACCCGGGGGCGCCATCCAGATCGGTGCGAACACGTCGATCACCGCGTTCGGAGTTGGCACGGCCAGCGGCGGGAGCCTGACCGTCGACGCCCCACGCATCGACCTCTCACCCGGCGTGGGCACGGCATGGACTGAGGCGCAGAGCGTAGATGATCTGAAGAGCCCGGGCGGCGTGCTGCAGTTGTACGCACCGCTCCTTTCGGACGATGGCTTCTCGAACATCACGCTCACTGCCACAGGTCCGGCATACTCGAACATCATCACGAACACCTTGACGGTGGAGGCCTCGACCGCGGCGACCGGCCCCTATCTATTGCAGACTCGGTCATTGCAACTGGATGGCTCTGCCGTTTTGCAGGCGACCGGTGGCAGTGTTCTCGATTTGTCGCAACCGATCCTGCTGCCCGCGTACGAGCGCTCGGTCACTACACTTGCCCTGAACGCGTTGCGGCTCGCGGACGATCAGGGATTGAACGCCGTGAACTACGGCAGCGTCAATGTGAAGCCGGGCGCGGCCATCGTCGCCGACCCTGGCGCTTCAATCAGCATCACGGGGGCCGGCGATATCGACTTCGGCGGCAGCATAGTCGCCCCCTCGGGGACGGTAGCCCTGAAGGTGCTGGCGCCGGCCGACTTCGGTTTCACAGGTGACCTGATTCTGGATCCCGGTTATATCGCGGGACTCGGAATCACGCTCGGGCCGCAGTCGAATATCGACGTGAGCGCAACGGGCCCACTGTACACACCCAACAATCAGGGCTTGCTGCTGGGCCGTGTCGGCAGTGGTGGCACGGTGGCCATCAATGCTGATCGCGGCAGCGTCACCGTCAATGCTGGCGCGCAGATCTCGTTTGCAGGCACGAGCGCGTTGGTCGATGAACGCAATCCGAACAGCGGTGCCTACACGCGCGAAACTGTCGGAACCGCCGGTGGCTCGCTCACCATCGGTGCGGCCGATTCTCTGGAACTCCTTGGCACCCTCCGGGGCGCGGGGGGCACCGGCAGCGATGGCGTTGCGGCCGGCGGCGCACTCGAGCTGGACCTGGTGGTACCGGAGGGAGGTTCGGTCGCGGGTCAGCCGGTTCCGGCCAGCGACCCGCGGGTCCTCGATATCGTGGCGAATGCCGCCGGTGCGCCGCCGCCGGCTAGTGAGCAGGCGACCATCGGTCTGGCGCAGATTCTCAACGGTACCGGGATCGACGCGCTCACGCTCAATGTGGGTGGCAATGCGCCCGGTGAGATCCTGTTCTCGACCGGCCAGCCGCTCAACTTGGGGCGCTCGCTCAACCTCGAGGCACAGAACATCACGGTCGCCAGCGGCGTGACCGCGAATGTCAGCGCGCCGGATGTCTCCATCGGCAGCCCGATCCTTCAATCCACGCCCGGTGCTTCGCAGCCGCCGGCGGTGTCAGGCACCGGCACCTTGTCCGTAGATTCCCAGCTGTTGACGCTGGTGGGCAACATCACCGTGGAGGGGACCCAGCAGCTCACGCTCTCAAGTGCGGGGGATATCCAGCTGCAAGGAACCGCACCGATTTCGGCAAGCGGTCCCGAGCAGGGTTCGCTGACCATCGCGGGCAATGTGACTCTGCTCGCGCAGCGAGTGTATCCGGACACTTTCACCGACTTTTCGATCGAAGCGGCCGGGGGATTTGGCCCGAGCAGCGTTCGCATTGATCCTGCAGGCATTGCCGGGCTCAACAGTGCCGCCACTACCGCGCCGCTCTCGGCAGGAGGATCACTGAGCGTGACCGCCGATCAGATCGAAGTGGGCGGCAGTCTCTTTGCCCCCTTCGGCCAGATCACCCTGACCGCAAATCAGTCACTGCAGCTCTCAGGCGGCAGCCTGGTGTCGGTCAGCGCCGCCGGACTCAACGTGCCCTATGGGCAGACCCAGGAGGGTGGGGCGCAGTGGGTCTATAGCGATCCCACGCCCAGTAGCAGCGGCCTTTCGGGCGCAGTATCCACGGTCGCGGGCGGCGGCACCGCCACGACGGTCGCTGGCACGCCGACCAAGTTGGTGAGCCTCACGGCGCCCAACCTGAGCGTGCAGTCGAACGCGACGGTCGACCTTGCCGGCGGTGGTGACCTGTACGCCTACGAGTGGGTGCCGGGGACGGGCGGCAGCGCGGACCGCCTGGCGGGTTCCGGAAATTCCGGCAACATTCCCGGACTGTACGCCATCCTGCCCTCGCAGCCCGGCGTCCCCGCTCCCCACGACCCGCAGGAGAGCGGCAGTTTCAGCAGTGCGCAGACGGTATACCTGTCAGGCGGGGCCGGCATCACGGCGGGTTTCTACGCGTTGCTGCCACCCCGTTATGGTCTGTTGCCCGGCGCCCAACTCATCCAGACCCAGCCTTCTTACACGAGCCCGGTCGGCGGTTTGATCGGGGCTCTTGGGAACGGCACCCCGGTGGTCGCCGGCTTCCTGGGCTCCTACGGATCGACCGCGTCCGCCGGCTCGACGCTCTTCGAAGGATTTGCGATCTACCCGAGCGGCTACGCTCAACAGCTGGCCGCCTATTCGATCAGTCATGCCTCCACGTACTTCTCAGCCGCGGCAGCACAAAGCGGCACCGGTCCGGTGCCGCTGCCGGCCGATGCCGGCACACTGAACCTCACGGTCGCCGCCTCGACCACCGCGGCGATCGCCACGTCGCTCGACCTGCAGGGCAAAGTCGAGACGGCTGCAGCCTCTGGGGGCCGTGGGGCACAAATCAATGTGAGTGCGCCGGACCTCGAGCTCTCGGCGGATGGCACGGCAACGGCGCCGGGAGCCCTGGGGGTGTCCTCGACGGTGCTGCAGAGCTGGAACGCGAGTGCAATCACCTTGGGCGGCACTACCTTGACGGACGGCAATACCGCCACGGTGGCGGCCGACGACGTCCTCGTCGACAGGGGTGTGAGCCTGTCGGCCGATCAGATCTACCTCATGGCGCACGACGATATAGACGTGCAAGCCGGGGCCTCGCTCGCGTCGACCTCAGGATCCAGCGCGAAGTTGCTCGCGAGCGCACCGAGTTCGCAAACGCTTACATTGAGCGATCCTAACGCAGCGTTCCTCGCCGTGTCGGATCTCGCCCTGCCGCTGGTGTCGCGGACCGGCGCTGCGGGCGCTGGCACTCTGGCCCTCGATGCGGGATCGACTATCAGCTCAGGCGGCGCGATCGTCCTCGACGCGCCCGGCAGCGTGCTCGCCGCCGGGACGATCCGCGGCACCGGCGCAGCCTGGGCGCTGGGCTCGGCCAGCATCGCGTTCGTCGGCAGCACCGGCGCACACCCCGACACGCTGGACATTGACGCGAGTTTGCTCCAGTCGCTGCAGGCGGCCGGATCGCTGCGCCTGGCGAGTCAGAGCAGCATCGATCTGCTCGTGCCGGTCACGCTCGGCGTATCTTCGACGGGGAGCCCGACCCTGGGCGCACTCACGCTGCTCGGTAATTCGATCGACACCCAAAGCGGGGTATCCGCATCATTCGGCGGTGCGAGCCTGTCTCTCGGCGGGGCAAGTGCGACCGCCAGAACCCCGCTCGTGGGCAGCGGCACGCTGACATTGGTGGGCAATGCCCTGAATCTCGAGCCGAATACCGTTGCGATCAGCGGCTTCGCGAACACCGTGCTGCAGATCGCCGGGCCGCTGACCAGCAGCGCCGGCAGCCTGGGCGGGATTGACACCGCGGGCGATCTCACCGTCTACGCGACCGAGGTGACGCCGGGCATCGCCGCGCAGACCTCGTTGACAGCAGGCGGTACGTTGCACCTCGCCACACCGACGAGCGCGGCGGGTGCCGCGGCAGCGCCACTGGTCGGCGGCGCACTCGCGTTGCGGGCGAGCAGCATCGATGACGAGGGAGTGATTGCTGCGCCTGCGGGAGTAGTGACGCTCACGGCAACCTCGGGGGACCTGCATCTGGGGGCCGGCAGCACGATCGATGTCGCGGGCATCCTGTTACAGGCCGCCGATCAGAGCGCGCCGGCGCCCGGCGGGACGATTGCGCTCAGTGCAAGCGGCAATGTCACGCTGGATGCAGGCTCAACGCTCAATGTCTCCGGCGAACAGGTCGCGCCTGCGGGGCGTATGGACATAGTTGCCGGTAATACGGCGACGCTGTCCGGTGCCGTGATCGGACAGGCGGGCAGCGGGGGCACCGGCGGCGACTTCAGCCTGAATGCCGGGCAGCTCAGCGGTGGCTTCACGACGCTGGCGTCATCACTGACCAGCGGCGGCTTCAGCAATGCGGTGGACGTGCACGTACAACAGGGCGATCTGGCGCTGCTCAGCGGCAGCACGCTCACGGCCAATTCGATCACTCTGACCGCGGATACGGGGGCTGTCGATATCGCCGGTACCCTGAGCGCACCGTCGGCGGCGCTGCGGGGCTTGATCGACCTGTCGGGCCACTCCGTGTTACTGGATTCCGGCGCTGTACTGAATGCCAATGGCACGGCGGCCAACCCGCTGGGCGGCGAGATCGAGATGAATGCCACCTGCGCTGATTGCTTCATTACGCTCAAGCAGGGCAGCGCGATGACGACTTCCGGTGCCGGCGGCATGGGGCAGGTGGTGCTGAGCGCCGCGGCGTTGCCGGGGAACGATGTCGCGATCAATGAGGGCAGCACGGGTCTGGGTGCCGATCTCACCCACGCTGGCCAGTTGATCATCAATGCGGTGACGACCTACACGGCCACCACCAGCATGGCCGACCCAACGGCGGGAGTCACCGGCCAGAGTCTCGTCGACAATCTGTCGAACGAGGTTGGGACGGCCTCGACATTCCTGAGTGCCGCCGCCGGGCCCTCCGGCGTCATTACGCAGCGGCTCGTGACACCTTCCGCGCAACTCGGGCCGACGGCGCCACTGGTCGAAGCGGGCTTGCAGATCGACGATCCTTACGCCGCGGATACGCTCACTCTGGGCAACCTTGATCTGAGCGGCTACAGCACGGGTGTCAACACCGGGACGGACCAGGTCATCAATGTCGGCGTGCGGACGGCGGGCGCGGTGAACGTCAGCGGTACGATCTCGGACGGGTTCATTTACGATCCGAGCGGGAACACCTCGTTGACGGCCCTGAGTTACACCCCATCCGCCTCGTTCAATGTCGTCGCTGGTGCCGATGTGAACAGCGCGAACCCGCTCGCCACGCTGCGCGGTTCGACGGCGAATCTCACGCTGCTGTCCTCGCCGACGCCCAACGACGATATGCCCGACAATACCGGCCCCGCGGTAATACGCACTGGCACGGGTGACATCAACCTCGCGGCGGCGGGTAATATCATCTTCGAGACGGTCCCCGCGAATGCCCCTAATGCCACGGCGTACACCGCCTCGGTGTACACCGGCGGCGATGCGCCGCCGAACGTGGCGCCGCTCGAGAATGGCCTGCAGGTGCAGGGGCCGTATCCCTATTACAACACCAATATCCTCATGAACTTCGGTGCCGGGGGCGGCAATGTGCAGTTGGCCGCGGGCAACAATATCCTGGGCGCCCCCGTAGGCGTCTCCGACCCCAAGGTCGACGGCGGAAACTATGGCGTCACCGGCTGGCTGTTTCGCCAGGGCAATGCGAATAAGCCGGCGCAGTTCGGCGTGGATTACGGGGCTTTCGACTGGAACGTCGGGTCATTGGGCGGCGGCGATGTTCGAGTCAGCGCGGCCGGCGGTATCACCAATCTCTCCGCCGCCGTGTCTGACAGCTACGTCGCCGCGGAAAACACCTTGAACAACCAGGCCACGCTCTACGGCGCCGGCGGCGGACTGGACATGCACGCGGGGGGCAACATCGGCAGCCCGCAGATTTACGTGGCGGACGGCACCGGGGTGCTGACCGCTGACGGGGCTTTGTCCGCGACCCGCACGTACCAGCCCATTGGATCGAAGCCGATCCCGGTGGGTGCTACGATCGCGCTCGGCGATTCGCAGGTCTCGGTGTGGGTGCGCAACGGCCTGCAGGTCGAGGCGATCTACGATCCGACGCTGGTCCCGCAACTCGTGAGCGACAGCGATCTGCAGAGCAATGGTTTCCTCACCTACGGGTCCGACTCGAGCGTGACGCTGTCGACGACGGCCGGCACTGCGCTTCTGGAGCTGTCAGCCCGCCCGCAGAATACTCCGCTTAGCGCGCTGGTTGGCAGCTATGCCAGCACCTCCAACTTCTCGGACATGGCACCCACTCTGAATCTGCAGGCCCTGCAGGGGGACATCGATGTCACGGGCACCACTAATGCGGTACTCGCACCGGCTGCACAGGGACAGCTCACTCTATTCGCTGGTCAGGACATTAGCTTCGCGGGGAATACCACCATCGAGATGGCCGACAACCTCCTCACCACGCTGCCCACCATCACAAATCCAGGGCTTTCGCTGGCCCTGGTGCCGTTCTCTGGCGTGATCCATGCGCAGGACCCCGATCCGGCGCTGATCACAGCCGGTCGGGACATCGTGGGCCTGAGTTTAGTGGTGCCGAAGGCGACGCAGATCGTGGCGGGGCGCGACATCGTGAATCTCCAATTCCAGGGCCAGAACATCTCGAGCGACGATGTGACGCTGATCGCCGCCGGCCGTGACTACCGAGATTCGAGCGCCAACGGTTCGGGCGTGGTCGTCGGTGGGCCCGGAAGCGTGGACCTCCTTGCCGGACGCAACCTTGATTTCGGATTCAATCCAGGAGTGGTGACGGTAGGTAGCCTCATAAACGCCAACCTGCCGACGGCAACCGGCGCGGACATCAATCTGATGGTGGGCTACGGAAGTCAGGGGGCCGATCTGTCAGGGTTCGTCGATACCATCATCGTCCCGTCGCCCGCCTACCAGGGGCAGCTCATCGCCTACGTCGAATCGCTGAACGGAGCCTCCGGATTGAGCTTCGCTCAGGCACGCGCCGATTTTGCGACCTTCACCCCCGAGCAGCAATCCGCGCTCACCGATGCGGTGTTCTTCAATGAGTTATTGCTCTCCGGCAGGGCGGCGAACTCCGGCAGCGGCGTGGGCTTTGCGGAAGGCTATGCTGCGATCGACGCACTGTTTCCGGACAGCCGTCCCTCGACTTCGGGCGCCGCTTCGCCTTACGCCGGCGGCCTGACACTCTCTTCGAGTCAGATCTACACCGATGCGGGGGGCAACATTTCGATCCTGGTGCCTGGCGGCGGCATCGACGTTGGCCTTGCCAACTCGCCGCCAGGCCTGCCGACCAAGCCCGCCTCACAGCTCGGTATCGTCGCGGAGGGCAGCGGCAACATCGACATCTATGCCCTCAACGATGTCAACGTGAACACTTCGCGCATTTTCACGCTGGGCGGCGGCAACATCCTCATCTGGTCGACGCTCGGCAGCATCGATGCGGGCAATGGTTCGAAGTCCTCGCTCTCGGTGCCGCCGCCTACGATCTCCATCAACAAATCCGGACAGGTCAGCCTCAATTTCGGCTCGTCACTGGCCGCCGGGTCTGGCATCCGCACCATTCAGACTGATCCCAACGCGCCGCCCGGTAACGTCGATCTTGATGCGCCGGTGGGCACGGTGAATGCGGGCGATGCCGGAATCGGTGCCTCCGGCAACATCAATATTGCGGCGGCGCACGTGGTGGGGGTCGACAACATCAACTTCGGTGGCACCGCTACCGGCGTGCCCTCGGATGTCTCGAGCCTGGGGGCGAGCCTGGCCGGCGCGTCGAGCGCCGCGGCGGGCACCACGAGCAGCAGCACGGGCGCCGCGCAGGAGAGCGCAGCCGCCGCCAAGCAGACCGCGCCGATCGCCGAGGCCGCCTTGAACTGGCTGGACGTGTTCGTCACCGGCCTGGGTGAGGAGAACTGCAAGCCTGATGACGTGGAGTGCCTGAAGCGGCAGAAGTCGGCCGCACCTTAGAGCAGGGTGGAACCGACTGCCGCGGCGCAGCGTACTTGCACGGTTGTCATGAAAGCATCACCGGAAGCCCGGACAATCAAAATCGAGATACTGTCGTTCTCGCGAAAGGTCCCTTCAGGATGAAGCTTCACATCATAGCGCTCGCGCTCATTGCCGCCTGCGTCCCCGCCATTGCCAGCGCCGGCTCGTGGTGGAACGCCGACTGGAAGTTCCGCAAGGAATTCGGCGTGGACGCCACGCCAGCCGGCGCCAACGTCACGGGCGCCGCCGCCGACGTGCCGGTCCTCATCCGCCTCTCGCTCGGCAACTTCAACTACTTCAGCGATGCCAAGGCGGACGGCTCGGACTTCCGTGTGATCGCGGGCGATGACAAGACGCCGCTCAAATTCCATCTCGAGAAATTCGACGCGACGAATCAGATGGCGCTCCTCTGGGTACGCTTGCCGCAGCTCACGGCGGGTGCGAAGTCCGACAAGTTCTACGCCTATTATGGCAATCCCGATGCGCCGGCCGCCTCCGATGTGCCTGGCAGCTATGACACCCCGCAGGTGCTGGTGCTGTCCTTCGCCGAGACCTCGGGCAAGCCGCTGGATGGGACGGCCTACAAGAACAATCCGGATCTGTCGACGGCCCAGCTGAACCCCGCCTCGCTGATCGGCGGCGGCGTCAAATTCTCGGGCAAGGAACTCATCCGCGTACCGGATTCTGCTTCCCTGCGCCTGCTGCCCGAGCAGGGCTTCACGGCCTCCGCATGGTTGCGCATCGATCAGGCGCAGCAGGCCGTGGTGTTCGCGCTCACCGATCAGGGACGTTCGCTGCAGCTTGCGGTGGATGGCTCGAAGCTGGTGGCGCGCGCCACCCTTGGCGGACCAGCGGTGTCGGTCACGCAGCCGACCGATCTTGCCCTGGGCAAGTGGCACCACGTTGCGGTAAGTGCCGGCGCCGGCAAGCTCACTTTGTACGTCGACGGTGTCGCCGCCGGGGATGCGGCGGTAACCCTCACTGAACTGCACGGTCCCTTCACCATCGGCTCCGACGGCACGGCCGCCTTCCTCACCGGCGAGATCGATGAGGTGGAGGTCGCCAAGACCGTGCGTTCGGCGGACTGGATCAAGGCCTCGGAGCGCAGCCAGGCGGCCGAGGGCAACCTGGTCCTGTACGGCGCGGATGGACAGAAGGAGGGCTCGCAGACCTCCTATATCGGTACGATCCTGAAGAGCCTGACCATCGATGGCTGGGTGGTGATCGGCATCTGCATGGCGATGCTCGTGATCGCGCTCATCATCATGTTCATCAAGGCCATCTTCCTGACGCGCGTTGAGCGCGGCAACCAGAGATTCCTGCGCGAGTTCCGGCGGCTGAGCGGGGATCCTACGGCGCTCGATACCAAGACGGCCACCGATGAGGAGGACGAGCTGCTCACCGCCGCACAGTCGATGGCGCAGCTCGTCGGCGACAAGAACAAGTACGGCGCCTCGACGCTGTACCGCCTGTACCACCATGGCGTCTTCGAGCTGAACAAGCGCGTCGGCAACCAGACCCTGAGTGCGAGCGCCGTCTCGATTCTCTCGAATCAGTCGATCAACGCGATCCGCGCCGCCATGGACTCCTCGTCAACCCGCCTGCAGCAGACCCTCTCGAGCCAGATGGTACTGCTCACCATCGCGATCTCGGGCGGCCCGTTCCTGGGTCTGCTCGGCACCGTGATCGGCGTGATGATCACCTTCGCGGCCATCGCTGCCGCTGGCGACGTCAACGTCAACGCGATTGCTCCCGGCACGGCGGCAGCGCTGGCCGCGACCGTCGCGGGGCTTTCGGTCGCGATTCCGTCGCTGTTCGGCTACAACTGGCTGAATACGCGCATCAAGTCGATCTCCGCCGACAATCGCGTGTTCGTCGACGAGTTCGTCACCCGCATCGCCGAAGAGTACAGCTGAGGCCATCCAGATGAGCGGCTCGATCGACAGTGGTGACAAGGACGTCTACGACGACATCAACATCACGCCGATGTTGGATCTGGCCTACGTCCTGATGCTCATCTTCATCATCATGACGACGGCATCGGTCCAGGGCATCAAGGTAAACCTGCCGAAGGCGAGCGATACGCCCTCGCTCGCCAAACCGCAGACCAAGGCGATCACGATCACGGCCGACGGCACGATGTATCTGGACACCTATCCGGTCAGCCTGCCGGAGCTCGAGACCCAGCTGCGCAATGCCAAGGCGGTCAATCCGAACCTGCCGGTGATCGTGAAGGCGGACTCCTCGATCGCCTATGACCGCGTAGTTCAGGTTCTGGACGTGCTGGGCCGGCTGGACATCACACAGCTGGGGCTGGTTACCCAGCGACCCAAATAATAGAAGCGCCATGGCAGGCGAACAGCGGCGGCGTAGCGCCGTCATCAAATACGTCGGAGGTCTTCTGGTGGCGCTGGTACTGCTGGGCGGCTTCGTCGATCTGGTGCGGACCATGATGTCCTTGAAGATAAGCAAACCCGAGCGGCAGGTGCAGACCATTCAAATTATCCGCCCACCACCACCGCCGCCGCCGGATAAGCCGCCCCCGCCGCCACCCCCGGAGAAAGTCGAGCAGCAGCTGCCGCCGGACAAACCGGACCCGACACCCGACCAGCCCCAGCAACAGGCCCCGGATGTGCTCGCGAACGATGGTCCGGCCAGCGCCGGTGGCGATGCCTTCGGCATGCATCAGGGATCCGGTGGCTTCATCGGTGGCACGGGGACGGCGCCATATGCCTGGTACACGGATCGGATGCGCGATGTCATCAAGGACAAGTTGTCGAACACGGCCTGCGTCAAGTCGGCCAAGGGGTCGATCTCGACGCGAATCCTGGTGGGCGCTGACGGGCGGGTAAAGCACATCGAGCTCACCACCACGACGGGCAACACCCGTCTGGACCAATGCCTTGATGGCGCGCTGACCTCGATCACGCGGGTGGGTGCCGATCCGCCGCCGGGCATGCCCGAGGCGGTCAATTTGCGAGTCGTGTTCTAGAAAATCCAAGAATCGACGATAAGTTTGCGAGGGAGACGAATTTCTATGGGTATCCGCAAAGGGCTCGCCGCCACGGCATTGATGGCGCTCGGCCTCCTGCCGTTGGCGCACGCCGCCGACGATGAGCGCCAGTCGCTCGAAGAATTGCACAACACCGTGCTCAATTTGCTGCAGGCGCTGGTGGACCAGGGTGTCATCAGCCGCGAAAAGGCAACGCAGATGGTAAAGGCCGCTCAGGACAAGGCGGCCGCCGACACAGCCGCGCAGGCCAAGGCCGACGAAGGGGCGGTGCGCGTGCCCTACGTGCCGCAGATCGTCAAGGACGAGATCGCCAAGCAGGTGGCCGAGGAGGTCAAACCGGCGGTGACGAAGGATGTGATTGCGCAGGCCAAGACTGACAAGTGGGGCGTGCCAGGCGCGTTGCCGGACTGGCTGAGCCGGGTGCGTCTCTCGGGTGAGGTGACTTTGCGCGATGAGTCGTTGCTCTATAACGGCGACAATGCGAAAAACCAGTTCTACAACTACTACGCCATCAATACCGCAGGATCCATCGCCGCGGCCGGCCAAAACGCCTTCCTCGACGACAATGAGACGCGCGAGCGCTTTCGCGGCCGCGCCCGGCTCGGCATCGAGGGTGACCTTTCCGACTCGTTCACTGCCGGGATGCGGCTGGTGACCGGCAACACGACGGATCTGGTGTCCGAGACTCAGACCGTGGACGGCACCGCGCCCTATCAGTTCGGTCTGGATGAGCTGTTCATCCGCATGGACCAGCGCAACGCACAGCAGTTCCCGTATCTGAGCGCCGTCGTCGGCCGTTTCCTCAACCCCTATCAGACACCGACCGACGTTATCTTCCACAAGGACCTGACTTTCACCGGGACCGCGGTGACCTACCGGCAGGGCCTCGGCGATGGCAGTCCGGAGCAGTCGGACGTGTTCTTCACGGCGGGGGCGCAGCAGCTTCAGGAAATCGAGTTCTCCGCGCAGGACAAGTGGCTGGTTGCGGCGCAGCTCGGTACCAATCTGCGCTGGGACAATATCCAGCATCTGCGGCTGACCGGTGCCTTCTTCGACTTCTTCAACGTGACCGGGCGGTTCAATCCGATCGGCTCTCCGGGCCTCTACAACTACACGGCGCCGCAGTTCATGCGTTACGGCAACACCGTGTTCGACATCGCCAATGGCGCCGACCCGAATGCCAACCTGTTCGCGTACGCCTCGAAGTTCCGACTCGGTAACGTCAATGCCGTCTACGGCGTCGATGTTGGCCGATACCGCCTCAGCTGGACGGTGGATGGCGTCAAGAACTTTGGGTTCCACTACCAGGACATCATCACCCGCACCGGTGTGACGCCCGCAAGCGTGCACCGCAATATCGGTGCCCAGACGGAAGTCAGCTTCGGGTATCCGGAGGTACTCGAGCGTGGTGCGTGGCGCGCCACGGTCGGCTATCGCTATCTGCAGGGCGATGCCGTGATGGACGAATACACCGATTCCGATTTTCACTACTTCGGCGGCACCAATGCCCGGGGCTACTACTTCCTGGTCGATTACGGTATCGCCAACCACGTGTGGACGCGTCTGAGGTATCTGAGCGCCAACCAGATTGATGGGCCGATTTTCGGGGTCGACACGTTACAGCTCGATCTGAGCACGCGCTTTTAGGAGGTTGAGGCTATGTGGTGTTGCATCCGTCGGACTGGCCTGGGATTGGTCCTCCTCGGCATGACTGGCGCCGCGCTGGCGCAGACCGAGCGCAGCGGCGGCGGAGAGAACCAGCGCATCGTCCAGCAGTATCAGCAGCTCGCCGCGGCAAAGACCGAGCTGGAGGCGCAGGTGGCGACACTGAAGCACGACCTGGATGCTTCGCATGCAGACCTCGCAGCGCTGGCCACCATAAAGAAGGAGCGCGACGCGCTCAAGGCGCACGCAACGGCCGTCGGCGCCAGCATCCCCGAGCTTACTGCCGGCAAGCAGGCGGCGGAGAAGAATGCCGAAGAGACCAAGGCAAAACTGAATGAGCTCGTGACGCGCTTTCGTGACACGGCCAATGAGCTCAAGCAGGTGGAGTCCGATCGCGACCAAGTGCGAGGGCAGCTGCGCGAGCGCTCGGCGGCGTATGACCAGTGCACCGCGGACAATCTATCCTTGTATGAACTCAATGGCGAGGTGCTCAACCGCTACGAACACGTGGGTCTGTTCACGCGTGTCGCGGCGAAGGACCCCTTCGTGCTCACCACCCGCAACCGCATTGAGAATCTGGTCGATGAGTACCGTGCCAGGGCGCTCGAGTTGCGTGCGAAGAGCGCCTCGGCCGATGGCGGCGAGAAGGGTGGTGCCAAGTCGCCCTCCCACCCCTGATTCATGGCACGGGGGAAGGCGCGATGAATGCCAAATTCAAGATCGGCAGAAACGAGGTCTGCGGCTGTGGCAGCGGCAAGAAATACAAGAAGTGCTGCGGGCGGGCGGATGCGCAAGCCCCGGCCAAGGGGAGGGAGCAGACGCCTGTGGATGTAACGGACCTGCTGCAGCTGCTGCAGGCCGGTCGGTCTGTTGAACTGGAGAGCCGGGTGTGCGAACGGCTCGCGACGCACCCGGACTCGGCCGTCCTATGGAAACTGCTTGGCGCGGCGCGCCACGCGCAGGGTGGGGACCCGCTCGAGGCTCTGCAAACCGCAGCGCGCCTCGTGCCCGAGGATCCGGAGTCGCAGACCAACCTCGGCAACGCGCTGCGCGCACGCGGAAGACTCTCGGAGGCGGCAGATCACCACCGGCGCGCCTTGGCCCTGAACGCCGGTTACGCCGAGGCGCACAACAACTTAGGCAGCGTGCTCAAGGACCTCGGGGAGCCGGAGGCGGCGGTTGGCTGCTATCGCCAGGCGATCGCGCTCAAGCCCACATTCGCCCTGGCACACCATAATCTCGGCATCGCGCTACGCGGACTGGGTCGGCCCGAAGAGGCCCTCGGTGCGCACCGTCGTGCGCTTGCCCTCGTGCCGGACTATGCGGACGCGCACGCCCAGCTGGGCAGTGCGCTGCGCGACCTCGGGCGGCAGGAGGAGGCCGTGGCGAGTTATCGGCGCGCGCTCCTTATGGAGCCCGAGCACGCTGAGTCGCTGCTGCACATGGGCAACGCGCTGCTCGCCATGGGTCGGGCCGAGTCCGCCGCTGAGCATTATCGGCGGCTGCTCGCGCTGCGGCCGGATGCCGCCGAAGTGCGTGGCAATCTCGGTCATGCCCTGCGCGAAATGGGCCAGCCGCTGGCGGCTCACGAGGCCTACAGCCGGGCCCTTGAGCTGCTGCCCCACTTGGCCGAAGCGCACAATAATCTTGGTAACGCGCTGGTGGATCTGGGTCGCTTCGAACAGGCGGCCGCGAGCTATCGGCGCGCGCTCGAGCGCAACTCCGACTCCGCCAAGGCGCACAGCAACCTCGGGAGCGTGCTGCGCGAACTGGGCCGCCTGGAAGAGGCGAAAGCGAGCCTCGATCGCGCCCTCGAGCTCGAGCCGGCATCCGCCGACATCCTCACCAACTACGCCGTGGTACAGCGCCTGCTGGGTTGCACTGAGGAGGCGGAGGCGAAGCTGCGACTGGCGCTGGAGCTGGATCCCGGAGCGGTGGAAGCAGCGATCACCCGCGCGGATCTTGCGACCGACCGTGGTGATTTCGACAGTGCCGAGACCCTGTATCGGGAGGCCTTCGCGCGCGATGCCAATTCGGCAGCGGCGTGGGCGGGCATTGTCGTGACGCGTCGCATGACCGGCGAGGACGCGTCGTGGTTCGCGCAGGCTGAACAGCTCGCCGCGCGGCCACGGCGACCGCGCGATGCAGTGGCGCTGCACTTCGCGATGGGCAAATACCTGGATGATGTCGGCGATTACGACCGGGCCTTCGCGAACTATCATCGGGCCAACGAGCTGGTGAAGACCTATCGTCCGGCGCACGATCGCAGGCAGCTTGAGGCTACTTTCGCCTTTGTGCGGCAGCTGTACGATGCCGAATGGATCGATGCGGCTCGCAATCGCGCGCCGGTTGGGCGCCGACCCCTCTTTATCGTCGGTATGCCGCGTTCGGGTACGTCGCTTGCGGAGCAGATCCTGGCTTCGCACCCGACTGTATTCGGGGCCGGCGAGCTGTCGTTCTGGAAGACTGCATCGCTGCGCGTGAGCGCGGCGAGCCTCGAGTCAGGACCCAGCCCCGCGCTGCTGGAGTCGCTGGCTCTCGAATATGACGACCTGCTCGCGACGCTCGCGGGGGACCAGTGGTTTGTCGTGGACAAGATGCCGGCGAACTTTGCGCACCTGGGGATGATCCATGCGGCGCTGCCCGCGGCACGCATCATTCACATGCGGCGCAATCCGATCGATACCTGCCTATCTGTCTACTTTCAGAATTTTCACGTGGCGCACGCCTATGCCAACGATCTGGATGATCTCGCCCACTACCACGACGAATACGGGCAGCTCATGAGCCACTGGCATGCCGTGCTGCCCGCTGAGTCGATCCTCGAGGTGCCCTACGAGGCACTGGTGTCGGAACCGCAGCTGTGGAGTCGCCGCATGGTGGAGTTCGCCGGACTGAACTGGGACCCGGCCTGCCTTGAATTTCATAACACCCGCCGCACCGTGCGCACCTTCAGCCGCTGGCAGGTGCGGCAGAAGATAAACACGGGCTCCGTGGAGCGCTGGCGGCGCTATGCCGCTCATGTCGGACCTTTGCTCCGGCTCGACCCCAGTGCCTCCGCCACGCCGATGGTGATGGACGCTGCGGGTAGTCCCGCCGCCTGACGCGCCGCCATGGCCGCATACGCAGCTTCCAGCGCTTTGCGATAACGGTCGGTGTCAAAGAACGGGTGCCCGTGACGGGCCGCCTCGAGGCGGACGTGCAGAGCGCGTAGCCGCGCAGGATCGCGCGCGAGCGCGAGCGCGGTGGCTTCGTAATCGGCGAGCGACTCGGTTACCAGTTCGGTGCAGCCGAGCGCGCGCAGTACGCTACCGGCCATGCGCGCGGGGAAGCTCTCGCCGGCGAGCGTGACCACCGGAACGCCCATGGACAGCGCATCGCTCACCGTCGTGCCGCCATTGAAGGGAGCGGTGTCGAGGAACAGGTCGACGTGCCGATATCGGGCAAGGTAGGGGGCATACTCAACCTGGTCGGCAAAGACCAGCCGACCGGGGGCGATGCCGTGCTTGGCAGCCTCCCGGCGCAGATTGTCGGCCGCCACAGCGTGGGTGGCGAGCAGCCACAGCACCGCATCCGGAACCGCTTCCAGCAGGCGCATCCACGCCGCGAAGACCTTTGGTGTGATCTTACAATTGCGATTGAAGTTGCACAGCACACGGGCGGCGTCCGGCAGGCCGAATGCCGAACGCGGCGGAGTCGGCGGGGGGATGGGACGCCGGTCATCATTCGGCTGATAGCTGCCCTCCAGACGTACGATCCGCTCGCTGTACTGCCCCTCGTCCGTTTCAGGAATGAGGTAGGCATCGGCGATGACGTAGTCGATGTATGGCGCCCCCATCGTCCCCGGGATGCCGAGGTAGTTGACCTGGACGGGTGCGGCGCGCTGCGCCAGGATGCCGGTGCGCTGGCCTTCCGTATGACCGCACAGATCGACAGCGATATCGATCCCGAGCTCGCGCATGAGACGCACCACGGCGGCATCGGCCAGTTCATCCACTGCGATGAAGCGGGTAAATGCACGTTCGAGCCGGCGCCGGATCGCCCCGTCCGCATGACGGCCCCAGACGAATGCGAAAGTTTCGAAGCTGCTGTGGTCGTGCCGCTCGAAGACGCCGGCGAGCAGGTAGCTGATCGCGTGTTCGCCGAGATCACCCGACAGATAGCCGATGCGGATCTTCGCACCCGCAGCGCGGGGCACCGGCGTGGGCGTCGCCCCGGCGGCGGGAAAGAACGCCTGCGTGTACGCCTGTGCACAGCGCAGCTGCAGCGCCGCCGATCCGCTCATGGAAAGAAACGGCATTGGCGTCGCGGCATGCTCGCCGCGTGCGACCGACTCGATTACGTCAGTGCATTGCGATTCGTAGTCACGCCAGTCGCAGTCGCACATTTGGGCGAACAGGGCGTTGCCCCGCGCGTGCGCGAAACCGGGCACCAGCCGCGCCAACTCAGCATAGGCCTCATGCGCCTGTGCATAGCATTTGAGTTGCATCAACGCAGTCCCGAGATTGTGCAGGGCCTCCGGGAAGCGCGGCTCGAGCGCGAGCGCGCGGCGGAAGTCCTCGACGGCCGCCGCGCCGCGCCGCATATCAAGCGCAATCAGGCCGCGATTGTTGAGCGCCCGCGGGTAGCCGGGTCGCACCGCCAGGGCCTGCTGGACGCACACGTGCGCTTCATCCAGGCGGCGCAGCGCGCGCAGCGCCGCAGCCAGATTGTTTAGCGCTTCGGGAAATGCGGGCCGGCCGCGCTGGGCCTCGCGGTAAGCGTCCACCGCTTCCTCGTTGGCGCCGAGGTGTTGCAGCAGGGTGCCGCGAGTGAACCAGGCCTCCGCATCGTCGGGGTGCAGGGTGAGTGCCTGGCGCAGCAGCTCGACCCACTGCTCCGCGGCACCGCGCTGCCACGCCTCCAGTGCCGCCGCTTGCAGCCGGCGCATCCGTTCGGCGGTACCGGCTCCCCCCGGCAGCGTCGGTCGCAATTCATTCTTTCCCGTCATTCGCTACACTCCGGACCCTATGCAAACGCGTCGTTCCGATCTTCATTTGTTTCAGATTTATTACTCGGCCGCGACTCGGCAGAGTGTGGAGGCACCATACACGCCGCTCGATAACTCAAGCAACGAGCGTCCGGACTGGCGCGAGTACTGGCCGATCCGGCGCTACTTTCACGAACGGCCGCCACTGGACGATGACTTTTACGGATTTCTGTCACCCGCGTTCCGCACCAAGACCCGGCTCGATCCGGCCACCGTGCTCGACTTCGTCGCGGCCCACGGCGACGACGCTGACGTCATGCTGTTCTCACCCTTTTTCGATCAGATCGCTTTTTTCCTGAACTGCTGGGAGCAGGGCGCGCTTGCGCATGCGAATGGCCGCAGACTCTTTGAGGACAGCCTGGCGCTCGTCGTGCCCGAGTTCAATCTCTACGAGACAGTGGGCTGCTCGCGTAACACTGTGTACTGCAATTACTTCATTGCGCGCGGCAGTTTCTGGCTCGAGTGGCTCGCGCGTTGCGAGCGGCTGTTCGCGAGCGCCGAACGCGCCGATACCGCGCTCGGGCGCGCGCTTGCCGCGCCGCTTGACTACAAATCGCAAACGGCACCCGCCAAAGTCTTCGCCGTTGAGCGAGTCGCCTCCGCGCTGTTGGCCACGCAGACACGCTGGCGCGTGCGGGCGTATGATCCGATGCGTCTTCCATGCTCGAGCTCGCCGATCAGCGTCCTGGGTCCGGCGCTGGCGGCCCTGGATGCCCTGAAACTCGCGTATCTGACAGAGGGTCGCGACCAGTACCTCGATGCCTTCTTCCACCTGCGGGCGCAATTCGCGCAGCACCCGCGCCCCGCCACCGCACCATCTGCCTGAATCCGGCAATTTGACTGGCACTTCACCATGTATGAATCAAGCAAGTCGATATTTCACAAGCTGAAGGATTCGCGATATGCGACGCGCTACCTGATTGGCAACGGCATCGACATCGGCGCCGGACCGGATTCGCTGGCTCAGTATCATGAGTTCTTCCCGCTGATGAGAAGTTGCCGCTCCTGGGATTTGCCCGACGGCGATGCACAGCTCATGGCAACCATAGGCGACGACACGTTTCACTTTGTCCATTCCTCGCACTGCCTCGAACATCTCCGCGACCCCAAGATCGCGTTGGAGAACTGGGTAAGGATTCTCAAACCCGGCGGCCATCTGCTGTGCCTCATCCCTGACGAGGATCTCTACGAACAGGGAATGTTCCCTTCAACCTTCAATCCTGACCACAAGCATACCTTTTCGATTTTCAAGAAAGCTTCATGGTCAAAACAAAGCATCAATCTGTTCGGGCTCCTTTCCAGTCTCGAGCAAAACATTCAAATAAAGAAAATCGAGCTTCTGGATGCAACGTATCGGTATGGTCTGAACAAGAAGGCGGATCAAGAGAGAATCGATCAAACGCTGACACCGATCGGCGAATGTGCCATCGAGTTCGTAATTATGAAACTTGGCAGGGAAGCTCCGCCATAGCCAGGCACCCGCATATTGACGGTTGTTTGCTACAGGCGTTGCCGCGTCCCCTTGTCCGGGCACACCAAATAGCAATCCTGATATCCTTCTCGTACGGAGCAACCGTTCGAAGAATCGAGCCAGCCACTCTCCACGTAGCATCGATTCGGAGCTGAAGCCTCGGTTGAGGGCCGCAGGGTAGAGCATGCGACGGTCGTAGCGGCAACGAGGACGCAGGCGAGCACACGGAACATGGGGAATACCCCGTGCATTGACGACTAGCAGGCTG
>Ga0210388_10000294_pt1 | contig 43367 bp, 26 predicted proteins | sample IncBWC19OmetaG_FD_155485 | JGI IMG/M metagenome (GOLD analysis project Ga0210388, IMG submission 155485) | Forest soil microbial communities from Barre Woods Harvard Forest LTER site, Petersham, Massachusetts, United States - Inc-BW-C-19-O ...
TGGGTGTGACGATGGGGGCCGGGCAGCAGTTTCTTGGGCCGATGGCAAAACCCCACCGGATGTTCACCATCACCGTCACCTGCCTGCTGGGTGCAATGGTTCCGCTTTACATCTCGAAACTCATTCCAGCGGCACTTGCCTTGATCGCACTTGGGTGCGTCATCACCGGCTGCCGCCGGTGCCGGCAAATCATGGTGGAAGTCCAATCCAAGTGATCAAGCAACTCGTCATCGTGATCGCCAAACTGGTCAGCGGATCCAACATCCGATGGCAGGGGTGTGAGCCGGATGTCCGCCAGCGGATTTATTTTGCCAACCACACCAGCAATCTGGACGCCTTGGTCATTTGGGCCGCCCTCCCGCCCGCCATCCGCGACCTCACGCGACCGGTGGCGGCCCGCGATTATTGGGTGAACAACTGGATCAAGCGGTACCTGGCCAACCAGGTGTTCAACGCGGTGCTGATCGAGCGCAAAAAGCCCACCAAATCTGACAACCCCCTCACAGACATGCTCAAGGCAATGGGCCAGACGCACTCGTTGATCATTTTTCCCGAGGGAGGACGGCAGGCCAGCGGGGAAATGACGTCCTTCAAGGGCGGCCTTTTCCACCTCGCCAAGGACAGGCCCGACGTGGAATTTGTGCCGGTGCTGGTCGAAAACCTCAACCGCATCCTGCCCAAGGGCGAATTTCTCCCGGTGCCGATATTGGGAAGCGTGACGTTTGGCACCTCGATTAAGCTCAAACCCGATGAACAAAAGGATGCATTCCTGATACGCGCACAGGATGCCGTCAAAGCATTGAACCATTTATGACCCTCCAACTCGATAAACAAACTTACGCTCTGGTCGGCGGCGTGGTGGCCCTGCTGGTAATCGCTTCGCTAACCGGCTGGATACTGTCGCGGTGTGTCACTAACGAAAAGGGCCGCGGAACCATTCAGAACCTCAACGCCCGGATGAAGGCCTGGTGGATGATGGTCGCCATTTTTGCATTGGCCATGGCCACGGGCGGCATCGGGTCGGTGGTGCTGTTTGGCCTCACTTCATTTTTGGCCCTCCGCGAGTTCATCACGCTCACCCCCACGAGCCGGGGGGATCATCGCACGCTGTTTTGGGTCTTTTTTGTCATTCTGCCGTTGCAGTATTATCTGGTCGCGATCAAGTGGTATGGAATGTTTGCCATCATGATCCCGGTTTACGCCTTCCTCTTCGTGCCGTTGCGAAGCGCCGTGGCGGGTGACTGCGAGCACTTCCTGGAACGCATTGCGAAGATGCAATGGGGACTGATGGTTTGCGTTTACTGCGTCAGCTACGTGCCAGCCCTGCTCAGCTTGGACATACCCGGGTATGTCCACCAAAATGGCAAGTTGATGTTCTATTTTGTTCTGGTCGCACAAATCAGCGATGTCCTTCAATACGTATGGGGAAAGACCCTTGGGAAGAGGAAGATCCTCCCCAGTGTCAGCCCAAACAAGACCTGGGCGGGCTTCGTTGGAGGCATCACCTGCGCCACCCTGATCGGCATGGGGCTCTGGTGGGCCACACCCTTTTCGCCCTGGCAGTCGGCTGGCATGTCCCTGGCCATCACTTTGATGGGGTTCGCCGGCGGGTTGGTCATGTCGGCCATCAAACGAGATCGCGGGGTCAAGGATTATGGACACCTGATCGAGGGACACGGCGGGGTCATGGACCGGATTGACTCCCTGTGTTTTGCCGCCCCGGTATTTTTCCACTTAACCCGCTTCTATTTCACTTGAGACCGTGAAGGACGGAGCCCACGCGGTGGATCGTTTTGTCGGCAGTCCCGCTGGGCAATTGGTCAGGCGTCATGGCGCTCTCACGTGGGGCGGCGGGCGGTCCCATTAAAAATTAAAAAGATAAAATGAAAAAGGAGGATGACGGGGGACACGAAAAAAATGAACAGGGACAAACAACGATAGATAGGGACGTGTTTTTAAAAATGCGGGTAAAAAATTGCAATGTCGCAAAAACTGAATTAAAAAACGCAAAGCCGCGATGACAAATTAGCGTGAATTGTTAGATTACGCATTCACATCCGCCCCGCTTCTATATTTTGTGTAATCAAAATGCCGCCGGGAGCGTCTGTGAGCTCGTATCCGGCAGATCATGAATCTCTTTAAAATGCATTTTTTTCGCATGGCGCAAAACTTGGTTATGCTGGTCGTTCTCGCGGTGACGGTGGCCGTGTCGGCGTCGGCCCGCGAAATAACCCTGCAAGACGACCGGGTGCTGATCGCATTCGATTCTAAATCGGGGGCGATCACGCGTCTCACCGACAAGGCCAGCCATTGGAAAATCGAGCGCCGGCCGGAGCTGGGCGTTTCCTTCCGGTTGTTTGCGCCATTGCCCGGGCGCCGTTGGAATCCGGTTCTCGGCCAGAAACAGGTGGTCGCGGAGATCGAAAAAATTTCCAGGCATGAAATCGAACTGGAATGGAAAAATCCCGTCAGTGAAAACGGCGGGGTATTGCCGATGATCTTGACCGCGCACGTGACCCTGACCAATGGCGTGCTGACCTTCAACTTGAACGTGCAGAATGACTCAGACTTGACCGTGGAATCGATTGATTATCCTTATTTCGGTGATTTTAATGCGCCGTCACACGATTCCACAAATCTGGTGGCGTGGACGATGAAGCAAGGCAATGTGGACGACCTGGGTGCGGAAGAAATTTATCCGCACTTCCGCAATGAAAAAGGTTACTGGGGCGTTTTTTGGCCGACCAAAATCCTGGAAGCCGAACATAGTCCTTGCTGCCTGATCCAATCGCCGGACTCGGGGATTTATATCGGAGCGGGAGCCACGCCGGAGCCTTATCGTCTGCAATATGTATTTGAGCAGCACCCGGGCTTGCTGTCAGTCGTCACGGGCCTGGTGCCGCCCGAGGACGAAATCGGGGGCCAGACGGTGCATCTGGAGTTTCGCCTGTGCCATCTGGTATTCCAACAACCGCATACCATTGTGAAACTGACGCCGGTTGTCCTGAGCTGCTACCGCGGCGACCGGCACGCCGGGAGCGCTCTCTACAAACAATGGCACTCAACGTCGCAATAGCCGCTTTTCGTAAAATGAATTTTTCCAACAGGCACCTGTCTTTTCCGGCGTTGATGCTGGCCGGTTTCGTTTGCACATCTTCCATCCTGCTGCCGCCGACGGTTTTGGCGGATGAAGTGATGTTGCAGGATGACAAACTGCTCGCGGCGTTCGACAGTGATTCCGGCGCGCTGCTGCGGCTGGAAAATGTGGCGGGCGGCAACGCGCACTGGGTGGCGGACGGGCATCCGGAACTGGCCGTGCCATTCCGATTCAACCTCTTTTCGCCCGGCAATAAACATGATTATGTTTATCGCGATAAACAACACGCTGCGGCTGTTCAAAAAATTTCCGACCAGGAAATTCATCTCCAATGGAAAGATTTGGTAGATGAACAGGGGCGGTCCCTGCCGATGACGTTGACTGCGGACGTGACCTTGACCAACGGGACGTTGACGTTCAACCCGACAGTGCAAAATGATTCATCGCAGATGATCGAGTCTGTGGATTATCCGTACATGGGCGGCTTCAACGAGAAACCGGAAGGCACGTCCATGACGATGAAGCACCTATGGTATGGCGGCATGCCATCCGAGGACATTTCGGGAAAACCGCCGGGGGTGCAATCCAAGCAAAGCCTCTTCTGTCTGATGCAATCCACGAACACGGGACTGTATGTCGAGATGCACGACCCGACGCAGCCGTATCTGCTGAATTTTATCTTCGAGCGCCACAGTTTGACGAAATCCTCCAACGGCCCGATGCGCACGGAATTTCACACGTCGCACGTCGCCTATGTGCATACGAACTCGACGGTGACACTGGCGCCGGTAGTGATGCAATTTTATCGCGGCGACTGGCATGCGGGCGTGGATCTTTACAAGGCGTGGCGCGCGACGTGGTACAAGCAACCGCATTTGCCGGCATGGATACAGGACGTGAATTCGTGGCAGCAATTGCAGATCGATTCCCCCGAACAGGATTTTCGCGTGCCCTACACGAACCTGATTTCTTACGCGCAGCAATGCGCGGACAACGGCGTGGCCGCGATCCAGCTCGTGGGCTGGAATAATTGGGGCCAGGACGGCGGTGATCCCGCGCAGGATATCGAACCGGGACTGGGCACGTGGCAGGAACTGCATGATTTTGTCGCGCAGAGCCAGGCCAAGGGAGTAAACATCATTTTGTTCGCCAAGCTGAATTGGGCTGACCTGACGATGCCGCGGTACACCAACGAGTTTTACAAATACGAATGCATCGACCCCGCCGGCAAACGCTACGAACAGGGCGGTTACCAGTATTTCACGCCGACACAATTGTCGAACATTGGCGTTCATCGCCGCGCCGTGATGGATTTTTCCGACCCCGAATATCGCGATGTTGCCACCAAGGAATTTGAAAAAATTCTCGCGCTCGGTTCCGCCGGCTGGTTGTGGGATGAGGTCTGCCACCATGCCAGCGTTCTGTACAACTACGCGCCGGGGCACGGGTACAATCCGCCCGGGTATATTTATGGCGGCGACATGCCGCTGGGTGCGCAATTGCGCGCCGCCGCGGACAAGGTCAGTCCGGACTTCCTATTTTCCGGCGAAGGTCCGGAAGACTGGCTGACCCAATATTTCCCGCTGTCGTATTTCCGCATCAATATCGATTCGGTGCCGGTGTGCCGTTATATCGATTCACAGGAGCCGCTGATGGTGGCTGTCGTTGGCTACGACGATCGCGAAATGTTGAACTTGATCCTGATGGATCGCTACATCATCGAATACGAGCCGCAGAACTTCAAAGGTTACCTGGAAGAGTATCCGTTGACGCTGGCTTACGGCAAAAAAATCGACGCGTTGCGCCGGAAGTATAAGGAATATCTGTGGGACGCCACCTTCCGCGACACGCTGGGCGCCAATGTGACCAGCGACGGCAATTCGCATTACTCCGTATTTGTCACGGCCTCCGGCAAGCGCGCCGTGGTGGTCGTGAACATGGAATATTCCAAAGCCATCACGGCCAGGGTGGAATTGCCCAATCCCGGCAAGCTGCTGATGGCGTCGCCCGAGCATCCGGACACCGAGCCGACCGACGGGACGCTTAATATTCCGGCGCGCTCGGCGATCGTGGTGATGGAGCAGTAATAGCGTGAAGAGAAGAACCCCCGTCATTATTTTTGCGCTGGTCGGCTTGCTGGCAAAGAATTTGTCAGCCGGTGAATCTGGCGCGGGAAGCGTGGGCGAAAAATTTGCGGGTCTGTCGTTGGCGGCCAACGCTAAGGAGAAACCGCAGGAGAAAATCAGTTACTTCGAAGGCGTCCCATTTGCCGTGGGGGGAGCAAAGTTTCCCCAGAACGGTTCAAGCACCATTGAAATTGGCGGTACCGCCAGGCGGATATTTCTGCTGGGAATGACGGAAACCGGCAAGATCGCGGGGTGGTCCGATCCCAAGGACTATTCCGTGCGATTTTTCATCGGCGACGAGCTGGGACAGATTCAACTGAATTATGCCGACGGAACCACGCAGGTGTTTCCGTTAATATTGGGGGAAAGCATCTGGTGGGGTCCTCCATTTAATCGTTTTCCGACACCGCTTGCCAGCGGGGCCCGGCAGGCTGAAGCGTTTGCCGCGGCGATACGTCTTTACCCGCCGGCACCAGATGACAACGGTGGTTATGTGGCCGTCATTGAGCCCAAAGCCATTCCGATTCAAAGCATCACCATTAAAAATTCCCCGGCCAAGAATGGAACGCCGGTCATCACCGGTATCACGCTTGAGCCGGCGGGAACGAACGGGCTGGCGGGCGCCATTTCCCTTACGCCGGGGAATATTTCCCAGGCCTTCGCCGAATTTGCGAAAAAGAGGCCGCTGCGTGCGCTCGGGGAGGAGGAAGGCCAAACCCGGAAAGAGTTGAAGAATCTGGAACAGGCTTTTTACAACAGCGATAAAAGTTTCAGGGGGCACGCCGCGCCACAAATGCCGCAAGGATATGCCGGACCGGAAGTTTCATTCAAAGGAAACCTGCCGGCCGAAGTTTTGGCCAACGCATTTTATTACAATGTGCAGGACATGCTGGATAAGATTGACGGGGATGGAATGTATCATACCTCCACCAAGGGCGCGGTTTGGTGGAAGGACGACGGCATGGGCAGCACCAACACCGGAAAATATTATGACCAAACCTGGTCCCGCGACATGGGACGCACCTTGGAGGAGCTGTCCGAGCTTGGTTATACCAATGATGCGCTCCGCAGTGCCGACTATGCCCTGCGCACGTCTCATCTTTGGGAACAGAACCCGGCGCTCAAGGTCCACGGTGAACTTCTTCCCCCGCATTGGGGACGTGTGGTCAACAAACCGGACAATCATATCGCCTTTGAAAACGACGGACATGGCTTGATGATCCAATTCCTCTACCGGCTTTGGACGCGGTTGCCAGACCGTGATGCATGGCTTCGTGCCCGCTGGCCGGATGTCAAGGCGGCCGGGGATTGGATTCCCTGGCAGTTCGAACATCCGGAAATCTCGGGCGCAACCCATGGATCGCTTCACACCACGGGCGAATCCGCGAATGGCAGCGGGTATTCGGTCTATTCGGATGATGTCTGCATGGGCGCGCTGCGGGCGATTGCGCAAATGGCCGGTTCCATCGGAGAAACAAATTCCGCCGCCCAATGGCGTGAATGCGCCGATAAAATGCAGGCGGCGATTGAAAGCCAATACATCATCAATGACCCGAAATATGGCCGTATTTGGACGCTGGAGCATGCCGGCTGGCCTTACAAGAGCACGATTTTGGGGCCATTGGTTTTCCTGGCCGATTATGAGGGCTTCGCGCCGGAAGCGGAAAACGACGCCTGGCGTTCAGTCAATGAAGCGGCCTATCAGCGGTTGATTGATACCTACCAGCCTTTTGGATTTTACGGTTTGACGATGGGTTACGGCCAGGGATTCGTCACCCAATCGGCGTTGCTCCTGGACCGGATGCACGATGCCACGCAGATGCTGGATTGGACGGCAAAAGAAATTTATGATCCCCGGGTTGGATGCTTCATCGTGTCCGAAGGTGTGCAAATAGACCCGACGAAAAAGTTTTGGCACCGGTTCGGCGATCTGGGTAACGGTGTGCAGGAAGCGGAAATTGTCAAAACCTTGCGTATGATCATCGGCATGGACGATACCAGGCCAAACAGCCTTCGATTCTATCCCCGGCTGCCTTTTGGCTGGAACGAAATTTCAGTGAAGGAGTATCCCGTTCTTTTTGAACAAGCGGGCGAAATTAAAACCGCGCGTCTGCATTACCAATTGAAGCGCAGCGGCGTAAAAATGAATCTGACCATTGGCGCCGATCACGATTTGGGTCCGGTACTCATGCGCCTCGGCCCGTTCGCCAGGCAACCGGGAGCATCTGATGTGCGCGTCAACAGCCAAACTCCACCGGATGCCACGGTGGAGCGCAGCGGCGATTCCTGGTGGGTCAAATTCACCCTGCCGATCGGACATCAATGAATGATTTCATCGTGTGGAATCAAAGGCGGCTCCATGGATCACTTCACTTCATCCATTCCACTTTCAGATGCGCAGCAGGCGAGGCGGCCATCGCCCGTAAAAAATTCCAGTTGTTCGTCGGGCCGGACTGAAGTTGCAAATTACAATGTTCCGCCGCCATGGCCGCGGCTTCGGGAATATCCAGGATTTTCAAGACGTTCAAATAATCCGGCCCGTCCTGCTGGCTCGCCGGAATCCCGCGGAGCCGCAGTGAATTGATGCCCGGCTCGAACAGGGACGCGTACAGCACATTGACGCCCATGTTTTTTTCGGCTTCGAGGCCAACGTGCGTTTCTTCAAATTCCGGTAGCGAACGTATCGCCCCGACGGCGCGGCAAATGTCCCAGACGCGCATGCCATCCAGCGTTTGCCCCACCAGCATGAACCGTCGGCGCAACGGTTTGTCATCTTCATCGGGGCCGGCGCCGCGCGGGAAAAACACGGCATACGCGGTGTTTCGTTCTTTGATTTCCCGGGACATCCTTTTAACTGCCTCCGTGGTTCCAAAAATACCGCTCGAACCGATGTCGTTGCTAAAATCAACCGGTGGAACATTCGTGAGCGGATTGCCCGTCACATGGAGAAACAGCGAAGCCGGCTTTTCAGTGTCCGCTTTTCTCATCAGATAAATCCGCAGCGTCACGTCGGGCTGGCTTTGGATCTCGTAGGTTTCGCAGCGGATGCCATCAGCAATTTCTGAAGCCAGCCGGCGCACGGGCACCGGTCCGGGTTCTGCCGGCCATCCGGCAAAACATTTTTGGCGCAAACTATTGGTCCAGGTCGCCTGCAAATTTTCCCAGTCCGCCGCCGTGGTCGGAATAGCCGCTGGTGGGGCCGCCGGCACAAAGCTGTCCTGGATGACGGTGTTGATCTGATCATCTGGAATTTTGTCGAACACCTTCAGTTGCTGCGGCGAAAACATCTTCACCGCCGCCATTTCGATGGGCGGATCCGCATGTTTGAAATAAAGATTGAACCAGCGGAACACGGGCACCTGCAGGTTCTGCGTGTCCAGATGCGGGCCGGGGCCGATGACCAGGCCAAAATTCGTCGCCGCTCCGTAAAGATCGTAGATGTGTTTTATAAAACTTCGCGTGCGCAGCACGCCATCGAGAGGAAAGAACTGGTCCGTGTCCGTGTTCGCCAGCAGCAAGGGCCGCGGGGCGCACAGGGCGGCCAGCAGCGGATAATCCCAGCGATGGGTGTTCACCAGGAACATGCAGTCGCAATGTTCATCCACCTTGCCGTCCACGGCATAATTTTGCAGATCGGTGATGCCGGCCACGGGAGCAACGACCTTGACACGGTCGTCCACTGCCGCCAGAAACCAACTGTAAGCGCCACCGCCGGAACGGCCGGTCACCCCGATGCGATTCGTGTCCACCTCCGGCCGCGAATTGAGATAATCCAACGCGCGGATGGCATTCCACGTCTCCACGCCGGCGGGTGTGTAGCCGCGCGAATTCCACCACCACTGGTCTTCATCGTAGGTGCCGCGATGATGTCCGGGAATTTCGCCATATTGCAACGTATCTACCACGAGGCAGACATAGCCGTTGCGGGCGAACCAGATGCCGTGATGCTGGTAGGCCGTTTTATTGCCGTAACTGACGCCATTGGTGATGACCGGCAGATGTCCGCACAGATAAAGCACCGTCGGCATGGAATTGGAAAGCGGTTTGGGCAGATACAGGTCCGCTGTGACGTACAGGTGCGGCTGTGATTGGAAATAGATTTTTTCCACCGTGAAATCCTTCTCCTCCAATTTTCCGGTGATGACGGCGTGCAACGGCGTGCGCTCCGGCATTGGATCCAGTCCCAACATTTCCGCCGCCTGCCGCCGCAATTCACCACGTCGTGCCTCCCAATCGGCCAGCGAATCAATATTCGAGAGGCAGGCACCGGAAATTTGTGCGGTCTCCGTTTTGAAATAATCTGCAAACCCCGCCATATCCGGCGCCACCCCGTTCGTCGCGGATTCCGCGACCGCCCGCATGGCCGCGGGCAGGAGCAGCAGTCCCACGCAAACGCCTGACCATCCGGCACGGGTTTTTGACTTGAAGGGAAAAAATTTCAAGCGGGCACAGTTCTACGAACCTTTGGCGGATTAAACAAGCCGTTTCTCCCCGTCCTGACGTCACGTGGCGAACGGGTAAAAAATCCAAAGACTTTTTAATTTTATGACTGACCCGGCACGGTGGCTGGTGGCATCATCTTCGCCGTCTGCCGGGTCATCGCGGTTCGCAATCGCGGCACCGGCAAGATGATTTTCAGCGTATGAAAGAACAAACCCCCCTTTTAAATATCTGCGTTTTTATTCTCGTCCTGGGCTTGTTGACGGGCGCGATCGGCTGCCGCACTGCGTCGTCAGTCGGTCCGTCAACCACGGAAGCCTGGCGCGGTCTGCATGTGCCGGTCTTCAGCACCAATCAGTTGTACACATTGGAAGGGGAGTTGCCAAAGCTCGCCGCACTTGGCGTCAATGTCGTGACGGTCCAGGTGGATTATCATTTTGATTTCCAGTCGCATCCCGAATTGCGCGACAAGGATTTCATCACCAAGGCGCAAGCCCGCGAATTTTCCAAAACTGCGCGCAAACTGGGCATCCGTGTGATTCCGGAACTGGATTGTCTCGGCCATCAGTCGTTGCACACTGACACGCTGCCGCTGCTCGTCAAATATCCGGAGTTCGATGAAACGGCCGGACAGTTTCCCGGCAACAAGGGAATCTATTGTCGGAGCTGGTGCCCGCAAAATCCGGGCGTACATCCGATCATCTTTGCCTTGATCGATGAATTGGCCGCTGCCTTTCAAGCGGACGCCTTCAATGCCGGTCTGGATGAGGTGTTTTTCATGGCCGATGACCATTGCCCGCTCTGTCACGGCCAGGACCCGGCGAAACTTTTTGCGCTGGAGGTCAACACCCTCCACCAGCATATCGTCACCGAACGCGGCTGGACCATGTTGATGTGGGCCGACCGGCTGCTCGATGCGAAAACGATGGGTTATGGCAAATGGGAATCGGCCATCAACGGCACCGCCCCCGCCGTGGATCTCATCCCCAAGGATATCATCCTGTGCGACTGGCATTACCGGCCCCAGACCAATTATCCGTCCGTGCCGTATCTGCTCGGCAAAGGCTTTCGCGTGTGGCCATCCGGTTTCCAGCCACTGGAAGGAGCGAAGGCGCTCAGCCAGTTTTCCCTGGAGCAACGTCGGAACAATCCGCGGCTGATCGGTTATCTCGCCACGACCTGGAGCCAGTCCCGAAAAGTGGATTTGGGCACGTGGCCGCCGGTAGCGGAAGTCATACCGCAATGGAAACAATGAACCGCCGGCTGCCGGTCGACACCGGATTGATATGAATCACAAAAAACTTTGGCTCGGCTTTGCCACGCTATTTTTTTTCTGCCGTTCCGGTGCCGCGTTCGGACACGCGGACGAAACCAACCCGCCTTCCGTCACTTCACCCGACGGCCAGGTTGAATTGAGAACGTCGTTTGCATCTTCGTCTCCGCGGAAGGTCTCCGAATTTCATGTTTGGTTCCGTGGAACGGACTTGTTGCGCGGAAAATTAAGTTTGTGCATCGGCGGAACCAATCTGTTAACGGACGCCCTGCTCAAATCATCCACCCTGCGCAAGTTCGACTCCACCTACGACATGCCTTACGGGAAAAACAATCCCGTCCGGAACCATTATCAGGAATTGACCTTGAACCTGGAAAGCCATGCTGCGCCGGTGCGGAAGTTTCAAGTGATCTTCCGCGCCTACGACGATGGCGTGGCCTACCGTTATCTTGTTCCCGAACAACACGGCATCAAGTCGGTCGAGGTGACGGATGAACCGGGAACGTTCCAATTCATGGGCGACCCGCAGATGTGGCCGTTGTATTTCGACAATTACCTTAGCAGCCATGAGGGCATTCATGAGCCGTCTGCGTTTTCGCAACTGGACACCAACCGGCTCATTGACCTGCCGTTGCTCGCGGAGTTCACGAATGGTTTCAGCGTGGCTTTCACCGAGGCCAATCTGAAGGATTATGCCGGGTTGTATCTACGGGCAGTGGCGCAGGGCGGCGGGCGAAGTCTGCGATGCGATTTGTCCCCCTTGCCGGACCATCCGGGAGTAAAAGTCATTTCGCGTCTGCCGCTGGCTTCACCGTGGCGCGTAATTCAAATCGGCGTGGAACCCGGCCGGTTGATCGAATCCGACCTCCTCTTAAATCTGAACGACCCCAGTGTCATCCATGACGCCTCCTGGCCCAAGGCGGGCAAAACTTCGTTCTACTGGTGGAACGGGATTCAGGAGCCGGTGGATCCGCGCAAGGCCTTCGATTGGGAGAAAAACTACATCGATTTTTGCGCGAGCAACAATATCGAGTTCCACGCCGTCATCGGCACGGACGGAGACCATCCGTGGTATTACCAGACCACCGGCCGTTACATTTCGCCGGGACCGGACGCCGACGTGACGCGCCCGCGGCCGGGATTCGAAATGGCGAAACTCGTGGAGTATGCGCATTCCAAAGGCGTCGGCATCCGGGTCTGGGTGCATTGGAAACCCTTGAGTGAAAACCTCGAGGCCGCTTTCACGCAATATCAAAAATGGGGTCTTTCCGGCGTGATGATCGATTTTCTGAATCGCAACGATCAGGAGATGGTCGATTTCCTGAACCGGGCCGTGGCGTCAGCGGCCCGGCATCATCTGGACATCAATTTTCACGGCGTCTGGGCGCCCACCGGCATGGAGCGGACCTATCCCAACCTCTTCAATTATGAAGGGGCCTATAACGAGGAATATCTTAAATGGACCAACCGTTGCACCCCCGGCCATGACGTGACGATGGCTTTCACGCGGATGCTGGCCGGCCCGATGGATTATCACCTGGGCGGATTTCGCGGCTCTTATCGCGGTCAATTCAAGCATCGGGTGGTCAAACCCGTCGTTTACGGCACGCGCTGTTTTCAACTGGCCATGTACGTCGTCTTTGAAAATCCCCTGCCGATGGTATGCGACACGCCGGACAGTTACCTCGGCCAGCCCGGCTTCGATTTCATCCGGCAGGTGCCGACCACCTGGGATCAAACCCGCGTCTTGGACGGACGCGTCGATGGCTACATCATCGTGGCCCGGCGCAAACGTTCCGATTGGTATGTGGGAGCGATGACCGACTGGACGCCGCGCGTATTGAATTTGCCCTTGAGCTTTCTCCCGCCCGGCAACTACCAGGTCGAGACCTGGGCGGACGTCAAAGACGATCCGGACCCCGACCATTTGACCCATGAAAGCCGGCCAATGAAAGCGGACGAAACCGTGACCTTGAATCTCAACAGCGGCGGCGGCGAAGCGATCCATCTTCATCCGGTGGAAACAAAATAATCCATGATATCCATTATTAAATGAATGGGTCATTGAACCTATTTGTTGCAAAACCTTAATTAGAATGTCGCAAAACCAGAATGACAGTTATGTTATTCGCTGATACAGTTTTACACAATTGCCCGAATGAATACCCCTGCGAATCCATCGCTCCCGGACGCAAGCCCTTGCGTCCTGCGGATGACGAATATCGCCAAGTCCTATTCCGGCATGGCGGCGTTGAGCGGCGTGAAACTGGAGGTGGCGCGCGGCGAGGTGCACGCGCTCATGGGCGAAAACGGCGCGGGCAAATCCACGCTGATGAAAATCCTCTCCGGCCTGGTGCCAAGGGATACGGGCGAAATTTATCTGGATGAAAAATTGGCGGACCTCAAATCCCCCAAGGCCGCGCTGGATCTCGGCATCTCGATGATCCATCAGGAATTGAACCCCGTCCGCGCCATGACCGTGGCCGAAAATATTTTCCTGGGCAAGGAACCGTGCTACGGCTTCACGAACATCGTCAACCGCCGGAAACAGCGCGAACTCACGCTGGAACTTTTTCGGGAAATGGACGTCACCATCGCTCCCGACCGCAAGATGTCGGAATTGTCGGTGGCGGAGATGCAACTGGTCGAGATCGTGAAGGCGGTTTCCTATCAGGCCCGCATTATCATCATGGACGAGCCGACCTCGGCCATCACCGGCCGGGAAGTCGCCAAGCTGTTCACCATCATTCGCGGCCTCAAGGCCAAGGGCATCGCCATCATCTACATCTCGCACAAGATGGATGAGATCTTCCGCATTGCCGACACCATCACCGTGTTGCGGGACGGCCAGTACATTGATACGAAACCCGCCGCCGAACTGGACCATGACGCGCTGGTGAAACTGATGGTCGGCCGCAAAATCAGCGAGTTGTTTCCCCCCGTCAATCCGGCCAAGGGCGAAATCGCTTTTGAAGTGCAGGGCCTGACGAAACACGGCTTGTTTGAAAATATCAGCTTCAAGGTGCGCAAAGGCGAGGTCTTCGGCATCGCCGGCTTGATGGGCGCGGGCCGGACGGATGTCATGGAAACTGTTTTTGGCCTGCGCCGCGCCGATGCTGGCTGCGTCAAGGTGGACGGTCGGGAAGTGAAAATCCATTCACCCGCCGCCGCGATCCGCCATCGCATGGCCCTCATCACGGAAGACCGTGCGATCAAGGGGCTGAATTTGAAGGCGTCCGTCCGCGACAACATCACGCTGGCCGGCCTGAAGAAATTCACCCGCTTCGGCCAGGTCCTGAATTTCCAAAAGGAAAATTGCGCGGCTGACGGCGAGATCGAAAAGTTGCGCATCAAAACCCGTGGCCGGAATCAGATCGTGAAGACCTTGAGCGGCGGCAACCAGCAAAAGGTCGTTCTCGCCCGCTGGCTGCTGAACGATCCTGAAATAATTATTTTGGACGAGCCGACACGCGGCATTGATATCGGCGCCAAGGCCGAGATTTACAAAATCATCGCCCAGCTTGCCGGCCAAGGCCGGACCATCATCATGGTCTCGTCCGAACTGGAGGAAATTTTGGGCCTGTGCGACCGCGTGCTGGTGTTGTATCACGGAAAAATCAGCGCCGAATACGAGCGCAGCGCGTTCAACCAGGAAGTGATCCTTAAGGCGGCAATGGGCAATGTGAAAGCCGCCGCCAATTAGAATTTTAATGGAAACACAAACGAACAGTTTGCAAAAGACCGCCGCTTTTTTCTCAAAATACGGAATTTTTTTCGCTTTCGTGCTTTTGGCCGGAATTCTGGCCGTGACCTCGCCGCCGTTCCGGACGTGGTCGAACATCCAGAACATCCTGCAGCAGATTTCCATGAACGGCATCATCGCCATCGGCATGACGCTGGTCATCATCACGGCGGGCATTGATTTGTCGGTCGGCTCGGTGCTGGCCTTGTCGGCGGTGGTGGCCACTTCCTTTGCGCATCCGGATCAACACGCTTTGATCGTGCCGCTGGCGATGGGAATCCTGGTCGGCCTGGTCTGCGGCACGGTGAATGGAATTCTGATCGCCAAAAAACGGCTCGCACCGTTCATCGTCACGCTCGGCATGATGACCGTGGCGCGCGGGGTGGCGCTCGTCTATACCGGCGGCCGGCCGGTCATCAATTTGAGCGACAGCTTCGACGCGATCGGCGGCGGCTCCGTCTGCGGCATTCCTTTTCCGTCGCTCATTTTTCTGGGGGTCATCCTGCTCGGGGTGTTCATCCTGCATTTCACACGTTTTGGCCGATACGTTTATGCCGTGGGCGGCAACGAACTGGCCGCGAAAGTTTCCGGCGTGAATACCGATCGCGTCTTGATCTCCGTCTATGCGTTTGCGGGCGCATTGGCGGGCGTGGCGGGCATCGTCTTGTCCTCGCGCATCATGTCCGGCCCGCCGGCGACCGGCACGGGTTACGAACTGGACGCCATCGCGGCGGTCGTCATCGGCGGCACCAGCCTGAGCGGCGGCATCGGTTCCATCGCCGGCACCATCGTGGGCGTGTTGATCATCGGCGTGATGAACAACGGCCTGGACCTGCTCAACGTGACGTCCTACTGGCAGCAAATCGTCAAGGGCGTGATCATCGTCCTGGCGGTGTTGCTGGACAAAAAATCAAAGCACTGAAATGCCTGCGCTTTCGTCATACCTCTTTTTGGGAATCTGCAGTGCGTGGTGTCTGACCGCCCTGGCGGCAAATCCGGCGTCCGCCGCGGGTGTTGATGAAACGGTTTCCGGCGAAAATCCAATTGAAGCCGGCGCTTTCCGGATCGATTCGCTGCCGCTTTTGCGGACGGGCGTGCAGACGCATCAATTTTGTTCTTACGACCGCGCGGGCGACAATTTCGACTGGGAATATTTTCCGTTATACACGGATACCAATGGCGAGTGCGTGATTTTCGACGCCATGGGGCCGGGCTGTCTTTATCGCCATCACATGAATGTCTGGCACGGGCTGCCGGTCTATCAAGGGGTTCATATCAAGTATTATTTCGATGACGAGACCACACCGCGGATCGACATGGATATTTCCACTTTCTTCAGCACCAACAATCCGCTGGGAATTTTTCAGCCGCCGCTCGCCTGGGATGGAACAAATCGGTTTCGGATGTTTTATCATCCGATGTTTTTCAAAAAACGATTGAAGGTGGCCTTAAGCACGGAGCCGGGCGGTCCGCCCACCATCACGGAGCCGTGGACGGGCAGAAACCCCAAGCATCCCGATGGCGACCGGAAACATTGGCACTGGTATGAATACACCTATCAAACGTTTACCGACGATCCCGGTCTGGATTCGTGGACGCCGGAAACGGGCCGCCGCCTGATGCCTGAACTGTTGGCGGCTTGGAACATCGATAACGAGCAGGCTGCCGCGACCCAGGGCAGCAAGGCGAAGTCGGTGGTTTCCCAAATCAAAGCGGGGAAAACGGCGATGTTGTGGAATGTCCGAAAGCCGGGCGTCATCACGGCGTTGCATTTTCAGGTCACGCCCGCGAACGATGTGGGCGCGCTGTATGATTCTTGGCTGAAAATCACTTTCGACGGCGCTGCCTCTCCGCAAATCGAAGCACCGCTGGGCTGCTTTTTCGGCGCTTATCGGACCAATTTAGGCGGCTCTTTCGCTTCCTTGCCGCTGGGCTGGTCCAATGGTGCGGCTTGTTGCTATTTCCCGATGCCGTTTTGGAGTTCCGCAACGATTCAGATTGAGAATCGTGGCCAGGCGAAAGTCAAGGTGGCGGCCAGGGTTGATTACAAAAATTCGGTGACCCGATATGCGCAGGACCACAGCGGTTATTTGTTCGCCAGTTATCACCGGGAAGATCCCCGCGTGGAAGGCCGGGATTACACCTATCTGGAAGCGAGCAACTGTTCCGGTCAGGTCGTCGGCCACGTGACCGCCCGGTGGAACACCTGCATGGAGGAGGACGAACGCACTTATTTTGACGAAAGTGAAACCCCGGCGATCATCGGCGAAGGATTTGAAGACGATCATGGCATGGGCTGGGGGCTGCAAAATCTGACGTTGCCGGCGTTTGGAGCCACAAGCGCCAAACGCGGCGAGGGCGACATCTATCGTTGGCTCTTGCCCGACATGTATTATTTTGCCGATGGCATCAAATACGGCCATCAGACCTACGGACCCCATTCGCCCTCGGGATATGAAGGTGCATACCACGTAGGCACGGAGGAAAGCGTGACGTTCTGGTATGGAAATTTGCAGCCGCGCATCATGCAGACGGACGAAATTGATGTGGGCAATCTATCATCGGAGCAATCCCACGCGTATCAGGCCGAGGGCGATGTCCTACGAACGAACGGGAACTGGTGGTATGACGGTGTATATAATAACGTCCTGTTCAAGACTCCCGCCATTGCGGACGATGGCGTTTCGTTCACCAATAGCAGCACTTTCACGGTGGCCATTTCGCCGGACAACCAGGGCGTGTGTCTGCGCCGCCGCAGCGACAAGGCGAACAACCGGCAGGAAGCGCGGGTATATGTGGACGGACAACTGGTGACAGAACGCCCGTGGTACAGCGTGGACTATGAAAAGACCTACCGCGATATCCGCTGGTTTGACAGCGATTTCAACGTGCCGGCCAAATACACCCGGGGCAAAAGCCGGATCAACATCCGCATTGAATTTGTCAGTTCCGCCACCGGCCGCTGGGATGAATATCATTACTGCGTTTTCAGTTATTCCAACCCCGTTGAGAAACCGGCCATAAAACAGAAATCAATCATCTGATGCTTAAAAATATCCCCGCCATCCTGACACCTGACCTCCTGAAAATTTTGATGGAGATGGGCCACGGCGACGAAATCGTCATCGCCGATGGAAATTTTCCCGCGGCCAGCCACGCGCAACGGCTCGTGCGTTGCGACGGGCATCCCGTGCCGCCGCTCCTCGATGCGATCCTGCAACTGTTCCCGCTCGATACATTCGTCAAGCATCCCGTCGCGCTGATGGCCGTGGTGCCGGGCGACAAATATTCACCCAAAATCTGGCCGGTGTATAAAAAGGTCGTCCAGAAATACCATCCCAACCTGGCCGGGTTTGAGATGCTGGAACGGCATGCGTTTTACGACCGGGCGCGGAAGGCTTATGCCGTGGTGGCCACCGGCGAACTGGCGCGGTACGCCAATTTGATCTTGAAGAAAGGACTCGTGTCTTAAACCTATGAAACCAATCAAACCATACATAATCGCCTTGACCGCAGTTCTGCTGGCGGCGGTCGCCGGCTGCGGACAAAAGGAAAAATCACCGGCGCAAAACCCAAGCCGGCTCACCATCGGCATTTCGTACCAGAACCTGCAAAACGAATTCATCATCAACATCCAGGATGCCGTCCGCGCCGAGGCCCAGAAAATGGATGTCAACCTCGTGGAGGTGGACGGCCAGGGCAAGGCCGAGAACCAGATTTCGCAGGTCGAAGATTTCGTCGCGCGCGGCGTGGACGCGGTGATCCTAAATCCCTACGACAAGGACGGTTCGGCCCACGCGGTGGACCTGGCGGTGCAGGCGCACAAGCCGATCGTCGTCGTCAATGCCATCGTGTCGAACCTGGACAAGGCCAATGCGTATGTTGGTTCGGAGGACGTCAAGGCCGGAAACATCGCGGCGCAGCGCATCATGGATGTGTTGCTGGGCAAGGGGAACATCGCCGTCATCCACGGGCCGAACGGTCATTCGGCGGAAGTGCAACGCACCGAAGGCATCCGGCAGATTCTGACCAATTATCCCAACGCAAAAATCGTCGTGGAACAAACGGCGAACTGGGACCGCGCGCAGGCCTTGAATCTCATGGAAAACTGGCTGGCCTCCGGCCAGCAGATCGACGCCGTCATCGCGGAAAATGACGAGATGGCGCTCGGCGCTCTCAAGGCCATCGAGGCGGCGGGAAAACAAAATCAGATCTCCGTCATCGGCATCGACGCGATTCCCGATGCCTTGAAGGCCGTCGCCGACAGCAAAATGGTCGGCACCGTGTTTCAAGACGCCAAAGGCCAGGGCGCCCTCGCCGTGGACCTGGCGGTGCAACTGGCGCAGGGCAAAACCGTGAAGCATGACAATTATATTCCTTTCCAATTGGTGACCAAGGAGAACGTGATCAATTTCCAAAAATAAAAAAGACCTGTTTTAAGATGAAAAATGTAAAAGCTAAAATCCACGAAACGTTTGATCAGGGCCAGGGCATTTTGCGGCTGGTTCCGGTGTTTGTACCTCGCCGGTTCAGCAAGGCCGGACGCCGGCTGCGGTTGCATCCTGATGACTATTACGCACTCGGCACGAAGCGCGGGTCCATCAAGGAACGCTGGTTTTCCTCGGTGATTGCGGCGATGAACGGCGAACTCGCACCGCCGGACGAGGGCATGAGCTATGTCCTGCCGTTCAGCGACAAGCTGTCCGAAAAATTCACATTGAAAGCTGCGCAGGATGAATTGAAGGACCATTTGGTCGGCGGAGAATTGATGAAAAAATACGGCGGCTGGCCGGTCTATTCAAAATTTTTCGATTACCTCGCGCCGCTGTTCCATCATCTGCACCTGAGCTTTGAGGCCGCCGCGCGCGTCGGCCGACTGGGCAAGCCGGAAGCGTATTATTTTCCGCCGGAGATGAACAACCATCCCGGCGAATTTCCAGTGACCTATTTTGGCTTCGACCCGGATTGCACGAAAGAAATGGTCCGCGAACGGCTATTGCAGTTCGAAGCCGGCGACAATCGCATCACGGAGCTTTCCCGCGCCTATCGCATCGAGCTGGGCACGGGCTGGTACACGCCGCCGGGCGTCGTCCACGCCCCCGGCTCCTATCTGACCTACGAGCCGCAATGGAACAGCGACGTGAACTCGGTCTATGAGAACATCACCTCGCACGAGGTTTATCCCTATGATTTTCTGGTGGAGAACTGCCCGAAGAACAAAAAACAGGATGTTGATTATGTGATGAGCCTGATGGACTGGGAAAAGAACGTCGATCCGCACTACAAGAAAAAATATTTCCGTCCGCCGATTGTCTGCCGTCATTCCGATGAACGGCACACCGAGAAATGGATCACCTACGCGAACGAATATTTTTCCGCGAAGGAACTGACCGTGCAGCCGGGCCAGACGGTGACGGTGAAAGATGGCGCGGCTTATGGCTGCATCCTCCTCCAGGGCCACGGCAAATTCGGCGTTTACAACGCGGAAGCCTCCGTGATGTTGCGCTACGGGCAGGCGAGCAACGACGAATATTTCGTCAGCGAAGCCGCGGCAAAGGCGGGCGTGACGATCACCAACCACAGCCAGTTCCAGCCGATGGTCATCCTGAAACATTTCGGGCCGAACCACCCGGACGCGCCAAAAAAAGTGAAGTGATCTTTTTGTGAATATGAAGAAATTATTTCGTTGTCTGCCGGTGGTTTTGTCGTCGCTAATTCTGGCGCTGGCGGTTTTACCCGCCGGCGCACAGGACGCAAATCCTGCAAAGACAAACCGCTGGGATAAGGACATCCGCGCATTCGAGGAGTCCGACCGCACCAATCCGCCGCCGCAGAATGCCGTGTTGTTCATCGGCTCGTCCAACATCCGGTTTTGGAAAAATGTGGCGCAGGCGTTTCCGGCGCACAAGGTCATCAACCGCGGTTTCGGCGGCTCGGAGATGTCGGACGCGGCGGAATTTGCCGGGCGCATCGTGATTCCGTATCACCCAAAGATCGTCGTCATTTATTCCGGTGACAACGACCTGGCGGACCACAAGACGCCGGAGCGGGTCGCGGCGGATTTTAAATCGTTTGCGGATCAGATCCACGCCGCGTTGCCGGACACCGTCATCGTCAGCATCGGCGTCAAGCCATCGCCGTCACGCGCGAAACTTCTGCCGCAGGTCCGGGCGGAAAACGCGTTGCTGGAGGCGTATTGCAAAGCGAAAACCAACATGGTTTACATCGATGATTTCACGCCGATGTTGAGCGCGGAAGGCACGCCGCGCCCGGAATTGTTCATCAAGGACGGCCTGCATCTGAACGAGCAGGGCCGTGCCATCTGGATCTCACTCATTGGTCCGGTCCTGGACCGTTACGACCCGCCCCAAACCAAAAAATAAATATGAAAAAACAGAACTGCGACATCAAAACTGAAAAAATCCGCACGGCGTTTCTTGAACTGAAAAAGAAACACCCGGAAAAACTCAAGACCCGGCTGAATCTTTCCTGGAGCAACTGGGGATTTGGCATCGAAACGCTCGCGGAATCGGCGGCGCGGCTGCAAAAGAACGGCATCCGGTTCATCGAGCTGCACGGAAATCATTACGGCCCGGACCTCGGCTACAAAGTCGCGGAGACGAAAAAGGTTCTTTCCGATCACGGCATCCAGACCGGCGGCATCTGCGGGATGTTTTCGGCGGACAACGATCTTTCCAGCAACCGCGCCGTGCACCGGCAGGCGGCGGTGGATTATATCAAGCGCACGATTGAATTCACGAAGCAGATGGGCGGCAACTACATCCTGGTCGTGCCCGGCGCGGTCGGCCGGCCCAAGGCATATGATCAGTCGGAATTCGAGCGCAGCGTCGCTACATTGCAGCTGGTGGCCGGTCTTTTTTCAAAAAACAAAATCAAGGCGGCGATCGAGCCGATCCGCGCGGCGGAAGTCAGTTTCATCAACACGATCGCTGATGCGAAGAAATATATCGCGGCGGTGGGTCATCCGGGCATCGGCCACATCAACGGCGACGTGTATCACATGCAATCCGGCGAGGCGCACATCGGCGAGGCCTTGATCGACGCGGGGGACCAACTGGTGAACCTGCACATGGCTGACAGCAACCGTTGCGCATTGGGCGAGGGGGCGATGGACCTGGATGCCATCATCATGGCGCTGTATCTGATCGGGTTCAACACGAAGGGTCGCTATGTCACGCCCGAACCGCTCGGCCCCGGCGGCGATCCGTATCCGGCCATGAACGGCAAACCCGATAAAAGCGTGCTGGACAAGCTGGTGAAACAGACGGCGACATATTTTCGCGAACGCGAAGCGGCGCTGCTGGCCGCGTAGTTTCTGTTTAATTCCGCACTGCGATGGAAAAGAATCCACCAAAGACGGTTGCCCGGCGGCGGCGCGTGGCCGTCCTGGTGGATTTTTCCCGTTGGTACGGCCGCCGGGTGCTGCTCGGCATCGCAAAATTTTTGCGGGAACACCACGACTGGTCCGTGCAAAGCGAGGAATGGCGATGGACCGATGGCGTCCCCGCCTGGTTCCAGAACTGGCAGGGCGACGGTGCCATCGCCTGGGTGGAAACACCGGAGATGGGCGCCCTCGTGAGAAAATTAAAGGTGCCCGTGGTGGACGTTCGCGGTTCCGCGCCGGGCAGCCGGTTTCCGCTGGTGGATACGGACAACCGCGCGGTGGCCGGTCTGGTGGTGGAACATTTCCGTGAACGCGGCTTCCGCCATTGCGCCTATTGCGGGTTTGTGGGCGCAAATTATTCGGATTTGCGAAGCCGGTTTTTTCAAGAAGGGCTGCGCCGGGAAGGAATTGTCTGCACGGTTTATCAGCCGCCGGAAATCTCCCGCAACCCGCAGACGCTGGAACTGGAAAAACGCGGCCTGTTGTTTCAAGAACATCTGGAGCGCTGGCTGGTGGCGTTGCCCAAGCCGGTGGGCATCATGGCGTGCAATGACATCCGCGGCCAGCAGATCATGAACGCCTGCCGCCGCCTGAATCTGGCCGTGCCGGATACGGTGGCCGTGGTGGGCGTGGACAACGACGAAATTTTTTGCGAACTGTCCGATCCGCCCTTGAGCAGCGTGGCCCTGGACACGATCCGCATCGGTTATGAGGCGGCGAATCTGCTCGAAAGAATGATGGCGGGCGCAAGGCCGGGAGTGGAACCGATTTTGGTCCCGCCGGTGGAGATTGTCGCCCGCCGCTCCTCGGACGCGCTGGCGATCGACAATCCCCAATTCGTGGCCGGGGCGCGGTTTTTGCGCGAGCACGCCTTTGAAACGGTGAATGTGAAGGACGCCGCCCGGATCGCGGGCATGTCGCGCCGGCAATTCGAGCGGCTGTTTGTGGAGTATATCGGGCGCGCGCCCAAGGCGGAAGTTTTGCGTCTGCGTCTGGAACGCGCCAAAAAATTATTGCTGGATACGAACTGGCCGCTGGCCCGCATCGCCGAAAAGACCGGATTCAAGTCCGCCGCCTATCTGCACGCGGTCTTCAGCCAGAAGGTCAAGCTGACGCCCGGGAAATTCCGCAAGAACGCGAAATTTGATTCGAAAGAGCGTTCGGATGGACAGCATGCGTCATGACCAGTTCTGGCATCTTCTCTGTTTTTGATTGGTTCAAAAAGGACTGGATGTGTGCGAGCCCATCCAAAATATGTCAATATCATTGGCTGAAGCAGTTACCGTAGTGCCCAAATATGTTTTATAGGCGGTAGAAATAATAGCTCCAGGTTTTAGCCAGTGATGGATTTCAGCGTGCCCGTCTGCAAAGGCAAAGCCGCAGGAGCCACCATGGGTTTTGGCCGGGTAATTAGCCCATTCTGTGCTGGCTGGAATGCCGGTGGTGGGCATTACGAATGCGAAGCCAGCATCATCTATGCTATCAGGATTCTCGTCCAAAATAACCCACAAATCCGAGGGTCCGATACCGCCTATAATCTGGCTTTCTTTGGCATATGTCCGCCAATGTCCGCCAGGCGGCTCGGCAAAATTTTTGAGATAATTTTCCGGCCGATTTGTGCCGGCCATACTGGCCGTGCCAACGGCTTGACTCATGGAATAACTGCGAACACGCGCCGGCCCAACAATACTTGGATCTGCTGTGCTTAAGTCCGCCGGACATCTCCATACCGCAATGCTGGAAACATAAGGCGCCAACTGGGTATACTGTGAATTTATCAGGAGTTTGCCGTCACTATCATCGGTTCCACCTTGATAACCGCTCATAATCCCCGCCACCCAGTTGATGCCTGTAGTCGGGCCGCCGTTGGGCCAGTCATTCGGATGGGCAGCACCCAAATCCGCATTAACAGCAAGCAAATCACTTGCGTCGCCGGAATACATTTTCCAACCCGTCATAACCTGGCGCAGGTTGCTCGCACATTGGGTGGCCTGGGCCTTTTGCTTGGCTCTGGTCAAGGCCGGCAGCAGCATTGCCGCAAGAATGGCTATGATGGCAATTACAACCAGCAATTCTATAAGTGTAAACCCGATCCCCAGCCCCCTCCTCCCGCAGGGGAAAAGTTTTTTCCGTTTCATAGTCTTAATTTTCCATCCGCTCGCAGACCTCATTGAGTTCATCGTTTGCATCATCGGTTATTGGATTTCAATTCATCCAACTAAGATCATTGGGGTAATATCAACCGATAAAACATGTTGGGGCCCCCGGTCGGCGCTGTTACTTGGTTTAAACCATTCGAAAGAATATTCACATTAGTCACATTCATCCAGTTGGTAGTGGTCAAATCGGAATTCTGTTGGAGCGTATACCCGAGAACTGAACCAGGCCAAGAAATGAGGGAACTGTTGTTATTCAACAAATTGATGCCTGCCGTCGGAATACTAATAAATTGGAAATTGCTGATCGTCTGAACGGAGGTTTGACCACCATATGAACCAGTGAATCCGACATAAGCCGTGTTGGCACCCAAATTTTGGGTGATGTCTCCGACATTCAAAACAGTGCTGTACGATGTGCTGGCAATGGCATCCGTAAAGGTCAATGACATTTGTCCATTTGCGTAATTTATCAGTACAGCTATGGGATCACCACCCGACAAGTTGACACTTCCCGGTGCGGTCACATTGTTAACGGATCCATTCGCGCCAAATGCATACCCGACGCCCCCCAGTCCATTGCCGGTGAATATATTCAACTCCAACGCCACACTGGGCGTAATCGCTGATGCTCCACCATAACCAAGCTGCCCACCCGCCGAACCCAGCGCGGAAACGCCTCTGAAATCATTCTGAAGGCAGAAGGTAACACCGTCAGCCGCCATGTTTCCAGCAGCTTGATAAGTGAATGAAGCCTGAAACGCCTTGATGTATAGAGGAAATTGGAAGAAGAAGCTTCCGTTGCCGCCACCATTGGCCGGGTCGGTCAGGCTTAACACGCCACTGCCGGTGTTAAAGCGCGCGCTGCCGCCGGCAGTCCATCCGTTTGCTGTATTGTTGTAAAACTGCAATGGAAGCACGCCAGGAACAATGAGCGTCGCCACGCTGCTGGTGACTGAACCGGAACCGTTATAGACGACAACTTGATAATTACCCACATCGCTGCCCTGCACGTTGGTGATGGTCAAGGCGCTGCCCAAAGTACCGCCTATCCTGCTGCTATTGGCCAGATTCACCCAGGTCGATCCATTGTAAACCTGCCATTGGAACCCGAGCGGCGCGGAACCGTAAGCCGTAATGAAATTGGTTGCGTTACCACCAACCGTGCCATAAAACGGGGTGGTCACATCCGTAACAATTGTCGGCAAACCAGAATAAACGTTGACCGACTCCGAGGAGGAGGTTGCTACTCCGAAGCTATTGGACGCCGTGAGGTAAAAACTATCACCAACAGTCGTGTAATTGCTGATTACCAAAGTGCTGTTGGTCTGGCCAGCCACCGGCCCGCTGTTGTCAACCCATTGGTAATACAAGGGCGTTGTGCCGGCAACTTGCGGGGAAATTATCAAGGTGTTTCCCGAGTTAAAATTAACGCTGCCCAGCGGCTGCTGAAGGATCTCCGGGGCAGAACCGGCTGCTTGAAACAAGTTGGCTATCTGGGTTGAACTCAAGGCGTAATTGAATACTGCCGCCTCATTCAACAATCCTCTGAATTGGTTGTTGCCGGGAGTCGCGGCGGTGGACGATCTGGCACCAATCATGAGTGGAACCGCGGCCGAATTGATGATGCCTGCATTGGCCGGAATGGCAACACTGCCTACTAGAACCTTGTCCACATATAGAAGAGCGACACCATTGGCTTCATCGCATACGCCGACGATAAAATGCCAGTTCGAATCCGCGCCCAGATTAACGGTGCTGCCGGCGTTATAGGTGTTAGCCGCCGCATCATGCACTTCAAACCGCACATCGTTTCCTGCAGCGCCCTCGTCAAGGGTGAATTCTTCACCAAAGAAGTAGCCTTTGGCCACGAGTCCCGAGTTCGCAACCTGCGTCAGCGAATCGCCATTAGCCCAAACCATGACTGAAAACTCGCCGTTGCCGCCCGCAGGCACGCTGAAATCTATGTTCGTGCCGATTGAATTCGCATCGCAAGACGTAAGCATGAAATAGGCGAATTGAGCCGCAGTTTCGTTGGCGTCTGTATTCGTATCATAACCGGTTCTGCTCAAATAGACATTGGTGTAAATGCCATTGTTGCCGCTTTGATAATCGTTACATATGGCACCAGGGTTGCCATCGCTGTTATTGTCATCAGGTTCATTGAGCCGCCAATAGCACATGGGATTGTAAGCCAGCGTTAGTTGCGGGAAGGGCGCAATGGTTGTCGGCTGGTATGAAACCGACCAAACACTGCTTGTCATGGAACCATAGCTATTGTTCAAGATGCAAGCAAAGTTGGTAGGACTGGTCATCTGGCAGTTTGTAAATGTGAAACTTGAACTGGTCGCCCAGCCAACGGCCACCCCGTTTGTCACCCATTGATAGGCAATGGGCAACGCGCCCACCGCCGAGACGGAAAAGCTTGGGCTTGAACCGAGATAATTTGTCCCGCCGATATTGCTCCCCCCATATAGCGTAATGGGATTGGTATAAGTCACCGGGAATTGCACAAAGGCCGTCAAATTGGTGAGAACCTGCATGCTGGCCACCGAGCTCGTGGCAACTCCATAGACATTGGTCACGACAATATAGTAATTAAGCCCATTATAGGTCTGTGGCACGTTAGTGAAGATTATTGAAGCATTTGTGGCTCCAACCAGTGCAACCCCGTTGGTATACCATTGATACGACAAAGGCGAGGCACCACCAGCGAGCACAGAATTTGTTATCGAACCGTTCTGGGGGACGACACTGGGCGACGACAGCTGGCCCACAACGAACGGTATGGGGTTGGCGGCATAATACAAGTTTTTGATCTGGTTGACTGTTAGCGCATTGGTGAAATAAGCCAAATGGGCAACTCTTCCGGCAAAAGTTTGTTGAGAAGTGTTGTAGGTGGCAAGATTGGTCGGCTCCAAATATTCCGGACCATTGCCGATAAACACATCCGAAGCCGGCTTGCCGACATTGGCCGAAATGTTGACCACAATATTGGAAGCCACGCAGTTGTCCACAAATTCCATAACGTTGGTGCCAACGCCATTGGTATAGGTGGAAACAAGAGTCAACATATGCCAATTGCCGTCATTCACATTGAACGTTGCCGGGGCAATGTTTCCCTGGGTGCCAGCGCCTTTGGAAACTTTAATAGAGGAATTTTGGGCGAAAAGCTTCCACGAACTATCGCTATGGCTGGCAATTGCATTCCAGCGACTGTTGTTATCCATTGGATTTCCCTTGAACCAGGTAACAACCGTGAAATTATTCGTAAAACCCGTCGGATCCAGCAATGTTTGATAGCCGGCATCAACCGCACCCACCAGGCCATTGAACGCGCACGCATTCGTAAACGGGCCAAATCCCGGATATTGCGGCCCGCCTGCCCCAGGCAGCGATCCAGGCTGATATACGGCACTGTTCCCAAGGGTGTTGAAGTTGGTGATGTTCGCACCGGTGCTTCCATAATTGGCCGCCGCCGGATAGCTGCTCACTGGCGGTGGTGTATATTTCGGGGCGTCCATCCGCCAATACATCACCGGCCCGTCACCCAGTACAGTACTGCTGTATGAGCCAAGACCATTGGTTCCGGCCATGAAGTGGTTGGTGATCTGGGTAAAAGTCAATGCATTGGTGTAAATCGCCACTTCATCCACATATCCGTGATATGGATTGGCACCGAAACCGCGACTGCCATCAAACTGGATCGGATCCCAAGTATCGGGCGTAAAAGTTGCGGTCGGGGCATTGGTTCCAGGAACGCCCGCAACCGTGCTGGGGCCGGTAGTGATCGGGATCAGGATAGTAGATGCATTGGTGCCACCATTGACGGAATTATTTAAGTTGGTGCTGTAGATATACAACCATGCATTAGTGCCATCGAACACACCGCATAAATAGGTCCAGCAATTTTGATAACCATTGGCACCCCCTGCAATATAATTGCCATTGGGCACCTGCGCCTCGGCACCACCGCTGTCACCAAGGCCGTTGAATACGTGAAACGACCAGGCCGCCGGATGATTTCCGTTCACGACATTAAAATCGGTCCAAGCAGCGGAATAATTTTCACACAGCATCCACCCACAACTGGTGTTTTGGTTGATGGGCCCGCCATTGCCATTGTGCCCGGTCTGGTTAATCATCGAGACATAGTTTTGTCCCCCCGTAGGGCGCACCCAAGCTTCTATTGTAAAAGGCTGGTTTGCCGGCAAGGAAATCCGGTTGTCCGTCGTTGGCACAAGACCGAACGAACTGGCATTGCCTAGAAAGTTTATGCAGGTGTCGGCGTCAGCAGCAATTGCCCCCGGTTGGGCAGGAGCGCAATTGGTGCTCGCGTAATACATATTTGCAATCGGGCCGAAAGAACCCAGATTGGTCTCAACATCCGCAGCCGGCGGCGGCGTTGTCTCCTGCAACGGCCAGTATGCCGCCGGATTCAGGCTAACGATGGCGTTAGAATAAGTGGACGTCTGTCCCATACAACTGATTGTTGCCATTAAAAGCATCGACAACACCATGGTAATAGCGCTGAGTGATTTTGTATTCATATTTGGGTTTGGTGTATAATCTGCAGATTTTAGGGTAAGATTTTTTAGCACCCCTGTTTAAGCGTCGTCATTTTTATCTTCCAAGCCTGGGTGGGCAAGACAGCCCACCGTCCAGCTTTTCGAAAGCAGCGTTTAATCTGAACTCCAACGATTTAGTTTGACCGCTCACTTTTATATCTGCCATCCGGTGACCGCTCTCGTTCTTTTGTTTAAAGAAAAGATGCGCTTGCACCGGTGGAATTGTTGGGGTTATACATTCCGACAATAGCACCCCTGCAAAAAATGTCATTGGAGTTTTGCGCATTTTTTATTGTGGTTTTGCGACCAAAATAATCCCCTGCAAGCAAGTCATAGAAGTTTTGCGTATTTCTCGTTGTGTTTCGCATCCTCCCTCATATTGTTTGGCTATGCCTCCTAAGAATGATCCAATTCCCTCGGCCAAACGCCGCCGTCAGGTGGCTTTGCTGATTGATTTTTCGCGCTGGTATGGACGAAGAATCCTCCTTGGCGTCGCTAAATTTGTCCGCGAACATCATAATTGGTCGGTGCAATGTGAGGAATGGCGTTGGACCGATCCAGTTCCGGCTTGGATTAAAAATTGGAAGGGCAGTGGCGTCATAGCCTGGCTGGAAACACCCGAATTAGCGGAAGCCATCCGCAAGTTGAATGTGCCAACTGTGGATGTGCGCGGGGTCTCGGGCTGCGAATTACCTTTGATTAACACCGAAAACAGGCTCGTATCTAACTTCGCCGCTGAACATCTCATTCAACGCGGCTTCCGTAATTACGCCTTTTGTGGATTCGTCGGCGCAAATTATTCAGACGCTCGCAGCAAATGGTTCCAAGAACATCTGACAAAATTTGGATTTGACTGTGCTATTTATCAACCACCTGAGATTTCCAGAAATCTTCAGTCCATCGAACTGGAAAAACGTGGTCTGCTCTTTCAAGAGCATCTCGCCTTCTGGCTCAAGTCGCTGCCGAAGCCTGTTGGCATTATGGCCTGTAATGACATTCGCGGCCAACAAATCATGAACGCATGCCGCCGAATGGATTTACTTGTGCCTGAAGAAGTCGCAATTATCGGCGCAGACAACGACGAATTGTTTTGTGAATTGTCAGACCCACCACTTTCAAGCGTGGCACTGGACACTTTGCGCATCGGTTATGAGGCCGCTACACTTCTGGAACGGATGTTAAACGGCGGAAAACCGCCGAAACAGCCGGTTTTGATTCCGCCGCTGGGAATTGTCGCACGCCGGTCAACAGATGTTTTTGCAATGAGTGATCGGCAACTTGCCACCGGTGTGCGCTTTTTACGCGAGCATGTCTTTGATGCCATCACCGTAAATGATATTGCGCGTGCCGCTGCCATGTCACGCCGCGCTTTTGAAAAGCGGTTTTTCACCCAGTTCGGCCACGCGCCGAAAGCCGAGGTTTTACGCCTCCGTTTGACGCGCGCCAAGGAATTACTTCAGGACACCGATTGGACACTTGCGCAAATCGCTGATCGCACCGGCTTCAAACACGGCGAATACTTGCACGCCTACTTCACCCAAAAGACCGGCATAACGCCCGGGAAATTCCGCAAGAACGCGAAATTCGATTCAAAAGAGCGTTCGGGTGGACAGCAAGCGACGTGAGCCAGCACCGCCCGGATGTCGGCGTGGTACTCTTCACTGTTTCTTGACGTGCGAATTTGCGGAGCTGTCACCCGCATTGAAAATTTCAGCCAAAACTTTTTCCAAGGATTCAATCCGGATCGGTTTGGTGAGGTGGGCCATAAACCCCGCTTTTTCCGTTGCGGTCATATCGTAGTCCATTCCATAGCCGGTCAGCGCGATGCCCTTGAGTCCATAGGCCGCTTTCAGCTCGGCCATCAATACGTTTCCGGTACCGTCGGGCAAGCCGATGTCGGAGATGAGCAAATCAAATGGCTGCTGTTGCGTGATGGCGCGGGCTTCGGCCAGGCTTGCGGCGCTCGTGACGTTATAATGCCGGCGCACCAGCAGTTGCTCCAAGGTGATCCGGGTGGCCGCATGGTCTTCCACCAGAAGAATACGCATGCCGGCTCTGTCCCGCGTGGCAATTTCCGGGGTTTTGGTATCCGGCGGTCCGGCTGCCGGAAGTTGGTTTTGCTCCCCGGGAAGCGCCCCTGGCAGCTCAACGATAAATGTCGCTCCCTGGTCGCGGCCGGCGCTTTCAGCCCGGATATTTCCATGATGAAGTTCCACCAAGCTGCGTGAAATGGCCAAGCCCAACCCAAGTCCGCCAAAACGATGCGAACCTCCTGAAGTGGCATGATCGCCCTGCGCAAAAACATCAAAAATGCGGCCAAGTTCAGAGGGCATCAGGCCGATTCCAGTATCCAAAATGGCGACGACAAGTTTTGCATCGGGAGAGGTGGAGATTTTGACAACTATCCTGCCGTTCGCGGGCGTGAACTTGACGGCATTTTTAAGAATATTCCAAAAGACCTGCTCCAAACGGACCGCATCCCCAAAAACCACCGCCCCGCCGGCTTCGAATTCCAAAAACAGTTCGATGTGTTTCAAATCAGCTTCAGGGCGTACGATGGCGATGGCCTCCCGCAAAATGTCATGCAAATCCGAGGCGCGGCGTTCCAATGGCAGCTTGCCCCGCGTGATCCGGGTCAGGTCCAGCAAGTCATCGATCAGCCGCGCCTCCAGCTCGATATTGCGGCGGATCATTTCGAACTGGCTGCGGATTTCCGCCGGTAATTTCGGGTTGTTGGCGGCCTCGCTGGCCACGAGCAACGCCGGATTCAGCGGCGTGCGCAGTTCATGCGACAGTGCGGCCAGAAAATCATCCTTGCTGCGGTTGGCGGATTCCGCCAGCTCCTTGGCTTCACGCAACTTTGCCCCGGCACGTTTAATCTCGGTGATGTTAACGAGGGTGTGAACGGCGCCGCGCGGGTTTCCGAATTCGTCGAACAAAGGTGTCCCATAAGCCAACACGGTCCTGATCTCTCCATCGTCAAAGACCAGATCGAATTCGAAATCCTTGATTATTTCGCCGCGGGCGGCCCGCTGGGCGGGCAATTCATCGGTTTTTAATTCCCGGCCATCCTTGAAGACTTTGAAGTGGCGCGGCTTGATGTCCTCCGCCGCCGACATGGAAATCTCTTCGCCGGGAGAAACCTTCGCGAGCCGGGCCGCCGCCTCGTTGCCGGTCATATGACTGGATTCGGCATCATGGACGAGGATCACCGGCGTTGGCATGGCTTCGATGACGATCGCCAGTTCCTTGGCCCGTTCGCGTTCGCGCTTTTCGCTGACCCGCAAGGCCCCGGCGGCCGATTCCAATTCCGAATGACTGGCCTGGATCTGGTCGAGCATCGTATTGAACGCTTCTGTGAGATCACCCAGTTCATCATCAGCGGTCCTGGTGGCGCGGACGGAAAAGTTTCTTTTGCCGGTGATTTCCCGGGCGGTGGCGGCCAGCGCGATGATGGGATTTGAAATGCGCCTTTGAAGCATGGCGGATAGCCAGAAAGCCAGCACCAGTGAGCCGGCCAGAATGAGCAACGAAATGGCGCCGTAAAGTTCGAACCGTTGCCAAAGCCCGGTAAGATTCGAGCGGAGATAAACCAGCCCCAATCGGTGCCCGTCCTGGACGATGGGTTCGGAAACGGTCAGATCATTGCCGCCAAAAAGCGCTTCCGGGCCCGGCGGCGAGGCCGGCAGGGCGGTATCCGCAAGCGTGGCGGGATATTTCACAAAGATCCCGCCTTGGGCATCGTAAATGGCTGCCGCAACCACATGCGGTTCACTTCGCAATGACTCGAGAACGCTGCCCGCATCGTCTTCATTCCTGAACGCCAGGGCCGCCTGACTGTTCACGGCGATGGTTCGTGCCTGCGTGACGAGATTTTGCACCATCGCCTCCCGGTACGTCACCCAGTCATAGATCATGAAGGCCGCGACGTTGACCACCAGCACGGCCATGCTTGTCCGCAGGATGACCATCGTAACCTTGCGCTTGATCGAAGATTTACGGGGTGAATTCATTTTGGTTTTGCCGGCACGGTCTCAGCCAGGCGCAACAATTGTGAACTCATAGTGAGGTTGGCCTCTTGCAAGGAATCAACGTTGATCCGCAAACGGATTTTATTATTTTCTGTGATAAACCGCACGCAAACGCCCCAATAGGCCGACCCGGGAATGTCACTGACCGTCAAAATGGGCTTTCCCTTCAGCGACTCGATAATTTTATCCAGATGCACCGCCTCGGACGTGCTGATAAAGAGGATATGGCAGGTCTTGATGTCAGATACGTGCTGATAACGTTCTACCACGAATTTCCGGCCGCGCACCGTTTCATCCTTTATCGCGTCGTCCAGCACGGAGCCAAAGGGATCGTTGCCTAGAACGCCGATCACCAAGGGCGAGTCCGGTTGGTCAAAGGCATTGGTGGGCCAGTCGGTGAATTGTGCAAAGTTCAGCAGGAAAACCGCCTTCAGCGGGTATTCATGCGAAACGGTCTGACCACCGGCCGGGATCCGGCCGAGAACCAGCAGCCAGAAGCAGAGATTGAAAATGAGAAAAGCTCCCTGCGTCCGTTCCCCGCAGCGGGAGAACCGACCCAACTTTGCACACGACACTGGTGGCCGGGGTATTGAGCTCAAAACTGCCATGTGACTTTCCCAAAAACACTGCGTACGATCTCTTCCTGCGTGGGCGGTTGCTGGGAGGGCCCGGCATAACCGGCTTCGGCATGCTGATCGTGCAAAAGATTTTGGCCGACAATCGAGAACTCAAGATTTTTGGTGGCATGCCACGCGAGGCGCACATCCATCTCCGCATAAGCCGGGACGGTGCCGGCCACGCCGCCATTGTTATTGTGGACGGTATCGATCCACCGGAAACCGGCGTCCAGTTCCGTCCGACCGGGCAGGTCCATGGAGGAACGCAAGAAGACCTGATTCTCCGGGTCTGCGGTTTCCCCGAGCGCGTTGTACAAGTCGGTCTGGCCGGGCTTCACCCAGATGGTTTCCTTCAAAAGATCGTATCCGCCGCGCAACCGCCACCAGTCGAGCACCTGATAGTCTACGCTTAATTCAAAACCGTAGCTGTCACCTTTCACATTGTTGGACCAGTAAAGGGGAACAATCGTCCCCGGTGTAAGGCTCAAGCTCCGCAAATCGTCATAATCATTGTAAAATGTGGAGAGCGATCCGGATATGTTCCTGCTCAATTGGGCGCGGTAGCCCAGTTCGTAGGCGATCACGGTCTCCGATTCAAATCCGCTGTTGGCCATCAGAAAAGTTCCATAGGCGGGGCTGGGCTCGGCCAGGTCACGATCATAGCGCGAGGGGGTGCGTACCGCGCGCGAGATCGCACCCCAAACCATCTGGTTGCTGGTGACGTTCCATTGGAGCCGTACACTCGGCTCGAACTCGAAGCCGGTGTAGTCATTATGTTCCACCTTGGTGCCGGCGGTAAGAAACACATCGTCGTGCAACTTGATCTCATCTTGAACGAAGCCGCTGTACAGGTTTTGACCCAAAGTATTGGGCAGAAAGGTCACGAGCGGTGCCGCCTGAACCACGTCGTGGGTGAACCGATAGCCCCAGCCCCAGACGATGCGGTTCCAGGTGCCCAGCGGGAAGCGGTCCTGAAAATCCAGATCGTACGTATCGAGGTCGTCCTTCAAAGTTCCGGCCGGAATGGCGCCGCTGGATTGGAACGGCGCCCCAAGATGGGTGCGGTCATAGTATAATTGCAGGCTCAAGTCGGAGTCTTCGGCAAAGGTATGCTTCCAGCGGCCCAGGATATCGCCCCCGCCGCTGGTTCCCTCTGCCGTCGGCGTACCTTCGCCACCCGGGGTGGAATCATTATCGCCGCCAAAAATATCACCTTGCAGCGTGAATTGATCCTGGTCGGATGCATTCGCATCTATGCGAAATCCACCCTGGCCGCGGTTCCACCAATCATGGGCACTCTTTCCATCCGGATAAACTTCGGAGTCGCGGTCGAAGTATTTGCCATAAACGCGATAGTAGATGTTGGAGGTGATGATACCGCCATAGCGGATGCCCCCAAAATCCTGGAGCGAGCTTCCGCCGCCGCCTTCCACATAGAGGCCCTGCGTATCCTTGGCGTTCTTGCTGGTGATATTGATCACGCCATTGACGGCATTCGCCCCCCAAAGTGTGCCGCCCGGGCCGCTGATGACTTCGATGCGGTCGATGTCCGCGAGCAGATAATCCTGCATGTTCCAGATGACGCCGGCCAGGAGGGGCGTATAGAGCGAGCGCCCGTCCATCAAAACGAGCAACTTGTCGCTGAAGCCCGAGGTGTTGAATCCACGCGCACTGATATCCCACTGGGACGAAGTCTGCTGGGCCACGTTGAGATCGCTGGCGAGGCGCAGGGCCTCGGGAATGCTCGACGCGCCGGAACGCCGGATGTCCTCCCCTGTAATTACTTGAATTTCCGCCGGGGCTTCGCGCAGGGGTTCCGGTTGCTTGGAGACCGAGGTGACTTCCTGGTTCATGAGCTCATCGAGGCTCATCTTTTTATAGACCGCCAGCGCTTCAGAATTCGTTTGGGAGGTATCTGTGGAACCGGCAGCGGGTGAATCGGCGGCGTTGAGACCGGACGCAAGCGTTGAAAAAAGCCAGATCGTCAAAAACGGGAATTTGCCGGCGCGGAAAAAATGTATTTTCATAGTGCAAATTTTGGTCCGGGCGGTACAACGCATGTTAATTGCCATAAACCTGAACCGGGGGCAATAGTCATATTCCGCCGCTTTTTCGAACCCGGCTGGGATTTTTAACCACAGGGACACGGAGACGCAGAGGTTCGATCCGCATGGGCGGGCGAGTCGAAAAGCGTGATATTGTAACGCCTTGGCGTGAATCCGGGGTTCAGGCGCGGCGCAGCCGTTCGAGGGACAAGATCAACGCGCGCGGCAGATGGAACGGGTCCTTGACGGGCAGCGCGACGAAGGTGGTGAGCGGCTTGCCCGTGCGGTCCAGGCGTTGCCGCCATTCGCCGGCGTCGGGCATGGAAAAGTGTCCAAAGCTCCATTCGTAAACCTGGTCGAACCATTTATCGCACCAGCTTTCGCCGGTAAGTTCGTGCGCGAGCAGCAGCGCGTAAAGCGCCTCGGTGTGCGGCCACCAGACTTTGGCTTCGGAGTTGGGCAGGAACGGCGGATGGCCTTCGGCGTCCATGCCGAGAAAAATACCGCCGTATTCCGTATCCCAGCCTTTTTCGAGATGCCAGCGCAGGACTTCGGCGGCGGAGCGGATGAGCCCGCGGTCGTTCCGCGCGAGCGCCCGGTGCATCTGGAACCACATGGATTCGATGGCGTGGCCGGGCATGATAAACGTTCCTTCCGGCGCCGGCACTTCGCGGTATTGACGGTCGAGAAATTCCACGAGGCATTTCCGGTCGGGCCGGACGAAATGATTCATGACGCGTGCGGCGTGGTCGTCCGCGGCGGCGGCGATGGATTGGTCCGCGGTGGTGCGCGCCAGTTCGCCGGCAACTTCGGTGAGGATCATCGAGATGCCGTGGCAACGGCGGTCCGGCGGCAATTTGTAAGGGGCGGTCTCGGAAAATTCGGGGCGCTCGACGCGTTCCAGGATGCTGGCGAGAATCTTTTTGGCGAGCGCGAGCAAATCCGGATCGGGAACCGCACGACAATATTCGCCCAGCCCGTAAACCATGAAGCAATCGGAATAGATGCTGGTGGCGCCTTCAATGAGTTCTCCCTCTCGCGTCGTGCTGAAAACCCAGCGGCCTTGTTCATCGCGCCCATGCTTGAGGAGAAAATCGATCGTGCCGCGCGCCCAGATCAAAAACTCGGGACGTTTTTCGATGCGATTATAGAGCGCGGAACAGGTCCAGACCCAGCGCGCCTGCGACCAGATGTATTTATTCCCGCTGACGGGTTTGCCGTTTTCCTCCATGCACGAGAGCACGCCGCCGCGCTGCGCATCCACGCCATGCTTCGCCCAAAACGGCACGATGCCGTCGAGCAACAATTCCTGAAAGGTCTGCCGTACTTTGGTTTTGTTCATGTCAAAAATTTGGCTCGAAGCGCACTTCGATTTTCCCCTGACTTTGGTTGGGCGGCAAATGGATGCTGAGCCGGTTGGCTGCATGATCCAACCGCCAATCATCGGCCGGTAAATCGTTTCCGTTCAAGTTCACCGCGGTGACTGCCGGTGCGCCATAGATTAGCAGGTCATTGAATCCGGAAGCATTGGATATCGAAATGTCGAAGTGGTCGAGGTGGGGTTCGATCTGCGCGGAATCACTGCGGTTTTGGGCGTTGGTCCAGGACGTGGTTTTTTCCGGCCGTACCAGCACGAGGACGTTGACCTGATTTGAGGTGAAGCTGTGGCCGAATTGCAAATCAGAGTTGAGCCGCGCCGGGAAGATGGTTCCCGCCCGCATAAAGACGGGGATTTGATTGGCCGGAACGGTGGTCGTGAAACTGGCCGGGCCGGTGAGCGTTTTGCCGTTCCACAAATCGGTCCAACGGCCGAAAGGCAGCGCGATGGTTTTGGCATCGTCATCGGAAACGACCGGGGCGACGAGCAGGTCGGGGCCGAATAGATATTGATCTGTGACATTCGCGAGTTCGGGCTCCTCGGGAAAGGCGACGGGCATCGAGCGCATGATAGGGATGCCGGTTTCGTGCGCGGTGATGGCGGCGTTGTAGATGTAGTCCAAAAGGTTTTCGCGCACCCAGGCGTAGTATTTGTAATTGGCGACCGCGTCATCGCCGTAGTTCCACGGTTCGCGCGGCGTGCGGCCATGGCAACGCATCAGCGGGCTGAAACAGGCGAATTGCGTCCAGCGCATGTAGACCGCCGGTTCCGGCCAGCCGAGAAATCCACCGAGGTCGCTGCCCCAGGTCGAAAATCCGCAGGCGCAAAGATTCAACGCGCCGTTCAAGACGCCCTGGAGGCCCGTGAAATTGGCGGCGTGATCCCCGCCAAATTGCGCGACGAATTTTTGTGTCCCCGGCGCGGCGGCGCGGCCGAACAGGATGAAATCGTCACCACGCTTTTCCCGGAACACCTCGCTATATGTCCGATGGTAGTCATAGGAATAAAAGTTATGCATCTCGTCGCCGCGCTTGCCATCATAGAAGACCGCATCCTCCGTGACGCGGTCGCCGAAATCCACCATGCTGCCGGCGACGCCGATGTCCAGGCGATGCTTCCACCAACGGCGGGCCAGCTCGAGCGCGTTGGGATTGCTGAAGTCCACGTGTTGCCAGGGATCGCGCGTGCGCAACACCGGCAGGTCGTTGGTTTTTACTTCGGGCATGAGGTTTTCCTGCGTACCTTCGCCGATCACCGGAAAAAACCAGGACAAAACCTTCAGGCCATGCGCGCTCATGAATTGATTCAGCGCCTCGGAATCCGCGCCCGCGCCTTCGGAGTAAATGGCCGAGTGCGGGATGTCCAAATCGGTGAATTGTTTTACCACTCTTTCCTCTTCGGCGACGGGATCGTGCGTCGGTTTCGTCCAGCCGCGACCGGTCCGGCCCATCCACAGTTCAAAAGCCCACTTGGGCGGCAGGACAGGCTTGCCGGTCAACGCGGTGTAACTTTCAATCGCCTTTTCCGGAGGGGCGATCCAAAAATAGTAATCAAAAATCGGGCCCGGTTGCGTGAGGCGATATTGATCGGGAACCGTTTTTCCGATGTCGCACCGCAACCGATATGTCGAATTGTCAAAAATCGTGTAGCCGCGCGAGCTATGAAAAACCGGAACGGGTTTGTACGATTGGTTCATCAACCCTACCGTGTTCCCGGTCCAGTCATCCATGCCCCAAAGTGTCAGTACATTTCCGTTTTGATTAAAACGGTCATATTTTTCCCCGAAACCATAAATGACTTCCGCCGGATCGAGCCGGTTCTGAAAATTTTCCGCCACGACCTTGCCGCCGGTATCGAAACGAAACGCGATAGCGCCGGAATCCAGACGGATTTTGGCTTTGCCATCCGCATCCAAAATTGAAATGGCAAACGGATTGTAATCGACCACGATCTTGCCGCCGGCAGCGGGAAAGGAACAGGAATTGGAAGACTCGCTCATGTTCAAATCCGACAAGCCGTCCGGCCTGAAAAAACCTTCGTCGCGCGCATGCAGGCGGATGCCGCCGGTTTTCGGCAACGACAGATACAAGTCAACCGGATGGCCATCCGCGCGGCCATGCATGACGAGTTCGTTGCTGACGGTTTCGACGCCGTCGATCTCCGAAACGGATTTCCATTCATCGCCCGAAATATCGCCCGGCGAACCGTCGGCGAACCAGTCGCGCGACACCTTGTCGAGCTTGCGCAGATAGGCATCGATCAACCGGCACGCTTCCGCCGTTTTATTTCTTTGTAGTGCTGCGTTGACCTGGCGGCGGAGGCGCGCAGGCGTCATGTCGCCGTCCGCAATCGAGCCGCTGGTGGCGCGGAAGTTGAATCCTTCGAGCGTCAACAGATCCATCCAGCGCTGAGTCAGGAAAATGCGTTGCGCCAAATTATTGGTATCCGTCGCCTGGCCTAACGACTGTTGCATTTGCCAGATTTGGCGTTTCGTATCGGGGTCGGGATACACCAGCAGCGCCGGTCTTCGCCAACGTAGCGTGCCGGAAGGCAATTCATACAAAGCCCTTGAATCCGCCCAAACCAGCGTGTTGGTGTTCAAGCTGGTCTCGATAAAAAGATCGGGCGGCGGGCGATCTGAAAAATCGAATGCGACCGGACTGCTGACCTCTCCATCGCGCCAGCGCGTCCGGACGGGCAGCAACCCGAAATAAGATTGCGGGACACCACCGATGGTTTTCCAGGGAATGGCGAGCACGGCGATCCAGTCATTCGTTTGCGTGACGACCCGTGCCTCGAAATCATTGATGGCGAGGATGTGGAGGGTGCCTGCGCCGTTGTCTTCGGTTTGCTCGGCGGTGTTTGTGAGCAGGCAGCCGAATTTCATGTCATCCATCGTCACGGCAAACTGATAAAAATCGGCGCGATTCATATCCGGCTGGACAAAGAAATCCACCTTGTCTGGAAACGCCGAGTCTTGATCGGGCGGCGTGCCAACCAAACCAAGCCAGTTTTTGTCATGGTGCATCGACGGAAATGCCAGGTCGCTTTCCTTGCAACGAAACACGGCAAACAGTTTTTCAGAATTGTAGGAAAGCCGCCATTCGGTCGGCGTGGCGGGATGATTGTCGCCGCCCGAGCGATAAAAATAATTGGGCATCACGACGGTGTGGTCCCAGTCGGACAACAAATCGACCAGCGACGGCGAATTGGTCCAAGGTGATTTCATTGCCAGCGCGTCGATGCCCCACTGCAAGTCTTCGCCACGAGTTGGAATGGTTAAAAGAGCAAAAGCCAGCGCAAGCAAAGGTTTTATCGCGAGCCTGATGTGGTAGGGCGCGTCACTCCGTGCGCGCCGCGCCTGCAACCGGAATGTACCTGACGGCTTCACGCGGGACTGATTTGCAATTCACCGGCTGCGGATTCGCGCGGTAGTTGGATTTGCAACAAGCTTTCGTGCAGAACTGAAAATTCCACGGATTGCCGTTCCAGCGGCACTTGATAATGCCCGTCAGGATCCATGCACGTCAAAACGCTGAAGGGCCGGCCCGGTTCGCCGGTGGATTTTAATTTTGCCGACAGGCGGCGGTTGCCGTTGCTGAAATTGCATTTTTCGATCCACACATCAAATCCGCACGTCAACCGGCCCGGTGTGTATAGCGCCGCAAACCACGACAGCGCCGGTGATGACAGGCTGCTGAATTGATGCCAGCCCGCGCCGATGGGTGGCTTGGGCGTAAAATGCTCCATGCAATCGTAAGTATCATCCGTCACCTGCTGCCAGACTTTCAATCCGGTCTGGGCAATTTTGGCGGCCAGGTCCGCGCGACCGAGATCGAGCATCGTCTTCCAGACAAACCACTGATGCGCCAGCCAGACGCTGCCGTTCCAATAACCATCGGGAATGAAATAGGGTGCGGATTGATCCACAGTGGTGATTCCGATGTCCATCCAGAGATGTTTGGTCGAAAACAGCCGTTCCAATATTTTATCCTCCTGTGCGGGCGTACAGATGCCGGCGATGAGCGGATAAATTCCGTCCAGACCCATGTTGAAATTCACGCCGTCATCAGTCCTCAGAATACCGGCTGGCGCGCCCTGTGCGTCGTGGGTCACATAGCCGAAATAGCCGGAGGCTTCGTCCCAGGAATATTTTTGAAGCGCGGCGGACAGGCTGGAAATGTCGCCCTCATATTCCGCAAAATCTTCAGTGTTACCGAGCGCGGCGGTGGCGAGGCGCAACATCTTCGCGCAGCGGATCGCCTGGGCTGAATTGATCACCGGCGTGACGGTGGACTCCAATTTCTTCGCGTGGACATATTTCTGCGGGGCATAATCGTCCCAGCCCCCGCTGTTATAAAAATAATCCCACGTGCAAATCAGGCCGTCTTGGCGCCGTCGCGTTGTGGAACTGCCCAGGCGTCCCATGAGAAAACGGTGGTATTGCTGGAGGCGCGGATAAAAATAGGCCAACAGTTCGCGCGATTGGGTGCGATTCCAGAGCTCGTGAAATTGGTAGAGCTGCACCGGCACCGGCGAACCATGGTGGATGAACGCCGATTGCGCGCCGGGAGCGGTCAAATAGGTGTTCAGGATTTCCATGGCCTGGCGGACATCCAGTTCGAGCAGGCCAAGGCCGATAAAACCCGCGTCCCAGGTATAAAGGCAGTCCCAGCTTCGGCCCGGGGAATAGTGCCGGATGTATTTGCGCTGCGTGTACACCGGATAAACCAGATTGGTCAACGTCACCGCCGCCATCAATTGCTGGCTCAAGACGTCCGTTTTGCCGGCCGGGGTCGAAACTGGACGAAAGGCATTTTGACGCGCAGAAAGATAGAGAGCTTCAGATTGTTGAGGGGTTGAAGCATTGAAGTCATCGAGTTTGTGGTGAACTTCCGACTGGATTCCTTTAGCGACCAGACCATAGATCACCTGTCGGGAATTGGGGGCGACCGTAAAAGGTTTGGTTGAGGCATGAACAAATAGCGAGTCTGGATCGCCTGTACGTCCGCGTTTGGCGTCGCCGAAAATCCGGGCCTTGGTATTTGGCCCCGGTTCTGTCGCTAAAGTCGCATCCAGGTCGTGCCACTTCAAAGTGCGATTCCCGGCCAGCGGCATGCCCAAGGCGAAGCCGTAATAATCGGAGACATCCTGATATTTCAGGACGAGGCCGTTCGCAGGCGTTTCGATTTCAGGAATCGGGTGCCATGGTGCCTCGACAAATCGCAGTTCGCCGGTCTGCGCGGATTCCGTCACGGCAAAACCGTTTAGGGCAATCGGCGCACCGCCGAGGGAAGCAAAACGAAATTCGTGTTCGCCGGCGGTCAGTTTTCCGACTGGAACCGTCATGGTTTTAAATTTCCCGTTGCCGGTAAAGGTGATTTCCTGTTTGACTGTCCCGGTCATTTGAAAAACCACGGTCGTATCCTTGTCCGCGTGGAACCGCCACGTCAGAACCGCATCCGCAAAATCCTTTTTCAGGTTTACGCGGTAAACCAGGGTGTCGCCCGCATCCTTTCCAAAATTTTCCGCGACGACCGACCCGCCGACGGAATTGTGGCGGCGCTCTTCACCGCGCCATTTGCCGTCGGTACCGAGATTGTCCGTGGCGCGCGACTTCGCAAATTGAAGGTCGTCATAATCAAGCGCATGGATCCAGACCGCATCCGCCGGCAGTTCCACGTTGCACAGGCGGATGGGTTCGGCGGTAAGTTCCTTGATCGGCGGGAAGACGAGTTGCGTCAGGCAGTTCAGCGTGACTTCCTGCGGGTCCGCAGTTTGATTGACCAGTTCCAAGCGGACGAGCCGGCTGTCATCCGGCGATTTGGAAAAGGAAAGGTCGCAATAGAATTGGTCCTTCCAGATGAGTTCCAACCGCAGCGAATAATACTCGACGTCCGAAGCCGCCTCCCATGGATGGACCCCGGATGGATCCATCACGCCGGGCAGTTTGTTCGGACCCTTCGTCAGCAAGGGGAAGAGGCTCCAGTCGAAGCACAGCCCGCGTTGCAGGTCGGGAATGTGCGAGATGCCGAAATGCTTTTTGGAATACGGTCCCCAAAATGGCAGCGAGGACAAATCATGTGTCCCGGCGAGTGCTTTGGTGTCGAACCCGGGCGCGGTTGAATTTTCGAACAGGCCGGCGAACGTGGAACCCGGCAAGGCCATGGCCGCCGCACCCGCGCCGGCCAGCTTCAGAAAATCACGCCGCGGCAGTGAAAAAGTACTCGTCCGCGAACTCATGGGCGGCGGTTGTGTTTTGGAAAATTGACTCGGCTTCATCCGTTCGCATAGCTTGTGCATGACGCGTTGTGAGTTCAAAATCAAAAATCAAAAAAATTAAGGCCATCACTGCTCCGGCGGCGGTGGCGCGGCAGATTCCGGCCCGGGCCCGCGCCGCCGGGTTTCAAGATTACATCAAAAATCTGTTGGTCGAGCTTTGCCGGATCGATACCACGCCGCGTCCGGACCCGGCGCAAATGCGCGCGG
>Ga0210388_10000295_pt1 | contig 43333 bp, 44 predicted proteins | sample IncBWC19OmetaG_FD_155485 | JGI IMG/M metagenome (GOLD analysis project Ga0210388, IMG submission 155485) | Forest soil microbial communities from Barre Woods Harvard Forest LTER site, Petersham, Massachusetts, United States - Inc-BW-C-19-O ...
TATATAAATACAAAGCTTGGAAAAAGACGCCGGGTAAAAACGGCCTCGACGGCAAGGTCGCGGAAGAGTTCAACCGATTGCACACCGGCACCGAGACACGTGCTCCGCGCATGGGCGGCATCGTCGTATGGGCAAGCGTTACCATAACGACCCTTCTTATCGCACTCATTGCATTCCTAGACCAAAACCCTGCTTTCACGAGCCTGAATTTCTTGAGCCGCAATGAGACATGGATCCCGTTCGCAGCGCTTTTGATCGGCGCCTTCGTCGGACTTATCGACGATATTCTCGTCATACGGCCCGAAGGCAAAGGAATTCAACTTCGATACCGCCTCCTCTTCGTTTTCCTGCTTTCGTTCTTCATCGGCTGGTGGTTCTGGGCGAAGCTCGGCGTTTCGACCGTCAATATTCCGTTCGCTGCGCCTTTGCAGCTCGGCTGGGGCGTCGTGCCGCTCTTTATGTTCATATCCCTATGTCTCTACGCTTCTGGCGTCATCGACGGCATCGACGGCCTTTCCGGAGGCGTATTCGCTTCTATCTTTGCGGCCTACGCGATCGTCGCATATTCGTACGATCAGATAGATCTTGCAGCTTTTTGTGCGGCAACAGTCGGCGGTCTGCTCGCGTTCCTCTGGTTCAACATTCCCCCCGCGCGATTCTATATGAGCGATACCGGGACCATGGCGCTCACGCTTGCGCTCGGCTCGGTCGCTTTCATGACGGATCAGTTGGCGGCGGGCGTAGGAGTCGCGATACTCCCGATCGTCGGCGGCTTGCTCGTTGTCACCGTACTCTCCGACGTGCTCCAGGTGTTCTGGAAACGCGTATTCCATCGCAAGCTAATGCGTATCGCGCCGCTCCATCATCATTTCGAAGCGATCGGCTGGCCGGGATACAAAGTGGTGATGCGGTACTGGGTGCTTTCGATAGCATTGGCGTTCGCCGGCGCCCTCGTCGCGATACTCGCTACAAAATGATCCTGTGAAAAAGTTACAGGTCGACAAAGTGCTCGTTCTTCTGCTCGCGATATTGCTCGTCGGCGGCTGTCTTATTTTTGCATCGGCGGCATTCGGACTCCTTGCGCGCGGGCAGACCAACATTTCTTCCGTCGTCTTCAGCCATCTCGTACTTGGCGTCGGCGCCGGACTCGTCGCGCTCGTCGTGTTCGCATCAGTCGACTATCGTTGGTGGCGCAAGTTTGCTCCGTACATGTATGGCTTGTCGGTCTTACTTACCACACTCGTTTTCGTACCGCACGTTGGCGCAACGCTCCTGGGAGGCCGCCGGTGGATCGTTGTTGGCCCCGTTTCGCTGCAACCTTCGGAGGCGATGAAAATAGGCTCGGTGATGATGGCCGCAGCGTATTTCACCGCGATGCGCAACAAGATCGGCACCTGGACGTGGGGCTTGGGCGGATTCATTGCCATCATACTCATTCCTTCACTTATTTTGATCCTCCAGCCCGACATCGGAACGCTTGGCATTCTTTGCATGGCGGTCTTCGCGGTGTACTGGGTCGCGGGCGCGCGAGTCTCGCACCTTCTCATCGTCGCCGTTGCTTCTGTTGTGGTGCTTGGAGGGCTGGTCATCACGACACCCTATATCCGCGCGCGCGTCGAAACCTTCATTAATCCTTCGGCCGACCAGACCTCGCAAGGCTACCAGATCAAACAATCTCTTATCGCGATCGGTTCCGGCGAATTTCTCGGCCGTGGCTGGGGACAAGGCATCGAGAAGTTCACCTACCTGCCCGAGCCGATGGGGGACTCGATATTCGCGGTCGCCGGAGAAGAGCTCGGATTCGTGGGCTGTGTCGGACTCATCATCGTCTTCCTTTTGTTCGGCTTGCGCGGATTTTATATCGCAGCTAGGGCACCCGATATGTTCGGTACGCTGCTCGCCATAGGTATTTCGACCTATCTGACCTTCGAAGCGTTCTTCAACATCGCTTCGATGCTCGGGGTCGCGCCCCTCACCGGTATTCCGCTCACGTTCGTCTCGCAGGGCGGCAGCGCAATGCTCGCTTCGCTTGCGAGCGCGGGCATTCTCCTGAGTATTTCCCGATACGGACGTGGAAAATAAGGTTTTTGGCGCTACAATAGGGCAATGAAGATCGTGCTCGTCGGAGGCGGGACCGGAGGACATTTCTACCCGCTCATCGCGGTCGCGGAAGCACTGCAAGACCTCTCCAAAGAACGCAAGCTGCTAGAGCCGGAACTTTTTTATCTAGGACCCACTCCTTTTGATGAACGCGCCCTGCTTGAGCACGACATCGAATACATGCCGTCGTCCGCCGGCAAATTGCATCGCGACCGGAGCATCGGCAACGTCGCCGGCATGTTCACGAGCTTTTTCGGCATCATGCGCGCTACGTTCCAGCTTTTTGGCTTGTATCCCGACGTCATTTTCTCGAGCGGCGGCTATGCGGCATTCCCGACGCTGTACGCAGCGAAGTTACTGAAGATCCCGGTCGCCATTTATGACGCGGACGCGACGCCCGGTCGCGTCTCGATCTGGTCGTCAAAGTTCGCACGCTGGATCGCGCTTGCGCATCCGGAAGCAGCTGCGAGATTTCCCGAGAAGATCCGCTTTCGCATCGCGCAGACCGGACATCCCATCCGCAAAGAGATCGAACTGCCGGCAAAAGAAGGTGGGTACGAATTCCTCAAGCTCGACCCAAGCGCGCCGACCGTTTTCATCATGGGCGGTTCGCAAGGCGCGGTCGCGATCAACGAAGTGGTATTGGACGCATTGCCGGATCTCGTCGCTTCATACAATGTCATTCATCAAGCAGGCAGTGCGAATCTCGAAGAAGTCGCGCGGGTCGCTTCGGTCATCCTGAAAGATTCGCCTCGCCGGGATCGATACGTACCGTTCGGGTTGCTCAACACGCTTGCGCTGCGTATGGCTGCGGGTATCGCGACCGTCGTCGTCGCGCGCGCGGGCTCAGGCACGATCTTTGAGGTCGCTTCGTGGGGATTGCCCGCGATCATGGTACCGATACCGAGCGACATCTCGCATGACCAAACAGAGAACGCCTTCTCGTACGCACGCGCCGGCGGATGCGTCGTCGTCGAACAACACAACCTCACGCCGCACGTTCTTAATGCAGAGATCAAACGCATCATCGATGATCCCGCTCTTCGCGACAAAATGTCGCAGGCAGCCCACGCCTTTGCCAAACCCCAAGCCGCGAGAAAGATCGCGACGGTACTTCTCGACACGGCGCTCGATCACGAATCCGTATGAGTAACGTAAAGGTCCGATTTCCGCCAAGCCCTACCGGCTACTGCCATGTCGGCACCGCTCGTATGGCGATCGTGAATTACCTTTTCGCCAAAAAGCACAACGGAATGATCTACTTCCGCAGCGAGGACACCGACAAGGAGCGCAGTAAGCTTGAGTACGAGGAAGACATCAAGGAACAACTGCTGTGGCTCGGGCTTGGGTGGGATGATTTCAGTCGCTCAACGGAACTCGTCGGGCGTCATACGGCTGCGATGCAGAAGCTCGTCGACGAAGACAAGGCATATATTTCTGAAGAGCCGAGCAAAAACGATCCGTCCAAAACGGTACAGGTCGTTCGTCTGCGCAACGCAGGTACGGTCGTCACATTTAACGATGTGATCCGTGGCGATATTACGTTCGATACGTCGGAACTAAAGGACTTCGTTATCGGTCGCGCGATCGATGATCCGCTCTACAATTTTGCTGTCGTGGTCGATGATGCGGCGCAAGGCATCACGCATGTGATCCGTGGCGAAGACCACATCTCGAATACGCCGCGACAGATCCTTATCCAGGAAGCCCTGGGGTATCCTCGTCCGGTGTATGCACACTATCCGCTCCATCTCGGTTCCGACCGATCAAAACTCTCAAAGCGCACCGGTGACGTCGCAGTGCGTTCATATCGCGAAAAAGGATATTTGCCGGAAGCGCTTCTCAATTACATTGCCGTGCTCGGTTGGACACCTCCCTCGGGACGGGAAGTGCTCAACTTGGAGGAAATGATCGCTGAGTTCGACCTAAAGGACCTCCACAAGAGCGGCGCTGTTTTCGATGTTGAAAAGCTTCGATGGTACAACCGCGAATATCTGCTCACCATGCGCGATGATGATTTTAAAGCCGAGGCGCTTCGAAGATTTGAGGACGCAATTGTAAAACGAGCGCTACCTTGGGATGAAAATATTGCACACAAACTTATGCCGCTCATCCGTGAGCGCGTGAGCGTCTGGGAAGATATCGACACCCTGAGCGGGGAAGGGGAGTTCGACTTCTTTTTTTCGGATCCACAACTCGTCGTCGTAGACATCCCCCAAAAGAAAGTTTCCGTTGCAGACACGGAGCGACACCTCACAAAGGTCGCACAATTGCTACAGGAACTTCCCGACGCCGACTTTTCCGATCCTGAAAAAATAAAGGCCACGGTCTGGGCGTACGCGGAACAAGAAGGCCGCGGCAACGTGCTTTGGCCGCTTCGCTACAGTCTTTCTGGCCGCGCCAAAAGCCCCGATCCGTTCATGATCGCGTCCATCGTCGGCAAAGAAGCGGTATTGCGTAGGATACAGACGGCTGTCGATGTGCTCGGCAAAACCGCGCAATAAATTTGAGTGCTTATGAACTACCCCGCACAGAAAACGTGGCGTATGCTAAAATCCATGCGTTTTCCGATCGTTGCCGCGTTCCTGGCCGCTTCCGTGCTCGGCTGCGGCATCGCATGGGCGCAGACGACCGCTAGCTCAAGTGCGAGTGATCTGCAGGCACAGATAGATGAGAACAACACGCAGATCAACCAGCTGAACACCCAGATCGCGCAATATCAAACGCAGATCAAACAGGACGAAAGCAGCAAGCAGACGCTTCAGGGCGCTATCAATACGCTCAACTTGCAGACCAAAGAAGTGACGGCACAAGTCTCTTCGACCCAGAAGCAGATAAGTACGACCAACTTGAAGATCAAACAGCTCGGCACCGGCATAGCGACCGCGAAGCAACAGATCACCGTCAGCCAGAGCGCGCTCGCGGACGGCATCCGTTCGCTTGCAGAGAATGACACCGAGCCTTTTATGCTGCAACTTTTGTCCTCAAGTTCGCTCGATCAGGCGTGGCAGGAGGCTGAGCAAGATATCCAAGTGCAGGACGGTATCCAGAACCAGGTAACGCAATTGGAGACGCAAAAGTCGGCCCTTTCCGCTTCGCAAACGACATCGGAGCAGCAAGAAGCCCAGCTCGCTGCGCAAAAGCAAAAGCTCGCGGCGCAACAAACATCACTCACGGCGACGGGAAACCAAAAGAAAGAGCTCCTCGCCGAGACGAATTCGAACGAGGCAACCTACCAGCAATTGCTCTCGCAAGCACAAGCGCAGCTCCAGAGCTTCTCGACATTCGCGCAGAACGCGACGAGCCAGGGTATTCTCACCAACCAGACGAGCTGCGATTCCTGGGGCTGTTACTACAATCAGCGCGATAGCGAGTGGGGCGATGATGCGCTCGACGGCTCGCAGTTCACCATGAAGAGCGACGGGTGCCTCGTTACCTCGCTCGCGATGGTAATGACGCACTACGGCTACAGCGGGGTGACGCCGATAACGATCAACACGAATCCGGCAGACTTTGCCGCTTACTATCCGGCAGACCTTCTTATTACCGATGTGCCGATCGCCGGTGCGACCGTGACGCGCGTCTCTGTGGGGACGTCGGAAGCCAAAATGGACGCCGTTCTCGCGACCGGGAATCCGCTCATCGTCGGTATCCATGCCTACGGCGGTACGCACTACATCGTCTTCGTTTCCGGATCGAAGGGCAACTACATCATGCGCGATCCGTACCAGCCCAACGCGAAGGATGTGCCATTCACGCAATACTATTCTCTTGGTGAGATCTTCAGCTCCGCGAAAGTACAGATCAGTTAATGACCCTTGTGAGGCCATTCAACAACCGCGGTCGTTTTTATTTCGAACGGCGTTGCCTTGCGCAGAGCCCGGAATTGTTTTTGCGATGCAAGACGGAAGTGTTTTGACCAATCGAGCTTCTCGACGAGCCAGTCCAGTTCTTCTTCGGCGGTAACCCACCGCTGTGGCGCGAATTTTGAAAGGTCGAAGGGGACTGAATACGAGCGCAACGTCTTCGCACCAGTTGGCAAAATATACTCGTGGAAATACGACATCGCGAGCTCGCGCACATCCTTATAGATCGGATCGCGATACCGCAGCACCGCGTGGTTGGTCTTGGATATCGCGCCCCAACGGCCGTTCTCTCTGAAAAGAGCCACAACATGGTCCTCGTCATGCGGCACGGTCCTAAGGTCGAGCAAAAGCGGCTTTTCGCCATGATACGCAAGTGCCGCAGCCGCGAGCAATGCGCCCTCAAAACAATGCGCCGTCCCGGTCCGTATCACACGCCGCGGCGACATATATGTCTCGGCATCGATCTCAAAATTTATCGGCAACGTATCAAGATAGTTCTGTATCTTCCGCGGATCCCCTAACTTGCTAAAAAGACGCCTCTCGGCAGGGGAGAGCAGGGCATTTATGCTATCCCGATACATTTTCGTAGTATACGCCACTATCCTCATGGTCGGGCTTGCGCGTTTTTGTAAGGAGGTTTAAAGTGTTACCAGCTTGATCCACTTGGCGACCCCACCAGCCCCCCGAGGGAACCCTTGAGGAGCCAGCTCCATGGCGGAAGCCATGGTTCTAAAGAGCGCGCCGACTTGCCCCCACAGGTCGACGCGCTCATCTTTTTTATATTTGTATATATCCATACTTCGGAAAAGATATAGACTCGGAACAAACGTGATTTGGACACAAATACATAAAGAGGGCAACCCGTGATAGAATTTCACGCATGCCGACGTTAGATCAAATAGTTCAGATCTTGAATACAGAGATGACCCGTACAGGCGGCCAAGGAACCTGGTCAGCAGTACCTGGAGTACAGGCACTTACAAGCGTCACTCGTAACGAAGTTCCTGCGGCGGCACTTCCTGGTCTTTTGCCTTCCGCTGGAGCTGGACCACAAGTCACTTTTCAATTGGGTACTGGCATCTTGGTAAAAGCTTTTATAAATTCCCAGACTGGGGAGATGCGTCTTTTCCCAGCAAAACTGTTCGGATATCCTGAACGAGATATTGGATAATCTTATGGACCCAATCGACGTATCTCTAGTAACCGAACCTCAGCACTCTGAGTTAGTTAATCGAGTTAATTCGATTAACGAAAGAGTGAAGGAGATCAACGGAATGATGTTCTACGTCGTTCTTGTGCTCCTGTTCATGGTGGCCACCATGGTTATCACAGTTGGGGGATTGGTGTGGCAGGCATTTCAGGGTCAGACGACGGCTGATGAGTCTCTTCGACTTCAGATGCAGTCTCTGAGTCAGCAAATTGGAAACCAGAATCAAATAATCGGGCCGGGAAAATCTTCAACTCTCCAGTAGTTTTGTTGGCAAAGGAACGTATACAGATCCCTTGATTGGTTTTTATATCGACACCGCCAGAAGGAAGGCGTTCAACGGACATGAGGGATTGTTCACCAGCCACTGGTTCCCAGTCCTTAGCAGCTATACTTCGCAAAACAAACATTGTGCGAAGTACCATACATTCCTCCCCTTTACAGGGGTCAGGATATAATTGAGATATGCCAGAAGAACAAAGAAAGTGGTGAATGTTCTCTTGAACTGCAACACCCGTAAGGCGGGGTAAAGCCACGTATCGATGCTCTCCCCCAAATCCCGTCATTGAGCGAGATTTTTCCGGCCTTTTGGTACCCGGATTTTGCCAGGCGTGTGAGCGCCTAAAAAGTTTTTTAATTTTTTTCTAGCCGCTCGGGTCTCGGACTTGGCCCGAGATCGACCCCCGCCAGACGTTGTTCTCTCCCCTGTCAGGGAGGTCTCCGGTGCCATGCCGATCTGCGATGCCTCCAGGGCAACGAGATCAAATGGAATTCGTTCGTCGACAATCACTCGTCTCAGAAATAGCTCAACGGCTTCCGACATGGTGAGGCCAATACGCCACAGTACTTCTTCGCTCGCTCTTTTCACGACCGGGACAACCCGGACTTGGATACTGGCAGTACGAGTGCCGAGTGACATGTTTTGAGTATACGGCACGTTGTGCACATCGGCGAGATGAGTATGTAGTCGGATTTGGCTACACTGTTTTCATGCCCTCGGGTGCGCCGCGTCCTGCACGTAAGCCGTATCAACAGCTCACGATGAACGAACGCGGGATAATTCAGCGCATGCTGACAAAGAAAGCTCGCGTCCGCCAGATCGCAAATCTTCTGGGGAAGAGCCGGAGCACGATCTTCCGTGAGATACGGCGTAACCGGAACGCGGCAGGCTTGTACATGGATTCGCACGCACAGGCGGCGCTGGCGAGACGCCGGCTGAACGCCAGGGCAAAGTTCCGGAAGATCGAAAACGATATCTTGCTTGAGAAGCAAGCCAAGGGACTGCTGGAATATGGTCTCTCGCCTGATCAAGTTGCCGGTAGGTTGCGGCGCGATCGGCAAAAGCACGTCGTGGGGCGCAGCACCGTGTATCGTTGGATACGCCGCGACTGGCAGGATCGCAAACCACTCCTTCGCTTTCGCGGCAAGGTACGGGCGCCATACGGTTCGAAGAGAGATGCATGGGACCCGGAGAAGCGCCACATCAGCACGCGACCGGCGCTCGTTGAAAAGCGCGAACGGGTCGGTGACTGGGAGGCCGACCTCGTGCATGGAACACAGGACGACTCACAACACTGCATCCTGACACTGAACGATCGCGCGACCGGACTCTGCACTCTCAAGAAATTGACGAGCCTCAATTCGGACGCGTGTGCCAGCGTCATGATCCGTGCGTTGGAGAAATTGCCGGTAAAGACGATCACCTGCGACAATGGTTGGGAATTTGGCCGCCATAAGCGCATAGAAAAAGCGCTGGGCTGCCGTGTGTATTTCACGGACGTGAACAGTCCCCAACAGCGTGGTTCGAATGAGAACCTCAATGGCTTGCTCCGGCAGTTCTTCCCGAAGGGACGATCACTGAGGCATGTCACGCAGGCGCAACTGACAGAGGTGGCGCGGAAGCTCAATGGAAGGCCTCGTAAGCGATATGAATACCAATCCCCTCGGCAATTGTTCGCCGCCATGACAGGCGGGTCCCGCTTGTTTAGCCCCTGAGATATAATGCTCGCATATGACCAAGTTGTTGGAAGAGGCCCTCGACCTGCTCCGTCAGTTCCCTGACGAGGTGCAGGACAACGCGGCACGGGCGGTCTTGGCACAGATCGAAGAGGATCCCGAACCGGGTGATCTCGAAGCCATTGAAGAAGGGCGGCGCGAGTTCGAGGGCGGTGAGTTCGTGACGCTCGATGCGTTGCTGGGCGATGTATAAGTATCGTTGCTATCTCGCTTCGAGCCTTAAAGTTGTTTTCGTTTCATTCGCTGACAGGAAATCGACCACAAAATCTAGGTAGCTTTCAATGGCAGTCGCCAACTGCGGAGGCGTATCAGTTTGGGTTTGGATACTGTTCTGAATCTCCTTCTCGTTGGGATAGATGCGATTCCCCATAATTCGAGCCGCGCCATCGGGACCCCAACTCGTGCCTTGCATCGTTCGCGGGCTCTTTTCGTGTGCGATGTTTTGATCGCGGAAATCGCAGACCCGCTTCTTGAGGTCTTCCATGGCCGCGACGAAGTCGTCCGATAGCGTTAGACCTTTCGCCGCAGCGTACTGACGAATGCGCTTTGTTAGGTCGTCATGTGAATCGATCGCAAGGCCTCTCTGCTTTCCAAAATAATATTCGATCGCACGAGCAATGTCGTCGAGAACTATCTTCGCAAAGAGATAGTAGGACTCGATCTCCAAGTGAACTTTGGCGCTGAGACCTTGGCCAGCCTCCATGAGTGCGGCGAGTTCCGGCGGGACCGGCACCGGCCCCGAGCCGAGTTTCTTAGATTCTTCCATCTGCCGCTGAGAGTTAGCAACGAACGCGGCGCTGGCCGCTATGTATCGAGCCTCTATGGTCTTAAGGAAATCTCCTCGTCGTAAAACCTTGCCCCAAGAGAAAACAAAGATATTGCCCTGGTCCGTTACGAAACGGTTGCGGTGGGTCGATATGAATTTCGTAAGACTATCCATGTGTCGAGGATATTATAACGAACGAAATCTGCCGCTCCAATAAGCGGTTTTCGGCGCGAATCTCGGCGCGTAAAAGTCGCACTTCAAGTGGGAATTCTCAACCACATGCCAGCGATGATCTGTCCGGCCAAGACCCCTTTGCGTGCGAGCCGCCCGATATAGGTCGGCGACAGGCCCGACTCTCTTACCGCCTCATGGATCGGGATATAGATGCGGCTCCGGATTCCCAGGTTCGGCAGCATCGATTCAATCTACCATGGACCGGCTCGCGCCGCCTCCCGGTAGCGAGCTGTCGCGATCAAAATGGGCACTAGCCCGCTCGCCCACGAGCGGGCGCTTTTCGGTGCGGCCTCGCTGGAAGTCTCCGATTATCTTGCCAACTCGGTGCGGGCCGCGCGCGTCGGCTTTGCTTTCTGTCAGAACGCGTTGGGACCTGAGAGAACGCTTGCTTTCGTGAGGGGCGATCCCGGCCGACCCAATGGCTTTCCCGCTCAGCGCTCCCCAGAGCGATGGAGGGCAAGTCCGACGTGCGACCACGCGCGGCGGACGCCGTCGGTGCTAGTCCCAACGCGGCACCGAAAAGACATTGGGTCGGGCGGGTAGCCCGACGCGCGCGGCCCGAATTGTCTTGTCATTTCACCATCTGAGCACTTGGGACCCCGCCCTACCCTATTGGCGGGGCGTAAGGCGGGGTATCCATCAGCTTGGTTCGCCGCCTGATGGATTTCCTTTATTTGAAAAAGGCATTCCCCTGCTGGGTATTCTTAATATGTGTCTTATTCATTGGGTCTCATTAATAGAGGACCGGACATTTTTGTCTGTACCAGAGAGGACCTAATGCGCCTTTCTGGACCGGACATTTTTGTCCGGTCTGGACCGGACATCGGAGGTCACCGTGAGATTTAATTCGTAGATATTTGTTTTGCCGAGGCCCCGCTGCTTAATAGAGAGAAGGCCATTTACTTCAAGCGACTTGAGGTTTCGACGCACGCTCCGTTCGTCCAATCCGAGATCCTCGGCAAGCCGCCGTTGACCCGGAAAGCAATAGTCATTCTGCCAAGCGTATGAAAGCAACATGGCGAACGCCATCTTGTCGCCGGAGCTGAGTTTTTTGGATTTGAGAAGGAAGTTCGGAACCTGCGTAAAGCCCATCATCGATGCGGCGTCGGCGCCTTTCAGGATTATGTTGCGATCCTTTAGTATGTCGCCGATCGGGCGCGGGTCCATGCACGCAATTATACGTCATGCGCAGGATACGCTGTGGCTTATCCCCTATTCTCCGGGCGGGCTTCGTGGATCGTGTCGCTGCTTGATGCGGCCAACAATGGCGTGAGCATTTTTTGAAGGCCAGCGATCAGGTGATTAGTTTCGCGGGCGCGCTCGGTCAACTCCCCTATCTGCGTATCCTTGACTCCGATCTGTCCGCGTAAAAACTCGTTCTCGCGTTCAAGAGCGGCGACATACCGCGACTCGTCGGGATTAGTCGCGACCGGTCGCGACTTGTCGTCGGTGGTCTTGCGATCAATCTTCGCGGGGTCGTCCAGGATTTCCGCGACGACAACTGTCGCGGCTTGTCGCGACGGGTCGCGACCTGTCGTGACTGGTCGCACCTCTTCGATGTACGCAATGTGCTTGGCCACGGATGTGGGGGTAATAACGTATTTGACGCCGAACTGCGTTTCCTTCCGACGGCAATCGAGATCGCCTTTGGCGCAGTACCGCTGGATCGCACGGATGGTCCGGGGGTGGCCGGCGTGGTCGTAGCGCTCGGCGGCTTCGTCCACCGAGAGGGAATACTCGCTGTCGTCGGTGGTCGCGACTTGTCGCGACTGGTCGTCGTCCATTGCTTTGATATTAACCTGCTCGTCCGCACGTCTTGCCGGGTTATCCCCATGAGACGGGGTAAGACCGCTGGAGGCATAACTGTTCAGGCTACGCCACTTTCGATTTTGTCTTCGTGTGTTTTGCAGAACTGGACTCATTGAGAACCAAGGAGGTAGCAACCGATCCACGGCCTTTGCCTGTCCCAGGATGATCAGCATAGTTGCCAATGAATTCGCGATACTTCTTTGGAAGGCGTGCAAGCGGTTCGGGCGGAGGAACCTTCTTGCGGTGCGGAGGCAAGAGATGGAGCGGCGAGTTAATAGGACGATCAAAAAGCTGGGAGCGGATTTCTCGCGCCAGCACTTCCGCAATCAACGAAGGAACGGCGTTGCCAAGCATGCGCTGCATTTCCGTCCGCCCGCAATCGATTATCAATCGATCGGGAAAGGTTTGGAGGCGACAAAGCTCTTGAAAGGTCAAACGTCGGTTGTTCCAGTGGAATGGTCCTATCGAAGCTCCCGGTTGGGCCTGCACGGTCCACGACGGCAACCGCTTAGATAGCTTCAGCAGGAAACTCCAATAGCGCGTTCGCCAACCGAACAAAGGATGACCACCGCCACGATTCGTGTGCCAAAGGTAGTTTTGCCCTTCGGGAATGGTGGGCAACAAGTCTGCCCACTTTCCGCCAACTACGAGCCCGGCCTCGTCGGCACTGGGCTCCTTCAAGTCGCCAAGAGCATCCCAAGCCGTCTTGAACGGTTGGAGCGAAGCCCCAAAAAGATCGGGCGACATTGCCTCTGGATGGCTGTGGGTGGGATCGGGAAAACGAAAAGTTCTTCCCTCACGTGATCCCACTAGAAAAACGCGTTCACGAATTTGCGGCACGCCGTGCTCGGCGCAATTTATCGGCTTCCACGTGACCTTGTAGTTGGTTCCGGTGTCCCGGTTGATCTTGGTCACACCGTCGAGAAGGTACTTAAGCCCTTCGTCTTTCCCCTCGTACGCAAGCCCGTACACATTTTCTAGAATAAATGCCTTCGGCCTCGTGTCACGAAGGACACGAAGATATCCGGTCAACGTGTTGGAGCGGGGATCGTCGAGCCGGAGTGCGTCGCCGCGCACCCAATACGAAGATTTTGAGAAGGGCTGGCACGGCGGCCCTCCGATAAGGATGTCCGCTTCACCTGGCTCTACGCCCGCTTGGGCAAGAATCGCCGGCGACGAGACCGCATTGATGTCGTCTTCGATTACGTTCCAGCGACGATTGAGACGAATTGTTCGGCAGGAAAAGCGATCCAGCTCGAGCGCAACCCGCGTCTCGAAGCCCGCAGCTTCAAAACCGAAGTCGAGGCCGCCGATACCGGAAAACAGGCTGATGGTCTTGAGCGTCACGTCGGGTACCATGCTGGAAGAAGCAACTGATTCTCTAGGGCGGAGTGTAGGGTGGGGCGCAAAACTTGTACTGTCAATACAGTTTTTAATGATCAGAATTAGGCTCCGGGAAGCGATGAAAGCTCACCGGCAGCGCACGGGTGTGAAGCTGACGTATGACATCTTGGCGGCGCGAACAGGCCTCTCAATTGCAACGCTCCAGTCGTTGGCTGCACGGCCTGATTACAACCCTCGTCTCAGCACCATAGAGAAACTTTGCGTGGCGCTGGAATGCGCGCCTGCGGATTTACTCGAACTGTCCACAGGCAAGGGGCGGGGCACGTGAGAATCGACAAGGTTCGTGCCGCCGCAATTCTTCGAGAACAAGCCGGTCTGGCAGACTCCGGCGCCGATCCAAAATGGGTCGCAAAGGTCGAACGCCTTTCACAGCTCTGCGAGGAAGGCGTCTCAAAGACGCACATCGCATTCCTTGGCACCGCAATCCTCGCGAAGGCGATCGATCGACGGGCTGATCTGTTCGCTATCAAACCGGACCATGCTAGCGACAATCCGAATGCATACTCGGCACGCACCTTATGTCACTCGGTCTTGGTGCCGCTGGCCGCTGAGCTGGGAATAAATCTTGGTGTAACCGGCCGTGAACCTCTCAACAATCAACCTTACTTTCGCATGACACGTCTGGATGATGGCACGCCTGTTCACGCAGGCGGGCGGGCAGCGTTCGACTACATGGTTGGGTTAGTCCGAGAACTGGACAAGCTGGGCTCGGAAAAGCAAGCGCTCGAAGCGCTGCGTGCCTATTTGGTCGTGCGCCGGAAACGACAACCTCGGTACGTTGACTTCGAAGACGCGGGAGGGATCAGCCCAGAGGATCTCGTGAAGGCAATCGTCGCGTTGGTCCTTGCCGATTCCGAGGGGGGCAAGAGAGCGCAAGCGGTCGTGGCCGGGTTGCTCGACGTATTTGCCGGACCTCTCCGCGTCGAAAGTGGCCGGATCAACGATCCGAGCCGCAAATATCCTGGCGATGTCTGCGTTCGATCAAGCGCTGATCTTGAGTTGTGGGAAAAGGCCTTTGAAGTTCGAGACAAACCGGTTGCAATTTCCGACGTACAGATATTCGGCAAGAAATGTATCGACATGGGCGTTCGCGAAGCTGCCGTTGTCATGGTGAGCGACCGCCAGCCGACGATGAATCGAAAGGAGTTGGCGTCTTGGGCCGAGACTTTTGGGCTCGGTCTTTCACTATTTCAGGGCTGGGACAGCATTGTCGACCAAGTGCTTTTCTGGGGTGAAAAGCCAAAGGTTGTAGCTGCCGGAGATGCCGTGAAGTTTATTCATGCCCGGCTCTTAACAGTCGAGGCCTCGCCCGCATCAGTCGAACTCTGGCAGCAATTGACCCGCGTACCGAAAAAATAAGATGACGTACTGTCGCCCTCGGTCGCGACTGGTCGGGGATTGTCGCGGTATGCCGCGACACGTCACGTCGGCGACGGTCTATTTCAGCGCAAGTACGTCCCTGATGGCATAGAGGGTGAGGACGCGGAGGGTCTTTTCAGGATCGGCTGGATCAGGCGATAATCCGGCGCCGTCGCCACTGCGGTATTCGATGCGCCACTCGAAAGAATAGCCGGCAAAGATAAAGACGCCGCAATCGTGTTCACTTTCGTCGTCGAACCTGTTGTAACGCGACATCGCATATAGGGCACGGCCGCGTAGGCGTCCATCCAGGTCATAGAATCCACGGGTCATCTGGACGCGACCACCTTTGAAGGTGGTGCGGAGCTGATCGTTGAGTTCGATGATCTTGGCGCGATCGCACGTCATCGTAAGGTCCGCGAATTCAACCAATCAGGCGAAACGGCTCAGCGCCGACGCGAAGCCACGGCTCGGTCAACATGTGCCCGCTTGCAGGCGTGCGCTCCACAGACGTGAAGCTCGGAAATGTTTTGAAGAGAAGTATCTTCGATCCACGCCCCTCTGTCAGCCGCTCGGCAAGCTGCATCATGGATCGCATGCGCAGCTCGCTCGTCGTAATGAAGGGGACAAAGAAGTTGGGGAAGCCGAAGTGCGAACGGTGAATGCCGTCTCGCGCGATGGTCAGATACGCTGCAAATTTCTTTCCGATCGAAGATCGATCAGTGTCGCTGGCGTTAATTGGTTCCGTCCCGCAATCCGCCTCGATCCCGGGAAAGAAAAGGTAGCTGCGCTTGCCGTCCGTCGTCCGCTCTATCCCGAACGGTCGTGCGTCCGCAGTGATCTCATCCGAGCGCCGTTCGCCGCGTAGCTCGTACGAGACACGAATGGTGGCCGGAGTTGCGGAATCGCGTGTCGCTGTGGGCGTAGTTTGGTGAGCGAGAATCTCCGGCCAGGTGATGAGCCTCACCTTGTCATCCGCTCTAACACCGAGTTCGATGGAGGCCATGATCTGTGCGACCATAAGCTCGTGAGTGAAGTTGTGGTGGTAGCTCTTCGGGAGAAAGGGGAGACCTTGCTCACGAAGGAGTCGACGGCCGCCCTCATCGATCTCGTAGATAAGACGGCGATAGTTCGCATCGGCGCGTTCGCGCTGTTGGTGCGGACGCGCGAGATACAAGTTCGGCTTACGCGAAAGAAGACCCAGGCGGTGACTAAGCGCCTTCTCGCTGCCGCCGACGAAGGCGTGAATGTAATCGCTGGGGAGATACCGGAAGCGTACGAGTAGCTTGAATATCTCGATATCGCGCTCCGTGGGGCGCGCGACGGCGGGAGCGCCGCGGCGATCGACTACCGCATCGCGTGACCAGCGAGAGTTGCGTGTTTGGGTGTCGCGTATCGCGTCCATACCCGCCGCAATACTGCGAAAATAGCGGTCCGTAAACGTGCGCTGCGCTGAAGACGGGCGCGATGGGGCACGGTGGAGCACGACGTACGCAAAAATTATTTTTCGTTTCCTCAAGCCCAGTCGGTAGCGGGCTCGCCGGGGTCATCGTTTGGTTTGGGCGAAAGCTTTGGACCAGTCGGAGTTGGAGGGGTTGCCTCCCTCGGCGGGACAGCTTTCTCCAGCGGTTCCTCCAACTTGGAGGGCTGAGGGCTTGACGAAAAATTTGCTCGCATGCGCTCGCGGATCGCCGCAAGCTCGTCGTTAGTCATCTTTGGTAGCGATTCGAGATCGATCTTCGTGACCTGCAGTTGAATTCCGGTTGGCGTGAGGTCGCGAACAAAGGTCCCGAATGTCCCGCGCGGAAGGGAACGCAACTCGTCAGGGCTCATGCGCAGCTTGTCGGACAGGAACTTTGCCTCGTCATCACTGTTCGCCATCCGGATCGCGCAATTTGCCACCGCGTCCAAGACTGGCGAGGTTAGTTGGGCGCTTCTTTGGTGCGAGAGGATGAGCGCGATCTTCTGTGAGCGGCATTCGTCCAGCAGAATGGGAATCCGGGTGTCCTTGGCGATGACCGACTGGCACTCGTCGATGTAGACATAGCAGGGCTTCTTGGCGGAGGGCGATTTACCGCCGCGCTGCTGGGCCGCCCGGGCGATGAGTGCAACGAAAAAGCGACCGAAGAACTCCGCTCCCTCGTCTCCCAAGATCGCCTTCGAGTTGTTGATGATGATGACCTTGCCGGCGTCCATCTCCTTGCCCAGATCAAGTTTCGTGTGGGTCGCCGAGAACATCGACCGTAGGGTCGGATTGCTCATAAGGTAATCGAGGCGCCAGACAACCTCTTTGCGGGTGCTTTCGTACGTCTTGGAATGGAAGCCGGTCTCGCGGTTCTCGAAGAAATTGCGCGCGTGCGGATTGACGTTATCCAGGTTCGGCAAGCCTTTCACCATTACCCGCTTGAAGTCGTCGAGGGTGGGGCTCGGTATCGCCTCGATGATAGCGGGCACGACGTTTCGAAACAGGGTAGACTGCAGCGCGGTGAACTTTGCATCAAGAAGTCCAGCCATGATGTATTCGATCAGGCTGACTACCTGGACGATGCTGGCCTGTGAGACATCGAGTGGATTGAGCGCGAAGGCAGATTCCGGGTTCGGCTCGATAAGCACAAGTCGGTCTTTGATGGAGCGCAGGTTCTTGATCGGATCGATAAGGTCACCCTTGCTGTCAATGAGTATGACGGCCGCATCCCTTTCCAGGTCCTCCGCGATGAACGCGTGAAGCAACGTGGTCTTGCCCCGTCCTGGCGGTGCGACCACCCAGTGACCGCTAAACCGTGTTTCTTCGGGGATTGTAAGTTCCGGCGGCTCCAAAAGACGCTTAAGCTCTTCGGCACTGCGGGTTGGCCGACGCGAGAACCGATGCCAAAAAGGCGTGAATACGTCGCTGGGGCTCATACAATTTCATCCCGGCCGTCGAACGTATTGGCAGTTTCGAGATATTCTTTGAGATACATTGCAGATTCTTCGATCGCTTGCTTGGCTTGGAGTATGAGCGTCAAATCCTTGCTCTCGATGATCGTGCCGCGCACGAGTTTTGCTATGTTCACGCGAATAAAGAAAAAGCTGAGAAGCAGCCGGAAGAGTGCCGCGAAAATCCAGAAAAGCCGTCGCAGGAAGGTCCTGACGGTGGCCCACCGGCGCGACCAAAAACTCTTTTTGTCATGCGCTTCGGACTTCGCACTTGCCGCGAGTTGCATGTGCATCTTGGCCAATTGGTTCTGGCGTTCCCTTCGCAAGCTATCGAAAGCCACCACGCGTCCCAACCAATATTTTCGCACGTCGGCGAGCTGGTGTCGCGTCATTGAAAGGTTCGTTACCAAGCCGAAAATGACGCGGCCATACCAATTGACGCGTTGCGTTCGTTTGAAAATGCACTGAATGTCCTGGCCGTATGCGGGGAGTTCGTAGGGTAGGCTTCCGTGGATGATGATATTTAGGAGCTTTTGTCGTTGGGCGTAGACGAGCAGAACGAGCAGAGCACCAAGTCCGAAGAGTATGCCGGCTTCGATTGCATCAGACTTTGACCATAGAGCAACATGAGTTTCGTCAGAAAGCGGCGGATCGGGTGTCGTGAGGCCGGTTGCTGTGGGTTGTCGTTGATAAATCCAGTCATGGCGGTCACATACGGTTATGACGTGAATGCAAGTGGCATGTACTGCGTCGCCACATTTCTTATTTGCAATCTGTCGAGATAAAAGCTCTGCGTTCGAGACTTGTGTATTGTCGGCTTGAGGTGGAAATTGCGAGGCTCCAACGAAAATCTGCTTTTCGCCAGGAGCGACGTAAACAGCAACGCATTCTTTATTGAATGGCATGACCGGCGCATCGCACGAGGAAGTCGGTGGTGTGCCGTTGTTACACGATTCATAGGCTTGATTTAGAACGTCTGAAGCCGTGCCTATGGCGGCGTCACAGACATACTTGGACAGTCCCGCATTTGTGCCACAGACAATGGCGGCATCCGCAAAAGCGTGCACAACGAGCAACTGAAAAAATAGAGCGGCACTGAAAAATAGACGCATCGCTCCCCCAAGCGAAAGGTGAGGGCGATGGTGGCCACCATCGCCCTCGTTGGTCTTCCGTCAAGAGAACTCGACGTTCTCAGGAATCGGCAGTCCATGCCGCTTGAAGTAGTCGAGGACCGCAGGCGTGTACCAGATCGGATGACTGTTCCTGTGCGTGCCGAGCTTCCGGCAAGCCGGGAATGCATCATGCGCGTATTCAGAATCAAACATCATCCTACCCGTGTTCGTCCTGCTATAAGGCCATCCAACAACGTCCTTCAACTGTCGCCAAGAAAGGTACAGCGGTAACTTCACCGTGGTTTGCATCGGATATCTCCTTTCAGAGACACCCAGGTGCTCCATGTGGGTTAGCCACTAGCAGCGGGGCAGAGTGTAGAATCGAATCGGGTGCAACCGCAAGGTGTTCAAGGTTCACCGTGGTTCACCAAAAGAAGGACCCGCTACTGGGAGCGGGTCAGAAGAGCCTGAAAATGTTGCTCGAAAGCGGCAACGGCAGTTTTCATTTGTGGGAGGTAGGTCCAGCGATCGTATATTTCCTCGACATCTGTTTGCACCGCAGCAGCGTGGTTGATAAGCCGCTCGGCAATGTCGGAAGGGGTGCCGATCTGACCGTGGGTACTTCGATAGGTCCTCCGAAGGTCATGAAGCCTCCAGCCTGGCACGCCGTCAGCAAGGTTCTTCTTGTACTTGCTCCAGCCCGAAAACGGACGATCGTTCGCGACCGCCGAAGGGAAGAGTAGCTCCGTGTCGTTCCTGCGTGGGACGGTTGCAAGGATGTCGGCCACAAGATCCCCGTAAGGGAACGTATGCTCCTTCGAGTTCTTAGTTATCCATTCGGGAAGCGTGATGGTCCGCTCCTTCTCGTTAATCCAAGACCTGCGCAGGTTCGCGATTTCGGTTTTACGTTGGCCAGTGATCGCGAGGAGTTGGCAGACCGTGCCATGCGGATACCCCTGGCGCTGTGCTGCACGCCATACGATCGGCAATTCAGTATCATCGAGGATGCGTTTGCGTTTGCGCGCCTTGGGTAGTTCCATCCCTTCGAGGGGCGAATGTTTAATGTACCGTCTGGGAGGTCGGACGCACCAGCGAAAGAATGTGCGAGCCACCGCGAGAGTATTGCGCTTCTCACCGCGAGGTAGCTTGTCAGTGATAGACGTAATGTCCTCGTATTCGATATCCGGCAGCTTCTTATGACCTAGAACGGGTTTCAGATACTTCACCAACACCCGTTTGTAGTCTCTTTGAGTGCGAGGCTTTCTCGATTGAAGCGCGGTTTCGAACAAAGCGTAAGCCGCATCGAACGTGACCCGTTCGCCCTTGCTTGGTTCTTCGGTGAGGAGTTTCTTCGCTTGCTTGCGAGCGTCTGCAAGACCCGTTGATGGGTATTGGCCGATGTTGGTCCGTAGGCGTTCGCGTCCCCGGATCACGAACCATGTTTTGCGGTTCTTGCCGACGCGCAGGCCGAAGCCTGGCGTGGTCTTGTCAAAGTACGTGCCGGTCTCGGAGAGACGCGACACGACGATATCGGTCATGTGCGTCTTCGGCATTTTTTGCTCCAATTTTGCTCCGCGCTCGTGTGGATAGAGGCGGTTTTCTATGGAGCAGTATACACCTCAGAAATGAGAATTACTTTTCACAATCAGTGGCTTACGGTAGCTATGGCGAACGGTGAATATAGCTGATAACGTTTTCCTAAACCGTAGGTCGCATGTTCGAGTCATGCCGGGATCGCCAATAAATCAAGCGCTTAGTCACTCACGCACTGAACGGAGCAAAGAAATTTGCTCCGTTTTTGCTCCGCGGGCCTTTATGCGCGGGCGCGACCCTGCGGCTGCGGCTTGCCGAATGAATCCGCGGCCATGCGCGAGAACATCACCACCTGTCGGCCGCCGTAGCCGAGGTCTTCATAGAACGCGTGCCGGCGGATGCGCCGGTCGTATTCGGCTTTGAGATAGTCAGCGACACGCGTGGTCATCTGCTGGCGCATGCGATAGCCGGGTTCGACCCGGTTGCCCCACACCCGCGCCGCTTCCTGGGCCAGCTCGTAGGAGGAATAATTCATGTCGGCCGAGATGCCCATGATGTATTCGGGGCGCTTCAGGAAATAGCGCATGTGAATGAAGCCGGAGGCGTGGACCTGTACCGGATCGTCGAGCGTGAGCTTCGTGGTGATGAGGCTCTCGGGCTGCACGAGGTTCCACTCGGCGAGCTGCACGAGCGCGGCAAAGGCGTCCTCCTCGTCATAGCCGATCTGCCCCATGCGGTTCACGATGGTGCGGCAGGAGGCATAGCCCTCGACAGAGAAATCGATCTTCTCTTTGCGATGCCGGATGAGAAATTCCAGCACATCGGCATAGAGGAAATTGCTCGGGCGTTTCGCCTTGGGGACGCTGGAGACAATGTTGCGGACGTATTGCCCCTTGTTGTTGAAGATGCGGAACCGGCCGCGCATGAGGGCGCGTATGATGCGGTCCTCGTCCATGCGGCCGACCGAACCCGCCGCAGCCGTCGAGCCGATCTGACTGGTCGGGATGTGCGGTGAGGCGATGATGTCGGCGAACATGCCGAGGGCGCTCCGGGCATCCTTGGCGACCAGCGCCTCGATGGTCGCGCCGATGTGCGCGGTGCGGCGATCGAACAGCGACAGGTAGATGCTCATGAGAAATTCCCCGAGCCGGTTCGAGGCGTATGTCACCTGCACGCCGGACTCAGTGGTGAATTTCTGGAACTTGCCGAGCTCGCCGTCCTGCCGGATATTCTCCAGCACGATCTCCAGCCGCTTCTTAATCATCAAGGAGAAGCGCGGCGAGCGGATATAGAAATTGACGGCGTTCTTGAACGCGTCGAGCGGCTTCTCGTCGCGGTGCGCGATGTAGGTGGTATCGCGCAAGTTCACGATGACCAGAGCGCGGGTGAGGTCCTTGAACCATTGCGCCGCCTCGAAGATGGCGAGCTGCGTGTCCCGGTCGCGTTTATCGACGTTATCGAACACCGCGACCAAGCCGAGGCGCTTTTCGCTGGTGTAGGTGCGGCTGATGGCCTTGACGATCTGCACCTTGTCCTTGGCGAGCCCGGTCAAATGCAGATAGCGCTCGTGGTTGTATCGGTTCTTGTCGGTCTCCAGCCTGATCGGGCCTTTGTCCCAGGCGGTCATTTCGTGATGGAACAGCTTTTCCAATTCCTCAAGGGTCTGGAATCTCAAGCTGTTGTTCTCGCACAGGCTGTCGATGAAGCCGGTCAGCACCGCGTCGCGGATTTCCTCGGGGCCGAGATATTCCGCGTTGAAGTTGATGAACGCCCACATCGTCTTGTTGGCGAGGTCGGTGATCGCAGGCAGCGTGCGGCGATAAAACCGCTTCATGAATAGGCTCTTGCCGGAGCCGACGCCGCCGACGAGGAGCTGAACCCTGCCGGCGATCTTCTGCGGCGTCGCGCCGTAACTGCGGACCTGCGAAGCCATGCCGTTGGCGCTGCCCTTGGCCGCGGTGTTGAGCGGCTGGAAAGTTCCCTCTGCCATGACCCGTGCGCGGTCTTTGAGGTAGCTCTCCAGCACCGCGCCGTATTCGGTACGCTCCTCGGTCGTGACGTACCCGCGGTCCATGATGTCTTCAGGCTCTTCGTCCACTTCACGGCCGAAATATTCGGTAATGATGGGGAAGAGTTCATGGGCGAACGAGTTGACGCCGATCTGCTCGTTGACCTGGCCGCCGGTCAGGATAGCCGAGGCGCGGTGAAAGCGGCGCGACTGGAACGCGATGTTCATCGCCTCGGCGCGTTTCTCGAACTCCGCGCGGTCGAGGATATGCCGATATGCCCCGAGGATTTCGGTGCCGGGCCGCATGTCCTCGACCTTGGCGAAGAGGATCTCGGTCTCGCTGTCGGCCGCGGCGAGCGCGAACTGCTGGCCGTTGCAGGCCATGACATAGGAAATGGGGTTGATGCCGGGCGGATAGCGGTTGTTGATGCGGTTGGCGTAGAGCTGCGCCTCGCGGAGCGCCGCCTCGATCGGCTCGTCGGGCCGCTTGGCCTCAACGATGAACAGCGGGAAGCCGGATAACCAGAGGGAGTAATCGGGGATGTAGCCGTGGCGCTTGCCGGCGCCCTTATCGATCTCGGTCGGCTCCATGTACTCCTTGGTGCGGACCCATTCCGGCGGGATGCCCATGAAGCTCGGGTGGACCAGGAACGGATAGACGAGCTTCTGCTCAACGTCGCTTTCGGTGCGCAACTCCGAAACGTCGGTGACGGGTACTACAAGCTTGTCCTGTTCCTTCAGTCGGGCAATCAAACGCGAACACCTCCTGCCGGCGACATTTTACTCGCTCGGGGGCGATTCGGTCGAATCCTCAATGGGGAAAATCGGACGTTACGCGCGTTTTGCAGCCTGCCGCTGCGGCGCGGCCGGTGGCTGGAAGACGATCACGACGCGCCGGCACCCGCACCGCGGACACATGAGGCGCGATTCGAGCCGGGCGAGCGGGAAATTCCGGCCTCGGGTCCACACAAGCGTGTGGAGGTCGAGCTCCTCCTGGTAGACGCACGGCCGCGTATGCGTGCGGTCATCGATCACGCCGCCGCTGCATCGCGCCTTGATTCGCCAACTGTGGGCGAACGCATCACCCAGGGTCTCAACGTCCATGACGAACAAAAGCAGAACAAGTTGCTGGGAGTCAACAGCTCAAAGATTCATCTTGTACATAGCCATATAGCCGTATATGAAATAGCCAGGCTAAGGTGGCCTGGAAAAACAGAGGAGATTAACATGATGCCTACAATCAACGTATCTGACAGCGTTTTGGCCGAACTCGCGAGCCTCGCGCGGCCCTTCGTGGACCACGAACCCCAGGACGTTATCCGCCGTTTGGTGGATCACTATCGTTATAGCGCTACAGCCGTAGATGCGCCTACGGCCGTGGACGGAATTAAGGTCTGCCAGCCGGACTCGCCGCCGAACATGTCGTTCACCCGGCTCAAGTCCTTCAAGGTCAACGGGGAGGCCGTCGTGGAGAAATCGGACTTGTACTGGAACCCGGTGCTGTTCGCGCTGGTGGCCATGAGCTCGAAGAAGCTGAAGACGGACGAACTGAAGAAGCACCTGATCGTCAATTACGTCGATGGGGAGGGCGACCAGAGCAAGGGGTATCGGTTTATCCCGGAGGTTGGCCTGTCGGTGCAGGGGTCGGATGCCAACACCGTATGGCGGGCCATCTTCGCGCTTGTGAAGGCGATGGGCTTGTCGATGGACGTGGAGTTCGTGTGGGAAGATAAGCCGAAGGCCGCTTTTCCGAACGCAACGGGGACGTTCACGTACAATGGGAAGTGACGCCAAACTCTCGGGACCGCTTCGCGCGGAGCGGTCCTGGGATTACGGCCGCTGATCCTTTGCGATATCACTCGTCAATTGCCCGACCTCGACCCAGAGTCGATCGAACTCCCGGATGAAATAGCCTATCTCGTCGGAGGTGTAGGCGTAAGCGCTTGGACCTTTCAGCGGGTGCTTCTTGGTCGCGTAGTAACTCGGGACAAGCCAATAGCCCAATTTCAGTCTGGGCGGATCGCTAAAGCGCATGTCAACGATGCCATGCGCGATGTTGTTTCGCTTTCCGGCAAAATGCTTACATTCAGTGCCGATCAAATAGTGAAGCCGCTTTTCCAATGCTGGGTTCGGATACCATTGGAAATGAGCCTTGGCGGCTTCCTCGATCATCGTGAGCCGCGCCGAGCTGCCCAGCACCGACCCGTAAGCTCGGTCCGCAGGGTGATAGACCGTATCGTCACCGCTCGGCCATTCTCCGCCGACTAATTTTGAAAACAGCTCGGCAAGTTTCGTTTCGAGATATTCCCACTGTGTGAGGGCGCGGCCGACGGCGGCGTAGGTCGTGTCCGCCTTCTTGTCTCCCCGCTTAGGGTGCGGGGGATCATCCCACGGTTTGACCGCCATTAACTCGACTCCGATTTGTTGTCGCAATCACGGATGTTGTCTGCGGATGCTTTGGGTCGGATGATCTCGCGTATCTGGTCGGCTGCGGGCCGGTCGGGCGTAACCAAGAACGCGTACTGGGCTTCATCGACCATGATGGTCACGGGACGGCGCGGTTTCTGGTCGGTCACTTGTGTTCTCCTCGTTGGCGTGAAGTATACATTTTGCGAACTTCTGAGTTGGCTGGTAATTATCGATCATCTTAATCGCATCGACGCGACGAACGTTTGTCAGGCACGCAAAGGATGCGCGTTCCAGACGCGGCTACCAGTCAAATTCTGATCCAAGACACAGAAAGCAAGAGACACTAAGCGGCGGCCGCCACGGGATCTTCTTTAAAATCTCCTCGAGCGACGATTTTCAAAGCGTCGTCCGGCAACGGTCGTTGAAGCGCTTTTGCTTCATCCCATGGCGCGCGCATCCAAGCGTCGCGTTCCTCGGCCGTGGTCAGTATCACCGGCATAGCTTTTGGATGTATCGGCTCAACGATCGCATTCGGCTCAGTTGTAAGAAAGCCATAGACCCGATGGGGGCCAGGGATCGGTTTCGACTTGGTCCCTCGGTCGCCCTTATACTCAGTCCACATGCCAGCGAAAGCAAACAGCGGCCGGGTATCGTTGAGCGCAAACCAGACAATATCTTTTTTGCCCGTTGCAGGATTTCGATCTGGCGCGAATTCTGCAAAGCTGTTTGCTGGAACCAAACAGCGATTCTCGGGCTTCAGCCAAGCTCGCCAATGAGGAGAGGCTGTGTTTCGGATATTAGTCATAGGGTAGCCGCCGGCTCGAGGTGGTGGCGGCATGCCCCAACGCATCATGGCCAGCTCGCGATGGTCGCCGGCATTTCGCACCACAGGCGCCGGGTAATCCGGATAGACTCCTGGCATCGGTGGCAGGTTGCCGACGTACCGGTTCATCACGCGAAAGAGGGCGATGATCGCGGCCTGGTTGGTCGTTATCGAGTAGAGATTGCACATGGGCAGCGGGCCGGGTTGGTCGGCAAAGCTCCGCAGTTTGGCGGGATACGGGATTTGATTGACAGAGGAACATAAAGAGAACAATATCGGCGGGTGGTCAAGATAGTGAGTAGCAGTCATGGCCGACAACATCACCTACTTCGTCGCGCTTCCGTTCGTGGCGGCCGATGACGGCGTTGCGCCCGGCGAGCCGGTCGAATGCCTGAGCGCGAGAGCCGCGATCCTCCGCGCGGAATATCTGTCGCGGCGAGAGGGGATAGTCGGGTCCATCGCGTTTAGCCGGAGCGGCGACCTATCCTCTGGAACGTTTGAAGATGCGCAGGTGCTCAAGAAATTCGGCGATGCGCCGGATGATCTGAGTGGACTGTAGACATAAATTTGACTGTGCGACGCTACGAAGAATGATTCCGACTAAGGAAGCAAACATGTCTTTGCGGAATATCGCCGGAGGATCTCTGGATCAGCAAGAACTCCACCAAGCTTGGAACGAAATCGAGAGGCCCATGAACGATAGGGCCGCTGCGATTATGGCTGGGGCGTTTGTAGAGGATGCTTTGTTTCGGGTGGTGGGTCGACGCTCCTCGTTCCATTCGATGATTGAAACCGGTTTTGAGCGAGGGCTGTACAAAGGCCTCGTAAGAAATGATCTCCACACCATCAGGAGCATACGGAACGCATTCGCTCATGCGATCAGGCCGATCACATTCGATACGGATGAGGTGATTGAAGAAGTAGGCAAGTTCCAATTTCCGAAATGGATTCAGAATACCGGCGGACTTCCATTCGGTCCCGCTCGCCAAGAAAATCCACACAGGGAAATCTACACAAACATCTGTCGGGTTTTGATCAACGATCTGTTTATGATCTCGCTCTGCGGCGGAGTGGAACTAAACTTCTCGCAGGCGATTAAATCCGTCGATAACGACATTTCGTATTTGTGATGATCCCGTACCTTTACCGCTTTCGATCGGCTGAGGCGATCCTGAATAAGTATCACGAGCTAGAAAGAGGCGAGATATATTTTCCTTCAACCCAAGAACTGAACGACCCAATGGAGGGATACAAAGACCTCTATTGGTCTGGAGACCGAATTGTTTGGCGCAACTGCCTCAAACACTACGTACTATGTCTCCTCCTTTCCGTGCCGCTGGCCGTAGGGAGCAATCCGAAGCTTGACGAAGACGATGTTCGACTGCTGGTTTTCAACACTCCAAGCGGCTTCCCATTCGGTCACATCACACTCGCGCTTTACCGCGCTGTGTATGAAGACTTCCTCTCCGATAAACGAATCGACGCGTTTCTCGATTCGCTATCTGCACGCAAAACGCCGATACGGCGAAGTGAGCTAACGGCCTATCTGCGAACGATGCATCCATACGCGATAAGCGTAATTACAAGAAGGTTGGCGCCTGCAGGGGTCTCTCAAATCTCTGGTGCCGACGTTCCGCTGGACAATCTGGCGAAATTTCTCGAGCTGGCCGCCTCCGATGCCGCCAAGGCTGAGGAGTTTTTTTCGATTTCCGATCTGGCGGATATGGAGGCGTCGCTGATGCACGCCTACAGCAGCAAAATCCCGCCTGAGGCCAAGGCGTGGGAGTTCTTGGTCCGCTCCTTTCCTGCCGCCTACGCGAATGCACTCGATGGATTGGTCCATCCTCCAGGGTACGCGGCGTGTTTCGTTGCCAATCCGACGGATGCGTCCATGTGGGGCACGTATGGCGATGGGCACCGCGGCGTTTGTTTGAAATTCAAGACCAGCCCCGATAGCTCTGGCCGTCCCGCCTTAGCTCTCAACACGCCCGTCGGGATGGGTGGCGATATGAAAATCTTCTATCAATATGTGCCACACGCCTTTTGGAAGGTATCCTATTCCCAAGAATATCCTGAGATCGATTTCTTTCGGTCGATCGGTCGTCTCCCCACACCGAAATTAAACGCATGTTGGTATGTGGATGAAAACGGCGCTCGCAGCTCATGTCTCAATGATATTCGATCCGATGAAGCCGCTTGGAGAGCACAATACTGGCAGGCATTTCATTCCGGTGCGATCCAAAAGACGGGGGAGTGGGCGCATGAGGAGGAATATCGACTCGTGTACTCATCTGATGGTTTCGACCTTAGAGAAAAATCCTCACGGAAACTTCGCTACAGGTTTTCTGATCTTTCAGGGATCATTTTCGGCATGCAGACCTCGGCGGAAAATAAAGAGCAAATATTGAGAACTATCGGCGATAAATGCAAAGCAGAGAGTCGGCGCGATTTTGAATTTTATCAACTCCAATATTCTCGGGCAGGTCGTCGATTTAAACTCGTCCTCCTTAGCTCACTGCGAGTAAATTGAGGCAACTACTAAGTAGAAGGGGAAGGGGTTGCAGCCTCGATAATGATCGTACGGGTAGATGTTGACGTAAGACCGTTTTGGTCGGTGGCGACGTAGTCGATTGTATCGGTTGCGGCCTGCGATGTATCGATAACGATGTTGCTCGTAAGCGCTCCGTTTAGGAAGGTCGTGATGCCGAGATTGAGATCGGCTTGCGGACCGGTGATCGTTGCACCAAGATCGTTGTACGTCGCGCCGACCTGAACGATGGCAGGATTGTCGCCGTTGATCTGGATGACCGGTGGAGTATCGTCTGCTGACGATGCGGCGCCGTTGCCGCCTGATGAAGGAGAACCGCTTTCCGACGACTGGTTGGTCGATGCGAGAAGAGCTTTGAGCTGGTCCTCTGTGATGCAGGTCGAACCAACGCAGAGCTTCTGAACATCGATTTCGGTTCCTTGACCGCGGACGAACGTGAGCTGGTTTGTCGTAAACGAGTCAGCGAAACCGGTAATCGCATTCTCTATAGACGTGACGTCGGCCGAGAGCGCCTGGATGGCAGATACGATGGGAGAAAGGAGATCGATGTAGTTAAGGCTGAGCGTACCGTCCGGAGTGAGCGCAGTAGGCGATGTGGTCGATACGAGGTTTGGGAAGATCGGAAGCACTTGCTGCGCGATGAAGCCGAGCTGTATCGTCGAGCCTTTGTTCGGATCGATCCAGTTGAAGGTCACGGGATTAAGTTGGTCGATGAGTAAAAGCGATGAAGATGCATCAAGCGATTGAATATTGGTCTTGAGTCGTTGATCTGAGTTCTGGATCAAGCCACCCGCAAGCGTTGCGTTGCCGGTGTCGTAGACCGCAAACTCGGTTGTGGACGCGCTATTGGCGACAAGGAAAGCTGTGGTCGAGGCGGAGTCGGGGCCGGTGACTTGAAGGCGACTGTATGGATTTGCGGTGCCGATGCCGATGTTGGCTTTCGAAAGAGTTGAACCGGTACCTGTGACGCCGGTACCGTAGATGATATTTCCGATATCGAGTTGACCGCTTGCCGTTGTGCTGGCGAAAGACTCGTTTTCGCCAAGGAGAATGTTTTGAGAACCGGTCGTAAGATTGGCAATCCCCGTCGAAGAGGTTGCCGATCCGATGAGAATGTTGTCCGCGCCCGTCGTTACGTTATAGCCAGCTTGATATCCGAGGAGGGTATTATAATTAGAACCATTAGCCAGACCGATGCCAGCTTGATAGCCAAGGGCGGTGAGCCCCAAAAAGGTATCGTTAGTGGCGGCGCCATTGCCTGCCTTATATCCAACTGCGACGCTGTTCTGAGATGTTGTGGCGTCGAGCATTGCACGATAACCAATAGCAGTGTTGTTGGATGCAGTGATGCTAGCCTGCAGAGCTGAAGCGCCGAGCGCGGTATTGCTCGATCCGGTCGTATTGAAACGCAGCGCTGAGTTGCCGAGCGAGGTGTTGTTGCCTCCGGTAGTGTTTATCTGGGAAGCGAGGTAGCCGAGAGCTACGTTACCGGTGCCGCTGGTGTTATCGAACAAAGCTGCATAACCGAAGGCGGTATTGTTGGAGGCGCCGTTGTAATAAAGAGCTGAGTTGCCGACGGCAGTATTGCTGCTGCCGGTGGTGTTAAAATGTAGTGCTGTTGTGCCGTAAGCGGTATTGCTGGTACCGCTGGTATTGGCCCACAAGGACGACACACCGGCCGCGGTATTGTTGGTGCCAGTCATATTCGAATAGAGTGAATCGTAGGAAAGGGCCGTATTGCCGACACCGGTGGTGTTGGAGTAGAGCGCATATGTGCCGTTTGCAGTGTTCTCGGCGCCCGTCGTATTGGAGTAAAGGGCGTGATAGCCCAGCGCGGTATTCTGTCCCTCATTCTTACCTGGACCATAAAACGCGAGGCCAACGTTAGCTGCAGCCGTAGTGTTCTGCCCTGCGCCTATGCCGACGAAGGTATTAAGGTTGTAGTTGCCGTTGCCGCCAGGGCGGATTTCAAGCGCCGTCGAGCCATCATTGTTGTTTACCGAGATGGTTGCGCCTGAAGGTGAGACGGGCTCGACCGAAACGTTCGTTATCGCGCCGACGAAATCGGCCGTGGGGATAAAGGAAAGGACCGAACTCGTTGACGTAAGAAGGATCGTGTAGGTGCCGTTCGATTTGTAATAATACGATGGGTAGGGATACATATTGGCGGCGACTGAGCCGATATCAACCCTGACAAATCCCGCTCCAGAGTAATTGGCGATGGTGAACGATACCCTGTATGTGGGCCCTGAGATAATCGAGCCGTTTAGGCGAGACGGGTAACTCGTCGTGGGATCGGAAGTACTCGTTGTAATAGTTTCTGACAAAGCGCCGGCATCGGCGATTTGATTGATAGAGATGGTGAGACCCGAGCCCGTTCCTCCAGTCGTCGCTATTGCCGTCCCGGCAGCGGTCGTGCTGTAGGCAGTGCCCGGCGAAATCTGCGTAAGCGCTGTAACGGCGCCGCTTGAATTGACTGTTGCGCTGTATGTCGCATCTCCTGTTCCTCCGGAAATCGTGATGATATCGCCGTTGCTGTAGCCAGCTCCGCCGTTGTCAATAGAAATGGCGGGCATCGTAGAGGGGCTGTTATTGCCACTTTGAGTATTGCCGAGTGAAATCGGACCGCCCGTCCCGGTGTATGAGGCGCGATCGTTGACACTGTCCCACGACCAGCCGGAGCCCATTGTCCAAAGACCACTCGGATTAGTCGCGAAATTTCCGTCCGTCGTGCGCTCCGTGCCGAGTGTCGCTACTGAAGAGGGGCCTCCGTCAACGACCGAGAGAGCGCCCTGTATAGATAGAGCGCTTAACGGTGTGGTGGTGCCAATGCCGAGCGGTCCTAAAAAGTAGGATGAGGAGGTCGCCGTATTGCGTAATGCGCCTGCGAGCGTGCCCCCGTTTAACGACAGATACTGACCAGATAAATCAGGAATTTCGCTCGATGTGAGGTTAGCGTTGGTGATCGTGACACCCGAGAGCTGGTTGATGGCATTCGCAGCTGCGATGGTGTTTGGGGCTCCGCCGCCAAGCATTGGCGCTGCGGAGGCAGAGAAGGTGTTGCTCTCGATGAATTGGCGAACTGAAGCGCTGAGCGCCGAGAGCGCAGCATTAAGTTGATATTGGGTAACGAAGGAACTCGCCGGCGTGGCGGCGAGCGGCGAAGCTGCGAGAGTTGCAGTTGTAGGCGTCACGGTCGGATTTCCTGATTGCGGGTGTTCAATCGCAACGGCAGCACTAGGGTCGCCTTTGGAGGACGTTCCAGCCTGCGGCCCTATCGGGAAGTTGGTCGCTGCAACCACCGCCGCGGCAACAACCGCCGACTTCAAATTCGGAACGGGCGGAGTGTTCACCGCTCTGGGATGGGGAGCCAATGCCGTCGCAAGGCCTTGCTCCAAAGAGACGATAGCGTTCGCAACTCCGGTCCAGAGCCATACCGTATCAGTGACTGGATCGCCGATTTGAACGGTGTTAGCGGCGAAGGCTCGTGCGGATGGCGAAAGCGCGAGAACGACGGTAAGGGCGGCAAGACAAGCTGCGCGAGCAGCGGGGTGGAAAGTCATAAAATCGGGATAGACGCATCATAGCATTGACGGAGCTTGTCAAAATAGAGATGCGTGGACAAAGGAGAACCCCGCGTGTGGCGGGGTTCATCGCCCTATCGGGCGGGGGTCGATCGCTTCCGGCTGAAACGGTGAGTCGCTTCGCGCGCCAGCTCGCGGGCGATCATCATGCAGGCGCTCATGATTGTTCCATACGGGCCTTTCGGCTCTGCCTCGGCCGTAAAGAACGGAGCCTTCCAAAAGTACCAGCCGTCTTTGCGCTTTTCCAGATTGTAGGTGGAAAGCGTGATGCTGTTGCTACGTGTCTTGTCGAGCATGATCAATACTCCTCGGCTTTCATCACCGTGAGCACACGCGTGGTCTTGGTCGGGTCGGCGGGATCTTCCGATCCGCCGTCCATCGTAGGGTCGTAATAATCGATCTTAAAGAAGAGCCGTTCGCCCTCGATCTCGAAGCTGCCGAAGTCGTGTTCGCCGTGCGGATCGCTGTCGCGATCGAAGCGATCGTAGCGCCGCACCCTCTGCAATACCTCCGCTTTGACATTTGCACACAGTGCATCGACACCCTCCGTGACCACGACGCGACCGCCGACGAAAGATTGCCGAAAGCTGTCGTTGAGTTCACGTATTCGTTCGCTGGTGGGTTTAGAAAGGACACTCACTTACGCCTCCGTCTCTCCGGCCGGCGTCCACCATGGGCACCGGTGCGAAAGACGGAAGCTCCGCAAGAATTATACCCCTGACCGCGACGGCGCAAAAAGCGAGCCCCACAAAACTGTGGGGCTCCGTAAGCGTCATGGTCGTTGGCGGTCATGCTGGGACCGTTACGGCCTTCCTTATTATGGCAAGCGCCTCATCGATCGTCGGAGCTGCGTCGAACACGATCTCTTGCGTGATTAGCTGCGGCTCCTGGTCGTCAACGGTAGTTGCCGTGATCGATACATGGACCGTGCCATCAGCGAGAGGAGCGAGTTCGATGTTGAAGAACTCCGCGCTCTTGATGACAAGCGGCTGTTGGCGCCGCTTCCGTGGTCCTGTCATCTACCGGCTCCGCCGGTTTGCGCCACTCTGCCGCTCAGGCTGCTCGCGTTGGCGCGGTGCCGGGTCCTGGGCAGGATCGTCGTCCGAAACCACGCGGCAGACGATCTTGCCGTCGAGCGGCAACGCCTGCAGCATGATATTGAAACCGTCTCCGTCCTTGTGGGGAAACACCAGGCCGAGATTGAGCCAGAAGTCATCCTGGCCCTCTCGCTTGATCACGCTGTAGGCGCGGTGCGTCGGTTGCTTTGCGTCTCTGTTTTCCGCCATGTGAACTCTCCTTTAATAAGCGGATTGCGATGTCCTGCGTGGGCAGGCGTCAGGACGCACGGCCTGATGCCTGCCAGCGCGGATCGCAGCTCGGGGAATGGCGGGTGTCTACTTGGCAGGGTACTTAGGGACGGGCGCACGTCAAGCGACGGGGTATCGCGGCCAGAGGATGGCGCGTTGTACAGGGGCTCGCTCGACTCCGGCTATTGCGGACCTCTTGGCGCCAGTGAACCGAAAAACAGGCCAATAAAGATGGCACCAAAAATTGCCTCGAATGTCACCGCTAATCGGGCCGAAGGCGTGATCGGCAGGATGTCGCCATAACCAATGGTAGTTATCGTTACCGCGCTGAAATACAGCATGCGCAAACAATTATCCGCAGTGTTAGAAGTGAATCCGTTCGATTCTTTGATAAATCCGACGAGCTCTTCGTCGAAGGCTCCGTCTAACAAGACGGCAGGTACACCACCCGATCCCACAAACAGGAGATTCACGAGTTCCTGGCTCAGCGTGTCTTTCGGGTCGCTTGGCGAGATGTACGGCAGCGCCAAGGTCGTAAAACTGATGGGGTGAAAGATTCCGACAACAGGCGGATCGAACGCGAGAAGTTCGGACGCGCCGGTCTTAATCTCGAAAGGGGCGAGCGTGACGATAAACGGAAAGACAATTACGTCGTGGCATTCTTTGGCAATTGCCTGCGGGCACGGCGGGGTAGTCTTGTGGAGCTTTACATTCATTGCAAATTGCAGGCGGTCGTCCTTCTCGATGCGAAGGTTGCTACATTTCATATCGGGCAACGAAAATGTGTAACCAAACACGCCATACGACGTTCTGGGCTGTGGGACTTGGCTACCCTGTCCGCTTTTTTGCAACGGTGGAATCCGTGCGATCGCGCTACAAAACCGATCTGCAATAGTTTTGGCGTGCTCGGTATATGAGTTTTCTACCTTAATCGTGGTTTGATAGAAGCCGTCCGGAATCAACGTGTATATCCACCCGAACAGGGGAATACAAAAAATGTATGCGGCGCCAAAAACGTACGTCCAGTTGCTTCTTCGCATCGATTGCCCCCTACACGTTATTTAACCGACACCGGGATCAGCAAAGAAGGGTCGCCTTCCCACTTCCATCAATCCAATTATGCGTGAGCGGACCGTGCGCGCGCAAGGCTTCGCGCGTCGTAAAGAGAAATAGGGGAGTGCCTGGACTGTGCGGAATATGCAGGCCTCGGCATGCGTCCATCATCGATTTCATGCGGTATCCGTCAGTCGTGACCGTAAGCACCCGAAATGATTTCCATCCGAAGCGGTGCTCGTGCTGCTTCGTCACGTAGGCAGTAAGATAGGCCAGCATCTTTCTCTCAAAGCTCGTCTGTTCGATGTTTGAGCGAACGATCGGCATGGTACCGCGATCGATCTCGACCATGAAATATCGATTTGACCTGTCACGAAGTTCTAGGCCAAAGACAAAGTCTGGAATCACCCCGATCTCTCGCGCAACGCCCTTCTGCGCTAGCTTCACACGAAGTGCGAATGGATTTCGCTTGGCGCGGGGCTGGCCGGTCATGCCCGTGATGATCTCGTCAGCATACTTGAGCCGCAGATCGTCTCGATCTCGCGTCGCCCGATCAAGGGCAACTTGGAAGTCGACGATTTCGAGTTGGTGTTCAATGAACGACCGTCCGGCCTTATGGTTTTTGCGGCTCCAATCAACATTCGCAAATTCTATTCCGTATCGATCAATGAGAAGCCGCACGCCGCGATTGGCGAGCGCGTACACCATTGGTGCGGAGCCGGCGGTCGGATAGTAGTCGAGCTGTGCATGCGGGCGATCGACGTACCCGGCGTGAAAGAGCCGGGAGAGACGGTCGTTCGTGCGGTCCACCGATCGGCCAACAAGCGCCGCGATATGGGTCGATCTTAGGAACCGGTATCGCGCGAGTTGGCGCACGATAACTACGTCGTCGTCGGTGACGCGAAAGGCTGGCGGCTCTGGTGCCCGCCGGAATCGTGGTCTCCTCGGTGATGATACTGGTACGGCCGTTTCCATACCGCTATTATACCGCTTTGCGCTAAATCGCTCGATTCGGCATGGGAAAACCTGGATATGCAGACGAGGCAAATAACCGATCCGAACTCAGCAGGCGGCCTAGACCGGCTTGCAGCGATCCTAAAGGGCGTCGATTGGGTCGTTCCCGCTTATATCCCCCATGGAAAGCTTTCGATGCTTGGCGGGATGATTGAGCGTGCGCCGCAGACACAGAAGCAAGCGGTATTAGAACAGGTGCTTCGCTCAATCTACGACGAGCGACATTTCGCCAGCTTTTTGCTTGGGCTGTACGATCGGACCCGCCATGTTCGCGATTTCAAAGTGCAGATCGCGGAAGCCATCGAGGCATGGCACGCGGGCCTGCACCATGCAGCCGTGGCAACGATGGTTCCGGTGTTGGAGGGGGTCGTGCGAAAGATCGCTCGCGAGGCGCAGCGCGAGGTCGGGAGCGGAACGAAGAAAGTTATCGCTGAACTCGACGAATTGATAGCGAAAGAGAACCGATCACCGGGCCGATTCGAAGAGCGGATCGTGATGCTAACCGGGTTACGTGACTTCTTTGGTGAGCGACTGCTGACCCACACCGACGACTATAACGGCTTGGATCAGCTGAACCGGCACGGAATATTGCACGGCATTTTCGAGCAGTACGGCAATGCCGTTAACTTCCTCCGGCTGATCACGCTGCTTGAACTCATCTGCTTCGCGATGGTTCTTGCGCACGGCGGCTCGTCGTTCGCCCCCAATCACACACCGGAAACGGAAAGGTTGGCCGAACGCTATCGAAGGCTAATACAGTCTGCGGCCCAGCATGCTGAGACTGAGCGCATCAGTGTATCGCTTAAAGGCACCCCCAATATCGTCGGCTGATCGATCCAAGAGAGCCGTCGGTGGCCATGCGACGATGCTTTTCTTTGTGTGGATGGATTTGCGCGAGGAGTCGCCCGGAGTTCGGCGCCGGCCCAAGTCCCCAATACCACTTCGCGACCGGAGGCTGGAAAAGTCAGCACGGCGCTGGCAGCTGTTAGGCTGACCCCTGGGCAGCATAAAGGTTCGCGAACATCTCGTCGTATTGGTCATCAAACAGGCGCTTTGCGGGGAAGGACTTGGGGTACTGATTGGTCATATAGCCGTGCCAGTCCCACTCGCGTTTTTGCGGATCGCCAAGCTTTCCTTCCATGACGCCGGCTATTCCATTCGCGTGCATGATTTGGAGGCCGACCTCCAGATCCTCGATAGCCCAGATAGAGTAGGGCATTTGTTCAACCAGTTCGCGCGAGAGACCTTCACTGGCGAGCCTTCTTGTAACCGCCTCGGTGAGTTTATTCAGCATAACTGGCCCGAACATCCTCCAATTCTCCAGCGTAACGACGGTCGGAAAGATCTTTCGGCCGTCTTCGGTGGGAAAATGAGGATAGGCATTCCCACGGTAATCCAAGATGGTCTTGTACAATTGCACGACTGCGGCTGCCATACTATCGATGTCGGCTTCGAGCGGCTTAGGGTCGGACAGCGAGACCTTGGCGCCTAGAGAAAGGCGCTTGGACTTGCACTCCACAAATAGCGCCGCGGTTTCATCCGCGACAATCCAATCGACACTACGTTTCTTCGCCTTTCCGACGGTGTAGTCGATCTCGCCAAGACGCCTGAATGGATCAGGACATGCTCGCTCGATGACCTCGCCAACGTAGCCTTGGAAGCCATCGCCGAATGCGTTCGCAAATTCGGGGACGCCAATCAGCTCATAATAGAGCCCACCGGTAAATCGCCAATAGAGAAGCGTCATGAGCGGGCACACGAGCGCTTCGCTGCCCTGATATGTCATTCTGATTAAGGGGAACGCTCTGAGCGAGCTGTAGGCATACGCGAAATCTGCGTTGTACTGTTGCTCAGGCTTTAGCTGCGCCTTCAAGGCCGCAATAGGTTTAGAGGTAAATGTAAAAAACTTTTCGAATTTCTCGATCGAGAGCGCTTTGACCTCTGTTTTGAATGGGATCGCGATCGCAGGGTGAGTGAGGAGCAAGCCCATGCAGCCGATGCCGCACATGTATATATCCCAAACGTTCAACCCGATCTTCTCTTCGCATATTTTGTCGATCTCGGGCCGATTGAATATTTTGTAATAGCGCATGGTCGAAATGGAGTTCGGCGGATTTCCCTGCCAGATGAACTGACGGTGGGCGATGCGGATAAATTCAACGAGTACGTCCTTGGGTGAACCGTAAGCGCCGTAGATTTCATTTTCGAGTGACTTCAGCCCGTTTACAATTTCGCTGAGAACCTTCCATTTTCTAAGTGAACGGTCCTTCGAAGCGACAACGCCAGCGTTTAGGATGACCTCCTTGGCGATCAGCTCAAGCTCCCACTCCGATATCCACTTTTGCGGTATGTCCAGCGCCAGGTATCCACGGTCCACTTCAATTTCTTTGGGGAATTGGAATTCGTTGGTCTGCAGATAATGGCAATAGGCCCAGATCACCGCGAGCGCCTCTTCAACGGAAAGCATCGCGACCTTGTTTCGAAGTGGCTTGTAGGATTGAAAAACATCGAACGACATAAAGAAAATCTCATTCAGCTTGAACAAGCATAGCTTATCGCAATTGACAGAAACTGTCTGGAGTATTCGAGGCTGCGGCCGAGGCAATCTCCCAATTTTGCAATTCGACCGGCAAACGAGGCCGCGCCTCCACTCAAGCGGAAGCATGACTTACCCGCCGCGTAAGCGGCGGGTAAGGGCGGGCTAGTAGCTCGCAATGATGACACAGGGGGCGCCTGTCTCATCCTCTTTTTGCGCGCACAGCTCCACGAAGTCCACGTAGCTTTTCATCACGCGGCCGATCGCGTTGATGTCCGTCTCGCCGTAGATTTCACGCTCGCGCTGCTCTGCGATCTTGAGTGTCTCCCCAAGCCGCTCCCACAGCGTGTCCGCCGATATGGCGGCGCGCCCGGTCTCGAACGACTCGGGCACGAGGACTTTCGTCGCATACGGCTCGCCGTGGTATGCTTCACGCAGGTAGCCGACGTGGCCATGCTCGACGCTCAAGCCCGTGATCTGGGCTTTTTTCTCTGCATCGGACATGCCTTTCCACTCGGCATAGATATCGATTCCCATACGATTTGATGATGAAGGTTAGTAAGTTCGACCGCCCGCCTAGCGTCGCCTCGCGCGGCCGATGAAGCGGTTCACCGGCTTGGGCAAGTCGGCCAGGGGCACGTACCGCGTGCACGCGCATCCCGCATGGCTGCACCGGCCACGTAAGCGTCTCGGGTGGTCCCGCCGGCATAGGCAATCCGGTGCCGAGCAGGGGGGAGTGTTCCAGTCATGATCTCCCCCAGCATGGAAGCAGAACGAACAGGCAGGCATACGGTTTGTGAGAATGAACGTTAATAAGGTCGACCTCCCGCGGTGCGTTCGGCTCCGCAAGACGCTCTCTTGAGCAGCGGCCGCTAAGACCGCGGTCAAGGGCTTGCCCCTTGACGGCGGGCTGCGGCCGCTACCATGAGAGAGCGTGCGGAGCGAACCCAAAGTACGGAAGACGCGATTGCGATGGCGGTGAGTTCTGGGCGCACGCTTCGGGAGGGCGGGCGCCTCCTTCGGTCCCGCTCGCGGCCTTCATGACGACGGCTCCGCTGAGGCTTGCCGAAGCGGCTCCGCCGGCGTCTCGGCCGCGAGCGAGTGAATTGCGGCGCGTGGGATCCTTTGTGCGCCCGAAGCGGTCCCGGCCCTTGTTGCGCCCGGCCGCGACGGGTCGGGACCGGCCGGGTAGGGTCGCGGTCGGCCGCCGCAGGCCTCGAACGGGGAGCCGGTGCGTGTGCATAACGTGACGCCCAGGGAGGACTATCGGACGGCTCTGCCGTTCGATAGCCCGGACACTGGGTGTTCGCTATCGCACCGCGACGGCGGAGGGACTGCGAACCGATCTGGACGGCCGGTGTTCGGCGGTACTCCGCGAACACGGGGCGGCCGATCGGTTCTCCTTTTAGGATTACGATCACTGTCAGGACGGGTCCGTCCCATCGAACTCGAACGAGGGCGCTTCGACCTTTAGGTCGATGACGCCCGAGGCACCGAAGGTGCCGAGGAACGAAGTTCCTCCCATAACCCATCCCCATCGCGTGGTGAAACACACGCGAGAAAAAGAAAAAACCAAACAAACAACAACAAAACATACCCTGTCGCGCTGGGCGAGGCGGGGCTGATCGGGTGGAATCCGTTGAAAATGCGTGCAAATTTCTGCTGAACCTCTGGATACTGGGTATGGGTACAGCAATGAGGGCTATAGGAAGGGGAGTAACCAGAGGCGTAGGCAGGGGTCAGACCACGCCGAGAAACTTTCGGATGCGGGCCTCAACGGCGGCTCTCGGCCGGCCAAAGTGCGAGCGGCTCACACTGATCAAACGGTGCACGCTCTGCCGGCGATTGGGCGGGGCGTCATACAAATCGAGCCGGAGCGGGGAAGTGGGCGCTCCATTTCGCAACAGCCGCGCCCAGGCGGTAAAGTTGGGGAGGTCGAGCAACGCGTCGGCACCTCCCAATCCGATCTGCTCGGCGAGGATCGGGGCATCGGCGGCGCCAGCGCGGCAGGCGATGATCGAGCCGACGTTGCCGAATACGGCGGCCCGCAGCGAATCGGGAATTTGATCGAGGTACTGGTGACCGATGGTCAAGGTCAGTGCGTACTTTCTGGCTTCCGAAAGGATCAGCGCAAAGCTCTCCGTTGCGAACGACTGGAACTCGTCCGCGTATAGATGGAATACGCGGCGACCCGCGGCTGGAATGTCGGTACGAGAAAGCGCAGCCTGCGCGATCGCGGTCGTCAGTAACGCGCCCAACAGGTGCGCGGTGCTGTCGCCAAGCGCGCCCTTCGAAAGGTTACAAATGATGATTGCGCCTTCGTCCATCAGGCGGCGCAGCGTAATTGAGCTGGTCGGCTGGGCGAGCATGTTGCGCAAACTTGGGACCATCAATGCCTTGCCGATTTTATTCTGGATAGGGGAGATCGCCTCGGAGCGAAAACTTGCGCTGTACCCGTCGTACTCGTTCAACCAGAAAGCCCGCACCACTGGATCGGTGACGTGACGTTCGATCAGCGGCTGTCGAAAGACGTCATCGATGAGAAGGCGAGGAAGCATGAGAAGCGTCGCGCCGGGCACGTCGAGCAATGCACGAACGGCATTGGTGAGAATATAGTCGAGACGCGGCCCCCAACTGTCTGGCCAGACATGGCGGAAGGCCGCGACTACACCATCGGCGGTGACGGGCCTGAGTTCATGGGGAACGTCGGCAAGGGGATTGAAGCCGATCGGCCAATCGCGGTCGGCCGGGTCGATGTAGACGAGATCGTTGCTGCGATGCTTCGGTACGTGACTAAGCGCGGTCAGCGCCAGGTCGCCGTGTGGGTCGAGAAGGGCGACACCTTCCCCGGCCAATAGGTCTTGCCGGATCAAATTGAGAAGAAGCGTGCTTTTACCCGTACCAGTTTGTCCGACCACGTATAAATGCCGACGGCGCTCGGCTGGATCGAGCATGACAGAACCGCCCAACGCATGAGCACCGATGCAGAGTTGTTGGTCGAGTGTCGTCATAGCCGGAATGGAGCCGGTGTGCCGTGCGCGCCTCAGTTTGGAGTTGGCGCGGGCAGCACCCGTTCCACGGGGTGCGCCGGGGCTACGTGGCGTCGCGTCGTTGTGCGTAATGACTTGACTGCCGAACCCCCCGCTCACTGCCGGCTCGTTTCCGGCCACGATCCCTTAGGGATGGTGACCTCTTCGATTGTATCCTCGGCGAGACTAGCGCGCGGCATGAAAAGGGGGGAAAGTGGGCATTTCCGGACTTGCCCGCAAAGTGGACATGCGGAGGTACCGGAAAACTGTCGCTAATGACCCAACTGCGACATTCGCGATCATTTTTTCTATAACGAACAAGGCGCGCATTTATACAATGTGCTAGGGTGAGGTGTTCGCTCTGCGGGGGAAGCCATGAGGCGACGCGGGTTCATTGCCCTTCTTGGTAGCGCGGCGGCTTGGCCGCTTGCGGCGCATGCGCAGCAGACTGGAAAGACGCACAGCATCGCCATCGTTCACCCCTCGGCCTCCATCGCCGACATGAACGAAAGTGGAAGAAATCCAGCCTACGCCGGGTTTTTCAAGGAGCTGCGGCGCTTTGGTTACATCGAAGGGGATAATTTAATTGTCGCCCGATACTCTGCCGAGGGACGGGAGGCACGTTTCTCGGAACTCTGCGAACAAGTTGTGCGCACAAAACCCGACGTCATCGTAGCGGCTGCGTCAAGGCTCATTTTGGCCTTCAAGGCGGCGACAGACACGGTTCCCGTCGCTGCCGTCATGGCTGACCCAGTTGCTTTCGGCATTGTGACGAGTATCGCCCGGCCGGGAGGAAACATCACCGGTGTCGCTGTGGATTCCACACTTGATATCTGGGCCAAGCGTATGCAGCTCTTGCGTGAAGCCATCCCGACGGCAGCGAAAGTGGGGTTCCTAGGTTCGCACAAGATATGGGACTCACCGCTGGTGGCCACAATGCGGGAAGCTGCCCAGCAGTTGGGCACGTCTCTCCTAGGCCCGCCCATGGAAAGCCCGATCCAGGACGAAGAATATCGCCGGGTGATTGGAGCAATGGCCCAGGAACATGTCGACGGGGTCATCATCAATGATCAAGCAGAACATTTTGCCAACCGGCAGCTTATTGTCGATTTGGTGGGCGCCGCCAGGCTGCCAGCGATTTTCCCCTTCCGCGAGGCTTTTGAGATCGGCGCGCTCATGGTGTACGGCTCTTCAGTTGTAGATGCTTACCGCCGTCTGGCGGTTTACGTCGACCAGATTCTAAAAGGTGCACGTCCAGGCGATTTGCCGATCTACTTAGCGTCGAAGTTCGAGTTGCTGATAAATTCAAGGACCGCAAAAGCCCTCGAACTTACCATCCCGCCCTCCTTACTTGTGCGCGCCGACGAGATAATTGAATAGCGAAATTTCTTCGCCGCGCAGAATGTCCGTTTGGTGCCACAAAGCGGAAATCGCTGCGGGCGATTTAAGTTCACGCCCGTGTATTCTCCTGGTGAGACGCAAGCGCTCGACATTCCCCCGGAGCCGACGCGACGTGTGCCGCATGCCCGGCCGTGTCGGTCAAGGCTGCGGTACGCACCCGGAGGGCTTGGCCTTGAGGGACGCGAACGGGCCTGCCACCATCAGGACTCGATCGGTCCTAAAGGAAAAACGCAGCCGTAGGAGCGTTAGCATAGCGACGGCGTAGCCGGAACGCGGGACCGACTGCGGCCCCGAGACCGGTTCAACAGGGCACCCGCAGGAGCGCCAGCATAGCGGCGCCGCTTTGGCGGCGGGCGCGGGACCGAGTGCCCCCGGCGAGGGGCTCGATATCATCTTCGCGGCAACGATCGTGACCCCTTAGGGGCCGAGACCGGAAGGGAAGAGGGCTCGGTCGCGCATCGGCGCGATAGAGCGTGACGGCATCGCCGGGCCGCTATACGTGACCTGTACGATTTCAATAGGTGTTCGATCCTCGCCGCGTCACATCTGTGACCAAGATAATCCGTTTCTCGCGATCGAGTTCGAAGAGAATGCGCCAATCGCCAATCCGGCGGCGAAGCATGCCGTGAGAGCCTCGGAGAAATTTCACATCGCCGGCGAGCGGGTCGTGCACCATCTCCGAAAGCGCACGGTCGATGTGCTCACGGTCCTCCATGGGAAGCCGACGGTGATGTCGCTTGGCGCGGTTAGCGATCACCAATCCCCATTTCATGTCTCCATTGATCTAGCGTCACGTAATTTCCATTGGCAAAATCGCGGCGCGCCTCGGCAATGGCTTCGTAATCGCCGGGCTCAGGTTCTTCTTCCAGAGTTCGAATGATCGTGCGCGCCGCGGTTTCCTGCATTTCGTCGGGCAATTGGCGCAGTCGATCAATGGCTTCTTCAAGCAATTTGATCATCATAGAGTGTCAGTATAGCAAATCGGCAAAACTCTGCACGGAAGCGCGAGATTGATAACTCGGCCGGCTCGGTTCGGAAAAAGAATATTGTGCGAAGTTGAAAATATGGCTCAACAAAGCCAAGAAAAAGGGTGACGCCATTCTAGGGCTTGGTTGAGCCATTTTTCGCGCGATGGGCGATAAACGCGCGAAGCTGTTCCCGATCAAGAAACCGGTGAATGTTCTCTTGAACTGCAACACCCGTAAGGCGGGGTAAAGCCACGTATCGATGCTCTCCCCCAAATCCCGTCATTGAGCGAGATTTTTCCGGCCTTTTGGTACCCGGATTTTGCCAGGCGTG
>Ga0210388_10000297_pt1 | contig 43173 bp, 29 predicted proteins | sample IncBWC19OmetaG_FD_155485 | JGI IMG/M metagenome (GOLD analysis project Ga0210388, IMG submission 155485) | Forest soil microbial communities from Barre Woods Harvard Forest LTER site, Petersham, Massachusetts, United States - Inc-BW-C-19-O ...
CGCGGCCAAGGAGAAGTTTAGAATCCCTTGGACGGGGGGCAATCCCAAACGACCCCGAAACCAACCGATGACGAAGCGAGAGTTTAGAATCCCTTGGACGGGGGGCAATCCCAAACTGTTCCTGAAGCTCACCGCGGCCAAGGAGAAGTTTAGAATCCCTTGGACGGGGGGCAATCCCAAACGCTGTCGCAGATGCTTCTAGCAATGAGTGTAGTTTAGAATCCCTTGGACGGGGGGCAATCCCAAACTCAAGCTCACCCACCAGCTCAAGACCCGCCAGTTTAGAATCCCTTGGACGGGGGGCAATCCCAAACGATGCGCCAGATCACGACGAGGGCACCAAAAGTTTAGAATCCCTTGGACGGGGGGCAATCCCAAACAGGAATGATGAACTCGGAATTGTCGATAATAGTTTAGAATCCCTTGGACGGGGGGCAATCCCAAACTTGACAGGCATACAGTTTAGCGGACCGGTAAGTTTAGAATCCCTTGGACGGGGGGCAATCCCAAACCGAATTGTATTGCGTGACAAATTGAACACAAGTTTAGAATCCCTTGGACGGGGGGTAATCCCAAACGGAATCGGCAAGGTTGGCTGCTTTTATGTCGCCATAATATTCAATTTTCTCGTGATAGCAGCCAACCTTGCCGATTCGGTTCGCAATCACACACCGCCAATCGCTTCAGACTTACTTTTTAAAATTCCGTCTTTAGTTTGCCGCCCACGTTTTTGGAATCAAAGCTCCTCTCTGCATCCTCTGCGTTAAAATTTCCCGTTCAAAAATTCCACTGCACACCCAGAAGTATGTTCACCGTATTGCTCATGTCGAGCTGCGCCGATTCGTTTGCGGCGCGATGCGAAAAGTTGCCGAGATATTCGTATTGCGTCCCGAAATAGAGGCTGGTGTGGTCAGTCATCGCAAACAGCAACTTGGCTTCCAGATAGCCCCCGGCCCCGAACTCCGCGCCGGAGCCGGAGCCGGAATTCCTGACGGTGTTGCCGCCGCCAAAATTAAGCGTCTCATCAAAGGAATACTGCATGTCTGCCACCGCCAACGTCAGCCCGGCGCCCACGCGTCCCGAAAAACGTTCGCTCAATTTGAATTCGTAATACGGTCCGCCGCGCAGCACGTAAACCTGCGCGTCCAGCGTCCGCCCGCCCGTGACCACCACCGTTTGCGCGGCCGTGGTGCGCGCGGGCGAATCGCCGAGGAGCGGCCCCGGCCCGTTGTAGCTGCCGCGATACGGCGCATCGGGAACGACCACCCCCTCGAAGGTGAACGCATCGCTGATCACCGTGCCGTGGGTGGTCACCGGCTGGTTATCGTTGATGGAGACGGCCGTGAAATCAAACGCCCCTTGCAATCCCCATTTCCCGCCCGGGGCCGGGCCGAAGTCGTGGCCGTACGCCAGGTCAAAACCGTCCTGCGGGTCGTCGCCGGCCTTGAGCGAGCCGTTGGGGGCGGTGACACTGTGCATGACGATGGTATTGCCCGACACCTGCGAGGCGTTTTGGTAACCCCAGTTCCACGTCGCGCCGCCCGCGTTGCCGGAGCTGTCCACATGCACAAAACCGTCGCCGTAAGTCCGGTTCACCCCGCCGCCGGTCGCGGAGCCGGGCGACGTGGCAGGTTGGTGGCCGATGCCATTGAATCGCGCGTTCAGGTTCAACCCGAACTGCGGACCGAATGAAAACCAGTTGGCGTTCGGGGTGGCCTGCTCCTGCGTGATCTGCGGCGTGGTGTCCTGGGCGTACAGCGGGATTCCCGCCGTCACCGGCAGGGTCAGGGCCATCAAAAGTTTTTTCATGCGCATGGCAGATCAATGAGATGAGTCGTTTCCAAGCCAGTGAGGTAGGGACGGTGCGCCGCGCCGTCCCCGTCGCCGAGCGGAGCGTCAGGCGACGGAAAGCGGATGTGGAAAGCGCGTGTCTGACCACGTTCATTTCGCCCTGCGCTTCGCTCCGGGCGGGGACAGCCCGGCGGTCTGTCCCTACCAGTCCAATTGTTCGTCAAAGGCATCATCCTGAAAATTTTAGTATCAGTGTTTGTTCAGCAGCACCACGCGGTAAAACCGGGCGCCCGCCTGGGCCGGGTTGCTGATCGTCCCGGGCGGACCGGAGTCGATCCACTGCACCTCGTTGGCCGGCGCGGTGATGGCCGGAATCGCCGTCAGCCATGTCACCATGTCGCTGCTGTATTGCACGGCGTAAATCTGGCCGGGCACGGCCTTGAACTCCACCAGCACATCGCCGCCGTCCAGCACCACCGTCTTTTGCACGCTCACAATCGTCCCGCTCGCCACCGGCGGAATGAAGATCGGCCCCGCCTGCACGATATACGTCAGGTTCGTGGGCATCACCCGCGTGGGCACATAAAACTCCAGCAGGAACACCACGTTCGAACCGATGCCCAGCGGCGACGCGCTCTGCACATACGGCAGCCCGTTGGTTTTGCCCGTGGCGTTGTACAACGTGACGTTCGTCTTCAACCCGGACACCTCCACCAGCACCGAGGATGGCGTGGACGGCCCGCCGTTCGAGACCTCGATCTGCTGTTCATACAATCCGGTCTGCGGGTTCAAGGTCATGGGCGTCTGCACCGTCAGCACCAGGTTGGTGATCGGCACGCTGACGACGGTGACGATGTTCGTGGCCCGGTTGTTGGCCGGCTGCGAATCCGTCTGTCCGCTCGTGGCCGAATCGCTGTTCGTGAGCGAACCCGCCGCGTTCGGGACCACCACGATGGCGAGCGTAGCGGCAACGCCATTGGCGAGGCTGCCCACGGAGTAAATCACCACGCCGGCCTGGTTCGTGGCCGAACCCTGGCTGGGCAACAGTGAAAACAGCGTGACATCCGGCGGCAACGTGTTGCTCACCACCACGCCGGTGGCCGTCGTAATGCTATTGTTCGTCACCGTCACGGAAATGGTGAGCGGCGCCCCCACGGCCACGGGATTAGGCGCGGCCGTGACGCTCACCGCCACGTCCACCGGCGGCGGCGGACCATTCGTCACCGTGCTGATGATCGTGGCAAAATTATTGGTCGGCACCGGATCGGCCGTGCTGCTGAAGACTTGAAACAGGTTCGTCAGCTTGCCCGCCGCCGTGGGTTGCACCGTGACTTGCACATTGGTGACCGCCCCGTTGGTCAATGATCCGAGGTTCAAGAGCAGCACGCCGCTGGCCGGCGTGGCTCCGCCCGTCGCGGAAACAAACGTGACCCCGGCAGGAAGCTGGTTGCTGACCGTCACACCGCTGGCCGGATTCGGCCCTTGGTTGGTGATGGAAATGGAATAAACCAAATTGCTGTTCACCCCGACCGGCTCCGGCGCGGCGTTGGCGCTTAATTTCAGATCCGCCTGCGACACCACCGCTGGATTTGTAACCGTGCTGATGACCGTGGCAAAATTATTGGTCAATAAGGGATCGGTCGTACTGCTGAAAACTTGGAACAGGTTCGTGAGCTTGCCCGCCGCCGTGGGCTGCACGATGACTTGCACGTTGGTGGCCGCGCCATTGGTCAATGCTCCGAGGTTAATAAGCAGCACGCCGCTGGCCGGCGTGGCCCCGCCCGTGGCGGAAACAAATGTGACCCCGAAAGGAAGCTGGTTGCTGATGGTGACGCCACCCGCTGCATTCGGCCCAAGGTTGGTGATGGTGATGGAATAGACCAGATTGCTGTTCACACCGACCGGCTCCGGTGCGGCGCTCGCGCTCAATTTTAGATCCGCCTGGGGGCTTGAAGCCGCATAATCAAACGTCACCGTGTTGGTCGGGGAGTCACTGCCGTAACCGTTCTCCGCATAGGCGGACACGGTGTTGCTGCCGGGAGTCAGCGTCATATTGGCCGACCAGTTCGTCCAGCCGTTGACCGACGTCGCATTCGTCCAGGTCCCGCCGTTCAATTGCACAAAGACGTTCGTCACTTCAAAATTGGTAAGCCCGACACCATTGTAGGCGTAGTTCGTGGTCATTCCCGTCACGGTGAAAGCAGAATTGCTGACCACCTGTCCGTTCGTCGGCGAGGTAATGGCGACCGCAGTCGTCTGGGAGAAGAGGGACACAACGTCGATATCTTCCTGGCCTGGAATAATGCCGCCAGCGGGACCGAATTCAGTGTAAGAGGTGGTAAAGCTCAAAAACGTAAGCGGCCCGCTGGTGTTGGTTGTCACTGTGCCATCCGGGATGTATGAGACAGCCGGGAACAACTGATATCCGTTAAAACCGCTGCCGCCAAAATTGGTGGCAAAAAAGGTCTGCTCATAAGTTGCCGCCAGCCCCTGGCTGCCCGTCGGGTCGGCGGGATTGTAGAACCGCACCACCGCCGCCCAATTGGTGGGAACCGTGACGCCATTATTGGTGAAAAGCAGAACCAGGTCGCCCGCCTGACCGGTGCTCGCCGCGTTTGTTCCGGAACCGATTTGAACCGGAACCGGATTGCCGGCGAATCCATATGTATAGGTAACAACCAGTGATCCTCCCGGATTCGTCCAAGCGATAGGCGTACCGGGGAAGTCATATGATACCACCACCGCATTCGTGACGGTGCTGATGACGGCGACGGAATTGTTCGTCAGCACGGGATCAGCTTCATTGGCGAACACTTGAAACAGATCCGTAAGCGTGCCCGCCGCGGTGGGTTGCATGGTGACTTGCACATTCGTAACCGCGCCGTTGGTGAGCGAACCAAGATTCAGGAGCAGGACCCCGCTGGCCGGCGTGGCTCCGCCCGTGGCCGAGACAAACGTGCAGTTCGCCGGAATCCGGTTACTCACCACCACGCCGGTCGCCGTCAACCCGGCTTGGTTGGTAACGACGACGGAATAAACCAGATTATTCCCAACGGTCACCGGCTGCGGCGCAGCACTCGCGGTCAAACTCAAATCCGCGTAATCACTGGTAATGCCTATTGCATCAATGTTCTCCTGGCCGGCGAGAATGATTCCAGCAGGGCCAAATTCATTGTCAGTGGTGGCGATGACCGTGACACCATTGGTGGTGGATATCGTGCCCGCCGGGATGAAATCGATATTGGGAAAAAGCTGGAAGCCGGTAAAACCACTGCCCCCAAGACTGGTCGCAAAAAATGCCTCTGTCTCTGTCGCGGCCAGACCATTGGTTCCTGTCAGGTCACTGGGATTAAAAAATCTCGCCACCGCCGCCCAGTTGGTGGGATTATTGCCGCCGGCGGGGTCAGTCAACACGATCAGGTCTCCAGCCTCGGCCGTGAGCGTTACGAAAGCACCTGGAGTCCCGCCCTTAATGGGTCCGATACCGAAAACACTATCGTTAGAAATAAATACCGCCCCCCCAGGGTTGCTTCCAGTATAGGTCAACGGCGTTCCCGGAATCGGCAGGTTGACGGTGATGACCACGGTGGCGGAATTATTCGCCGGCACCGGATCGGTCGTGCTGGCGAACACCTGAAACTGGTTCGTAAGCTGGCCGGTGGCCTGACCTGGTGGCAGCGTGGGATATACGATGAGCGTGAGGTTGGTGACCGCACCCGCCGCGAGCGAGCCGAGATTCACGAGCAGAACGCCACTGGTCGGCGTGGCCCCGCCCGTCACCGAGTAAAAAGTCTCGTTCGCTGGAATCTGGTTGCTGATCACCACGCCCGCCGCCGTCGCCGGTCCGGCGTTGCTGACGGTAAGAAAATACGCCTGGCTGCCACCCACCACGTTGGTCGCATTTCCGCCGGATACGGCGCTCAAACTCAAATCAGCCGTGGTGTTGACCACGATCACCGTGATCAGGGATGTGTTGGTGCCGCCCACATTGTCGGTGATGGTGTAACCAATCGTCGCCGTTCCCGTGAAGCTCGCCGTTGGCGTGAACAGCACATTGGTTCCGCTGATGACCGCCGCGCCGTTGGTGGCACTGACGCGGACCAGCCCCAGGACGCCGCCACTGGTGTTGACCTGGTCGTTCACCAGCGGGCTGAGCACATTCCCGCTGCTGTTCTCCGCCACCGAATAAAAGTCCGGATTCGCCACGGGCGGGATATTCGTGACCAGTATCGTGATGAAGCTGGTGTTGGTCCCGCCTGCGTTATCGGTAACGGTGTAACTGATCGTCGCCGTGCCCGTAAAATTCGTCGTGGGCGTAAACCCGATGGTTGACCCGCTGATTTGCGCCGCGCCGTTGGTGGCCACGGCCGTCAGCAGCCCCACTGTCCCGCCGGTGATCCAAATCACTTCATTTGTCAGCGGCGATAATGTGTGCGCGGTGTTCTCGGTGATGGCGTAACTGGTTATCTGGTTGACGCGGTAAACGGTACCCGGGTGGTCGCTGCCGTCGCCAAGGGTGGTTCCGTAGAAATTGATAAAATTACTGTTGGTCTGCAGCGTCAGCGTGGCAAAAGGCGCGCTCCCGTTGGGGATGAGAAAGCTGTTCAGCGTGGTCAGTGTCCCGTTGGTCGTGATCTTGAACAGGGTGCCCTCGGCGCTGTTGTTGACGCCGCCCAGTGCCGTGGTGCCATATAGACAGCCGTCCAGTCCCTGCGCCAGACCGCCCACCGGATGTTGGCCGTGGGTAAAAGCAAAGTTCGTTCTGACAAAAGTGTACAAGTTTGTGAACGCGCCGCCCGTTGTGATTTGGAACACCGTGCCGGAGTTGTCCGGCGTGCTGGTATAGGTGGTCCCGTAGAGATTGCCATCCCGCCCCAGCGTCAGTCCATCGTTGGGATTCGCTCCATTGGTGCCGTTAAAATAAACCAAGGTCTTCAACGCCCCGGCCGGGGTCACTTGAAACACCGTGCCGTTATTGTTGCTCCCGCCGCCTTCCGTCGTGCCATAGAAATTGCCGTCCAGCCCCAGCGTCAAACCCTCATAAGGAAAGGCCCCGTTGACGCCGGTAAAGTTGGTCAGCGCAATCAATGCGCCATTATTGGTGAACAGCTCAAACACCACGCCACTATTGCTGATGCCGCCCGCAGAGGTGGTGCCGAAGAAATTGCCACCGGGTCCGATCGTCAGGCCGCCGTACGGATTGGCTCCGTTGGTGCCGGCGAAATAAGCCAGCATCGTGAATGCGCCGTTGGTCGAAAGCTCAAAGACAGTGCCGAAGGACTCGGCCTGATAGGAACTGGGGCCGGTCTGCAGCAGGTTGGTGCCGCCACCGGCAGCGGTGCCATAAAAATTCCCGTCCGGTCCCTGGATGAGTGGAGCCTGCGGATTGGCGCCATTGGGAAAATAGCTGAAGTTGTTTAACAGGGTGAACTGGCCGCCGGAACTTACCTTGTACGCGGTGCCATAGCCGGTGGTGCCGCCGGAGGTGACCACGCCGTAGAGGCTCCCGCCCGGCCCGGCCGTCACCCCGGCATAGGGATTGTATCCCGTGTTCCCGGCGAAACTGGCCAGGGCGGTAAAAGTCCCGTTGGTGCTTATCTTGAACACCGCGCCTGCCCCATAGGTGCCGCCCCCGACGGTCGTGCCATACAAATCTCCATCCGGCCCCACGGTCAGATCGGACTCCGGATCGGCACCGTCCCCGTTGTCGGAATTGGTCAGCGCGGAAAAACTGTACAACTCGGTAAAGACACCGTTCAAGCCCAGGGTGCCGGTGGTGCCGATCAGCGTGCTGGTGGTAAAATTATTGGTACTGTAGTAGATCAATGTAAAACCTTGGCCGTTGGTGACGTACTGGTACTGGATGCCGGGTAGGCGATTGAGCGCGGCCAGGATGCCATTGGTGGAGATCTGAAATATGGTTCCCGTGCCGTTGGTGCCGCCGTCGGAGGCGGTGCCATAGAAATTCCCGTCCGGCCCCAACGTCAATCCAGAGTAAGGGAGCCCGCCATTCGTGCCGTTGTTGGAAGCTTCAAAATTATACAAGGTCGTCACCAAACCGTTTGTCGTCATTTGAAAGGCCGTGTCCGGTAACAGCGTCGTGCCGTATAAATTGCCATCCGGCCCCAGCGCCATCCTTCCGGACGGCGTGGCCCCCTCGCTGTTTTGGTCGGTAAGGGTCAGGTTGGTTTGGTCAAAACTGTGCAACAGCGTGAAGTTGCCATTGGTGGTGAGCTTGAACGCCGTGCCAAAACCAAACTGGCCGCCGGCCTTCGTCGTGCCATAGAAAGTCCCGCCCGGCGCCAGGGTCAGGCTGTAACCGGGATTGGCGCCATTGGTGTTGTTAAATGTTACCAGCGTTGTCAGCAAGCCGTTCGTCGTGACCTTGAAGACGGTGCCGACATTGTTCGAGCCGCTAAATTCCGTGGTGCCGTAATAACAGCCGTCCGGCCCCAGGGTCACGGCCGCATCCGGATGACCGCCGTTGGTGCCGATAAAATTGACGACCGTGGTCGGAATCCCGTTGGTGGTCATTTTGAAAACCACTCCCCCGGCGTTGTCGCCGGTAAGGTTGGTGCCGCCGGCCGTAGTGGTTCCGTAGAAATAGCCATCCGGTCCCAGCGTCAAATCGGCGGTCGGACCGGAGCCACTGGGATAACCGCTGAATGGGAAGAGCGTGGTGAGGACCCCGTTGGTCGTCATCCGGTAAATGGTGCCGCCGAGGTTTCTGCCGCCAGCGGCCGTCGTGCCGTAGAAATTCCCGTCATTCCCCAATGTCACACCCGCGTGCGGATTGATCGGACCTCTGACGAACGAATAAAGCGTCGTCACCGGCTGGGCGTCCGCCTTCAGAAGACATAAGAATACGGCACAAACCAACCAGCCCCACAGCGCACGACGATTCATAATTACACTCTTTTGAATTTAACTCATCGGACCGGACCAGCTCGCTCCATCATGGATTTGACAGCCGGTAAAACTTCGCGGGATCGGCGGTGTCGGTATCCGGATACTGGCCCATGCCGTTGGCGTCCGTGGTGATGGGCGCGATCTGTTGCCAGGACGATGACAGATTCGTGGTGGCCCACAGATGATTCATGCTGCTGGGATAACTGCCGACAGTCACCGTGTAATTGCCGCCACCATTGTTGACAATGGCCGCGCAGTTCGGCTGCAATACTACGCTCAAGTTGGCCACCTGGCTCGTGGCGCTGCCGTAGGTATTCGTGGCCACCACCTGGATTTGGGCATTGTTCGCCGAATAAAAAACATGGGGCACGCCCAATGAACCACCGGTCACGCCCGCCACGGGAACGCTGTTGGACCGCCATTGAAAACCAAACGGCGCGGTGCCAAACATCTGAGAACTGAAGGCGGCGGAATTGCCGATGATTACGGATTGGCTCGCCGGATTGGAGACAAATATGGGCGACAGGCCAAGGCGATACACGGCCCCGCTTGCGTTGTTGGTGCCGCCGCCGGAGGTCACACCGTAAAAATTATTATCCGGGCCGAGCGTCACGCCGGAAATTGGGTAAGCGCCATCCGGGCCGGTGAACTGGGCCAGCACGGTAAACACTCCGTTGGTCGTAAGACTGTAAACGATGCCCTTGTTGATGCTGCCATTGCCATTGTCGCCCAGATAGGTGGTGCTGTAAAAAGCGCCATCCGGCCCCAGGGTTAAACTGCCAAGCGGCTCTCCGCCGTTATAGAAATCCCAGTTGATCAAGGTGGTCAAGGTTCCGTTGGTGGTTATCTTAAAAATAGTGCCGTCATTGTTAGCTGAACTGGTGAAAGCAGTGACGCCATAAAGATTTCCGTCCGGACCAAACGTCATCGTAGTCTGGGGAAATGCGCCATCTGTGGTGGTGGCACCAAAATTGTAGAGGTTCGTCAACATCATTCCATTTGCCGCCACTTTGAACACGGTGCCGACGCCATGGGTTCCGCCTGATTGGCAGACACCATAAAGATTTCCGTCCGGACCCACCGTCAAGCCGGCGAAGGGAGCATTCCCGTTGGCATTATTAAAATTTGTCAGCATCGTTAAAGTTCCGCTGGTCGTCATGCTGAAGATCGTGCCATAACCGGCAGGACCGCCGCCGCCTGTCGTGCCGTAAAAAAGGCCGCCCGGACCCCAGGTCAATCCCGCATGGGGATTTTCTCCGTTCGTGATTACAAACGTGGCCAGCGTGGTTAACAGTCCGTTGGTCGTCAGCCGGAATATCGAGCCGGCGCCCAGGGAGCCGGGAGTGCTGGCACTCCCAAAATTGGTGCCCCCGTATACGGTGGTGCCGTAAATATTGCCGTCCGGCCCCAGCGTCAACGCCCCGACGGGCTCGTCCCCGTTGGTGCCGTTGAAATTGACCAGCGTCGTCAAGGCACCACCGGTCGTTATTTTGAAAATCGTTCCGTAATTGTTGGTGCCGCCGCCCTCCGTGGTGCCATAAAAGCTGCCGTCGGGGCCGAGGACCATGCTTCCTTCGGGGGCGGCTCCGTTGGTGGTGCCTCCGGAGAAGGAAAAAACTGGGATGATCGCACCGGTTTGAGCGTGAACGGTTATGGCGACCGACCCTGCGGCCAGCACTGATAAACATGTCTTGGTAAGACGATTCATGATGATCCTTGGTTGTTGGGCTGTCTTGGTATTCTGCCGGCCGTCAGGTCGTTACGCTTGCCCTCATACTGGAACCGCAATCGGGCCATGGCTGGCAAATACGCTCTTCCCCCACGGTATGCCTCGCAGCCGCCATTCTATGGCCGGCAAAAAAAACAACAATACGCATAAGTGCGTATTTTGTTGCAAATAATATCAGCGCCAGCATGTTGTTGCCTTAACGGATGAAACTGCGTTCCTCGGCCGATTACGAATTGTTGCTGGAATGTATTCGCGAACTGCATTCCTTGCGCGATGTGGATTCGGTCCGCGCCTGGTTATTGGATCACGCGCTGCCCCGGCTGGTCCCGTCGGACTGGCTTTCTTACAATGAGGTGGACCTGGCGCATCCGGAAAATACCGTGGCCATCCTCAAGCCCGATTCAAAGGAGTTTTTCCAGAACCTTTTTCCGCGCTTTCAAGAACTGGCGCACCAACATCCGTTGATCACGCGCCAGATGCAGTTGGCGGATTTTTCGGTCCATAAAATCTCCGATTTTTTATCCCAAAAATCCTTTCACCGGCTCGAGTTGTACCGCGACGTTTACCGGCACATGCATGTGGAATACCAGATCGCCGCCACCATCAAGCTTGAACCGGAACGGATCACGGCGTTTGCCTTGGCGCGCCGGCAGAAGGATTATACCGAACGGGATCGCACTATTCTGGAACTGCTCCGGCCGCACCTCGTGGTGGCGCTGAACAATCTCACCCTCGCGGATAAACGGCAAACCATCCTCGACAGCACCGAGTTGGTTTTGAAGGGTCTTTCCTCCGCCACCATCATCGTTGACCGCCAAAACCAGGTTCTTTATCACACCGGGCCGGGTTTAAAATGGATTGGCGCCGATCCCCGGGGAGTTTTGCCATCCCAAATTTCTGGCTGGCTGGCTGAAGCCGCCACCAGCAGCCGCCAGACCATGACCTTGAACACGGACGCCGGTGAAATCGAAATCCGCTTCGTCCCCACCGGCAGCCCACAACGGCGGTTGTTGGTGCTCACTGCCGGTTCGCGGCATTTGGTCCCCGTCCAGACCAACGATTTTGGCCTCAGCAAGCGCGAGCTGGAAATAGCCCGCTGGATCGGCGACGGCAAGAAGAACACGGAAATCGCCCGCATCCTTGGCATAAGTCCCCGCACCGTGCAGAAACACATCGAGCACATTTTTGAAAAAATGGGCGTGAAAACCCGCGTCGCAGTCGCCAGCAAACTCCTCTTTTTCCCCAAAAAACCGGTGGCTCCTTGAAAAGCCAAATATACCCCGAAAACCGAAGTTGGCCGTGCAATTGAAACAACCTGTCGCGAGCCCGCCGTGGTAGGGCGCGTCACTCCGTGCGCGCCGCGCCTGCAACCGGAACGCACCAAAGGTCCGTAACATTATATTCTCTGCGCCTCTCATCTCCCAAAATTCCTTTGCACCCCGCCCTTAAACCATGAACATTCCTCTGTGCCCGTGCGCTTCCTGATCGGCCCCGCCGGCAGCGGAAAAACTTTCCGTTGCCTGGCCGAAGTGCGCGCCGCGTTGGAGCGCCAGCCCGATGGCGATCCGCTGGTCATCCTCGCGCCCAAACAGGCCACCTTCCAGATCGAACGCCAGTTGCTCGCTGACGGCAAACTTTCCGGTTTCACCCGGCTGAGCATCCTGTCCTTCGACCGTCTCGCGCAATTCATCTTCGACCGGTTGAACCTGTCACCACCAAAACTTTTGTCCGGCGAAGGACGGTTGATGGTCCTGCGGGCGCTGCTGCACCGTCATGCGGACGGGTTGCGGTTGTTTTCCGGCAGCGCCCGGCGCGGCGGTTTCGCGCAGGAACTCGCCGCGCTCCTGTCGGAATTGCAACAGCACCATTTCGGACCCGCCAAACTGCGCTCGCTTGCCGCCAATGAAAAACTCCGACGCGAACTCCGCGACAAGCTGCATGACCTCGCGCTCCTGTCCGAAAAATACGCGGACTGGCTGCGCGAACATGATTTGCAGGACGCCGATTGCCTGCTGGAAGTCGCCACCGATGCGCTGCGAAAAGAATCCAAAATTAAAAACTCAAAACTAAAAATTGCCGCCCTGTGGCTGGATGGTTTCGCGGAGATGACCCCGCAGGAACTCGCCCTGCTCGCCGCCGTCGTTCCCTTCTGCGAATCCCCCACGCTCGCCTTCTGCCTCGAAACCGAACCGACCAGCACCCAATCGTGGCTCTCCATCTGGTCCGCCATCGGTAAAACCTTCCAGAACTGCCGCCAACAGCTCGCCACCATCGAAGGCATCCAGATCAAAACCGAAGTTCTCAAGCGGGTGGCCGGCAAAAGTCGTTTCGCACCGGATTCTGCACTGGCGACGCTGGAAGAAGATTGGACGTTGCCCATCGGCCAACCTGCAACTTTCAACCTGCAACCTTCAACCATCCATGTCACCGCCTGCACCAATCCCGAGGCCGAGGCAATTTTCGCCGCGCGCGAAGTCTTGAAGTTCGTCCGCGATGGCCGGAACCGTTTTCGCGATTGTGCGATCCTCGTGCGGAATCTGGATACCCATTACCAGCCGTTGGCGCGGGCCTGTCGTCGTTATGGAATTCCGTTCTTTCTCGACCGGCGCGAGAACGTGGCGCATCACCCGCTCGCCGAGCTCACCCGCAACGCCCTGCGCACCGTCGCCGGCGACTGGCAGCATGACGATTGGTTCGCGGCCTTGAAATGCGGTTTCTTGCCGGTGGATGAGCATGCGATCGATGACCTGGAAAATCGTGCGTTGGAATTTGGCTGGCGCGGCAAGCAATGGCGCGAACCGTTGCCGGATGAATTTTGCGAACAATTGCGCCAAGTCGTTATTCCGCCATTCGAACGATTTTATGCACGGCTCGTCCGTAATAAATTCGCCCCGACCGGCCAGGAACTGGCGGCGGCGCTTCGCGGCCTATGGAAGGATTTGGACGTCGAAAATATTTTGGCGCATTGGGAAGAAGATTCTTCAAACCACCCGCCGCATTCCAACGTCAAGACGCTGGGAGCGTTTCCCCTTCTCCCCGGGGGAGAAGGCCGGGATGAGGGCGAGCGTCATACCAATTTCAGGCTCATGGGGAGAACCGCCTCGCCCCATCACACCGTTTGGGAGCAGATGAATGTGTGGCTGGATAATCTGGAGCTGGCGTTCCCGCGCGAGCGCCTTGGCCTGCGCGACTGGCTGCCGGTGCTGGAGGCCGGCCTCGGCAACCTGACCGTCGGCGTGATCCCGCCGTCGCTCGATGAAGTTCTCGTCGGCGCGATCGACCGCGCCCGAAATCCGGACCTGAAATTCGCGCTCTTGCTGGGTGTGAACGAATCGGTTTTCCCCGTCCCGCCGGCCACCCCGGTGCTCCTGACCAACGCGGACCGCGCTGAACTGGATTCGCAAAATGCCGGCCTGGGCAGCGGCCCGCTCGACCAGATTTCCCGCGAACGCTACCTCGGCTACATCGCCTGCACCCGCGCAAACGAAAAGCTGACGCTGTCTTTTTCTCGTCAGAGCACGGATGGAAAGACTTTGAACCCGTCGCCATTCATCGGCCAGATCCAGAAGATTTTCCCCGGGCTGCCGGTTGAAGAATTTTCCGAAGTACAAAATCCGGCCGCCGCCGAACATGCGAATGAATTGATCCCCGAGCTGGTTCACCATCGCAAGGTGCCGGACATTCCCGTCTTGAACTCGCTGGCGAAAAGCCTGGCGTCGTTGCGCGAGCCGGATGAAAAGGAAAATCTTTCACCCGCCGTGGCCGAAAGACTTTACGGGCCGGTCTTGAGATCGTCGGTCAGCCGGTTGGAGCAATTCGCATCGTGCCCCTTCAAATTTTTTGTGCACTCCGGGCTGCGCGCCAACGAGCGGAAAACTTTTGAGTTGGATGCGCGCGAACGCGGCAATTTCCAGCACGACGTCCTGCAAAAATTTCACGAACAGCTCCAGGCCGAAAACAAACGCTGGCGCGACCTCGAACCCGCGGCGGCGCGCGCGCGCATCAAAAAGATCGCCGACGCCGGGATGGAACATTTCGGCAAGGGGATTTTGCGTCATTCGCCGGAGACGGTTTTTGCCGCGCGCGCGATGGCCGCGGCGCTCCAGGATTTCATCGAGATCATCACCGGCTGGATGCGCGGGCAATATGAATTCGACCCGGCCCGGGCGGAATTTGATTTTGGATCGCAGGCTGCGCCCGAAACGGCCTGGACCCTGGATTTGCCCGGCGGCCACCAGCTCGTGTTGCAGGGCCGGATCGACCGCCTGGACCTGTGGCGCAATCCGGAAAATGATTCCGCCCTCGTGGTCGTGACGGATTACAAGTCGGGCGGCAAAAAGCTGGAACCGCTGTTCGTGGAAAACGGCGTCCAGTTGCAATTGCTCGCCTATCTCGGCACCTTGCGGCACTGGAAAAATCCCCAAGCCGCATTCGGCGTGAAAAAACTGGTTCCGGCCGGCGCATTTTATGTCAGCCTGCGCGGGAAGTTCGAAGGCGGCGATTCGCGCGAGGAAATTCTGGCGGACGCGGAAGCAAAGAAGATGGCCTATCGCCACAACGGACGCTTTGACGCCGGCTGGCTGCGAAAATTCGACCGGCGCCCGGGCGCGACGGGCGACCAGTTCAACTTTCGTTTGAACAAGGATGGCAAATTGTCGTCCAAATCTGCAGACGCCTTGCCGCGCGAAGATTTTGAAGCGTTGCTCGACGGCGTGGAAACCACGCTGCGTACGCTCGGTCAAAAGATTTTTTCCGGCGCGGCGCAGGTTGACCCGTATCGGAAGGGCGCGGAAACGCCCTGCAAGTACTGTGATTATCAGGCAGTATGCCGGATCGACGATTGGACACATGAGTTCCGGGAATTAAAATCATCCTCGTCCTCATCGTCATCCTCATGAATCGTTTTTCAGGATGAGGATCACGAAGAGCATGAGAATGATAACGACAACATGAAAATAATTTTTAAACTTTGCCTGCTGGCCGCGCTGTTCGCGGTTGCGGGCTGCCGCGCCGATACCACCAACACCCCGGCGGCGATGAACACCTCAACCAACGCATCCATGAAATTCCCGTTTCAACTCACCGAAGCTGAATGGCGCAAACGTCTGACGCCCGAACAATATCAAGTCCTGCGCGAAGCCGGCACCGAACGCGCCTTCACCGGCAAATACTGGGACACCAAGGAGCCGGGCGAATATCGTTGCGCCGCCTGCGGCGCGGTCTTGTTCACCTCCAAGGACAAATTCGATTCCGGCTGCGGCTGGCCGAGCTTCTCCGACCTTGCAAAAAAAGGGACGGTCATCGAGCGCACCGATGACAGCTACGGGATGCATCGCACAGAAGTTTTGTGCGCGAATTGCGGCAGCCATCTCGGCCACGTTTTTGACGACGGCCCCGCGCCGACCGGCCTGCGTTACTGCATCAACTCCGCTTCCATCGCCCTCGAAGCGTTCGCCTCCACCAACGCGCCACCAACGAACGCCCCGGATAAAAAATAAATTACGGAGTTAAACTACCGCAATCCTGAACGGCTTGTATTTGATGGAGTAATCGAATTTTACGCCAGTTTTTGAACTGCGCCAGTCCTCTGGCTCTTTTCTTACGCGTGCCTATCCCATCCATTGATTATTTAGGCAACAAATCACTTCGTCGTCAACTGCACGACTGCCGCACTTGCGGCGGGCAGCTCCACCTGCAGCGCAAACTGAAACTGTTGCCTCGGCACAAGTTGAGCATCCCATCGGCCGTTCCATTGTGCGTCATCAGAAATCTCCGCACCGCCGAGCGTCACGCCCGTCTTGGCTGTCACATTCCCGCCTGGCGCAGTGAGCCGGATGATGCGGCCTTGCGCATAACCGTCCGCCCCCTTGACGCCGATCTGCACCGAAACATCCGCCGCCCTCCCGCCGTGCGATTTGTTGATGAGTGTGACGTAAAGATTTTTGTCGTCGCCCAGCACGGCATAGGCGGCCAGATTGAAGTTGGTCTCCGTTTGCGGTGGAATCGTCCGCGTCAGTTGCACTTTCACCGGCACAATCTTTCCCCGGCTGCCGAGCGAAAACATTTTCTCCGCGTAACCGATGGGGTGCACATTATAGCCGTCCGCCGCCGTCCAGAACGTGGCGTAACGGCACGGCTTGTTTTCGTCGCGCGCAGCGACCTTGTCGCCGGTGTGAAAATTCACGCCCCGGATGCCGTGCGCCGCCCACCACCAGTCAAAATCCAGCGCCCACAACGCGGACGCAAACGTGTCGCTCGCATCCAGCGCGCCGCCGTCGTAATAGCTGTTTGCTTCCTCAAAACGATAAGCGAGGCCGTTCGATTGCACGGCGGGGACGAAATTCGCCGCGAACTTCGCGTAATTATCGTAGATGGCCGGCGACAACAACCGCTCGCGCGCGCCGACGGCGTTCGTGGCGAACTTGCGCGCATCGCCGCCGGGATAATCGTGCTGTGAAACGAATTTGATCTGCCCCCCGCCCGCGAGGTCATCCGCAAAACGCGCCGACCATTTTTCGTGGCCGGGCGAAACTCCGGGGCCGCAAAATTTCACACCGGGCACGTTCGAGGAGATCACCGCCGCAAATTGTTTCCACGCGGCGAGATAGGTTTCGTAATTGGTCGAAAAAACATTTGGTTCGTTGCCGATGGCCAGGGCGTCCAGTTGGTCCGGATAATTTTGCGAAATGTATTTGGCCATCGCCGCCGCGTCCGCCGGGTCGCCATGGTTCAGGCGTAGCGTAAAGATGACCTTCACATCCGCGGCCTTCGCGAAGGCAAACAGCGCATCCAGGTCCGCGTGCGACGGCACCGGCAGCGTCGGGCGGTCGGCGGTATTGCCGCCCACCCGGAGGTTTTTTACGCCGAGCGTCTGGAACGTGGCGACGAGGTTCGTGTTTTCCGCGCTGAAAAAATGCCAGCCGTTCGTGTCCGCCAGCACACGCTGCATCTCAAAGCTCAGACCGCAGAAGTCGGCGGGGATTTCTACTCCGGCCTGCGCGGGATCGAATATCACGGCGACATTGACCGACGCCGAAACACATACGGCGGACAACACTGCGACGACGGACAATCGGGAAATGATTTTGGCGATCACAAATTGATTCGCGATTGCACCGGACCGTCAACAAGTGATGTTTTGCATCGGCTGCGGCTGGAAGATTCTTATTTTCGGCCAGCGTTCGCGGATGTTTTCTTCAAACCAGTTCCGGGCCGGTTCATCACCGTGACCGAGCAACACCGCGCGCGGCGAAACCTGGCCGACGAAGTTCAGCAGATCGTCGCGGTTGGCGTGCGCGGTCAGGTCGAAATCCTGCATGTCGCACTTTTTGGTCACGCGTCCGGCGCTCGGGCTGAATACAAACGTCTCGCCCAGGATCGCCTTCTTCAACTGACCGGCAGGGGAATCCGGATCCGCGTAGCCGACGAAAAATATGCTTTGCTTTTCGTCACCGATCATCCGTTTCGCCAGGTCGTGCGCCGCCGTGTTTTCACTCATCATGCCGGCGGTGATGACAAAAATTTTCCCGCCGCTGAGCTTGATGCTGTCCGCCGCGCCCTTTTCCAGCACAATCAACTCCAATGCCTGGTTCAATGTCAAACCGGTGTGCTGGCGGTGCGTGCGGTGGGACTCGATATCGTAGATCTCCGTGAACACCCGCCCGAGTCCGCCGATGTAGATTGGCTGCTTTTTCAATTTGCCCTGCCGCATGAGCAGCGCCAGCAGCGCGAGGACTTCCTGGGTGCGGCCGAGCGCGAACGACGGGATCATGATCGCGCCTTTTTTCTTTTCGGCCGCGTGGATGGCCGCCACCAGCCGTTCGATCTCTGTTTCGCGGGTAAAACCCTTTTCCAGTGCACGGTTTCCGCGCGTGGTCTCCATGATCATCACATCCGCCTGGACCCCGTCAAAGCGCGCGCTTTTCAAAATGGTCTGGTCGTGGAAACACACGTCGCCGGTGTAGAACAACGTTTCCTTCTGGCCGCGCAACAAAATGCCCGCCGAGCCGAGCGTGTGCCCGGCGTCAAAAAACTCCAGCGTGGGTGAAGCATTATTGCCCGCGCGCTGTTTCTTGAATGAAGCCCAGTCCACCTCGCGGTTGTATTTGAACCCTTGAAAAAACGGCGAGATCTCATCCAGTTCATCGTGCGTGTAAAGCGGATATTCCTTGATGCCCAGCTCGTCGCGCTGGCGCGTCATCACGTTCACCGAATTGTGCAGCACGCGCTCGACCAGCAGGTAGCTCAACTCCGTCATCAGGACGTGCGCCTTCGGAAATTGCCGCACGGCGATCGGCAGCGACCCGACATGGTCATGGTGGCAATGCGAAATCGCGATGGCATCCACGTCATGCACGCCCGTCTTGCCGTAGCGCGGCACCGCATCGCGGCCTTCGCGTTTCGGGTGCATGCCCGCGTCGAGCAGGATTTTATGCCCTTCGATTTCCACCAGCCACCCGCTCGCACCGATGTCCGTATCGGGGTTGAGATTGAGAATGTTCACCCGTCAATTTAAGCACAGACGGGGCGGCTTTACGATATGCGATTTACAATTTAAGCGCCGCGCTTTCCAGAGGTCATGGTCAACGCGCCAGCGTCTTGGACTGCGCCAGCCCTCTGGCGCTTTTCATCCGCACCGCCAAGCCGCCGGAATTTTATCGCGACGCGTAAATCGTAAATCACATATCCAAAATCACTTTTGGGGGTATCGCCACACCCAGTCGCCCTTTTCCAGGTCGACCGGCGGCTTGGGGCCGTTCCAGGCTTCCAGGTCCATGATTGAATGGGGACTGGAATCGGTCTTGTAACCGACCGTGCCGCCATCGTCCACTTCGTTCCAGCCGACGGAATATAAAACAAAACTGCCGTCCTCCGTGCGCGCATACTTCAGTGGCAAACCTCCAATGACATCTTGCGGGATTTTTTCCAGACACTGCGGCACCAGCGCCTCCAGCGAATCTGGAAAATTTCCGTGCGCGTGCCGGTAGCGTTCCAGCGCGATGGCGATGCGCGCCTCGTTTGCCGCCGTCTGTCCGTAGGCCACCCGCATCGCGTATTTGCCAAGTTCCGGCAGCAACAGACGTGCGAACAGGTTCATGGCCGTCGGTTTCAACTCACCCACGGCCGCAGTGGCTTTGCGCGCGAGTTGCGGTGAAACGGTCTGGTTCGTCTCGTCCACCATCGGCTCAATCCACTGCCGGTGCACCTCGGACATGGCGATATCGCTTTGATAAAACCAACCGCGCGGCATCAGATAAACTTCCGTGGTGAGCCAGAAATGGTTCATCTCTTTTCTTTCATCCTCATAAACCATGTCATACAGGTTCCAAAAACGGCTGCGCCGCTGTGCCATCCAATCAATGACCTTCGCATGCGCCGCGCATTCGCTCTTCGTGGATCGCTCATAATCCGAGAGAAAATCCAGCTTCGCGAATTCCGCGTCCATCGCCGCCAGTTGTGCGTCCGACCATTTGTGCTCTGCCAGCCCCTCGTAAACCGGCTGCAGCGCCAGGTTCAAGATCGCCAGACGCACGAGGTGTGTGATGATGAATGGCTCGGTCTTGATCGCGTCGGCCATCCGCAGGGAAAGCATCGTGTCGGAAAAAGCCCTGTTCGTTTCGCCATTTTGTAATCCCGCCAGCGCGCGCAGCCGCAGTACCATCGAACAGGTTTTCACGGCGGCGAGATGCGGCAGCAAAATTTCCGCCGGGTCCTCATCATCGTATTTGACCGGGAACCTCGAACCCGGCGACGCGTTGTCCTTTTGCAACTGCCCAATCACCGGATCGAACTTGCTCAACGCCAGCAGGATATCCTGTGCCGGGGTTTGTGGTTGCGGCGCGATGATGATCTGTGACGCCGGATTCGTTGTGCCCTCGTCGTGGTAAAATGTCTGGAACGGTTTCAAATCATAAAAATTGGCCGTGGTCCAGGATCTGGAATTTTCCGGCGGTTGCGAAAAGAAAGGGTTTGTGCCGGTTACAGTGGAGGTGGTGACCGGCATCAGCGGCAAAAATTTTTCGACCGCTGCATCATCAATTAAATTGCCATACCACGACTTCGCACGTTCGGGGATCGTATGAAAATTCCACTTTATCGCGGCGATCCAGACCGGCGAGAAGGCAAAATTCTGGTCATCCGGCACGGCGGGCGGGATAAAATCCGCAAAATCAAATTGTTCACCTTTCGCCTCCCGCTCCTGTTTGTAATTTTCCCAGGCGCGGCGGCCGCGCCAGTTTTCCTCCGCGTAAACAAGCCCGATCAAGGTGGCGATACACGCCACGCTGAAAAGGAACCGCCGGAAGTTTTTCCAGCAGCACAGCCAGCCGATGCCGATGAACAGCGCCGCCGCCGCCAGCCCGCCGACGATGGCGGCAAGCAGGCAGTTCAATAACAATGGACCGGCGGGATAATGCTTTCCAGACGTCACGCCGATCACCAAAAACACCAAGAAAGCCCCCGTTGCAAAAAGTGAAAACAGATAAAAAAATCCACGCCTTCCCCGCAGCGGCAGCAGGCTGATACAAAAAGTCAGGCCGATGCCCCCCGCCAAAACGCCCAGCCATTCCAGGATATGCCGGATGGATTCATCCGTCCCGTCATACGGCACCCAGCTTTTGACCAGCAGCGAGAACAACACATATGAAATTGGAAGCAGGACAAGCGCAATTCCTCCCAGTCGGGAAAGCAGCGCCTTTCGTTTCGACGGGGGAGGGACGGGTTCTTCGTTCATAAATTCTATGCGGGAGGAATGCCATGCTGGCGTCCCCCTTTTTTAAACCGTAAATATCTCCATCCGTTTGCTCTGCGGTTTCGGCGAATAATTTTTTTGCCGGCCGGCCACGCGCGGTTCCGTCGCGCCGATGAGTTCGGCAAACATCAACCTTTGCTGCTTCAGCTCGGCGACCATTTCCGGCGGTGGCGCGGATGAGGTCTTTTCAGCGATGAAATGCGGCCTTTCGTGGTTGGAAAAATTCAGCAGTAAAATGCAGACCCACACCGCCGCCAGCCCCGCCCAAGCCTTGGGGTGCGGCCAGAAAATGGATGAGAGCCGGGCGACAACTATCGAATGCCAGGGCAGTTCCTGCACCCGGCTCCCGGCGCTCGACGCTTGACTCATCGCCGCCGTCAAAATCTCCGTCCGCCAGCCGGCTGGAATCTTTTTCACCGGCTGCGCCTGCAGACGCCGCTCAAATTGTTCTATTTCATCGTTCATTACTCAGCTTTCTTCATTTCCTCATATAATGGACGCAGCCGCCCGCGCATTTTGTCTAACGCATACCGATAGCGGCTCGCGGCGGTGTTCGGCGGGATCTCCAGCGCGGCTGCGATTTCCTCGAACGTCAGTCCGCCCCACAATTTCAATTGCGCCACGGTGCGCTGTTCCTCCGGCAATTCCGCCAGCGCGGCGGCCAGTTCATCGCGGAAAACTTGTTCATCGGGGTCGTCCGCGGATGCGAAGGGAGAGATGATCTCCGCCAGGTTTTCCTTCACCCGTTCGCGCGTGCCGCGGCGGCGTATCAGATCCACCGCGGCATTGTGCGCGAGCCGGATCAGAAAAGCGCGCTCCTCGCGGATGCCGGACAACAGTTTTTGATCGCGGACGATCTTGACGAAAATTTCCTGTAACAGATCGCGCGTGTCCGCCTCGTTGCGCGTCAGGTTCAGGAGAAACGCAAACAACGCCTGTGCGTGCTCGTCGTAGAGCCGTTCCAGTTCGGGTTTGCCGGGCATTTTCGATAATGACGCGCCGGAACGGGGAATTTGTCTAGTGGATTTTTATCTTTTGCTGTTTTTGCCACATTGCCATGCTGACCGGGTGAACCAGCGCCGTTTCAGCGAAATCTTTCAAGCGGGCCAATTTACCTGGCTGCTGCTGGCTCTGGTTCTCGCGGCCAATTTTTCCATCCGTTGGCATTTGCGCTCGATGCCGCTGGAGCGGGACGAGGGTGAATACGCCTACGCGGGCCAGCTTTTGCTGCAAGGCGTGCCTCCGTATGAAGCCGCGTATAACATGAAGTTTCCCGGCACCTACTTCGCGTATGCAGTGCTCATGGCGGTCTTCGGGCAAACGGCGGAAGGCATCCATCTCGGCATCATCGTCATCACTTCATTGAGCATCGTGCTCATGTTTTTCATCGGAAAAAATTTGCTGGGTGATTGGGGCGGATTGATGGCAGCGGCGATTTTCGGCGCGATGTCGGCGCTGCCCTGGGCTTACGGACTCGCGGGACACGCGACCCATTTTGTGGTGCTGTTCGTCTGCGCCGGAAGCTATGCGCTGTTGTTGGCAGAGAAGAAAAGTTCGCGGGCATGGCTGTTTGTCTCCGGCACAGCCTTCGGTGTGGCGGTTTTGATGAAGCAACACGCGGCGATTTTTTGCATCGCGGGCGCGGCATGGGTTTATTGGCAAAACTGGAAGTCAAAAACACCGTGGTTCCGGTCAATTCTACTCTTTTCCGCCGGTGTCGCGTTGCCATTGGCGGTGACGGCGATGGTGCTGGCGGCATGCGGCGTCTGGAAGCAATTCGAATTTTGGACGATTGAATATGCGCGGCAATACGTTTCTCTTCTGACGTTACGCGCGGCACCGCAAATGTTCCTCACCGGCTTTGTCCCGATTTTTTCAGATTCCGTGTGGACCTGGATTGCGGGGTTGGGAGCATTGGCATTGATTTTTTTCAACACCGGGCAGCGACGCGCGGCGATGGCGGGCGCGGGATTGTTTTTTGCAGGACTGGTCGCGGTGTGCCCGGGGTATTTTTTCCGGGGACATTATTTTTTGATGGTCATGCCGGGGCTGGCGTTGCTGGTTTCCACTCTATTGCGTGCGCTGGCCGTGTGGCTTAAAAAATTTCCCCGGCTGCCGCAGCTGCAATTTTTGCCCGCCTGTCTGTTTCTCGTCCTGATCGGGGAAATCTACCTGCGTAGCGGCGATGAATGGTTACTGTCGTCACCCGCGGAATTGACCCGGAAAATTTATTTTGCCAGCCCGTTTCCCGAATCAACGGTCGTCGCTGCATATATCGCGGCGCATTCCGCGCCGACCGACACCGTGGCCGTGCTCGGCTCCGAGCCGCAAATTTTTTTCCTGGCCCATCGCCGTTCCGCCACCGGTTACATCTATGTTTATCCGCTGACCGAGGACCAGCCGCTGGCCGGCCGGATGCGGGGCGAGTTCATCCGGGAAATCGAAACCTCACGGCCGAAGTTTGTGGTGTATGACAATACCTTGTCAGCATGGTGTTCCACCGTGACACCCGGCAAAACCGGCCCGGCCATGGACGAAATCAACCATTGGTGGAACGGCTTTGCGCACAATTACGAAACCGTTGGCCTCGTGGACATCCATGACGATGCGCCGACTGAATTTTTCTGGGACCAAAACATCGCCAGCCGCACCAACGCCGGCCAGGCCAACCTTTACATTCTGCGCCGGAATGGATCTGCCGGCACTAAAAATTGATTCGACAAACGGCGGCGGCGGAAGCAATGTTGTCGCCCATGAGTGGAACCGGCATAAACCAATTTTTCCTTGGCTGTGCCATCGTCTTCAGCCTGGCCGTTTTGCCCGGATCTCTCGAAGCACAGGTTTATAGCGGCAACATCGTCGGCTATTATAATCTCGTTTTACAGACCGGCGACAACCTCGTTGCCAATCAGTTGGACAACGGTACCAATACACTCAACGATTTGTTTGCCCAAAGTGTTCCCGAAGGCACCACCTTCACCGAATGGAACGCCAGCCAGCTCGCCTGGTCGGCGCCGTCCATTTACGACACGAATAGCGGCTGGAGCATCAACTACGCCTTGAATTACGGACAAGGCGGCCTGCTCGATGCTCCCGCCACGTTCACCAACACCTTCGTGGGTTCCGTCTGGCCGGGCTTCAATCCCGTTGGTCCATTTACACCGCCGCTGGTCACCGCCGACGGCGTGCTGCTGCTGTCTTCTGTCATTCCCATCGACGATGCGACTTTTTATGACGTCATCGGGCGTGATCCGCTAAACGGCGAAAATGTCACCTGGCTGGATCCCGCCACGCAACGCTACACCACCTCGGTGTTTGAGGATGGCACATGGAGCAATGGTGACCCGTTGTTGGACGTCGGCCAGTCGGCATTCTACGGGCTGGGCGGCAATCATGATTCTTCTCTGGTTCAAGCCACTCCTGAACCCGCCACCTTCAGCCTCGTCGCCGCCGGCACCCTGGCGCTGGTTTCACTGCGAGCCGCACGTGGCCGCCGGCCTGAAGCTGGCGACCGTAAAATTGCGAAGTGAAGCGCCCTTTCGCGCAACACGCGATTGCACGGGTAAAAATGGCATGGACAACTTTCGGCGGCGGGTGCAATGTCAAAAAATGCCCGTCCCACCCCGATGAAATCGCTTACCGAACAACTGTGGTTTGAAGTCCCCGGCCGGCGCGGCTTCGTCAACATCACCGGCACCGTGGAGCAGCTCGTCCGCCAAAGCGGCGTGCAGGAAGGACTTTGCCTCGTCAATGCCATGCACATCACCGCCAGCGTGTTTATCAACGACGCCGAGGACGGCCTGCTGCACGACTATGACCTCTGGCTGGAACGCCTCGCACCCCACGAACCGACCGGCCGATACCGTCACAATCTCACCGGCGAGGACAATGCCGATGCCCACATGAAACGCCAGATCATGGGCCGCGAAGTTGTGGTGGCCATCACCAAGGGCAAATTGGATTTCGGTCCGTGGGAACAGATTTTCTACGGCGAATTCGACGGCAACCGCCGCAAACGCGTGCTGGTGAAGATCATCGGGGAATAACTTTTGCGGCAGCGGAAAATTTTCTCTTCGTTTCCGTTTTACTTCGCCCACCTGCTCGGCTAAATCATGCGCCCGTTTCCCGATGAACGAAGCCCATATCCAAAAAATTGCGACCGAGCTCAAGATTCAGCCGCGTCAGGTGCTTTCGACCGCCCGACTGTTTGCCGAGGGTGCCACCGTGCCCTTCATCGCGCGGTATCGCAAGGAAGCCACGGGTTCCCTCGACGAGGTGGCGGTCACCACGATCCGCGAACAGAGGTTGAGCCTGGCCGAGTTCGACCAGCGGCGCGATGCCATCATCAAGTCGCTCGAAGAACGTAATCTGCTCACCGACCAGCTCAAGTCTGACATCGCCGGGGCCGACAATCTCACGCGGCTGGAAGATATTTACCAGCCGTTTCGCCCGAAACGTCGAACACGGGCAATGATCGCCAGGGAACAAGGCTTGGAGCCGCTTGCCGATTTATTGTTTCAAAATCAATCCACCGCCAACCCGCAGGCCGAGGCGGCGACATTTGTCAGCACCGAAAAGGGCGTGGCAGATGCGAATGCCGCGCTCGCCGGTGCGCGTGACATTATCGCCGAGCGCGTCAGCGATGACGCCACGGCACGCGCTAAACTGCGTCAACTGTACTGGGGCGAAGGCGTCATCAAATCAAAGGTGCTTTTCGACAAGCAGGAGGCCGGTGCCAAGTTTAAGGACTATTTCGACTGGTCGGAACCGGTTGGCAAGATTCCCAGCCATCGGTTGCTGGCCATCCGCCGCGGCGAGACCGAGGGTTTTTTGATGATGCGGGTTGCCGCCGAGGAGAACGCGGCGCTCGGCTTGCTCGAACCGCTGTTCATCACCGGCAAGGGCCTGGCTGCCGAACAAATCCGCCTGGCGGTGCAGGACGGTTACAAGCGTCTGCTCAGTTCCGCCATCGAAGTCGAGTTGCGCATTGAAACCAAGAAGCGCGCCGATACCGAAGCAATCCGCGTCTTTGCCGAAAATTTGCGCGAACTTCTCCTCGTCTCGCCACTCGGCCAGAAAAATGTGCTGGCGATTGATCCCGGCTTCCGCACCGGTTGCAAGGTGGTCGTTCTCGACCGGCAGGGAAAATTGCTGCACAACGATGTGATATACCCCACCGCATCCAGCACTGCCGAAATCCGCGAAGCTGCCGGGGCCGTGTTGAGCATGGTGAAGAAATATCAGATCGAGGCCATCGCCATCGGCAACGGCACGGCAGGACGCGAGACGGAAACATTCGTAAAATTGCTCAAGCTGACGATGCCCATCGTGATGGTGAACGAGAGCGGCGCTTCGATCTATTCCGCGTCCGAAGTCGCGCGCGAGGAATTTCCGAACCATGATGTCACCGTGCGCGGCGCGGTTTCCATCGGCCGCCGGCTCATGGATCCGCTGGCCGAACTTGTGAAGCTTGATCCGAAATCCATCGGTGTTGGCCAGTATCAACACGACGTGGACCCCGGCGCGCTCAAGCGCAGCCTCGATGATGTGGTTGTTAGTTGCGTGAACGGCGTTGGCGTGGAACTGAACACCGCCAGCAAGCAACTGCTCGCCTACGTTTCCGGCCTGGGCCCGGCGCTCGCGGCCAATATCATTGCTTATCGCAACGAAAACGGCCCGTTCAAGTCGCGTGCCGAGCTAAAGAGAGTGCCGCGTCTCGGCGAAAAAGCCTTTGAACAGGCCGCCGGGTTTTTGCGTATTCGCGACGGTGCGCACCCGTTGGACGCCAGCGCCGTTCATCCGGAGAGCTATGAGATCGCGGATCGCATGGCGAAGGATTTGAATTGTTCCGTCGGCGATTTGCTGTGCGACGCCGGCTTGCGCCAGAAAATTCAATTGCCGAAATATGTCACCGAAGCCGTCGGCCTGCCGACCTTGAACGACATCCTAGCCGAGCTGGCCAAACCCGGTCGTGATCCGCGTCAGAAATTTGAAGTTTTCTCATTTCAATCCGGCGTCGAGAAAATGGAAGATCTCAAACCCGGCATGAAATTGCCCGGCATCGTCACGAACGTTACCGCTTTCGGTGCCTTCGTGGACATCGGCGTGCATCAGGACGGCCTCGTGCATGTGAGCCAGTTGTCCGACCGTTTCGTTAAGGATCCGGCGGAAATCGTGAAAGTCTCGCAGAAAGTCACCGTGACCGTGACGGAGGTGGATCTGCCGCGCAAACGCATCGCCCTTTCCATGAAGGCCGCGCCCCAGATCGGGCCCGCCACGAGCGGCACCCGCACCTCGCCGGCCACACCGCGCCCGGCGGGCGGCGGTTTCAACCGCCCCGCGGTGCCGTCAAAACCCGCGACGGTGGACTGGTTCACCGAGGCATTGAATAAGACCAAAAAATAATTTATGGCTGAAAAAAAATCCAAACAGGACGAACAGGCGCAGTTACTCAGTTTGCTGCGTACCATCCTGCCAAAAATCGCGCCGGACGCCGAGCTTGCGGCGAGAATCTATTCCGCCGCCGAGGACGAGCTGCGCGCCAAGAATCGGGTTAATTCCTTCGAGAAATTTTGCGAACGTGTCGAGCTGCCCAACCTCGAGCCGCAGACTATCGAGGAGATCAAACAGCATTTTGTTGCCGGTTTTGGCGAAGCCGATATGGAAATTCAGCCGGACGAGGAAAACAAGGTGCTCGTCGTGGATGTCGAATTACCCGACGGCACGCAATTCCACAAACGCATCCCCGTGCGCGCCGTCGCGCCCGAGTCCACCGAGCCGGAGGTAACCCTGAAGTTCGTGTCCTTCCCCGTGGCCATGCCCGGCGATGCCGAGATGATCTGGTCGCTCGCCAAGCGTGAGAACCTGACCAACGACGAAGCGGCCATGGCACTTGTAAAATTGCAGGACGACTTCTGGGCGTCCAAAGCCGGGCAGAAACTGCTCAAGGACCGCGTCGAGCGCTCGTTCCCTGAATTCGTCGCGCGCGTGCCGGCGGGTCTGCTAAATGAAGTCGGTTTGAAACGCCATTACAAGCTGCCGGAGACCTTGAAGGTGTTACGCGTGTCGGGCACAGCAGGTAAATAAGACCATCGCTAAGCATCTTGGACTGCGCCAGTCCTCTGGCGCTTTGGGGTGGAGCGTTTAAACGAACGAAAAAATGAATTGCAAAGCGGCGACGGCGGGAGCATTTTCGAAAACCATCGCTTCACCTGGATGAAATCGCTTGGCGTAAATGTGCGCATCAAGTTTGTCGTCGCCGCCTGTCTCCTGGCGATGCTGTGGTTTTTGAGCGGATGCAGTTCGACGAGCGTGTCACCGTGGTGGTTCATCCACAAAATCTCCCCGGCCGACCATGTCGTGGTCACAAACTGTCTGGCCGGCACGGCACCGCCGTTGCCCGGCCTGTCACAAAATCCATCCCTGAATTTTAGCCTGACAATCACCGGGCCGGACGCGAAGGAGATCGTTCATGCCATTTCTTCAATGCATACGGAGGTGGACTGGAGCGGCCAGGCCATGAGCGCCACGTTTTATGAGTGGCATCTTCAATTCTTCCGGGGCAAAAAATTGTTAGGCGAAGTCGGCCTGTCCCCCGATTTGATCGAATGTGGCGATTACGAATATCCCGCGCCACCGGTCTTGATAAAACTTTACGAGCGCATTGAACAGGAGAGCCGGTCAGCACCCGGTGGCCCGTTCAGATAAATTGGATTGGACAACCAGCGGCGGCGGACGCAATGTCGGCGTGCGACCGGAATGAGCAGCGGCGAGCAACTGCTATTTCTTAAAGCTTTTAAATTTGGCGAAATGCCATGAACAAAATCTACGAGGCAATCGAAAGTGGAGACTTGAAAGCCATTCGAAAACTTGTGGAAATCAATCCACAAGTGATTAATCACTGTGATGGAGATCAATATTATTCGCCTCTAGGCTTTGCTATTCGTGACATGGATAGAAAGTTTGATGTCATCGAATTATTGGTGATGCAAGGTGCAGAAATTAGTTGGAAAACCGTCGATGGTTATACGCCATTGCACCTGAATATTGATGTCAACGGACCTTCCGGATCAGGTGAATTGCCGTACAAGATCGCTTCACTTCTTAAAGACCGCGGCGCGAATATCGAAGCAAAAAACCACTATGGATGGACTCCGTTGTTATATGCCGGCCTGGAAGGAACCCCAGATGAGTTTGCAGCACTTTTGAAACTTGGGGCTAGGTACGATGTGTATTATCCCCAGGAGTCGATGCCGCGCTTTACAAGAGGGCAATCGCTTGCCCAAATCGCGTTGCCGCGTCCGGAAATTATCCGTTTGCTCCTGGAATACGGCTTCCAACCCGACAAGAAACTATTGGAGTGTGCGAGCAAGGATATCATGGAATCTGAAGATCCCAATTCCAGTTATGTTGCTGATATCAAAAAATCCATCGAGCTTTTGTCGTCGGCAAGAGTGCTTTAACAGCTCAGCGGCCTGGTCATTGTTTATTCCCACTCAATCGTTCCCGGCGGCTTGCTGGTGATGTCAAACACGCACCGGTTCACGCCTTTCACCTCGTTGATGATGCGGCTGGCGAGTTTCTCCAGCAGGTCGTACGGCAGTTTCACCCAGTCGGCGGTCATGCCGTCCTGCGATTCCACGGCGCGGATGGCGATGGTGTAATCGTACGTGCGTTCGTCGCCCATCACGCCCACGCTGCGCACGGGCAGCAACACGGCGAAGCTTTGCCAGATCTTGTAATACAATCCGCAGGCCTTCATCTCCTCCACCACGATGGCATCGGCATTACGCAAAATCTCGCAACGTGATGGTGTGACCTCGCCGAGGATGCGCACGGCCAGACCTGGTCCGGGAAACGGCTGCCGCCAGACGATCTCCTTCGGCACACCCAGTTCTTCGCCGAGCAAACGCACTTCGTCCTTGAATAAATTTTTCAGCGGCTCGACGAGCTTGAACTTCATGTTCTTCGGCAGGCCGCCGACGTTGTGGTGCGATTTGATGAGCGCAGCGGGGTTCCCGGCGATGGGCACGGATTCAATGACGTCCGGATATAACGTGCCCTGCGCCAGAAATTTGGCGTTACCGACGCGTTTCATCGCGTCACTGAAAACCTCGATGAACGTCTTGCCGATGATCTTGCGTTTTTTCTCGGGATCGGTGACGCCCTTGAGCCGCGTCATGAAAATCTTCGTCGCATCCTCGTATTGCAGCTTGATCTTGAAATGCTTGCCGAACACCTGTTGCACCACGTCGGCCTCGCGCGCACGCAGCACGCCGTTGTTCACGAAAATGCAGGTGAGCTGGTCGCCGATGGCCTTGTGCAACAAGGCGGCGGCCACGCTGGAATCCACCCCACCGCTCAGGCCGAGGATGACATGTTCCTTGCCGACCTGTGCGCGGATTTCCTCGACCGCCTGATCAACGTAGTTGCGCATGGTCCAGGATTTGCCGCAACCGCAGACGCCGTGGACAAAGTTGGTGATGATCTCCTTGCCGCGCGGCGTGTGGACGACCTCGGGATGGAATTGCAGGCCGAAAAATTTCTTCGAGCGGTTTTCAATGGCCGCGTACTCGGAATTTTCCGTGGTGGCGACGGCCTTGAAGCCGGCGGGCATCTTCGTGAGCTTGTCGCCGTGGGAATTCCAGACCTGCAACGACTTCGGCAATTTGGCGAACAACGCGCAGGAGGCGTCCTTCACCGCGAGCGTGCCCTTGCCATATTCGCGTTTCAGGCCTTTTTCAACCTTGCCGCCGAGGAACTGCGCCAGCAGCTGCACGCCGAAGCAGATGCCAAGCACCGGCACACCCAGTTCAAAAATGTTTTTGTCCGGCAACGGCGCGTTTGGTGCGTACACCGATGACGGGCCGCCGGAAAGAATGAGGCCGGACGGTTTCATGGCCGCGATCTCGGCGGCAGGCGTGTTGAAATGGATGATGGTCGAATAGACGTTGCACTCGCGCACACGCCGCGCAATGACCTGGGTGTATTGCGAACCGAAATCGAGGATGACAATTTTTTCGTTCATCTGAAAAAGCAAAAAGAGATTTTCCTTCGCCTGAAAAATTTTGCGAGCAGAAAAAGTGTTTTTCGCAGGGCCGCTTCAAGGTTTAATGAGGGTGCCATGACCGCCAACCTGTGCCGTTTAGTCGAAAAACATCCCGCCTGGATGCTCGCGCTGGCCACCGTGGCGATGTTACTGCCGTTTCTGGCGCGCCCGTTCGATATCGACGACCCGTTGTTTGTTTGGGCGGCGAAACAGATCCAAGCGCATCCTTTCGCCCCTTACAGTTTTGACGTGAACTGGTATGGCTCGGTGATGCCGATGTGGAAAATCACGGAGAACCCGCCGCTGGGCCCGGCGTTTCTGGCCCTGGGCGCGACGGTGTTCGGTTGGAGTGAATGGGCGCTGCACCTGACCTCATTGCTGCCGGCCATCGCGGTGGTGCTGGGAACTTACCGGCTTGCCGGAAAATTCTGCGCGCGGCCGATCCTTGCCGGTCTGGCGGTTTTGTTCGCCCCGGTATTTCTCGTCTCCGGCACGTCGGTAATGTGCGATGTGCCAATGCTGGCGTGTTGGGTGTGGGCGGTTGTCTTCTGGGTCGAAGGACTGGAAAACCGTCCGGGGAAATTGTTTTTTTCGGCGATGCTCATCGCCGCAGCGGCAATGACGAAATATTACGGGGCGTGCCTGATGCCGTTGCTCGCGGCATATGCGCTGGCCTTGCGCCGTCCGCTGCGCGGATGGGCGCCGTTCCTTCTCATCCCGCTCTTGGTTCTTTGCTTTTACCAATATGTCACGCAGGCGGCGTATGGCTACAGCCTGCTGTATCGCGCGATGGATTATGCAAAGTTTTCGCAACAAACCGGCGGCGTTGCCCGGGCGCAGGCTGGAATCATTGCGCTCATTTTTGTCGGTGGCGGCATCGCCCCGGTGATTTTTTTGGCGCCGGTGTGGATGAACCGGCGCTGGTTTTTGGCGATGCTATGTGTGCTGGCTGTTTTTTCCCCGGCAATCTTTGCGGGCGGATTTTTGTGGAAAAATTACAGCTCGATCACCGCGGAAAATATGACGCCGGTCAAGGTTCAATGCCTGATCTGGCTGGTGGCGGGTTTTTTGACGATGGCCCTGGCCCTGGTGGAATGGTTGCGCCGGAAGGATGCGCTTTCACTCTTGTTGATGTTGTGGGTGTTAGGAACATTTTGGTTTGCCGCGTTCAGCAACTGGACGGTCAATGCTCGTTCGATTTTGCCGATGACGCCGGCGCTGGCGATCCTGCTGGCGCGGCGGCTGGACAACCGGAAACCGCCGCGGAACTTTTTGACCGGAGCCGGGCTATTTGCCGGCGCGGTCCTGGCGCTGATGGTGGCATCTGCGGATTTTCAACGGGCGGAAGCGGTTTGCAAAAGCGCCGCCGCGGTTCACGAAAAATTTCACGATGCGCCGGGCAGGTTGTGGTCGCAAGGCCACTGGGGGTTTCAATTTTACATGGAAGCCGGTGGCGCAACGGAACAGGATTTCAAACGTGCCGGGCAAAATTCCGGCGACCTGATCGCCGTGCCGCATTTTAACACGGATAACTTTGTGCTGGATACCAATCGTGTCTGGCTGCTGGGTGACTTGAAGGTGTCCGGCCCGCGTTGCCTGACCACGTGGAATCCCGGGACGGGCGCGGGATTTTATGCGGCGGCCTTCGGTCCCCTGCCGTTTGCCTTTGGCGTGGTTCCGCCGGAGGCGGTGAGTGTGTTTGAAGTAAAACCGCCGGCGATCAGCGGTCGCTGATCACGATCCCTCTTTTTTGCTCCCCGGGTAAAGTTCGCCGTAATGCTTTTTTGCGCAATCGGGACACAGGCCGTGCGAAACGACGGCGTCGGAGTGCGCGGTCAGATATTCCTCAAAGCGTATCCATTGGTTTTTGTCGTCACGGATGTTTTTACAGAACGAGCAGATGGGCAGCAATCCTTCGAGCACGCGCACCCGCTGGCGGAGCTGGCGTGAATGCCGCCCGAGTTCCGAGGTCAGCAGCGCGAGCAGGACCAGCACGAAGAAACAGATGAGCGAATCCGCCAGTTCGAGCGCGTTGATCGGCTTCGTGGAAAACGCCAGTTCATGCAGCACCCGGGTGAGGGAGAGCAGCACCGCGCTCACCATGGCCAGCCATAGCGACCGGTTCCACGCGACCAGCATCAGCGGAAAAACCAGCACGACCGGAAAAATTTGCAGCGGAATCAGCTCCCAATCGATACCGATGAACACCAGACACATCAGGATCATGATCCACGGGCTGTTCCAGAGCCCCCTTTCAAAGATATAGACGGTCGGAATGGGCGGGGTATATGTTGGGCGGGCGAACACGTTCATGCCTGATGGCTGAATTATCATTCTACGGCCGTAGGCTGGCGAGAAAAATTTTGCCGAAACACACTATTTGCGCTACAAGTCGCTTATGAAAATGCCGCGTCACCCGGACTTCCTGCGCGGTTTTTCGCTTATCGAGCTGCTCATTGTGGTCGCGCTCATTGCCATCTTGAGCTCGATGTTTTACGGGTTTGCCTCCGGCAAACATCAGCGCAACCAGAAGGAGCTTTGCGCCGACAACCTGCAAAAAATCTTTCTCGCGCTGCAGATCTATGCGAACGATTTTCACGGGTCGCTGCCGGTGAAGACAAACGCCGCCACCTCCGAGAAGCCGCTCGACCTGCTTGTGCCAAAATATTCGGCGGATACGAGCATTTTCATCTGCCCCGGCGGGCGCGACGACGCAATCCCCTCCGGCGTGCCGCTGACAAAATCCAAAATCAGCTATGCGTTTTACATGGGGCGCAAACTGGACGATCCCCAAAAAGTGTTGCTCTCGGACCGGCAGGTGGACACCGAGCCGAAACGTGCCGGCGAAATGGTGTTTTCCGCCGACGGCACCCCCCCCGGCAACAACCATCACAAATTCGGCGGTAATTTTCTCCTGGCCGACGGCAGCGTGCAAAATTCCGGCCCACAGCTCACCTTTTCGCTCGCGGGCCAGCCGGGCGTCGTGCTATTGAATCCCAAGCCCTGATGAAATTCCAGTGTCCATGCGGCGCGAAATTCGCCTTCGACATCTCCCCGGAAATGGTGCAGAACCCGGTGAAGTTCGTCTGCCCGACCTGCGGCCTCGACCACTCGGAATTCATCAACGGCCTCATCCGCCGTGAATTCAGCGCGCCGGAGCCGGCCTACCAGCGCCCTGTCTCCGAACCGGCGCCCGCACCTGCCGCACCCGCGCCGCGCTTGAAGATCTCCCACGCTGAAAAACCGGCGGAAGCGGCCGCGCCCGCCGCGCCGGTCTCGAAATTTTGTCCCCGGCACCGTCAGGAGCTGGTGAAGGATAAATGTTTCGTCTGCGGCACACCCATCTGCTCGCGTTGCATGGAAAGCTTCGGCTACCTCTGTTCGCCGCTTTGCAAAAACAAGGCCGATCTGCAAGGGCTCGACGTCCCGGTGTATGCCGGGCAGAAATTCGAGGTGGAACGCCAGTTCTGGGCCCAGTCCGGAAAAATTTTTGGCGCGTGCCTCGTCGTCGTCGCCTTGTTGTTTGGGGCGTGGGCCTGGTATGTGTTTTACGGTTCCTGGCCGCATCCTTATCTGTCCGTGCGTTTCGAGGATGACGACCGGGCTTATGCCGGCAAGTCCCTGGTCGTGGACAAAAATCAGCTCGTTTTTCTGCATGGCGGCACGCTGGCGCGCTACGATTTGAAATCCAAAAAGCCCGTCTGGTCGGTCGAACTCATCACCAAGGCGGATGTTGACGCGGCAGTGAAGGCGGCGGCGGAAGCCAACGACAAGGCCAACAGCGGCGGCGGCTATTCCTTCCGGCAAACCGGTGATGCGATTGCCCGCGAGGTGCAAATCGGTCTGCAACAGGAATTGCAACTGCGCGTCTCCGGTCAGAATGTCTGGGTGGAAAATGGCAGCCGCCTTACTCAATATGACTGGGCCACCGGCAACGCCATCCGCACCATTCCGCTGCCGGAATTTGGCGGCGAACTCGTCGAGACCGGCGGCGAACTGCAAAGCATCGCCGCAGAATCCGTCACCCATATCAGCCTCGCTGATGGCAGCACACGCGTCGAAAGCTTTTCCGGAACACCCTCGCGCGCAGCCGGCCAGGATTCCGGCGGCAGCAGTCTTGCCAGCGACAACGGCCAGGCGCTTGACCCCGGCAAGATCGCCAACGAGGCGGGAAACATGAAACTCCAGGGCCAGATCGCCCTGCCCGCCCTCATCGCCAATGCCCAGCACGAAAAAGAACTCGAAGCCGCCATGCGCGAGTCGGATCCGCAAAAACGCGCCGAGATGCTAAAACGTATTCCCGCGCAAACCGCCGAACTCGTCGCCGGCGAAACGGGCTTCGTGCAGTTCTCAAAAAAATTGCTCGAGGAAAAGATGGTCGAGCAGGAAGCCATGAAAGCCCCGCCAAAAACTTCCGCGCTCGAGGATAATCCCAGCGTGGCCAACACCGGCGCCATCGTCAACGAACAGCTTAACGAAATGCGCCGCAACAACGGCCAGGACAAGGTCACCGAGGACCAGAGCAGTTATCAGGTCGCCGTACATCTGCCCGATGGCAGCGCACCGGATTTCAGCGCGGAAGTCACCGGGCCGCCGCAGTTGTTCGTCCTTAAAACCGTCAACGTCATCGCCGCCGGCAAAGGACTCATCGTACTCGACAAATCCAACAAAAAACTCTGGCAGGCCGATCTTACCTACGCCGTGCCCGCAGGCGGCGGCATGTTTCCCGGCGAAAAACCACGTTACGGCGACGGTCCGTGCGTGGAACACGGCGATACCCTTTACGTGTTCGATCAGGCCGTGTTGACAGCGTTTGATTTGAGTTCCGGCAACGCCCGCTGGCGCGTCCCGTCCGTCGGCGTGGTCGGCCTGTTCTTTGACGATACCGGCAACGTCTACGTCAACACCACCAGCGGCAACCCCGACGACGTCAAGTATTCCCGACAGATCGACATCACCAAGCAGACCGACGACATCCTGATGAAACTCGACCCCAAGGATGGCAAGACCTTGTGGAACATCAAACCCGGCGGCTTCATCTCCTACCTCCAGGGCAAGTTCATCTATCTCGTGGAATCTTACGACCCGAACCCCATGGATGCCGACCAGAACGACATGATCTCCGGCCTCATGAAGCCCGCCTCCCTGCGCATCACCCGCATCAACCCCGGCAACGGCCATGTGATGTGGGACACCCATCAAGACCGCTGCCCCGTGGACATCCATTTCGACGGAAACATCATCGAACTCGTCTTCAAACGCGAAGTACAGGTGCTGAAATTCCTGACGTTTTAATGCAGGTGTCGTCTTATGAAGATTGCCGTCCTATTACTGCTACTTGGCTTGGTTATTGGCCTCGTTATGCCATACTACATGAGAGAAATCTATTCAGGAGCAGGCATTCAGTTAGGGTCAAAATCATTCAACTTTGATCTCATGATGGTTCTCCGAGTGGTTGGTATTTTATTTGGCGTCCTGGCCATAATTTGATTTGTTTTAGTTCGCCCTGGGTGATTGACACAATGATGCCAAATACAGATTTTGAATTGGCAGGCAGCATAATTACTGGGTGCTGAACTATCCCCGTCTTGCTTTTCGGGCGTATGGTGTTAAACATTCTTACATGGCTAACCGCTCTCCCATCGCCATCCTCGGCGTACCGTTCGACAACATCTCGCTGGCCGAGACTTGCTCGCTCGCCGGCACGATGATCGAGTCGCGCTATCCGCATTACGCGACGACCGTCGGGGTGGACTTCCTCGTCTCCGCACAGGACGACGTGGAGCTGCGCCGGATCTTGTTCGATGCCCACCTCATTGTCGCCGAGGAAAACCTCGTCGTTTGGGCGTCAAAAATACTAGGCAACCCGCTGCCCGGTTCCGTCACCGTGCCGAACCTCATTCCGCAATTGTTTGTCCTGGCGGAAGCCAAAAACTGGCGCGTGTTCCTGCTCGGCGGCGACGAGGCGGCGGCACAACAGATCCGTACCCGTCATCCCAAGCTCAACCTGGTCGGCACCTTCAAGCCGGAAATCAAGCCGTTGCTCGAGATGGACCACACGGACATCCTGCGCCGGGTGCGCGATGCCAAGCCGGACATCCTGCTGGTGGCCTTTGGTTGCCCGACGCAGGAAAAATGGATCAACATGAATTACCGGACCGCCGGGGTGCCGTTCGTGCTCGGCGCGGGGATCGGTTTCAATTTTCTCACCGGCGACGGCCGTGCCCGCATGGGCGGCACCAAAAAACTTCGGTTCATCCTGGCCGTTTTGAGGCAGTGGTGGAAACTGCGCACGCGGAAAAAAGCCGGCGATGCCCCGCAGGCGGACGTGATGCCCGACCCGCAGGGCAATCTCATCATCCGCGCGCCGAAAAGCCTCGGTGCCGCCGAGGCCGCCGCCGCGCAATCCGAATGGCAGCGCGCGGTGGAAAATGGCAACGTGTTTTTCGACCTCACGGAAACCACCTTTGCGGACAGCACCGGCATCGGCGCGCTCATCCGCCTGCGCAAGCGTTCGCGTGAATTGAACTACCAGTTCATCCTCATCGCCCCGCGCCCGCCGGTCGAGGCGGCGTTGAAGCTGATGAAGCTGGAGGAATTCTTCAATGTGCAACCGAGCATCGCCGGCGCGAAAATCTTGATGGAAAGCGCCGCCGGCGTCGCGCCCGTCAGCAGCGGCGTTTCCGCCCAGGAACTGCAGATCCGCTGGACCGGCGAAATCACGACGCTGAACGCGGTGGAGCTGGGTGCCTATACGGAATCCGAACTGACGCAGGTTTCGCCGGGCATGAGCGTGGTGATCGACCTCGGGCGCGTGACGTTCGTGGATAGCACGGGCATCGGCCTGATGGTGCGGTTCAAAAAGAATCTGACGCGTCAGAACGTCGGCCTGAAGTTCATCAATGTGTCGCCCTCCGTGCGGAACGTCATCCGCGCGACCCAGTTGGAAGCGTTCCTCCTCGGATAATCAAACGCCGTAAATCCACTTGCGGCCTTCACGGATAAGGGCTTGCCATTTTCGCCGCGCCGCGAAAAATGTCCGCATGAAATCATTTTTTGCTCTGCTGGCCGTTTTGGCTTTGGCCACGGGCTGCGCGCATGTCTCCAATCCGCGCGCGGACTTTTCCCGTCTCGTGGGACTTCCGCACGTCGCGCTCGCACCACAGATCGAAAAAATCTCCGATGCGAACGGTCTCGCGCAGTTCCATTTTGCCTTTTCCTCCGATGCCAACCATCGTGTGCCGGGAATTTTGATCGAGCCTGAAAATATTTCAGGCAGACATCCCGTCGTTATTGCGCTGCACGGCACCGGCGGCAACAAGGAGAATATGATTCCACTCTGCCGTAAGCTGGCGGAACGCGGTTTTATCGCGGTGGCGATCGACGGCCGTTACCATGGCGAACGCAAATCCGGGAAAAACGATTATAACGATGCCATTGTGGAGGCGTATCGCGGCAGCGGCGAACATCCGTTTTTTTATGACACGGTTTTTGATGTGATGCGGCTTGTGGATTATCTACAAACGCGCGACGACGTGGATGCACGCCGCATCGGCCTCATCGGTATTTCCAAGGGCGGCGTGGAAACTTATCTGACAGCGGCGATGGATGAGCGCATCACCGTCGCCGTGCCCTGCATCGGCATGCAAAGTTTTTCGTGGGCTTTGAAAAACAACGACTGGCAGGGCCGCATCGGGACGATCCAAGGCGCCTTTGACACCATCACCAAAAGCGAGGGCGTGGCCGGGCCGGATTCCGCATTCGTGAAAAAGTTCTACGACCGGGTCATCCCGGGAATTTATACCGAATTCGACGGCCCGCAATGCATCGCGCTGATCGCCCCGCGTCCATTGCTCTTCATCAACAGTGATTCGGACAACCACACCCCGATTGCCGGAGTCCAGGAATGTGTGGCTGCAGCGAGGAAAATTTATTCGGCGAAGAATGCGGATGAAAAACTTTCCGTCATCATCCAGCCAAACACCGGTCACAAGGTTTTGCCGGATTCCGAACGCGCCGCGATCGATTGGTTTGCGCGCTGGCTGAAGCCGTAAGCCCGATTATTTCCCGGGTTCCCCCAATTCAAGCCGCAGTGCGTGCAGTGAAAGATTGATGTCAGCCATGAAGGCCACTAACGATACGCATAGCGACACCAGGCACGCGGTAAAAACCAGGCACGCACCCCACGCATAATCCCAGCGCAGCCAGGCCCCGAGAAACAGCGTCATCACCAGCACCGCCGCCAGCAATGCGCTCCCGACCGAAAACAATATGGCGAGCCGGATGATTTTGGCGCGCCGATAGATGATGTCCACCTGCGCCCGCGTGGCCGCGCGTTCCGCACCGGACTGCGCCGCGAGTTCATTCTGCAACTGCCGTGCGCGGTCGATCGCGCGGCCGAGGCGGTTGGTCATCGTCAGCAGGAGCAGGCCGACGCCGGAGATCAGGATGACCGGCCCGACGGCATCGCGCAGTTCGGGGATGATTTGTTCGAGCGAGGTCGCCAGCATAAATTGCACTTTCTAACGCCATGTTAACCCCGGGCAACGAAGTTGCACTCGTCGCAATTTGGCGACAACTCACCGTTTTTTGTCTGCATACTAACCTGGTTTAAGAACTTTCAGCCATCTGATCATGCAATGGAGATGAATGGTTACTTTCCCCTCACCCCGGCCCTCTCCCTTGGGGAGAGGGAGAAACGCTCCCAGCATCAAGGCAAATCAACGGCGGTAAGCTGCTCGTGTGTCGATAATGAATCAAAAAATCAGCAGCGGCTGTTCCTTCTCCCCAAGGGAGAAGGTCAGGATGAGGGGTAACATCGCAATCAATTACGCGGCTGTATACAAATTGTCAGGCGCTCTTTAAACCTTCACCCACTTGCCGCTGGCGGAAGATTTCTCCACGGCGGTCAGTACGCGCTGATTTTTCAAGCCGTCCTCAAATGTCGGCTGCACCGGCTTGCCTTCCGCGCAGGCATTCACAAAATCGGCCACCGCATGGACAAACGTGTGTTCGTAGCCGATGCCGTGCCCGGGCGGCCACCAGTTCGCGACGTAGGGTTGTACGCCGTCGCGTTGCGTCACCAGAATGTCCCGAAATCCCTGCCGGTCTTTCGGATCGTCGCCGTTGTAATACTTCAATCGGTTCATGTCCTCGAAATCGAAATAAATCGATCCCTTGCTGCCGTTGATCTCAATTTCGATGTGGTTGCGCCGACCCAACGCATAGCGCGTCGCCTCCAGGTTCGCCATCACGCCACCCGCGCCGTTATGTTCCATCCAGCCGAGGAACGCCGCGGAATCCGGCACCTCGACCTTGCCGAGCAGCCGTTTGCCCTTGGCCAGCATGTCCGCGCGCGGCCGTTCGGGAATGAACGTATGCACGATGCCGCACACATCCGTGAACTCGCCGACGAGATACCGCGCCAGATCGATGACGTGTGAATTGATGTCGCTATGCACACCGCTGCCGCTCGTCGCCTTTTGCAGGCGCCAGTCCAGGGGAAATTCCGGGTCCGCCAGCCGGTCCTGCGCATAGCGGGCGCGGAAATGGTAGATCTTCCCGAGCGTGCCCTCGGTCATGAACCGTTTTGCCAGCGCAATCGCCGGGATGCGCCGGTAAGTGTGGCAGATCATGTGGACGCACTTCGACTTTTTGGCGGCCGCATAAATGGCCTCGCATTCCTTGAGGTCGCGGCCCATCGGTTTTTCCAGCAGCACGTGTTTGCCGTGTTTCAACGCGGCGATGGCGATCTCTGCGTGGGTTTCGGTTGGTGTGCCGATGTCCACGATGTCGATCAGCGGCGATTCCACGATCTCGCGCCAGTCGGTCGTGGCAAACTGCCAGCCCAGTTTCGCGCGTGCGGCCTGCACCGCCGCCGCATCACGCCCGCAAATGGTGTGCAGCTCGACGTTCGCCTTGAGGTCAAAGAATTTGGGAGCCTGCCGCCACGCGTTTGAGTGCGCGCGACCCATGAATTTGTAGCCGATGAGCCCAACGCGAAATGTTTTGGCCATGACAATTCTTTCTAGCCGGCAAGCCGGCGCGGAACCCCCGTTTGGAGATTCCGGGTGAGTCGGGTGAAATTGTATGCACCGCGCCGCGCCGCGACAGCCAAAAATATTAGGCCGCCGGCTTTTCAGCAGACGTTTCGGAAACCGGCGCATCCGGCGCCGGTTGGTCCGTCTCCGGCTTTGCTTCTTCCGGTTTGTCTGCTGCCGGCTGCTCCGGAAGGACTTCGTTGCTCGTGGCAATTTCCACCGGGGTCACCACTTCCGTCGTCTCCACGGTTTCCATCGTCACCGCTTTGGCTGGGGCGGATGTTTCCACCTTCTTTTCTGTCCTCACCGGCTTGGCAGCGGGTTTCTTCGCCGTTTCCATCCGGCCGTCGGCGAATTCCAGAACCGCGCCGGCATGGATCAACCAATGCAAATCCACCAAGATGGCCGTCTGTTCGGGCGTCGGATCCGGGTCGGCCGGGGGCGCGGGTTTCTCCGCCGGGGCAGCAGCAGCGACAGGTGCTTCACCTTCCGCGACCGGGGCGGCTGCGGGCGTGACAACAGGCGCAGCGACCGGGACAGCAACCGGTTTGGGCGTCGGCGCCAGCGCTTCCACCAACTTTTTCCGCGTGCACTTGGGCGTGGTGTTGATGTAATTCACGATCCGCTTGATCGTGTCGGACACCGGGTTCGTTTCGATGTCGAGATACAGCGGGCGCGCCACGCTGACGTGGGTGACGGTCTTGTTGACCTTGAAAAATTGCAGGCCGTGCGCCGTGAACTGCTGGCTCAGCTTCGTCGCGATCGGCAGCGGGAAATGCTTCTGGTTTTCCCATTCCGCGCGGATGAGCCGCTGGAGGTCGGCAGCCTGTAACCGGCGGCTTTTCACGCCGTCAATCGTCAGCTTCTCCACCGTCTTGATGATCGAATCCTTGTGCGTGGCGCGGAAATGTTCCTCCACCGCTTCCATCGTCGCCAATTTCAGCGGCTCGGGGACGTTCAACGCGCTGTATTCCGTCTTGAAACTTTGTTCCTCGATCCATTTTTTGACCACCGCCTCGTCCTTAACAATCTTCACGCGCGCCTTGAAGACATCGAACGGCATCCGCGCAAACTTTTCCGTGTGCAGCTTGCGCAACTGGTTCTGGTAATCGTGATAATTCGGCGGGCCGAGGATGACCCCGCTCATGCCGCATTGCGCCACGAACGTGTATGTGCCCTTCGGCGGCTCGATCTGTACGCGTTCCGACTGGTAAAACGTGCCGAAATGCGTTTTGAGGATGTGCGCCACCGCTTCGTTCTCGTCCGTCCACGGCGTGTCGTCCAGCGCGCAGACAAAAAGTTTTTCCGTCGAACCGTCGGCCTTTTTCTTCGGCGTCAACGCCACCGAATAACGCTCGGCCTTGTCCAAAATCAGCAGGGCGATCTGGAACAGCGGAAACGCCCGGCCCGTGATCTTGATCTGGCGCGCGAGCTGTTCCACGACCTTTTCCTCGGGAATGAAAGCCACATTGAACTCCGGCATCGGTACCGGCGGTGCGATTGGTTCGCGCGGTTCGCGACGGTCATCCTGACGGTCGCCGCCACGGAAACCGCCCTTGCGGTCGCCAAATTTTCCGCCGCCCGGTCTGCCACCCGTGCGCGAACGATCTCCGCCGCCGCCACCATCACGACGCGGCGGACGGCCGCCGCCGCCACCTGGCCCATCGCTGCGCCGCCGTTCGGGTTTTACGCCTTCGTTGCCGGTGAATCTTTCGAATTTGTTCGCCTCCGATTTGCCCTGCGCCCACGCGGGTTGGAACAGGTTTTCAAGGTCGAGGCTGTCTGCGATGTTGCTCATGATAAAAAAGCCCCGTCACGCGGGGTTGTGATAAATGGAGTAATATAGTGGATTGATGCGGGCCGGAAAGCAAGCGCGCTCCGTTGGGCGACATCAAAACAACTTCGC
>Ga0210388_10000298_pt1 | contig 43163 bp, 43 predicted proteins | sample IncBWC19OmetaG_FD_155485 | JGI IMG/M metagenome (GOLD analysis project Ga0210388, IMG submission 155485) | Forest soil microbial communities from Barre Woods Harvard Forest LTER site, Petersham, Massachusetts, United States - Inc-BW-C-19-O ...
GGGTGGGGCTCGTCCGGACGTCCGGACGAGCCCCACCCGAATCTTTTAATCGACGCCTAAACACGGAGGCTGAGTCCGCGACTAATCAGGGATTGAAGGTGGGCAAGTCCGCCCCCTGGAAGTTCGAATCAGGGTTCTAGTATTCTTCATCAAGTAGTGAGTAAGTGGGAAACTTATGTTCAATAGAATTCAAGTTTACCTGGCCCAAAGTCCTCTACTGGTCGCACTGGTGGCCAGCGGGGTGACGCTGGCTTGCTCGAGTAACACCACGCAGAATGCTCACGCCGAGGGGCCGGCTGGAATGCCAGTCAAGGTGCAAGAGGCGAAAGCCACCCCGGTCAACGACGCCACCGAGTATGTGGCCACGCTAAAGTCGCGCGATTCGGCGGTGATTATGCCGCAGGTCGAAGGGCAGGTTACTGGAATCTACGTGCATTCCGGCGAGGCCGTCGAGGCCGGCGCGCCGCTGATGGAAATCGATCCCCTCAAGCAGCAGGCCACGGTCAAGAGCCAGGAAAGCTCGCGAGCGGCGCAGCAGGCGAACCTGAACTGGACGAAGCAGCAGTATGAGCGCGCTCAGGGACTGTATTCGGCGGGCGTGGTGAGCAAGCAGGATCTTGATCAGGCGAAATCCGCGATGGATGCGGCACAGGCTCAAATGGACTCGCTGGATGCTCAAGTGCGCGAACAGGAAGTCCAACTGCATTACTACAAAGTCGTGGCACCCTGGGGCGGAATTGTGGGAGATATTCCGGTGCGCGTGGGCGACCGGGTTGCGGTGACGACGCAACTTACCACCGTGGACAAGCCGGGGAGTCTCGAAATCTACGTATACGTTCCGATTGAACATTCTTCGCAACTCAAGATGAACTTGCCGGTGCAGGTGCTGAACGGCGACGGCAAGGTCGTGGCAGACAGCCGCATCAGCTTCATCTCCCCGGAGGTGGATAACACCACCCAGACCGTGCTGGTAAAGGCTCGCATCGCTAACCGCAACGACGCGCTGCGACAGTCGGAATTCATCCGGGCACGCGTTGTGTGGGGAACTCACCAGAACCCGCAGGTTCCCATCCTGGCCGTATCGCGGCTAGCGGGAGAGTACTTTGCCTTCGTAGCCGAGCCCCAGACCGGCGGTTCGTACGTGGCGCGTCAGAAGGCGCTGAAGATTGGGCAGACGGTGGGGAATGATTATGAAGTGCAGGACGGCATCAAGCCCGGTGACAAAGTGATTGTTTCCGGAACCCAGTTTCTGCTGGATGGTGCGCCAGTGATTCCGCACAGTTAAAGGCCGGGCTTTCGGGCTTCGGCTCCTGAGTCGCGTTTTCAAACCATTAATTGATTGCATGCGGTTGGGCTGAAGCCCGAAAGCCGATCCTCTATGTTCGTTGAGTTCTTTATCCATCGACCGGTGTTTGCCTCGGTTTGCGCGCTGCTGATCGTTCTGGCGGGCACGGCCGTGATTCCCACGCTGCCCATCGCGCAGTTCCCCGATCTGGCTCCGCCGCAAGTCGGTGTGACCAGTTCTTATATCGGCGCGAGCGCGCAGACCGTTGAGAGCGCGGTCACCATCCCACTGGAGCAGGAAATCAACGGCGCCGAGGGAATGAAGTACATGACCTCGACCAGCGGCAACGATGGCACCAGCAGCATTCTTGTCACATTCGACCTCACGCGCAATCCTGACCTGGCCACTGTCGACATCCAGAACCGGGTGAACACCGCGCAGGGCAGGCTTCCCGCCGCGGTGAAGGCCGTCGGCATCACGACCGCCAAGACATCACAGAATTTTGTATTCGGCGCGGCGATCACCGCCGACAACGACCGTTATACCCCGCTGTTCATGAGCAACTACGTCGATGTATACGTTCGGGACGCGCTCAAGCGCATCCCCGGCGTCGCTGATGTGATCGTCTTCGGCGAGGGCAAGTACTCGATGCGACTGTGGCTCGATCCGGGACGCATGGCGGGTCGCGGACTGACTGCGCCCGACGTGGTGAACGCGCTCTCGGAACAGAATGTGGAAGTCGCGGCCGGTCAGGTCGGCCAACAACCTGCCATCGCCGGGCAGCAATATCAGATCAGCGTGCGCGCGGTCGGGCGCCTGAGCGAGACCTCCCAGTTCGAGAACATCATTCTGAAGACCAACTCCGATGGGACGCTGGTTCGCCTGAGAGATGTGGGCCGGGCTGAATTGGGTTCAGAGAGCTATGGCAACAAGATTACGTACAACGGGCAACAGGCGATCGGGCTTGGCGTGACTCAGCTTTCGACGGCGAATGCGCTCGATGTCGACCGCCGGGCCATTGCGGAATTAAACCGGCTGGCGAAGAGCTTTCCGCCGGGAATGAAGGCTCATGTAGCGTTCGACACCACGGATGCCGTGGGCGAATCCATACGCGACGTGGCTTTCACGGTAGGGTTGGCGATCGGCCTAGTCATCCTGGTGATCTTTATCTTCCTCGGCGATTGGAGGACGACGATGATTCACTTCATCGCTACTCCGGTCTCGCTCATCGGGACTTTCATCTTTGTGAAGTTACTCGGTTTCTCCATCAACACGTTGACGCTGTTCGGCATTACACTCGCCACCGGCCTGGTCGTTGACGACGCCATCGTGGTGATCGAAAACATTGAGCGCCATATTGCGGACGGCGAGCACGACTCGAGCAAGGCAGCAGCAGCGGCCACCGGCGAAATCACCAGCGCCGTCATCGCCACGTCGTTGGTGCTGATCGCCGTGTTTGTGCCCGTTGCCTTCTTTCCCGGGACGACCGGGATTCTGTTTCGCCAGTTTGCGCTGACCATCGCATTTTCGATCGCCATTTCCGCCTTCAACGCGCTCACTCTCGCTCCTGCGCTAGCGGCGATTTTTCTGCGCGGCGGCCACCGCCAAAAGTGGTGGTGGCTGAGAAAGTTTGACGACGGCATTGTTGCCCTCACCCGTGGGTACCGCGCCTTGCTGCATCACGTACTGAAACACAAGGTGGCGATGGTGGTGCTGTTTTTCGCTGGCCTGGGACTGACTTATTTTGTCTTTACCCATGTGCCTTCGGGCTTCGTGCCCGACGAAGACCAGGGTTATTTGATTATCGTCATTCAGGCGCCGCCCGGCGCTTCGCTCGAGTATACGTCTGATATCGGGACGCAGGTTTCACATATGCTGGCCGATATACCGGAGCTGGAAGGCACGTTTTCCATCGCCGGCTTCAGTTTTGCCGGAGCTTCGGCAAATCAGGGATTGATTTTCGTCCCCCTGAAACCTTACTCGAAACGCAAGGGGGAACAGCACAGCGCCACGGCGATTCTGAATCGAGTGCGCCCACGCTTGTTCGGGATTCAAGGCGCTATTGTCTTTGCCACGCTGCCACCGGCCATCAATGGCCTTGGCCAATTCGGCGGCTTTCAATTCGTTGTACAAGACCAGGGTGCGCACACTCTCGAGGAGCTGTCGAACACGACGCACGACATCATCCGGCAGGCCGGAGCCCGCAAGGATCTCGTGGGACTCTACACGCCGTTCACCGCTAACGATCCGCAGTATCTGATAACCATTGATCGTGAGAAAGCGAAGAGCCTGCATGTGCCGCTGTCGCAAATCACCGACACGCTTAGCGTGTACATGGGTTCTTCCTATGTAAACGACTTTGATTTCAATAACCGCTCGTATCGCGTCTATGTGCAGGCCGACAAACAGTTCCGTTCTCAAGCGCAGGAAATGAACCAGTTCTACGTCCGTTCCGACAACGCAGCGATGGTGCCGCTGGACAATCTGATCAGCACTACGCAAACCACAACACCGCAAGTAATCAGCCATTACAACCTGTTCCGCTCGGCGGAAATCGATGGCTCGGCCTCACGCGGTTATAGCTCCGGCCAGGCGATTGTGGCCATGGACGATTTGGCCAAGAAGATGCCACAGGGCTTCAGCTACAGTTGGACGGGGCTATCGCTCGAAGAACTGCAGTCGGGTGGAGTTACGCTGATTCTTTTTGGATTGGGCACGCTGGTCGTCTACCTGACCCTCTCAGCTCAATATGAAAGTTTTGTGCTTCCTTTCATCGTATTGCTGGCCGTTCCTATGGCTCTGCTGGGCGCTCTGGGAGCGCAGTGGATACGCAGCTTGCAGAATGACGTCTTCTGCCAGGTAGGCCTGGTGATGCTCGTCGGACTTTCCAGCAAGAACGCGATTCTGATCGTGGAATTCGCCGAGCAGCTTCGACATCGCGGGGTTCCGCTGCTGGAATCCGCAATCCAGGCAGCGACAATTCGTTTGCGGCCGATTCTGATGACTTCGCTGGCCTTCATCCTCGGAGTCGTGCCCTTGGTATTCGCCACCGGGGCCGGCGAGAATGGCCGTCATTCGGTAGGCACAACCGTGTTCGGCGGCATGATCATGTCGACCATTCTTAATCTCTTCTTCATACCTGTGCTGTATCTGATTATTGAGGGCTGGCGGGAACGCGGGAAAGCGCCGGAAAAAGCTTAGTCGCGGCCGTTGCTCTTCGCCGTTCGTCTGGGTTGCTGCCTCGATTGTTTTCCGCGTGCCTTGCGCCGCATCCTAGCCATCCACTCGCGGGAATACATCGTGCCGCGGCACTTGGGAGAGCCGCAGTGGCAGGGCGCGGGCGCTTCGTCATCGTAGAGGTTGTAATCCCAGAGCAGCTCTTCGCCGGCAGTGATGTCGCGCAGCGCAAAAATCCAGGCACGGCCCTTGATTTCATCGATCTCACAGTTGGGATCGCAGGAATGATTCAGGTAAGCACCCAGCCCCTCGCCATCGATGATCGTCTTGCCATCTTCCAGACCGTAGAGATAGGTTCGAGACGCGCCGTCGTATAGCCGGTCAGCCTCCTGTGGAGTGATGCGCGGACCTGCATACTCAACTATGCGCGCGCCTTTGCGGACGGGCGAGGTAGTGAAGACGCCAACCGAATGAATGCGTGAGGGACGAACAACCAACGCCATTCCACTAATTTCGCATGCTGCGCGGTTTGAAGGAAGCCGAAAAGATGTTTCGCAGCAGGACTTGCGGCTACGGATCGTACACCGAACTGCCGAAGCCCTGCTTACGGGCGGAATCCTGCATGTCTTCCAAACGCCTCTTCTCTTCTTCCAGCTGAGCTTGCATCCGTTCTACGCGCTCCTGTTTTTCCCTCTGGCGCTCGTTCCAGCCCACGCAATTTTCAACACAGTTGGCTGGAGCGAAGCGGATCGACTCGTTGAGTTCATCCACCTGGCCCTGCAGGGTGGCGATCTGGTTTTTCTGCGCGAGAATCTGGGACTTCACGTGCTCGGCCGGCTGCTTTGGTCCGTCTGAAGGCGCGGGCAATGAGCTCTGGCTCGCCGGACTGCCGGCCGCAGTTGCACTTGCTGGCCCTGCATGCTCGGGAATCTCTTCGTTGGTGATGACCTTGGACGCTTTGGCATCCTTGCCCGGCGCGGTTTTTGACTGTTCCTTCTGCTGGCGTTGCTGGCGCGCGAGGTCACCGAGTGACGGCGAATCCTGGCTGCTGGCGCTGCCCGCAAACAGGCAAGCTATCGCCGTCAGAACGATAATGAGCTTGCACTTTGTGCCCATGGGAATGCCCTCCCGCGCGACCGGCAATCAGCCGGGCCGCTTCAGTAAATGCTATTCGCAATTAGACGGCGAACCAGCATTACGAACGGGCCGTGTACGAGCGGTATAAGAACAGGTAATAAACGAGATTACGGCGTCGGCGATTCAGTCACTTCTGGTCGGAAGGCGACGATCCGCATGCGGCTTCAGAGCTGGCCTGCCATCGCATCAGCTTGAGGTTTTCCGCCTTCCAGCGCATGGCGGCGTAGATCCGGTTGCGGCCGCTCGGGTGATCGAAAAAGATCCATTCCTCCACCGGACCCGGATTCATCTTGCGATATTCCCCGAGATGAATCGCCGCCTGAGCGAAACCATCCGGCTGGCGACTGGCGTTCAAACCATACATATCAGCCTCGCCCTCAGTGGTGCGGGTTTGGGTGTTGATGATTGGAGTCACGAAAAAACCAAAGATGGACGCCAGCAAGAGCGCGAGAGGCAGCACGGCAGTATCGCCGATGCCGCGGATCTTCCATTTCTCTCCCCAGTGCTGCAGAGACCAGTTCAGCGACCACTGCAGCAGCGCGAAGAAAACGACGATGACAACCCCGAAAAAGAGAATGTCTTTGTAAATGTGATGCAGGACGTAGTGACCCATCTCGTGGCCCATGACTGCCTGAATCTCTTCCGGCGATCCGCGGCGCAGCAAATTGTCATTGAGCGTGATTCTCATCGTGCTCGCGAAGCCGCTCACATTGGCGCTCATGCGCGTGGACTGCCGGGATGCGTCGATCTCAAAGACATCGTGCGCGGGAATCCCATTGGCGCGGGCCAGGCTCAAAATCGGCTGCGTCACCTTGGGGTCGTCAAGTCGCGTGACCTTGTTGAAGATGGGAACGATATAGACCGGCGCAATCAGCACAAGGACAATCATGAAACTTATAGTGACAACGGCACCCCAAATCCACCAAGTGCGCTGCAGCCGCCGAACTATGCCAAACAGCAGAACCATCAAGATGCCACCGAGCACAAGATTCACTCCTAGACCTTTGAGCTGGTCACCCATCCAGGGACGGAAGCTCTGCGTGGCCAGCCCGTATTTATGTTCGCGGAAGTACTCTTCGTAAACCGAGAGTGGAAAACCTAGAATCGACGTGAGCAGGAGATACTGCACCCAGTAGACAATGGTGTGGACTGGCTTGAAGCGGGTGACCCTTTCGGCAAGGTTGCGCATCGCTGCAGACCAGCCAAGATTCAGCAGCAGAAGAAGGATGATAGCTCCGTAGAGAAAATCCCAGAGGATCATCCAATAGCCGCCCTCGAAGTAGGCATCCGAGCGCGCCTTGGCGTCGGCAGGAATCTGCGCCAGATACGCATTCGTAGCCGCTTCGGCGTTGAAGTTGGGGGAAGGCTGGGCTTCCGGCGGAACTTGAATGACCGACGGCATCGCGGTTAGGGGCTGCGTACCGGGCGGCGGGGCCTGTTGGCCTACCACACTGCCGATCATCAGGCACAAACAAATCATCACCAACCAGCAATTCCTCTTCGCAGAGAAAACCATAAGCTCCCTCGTAATCGATTGACGAACGGGAGTATATACGCACTAAACACAAAATGGTTCCAAGCGAAGTCAAAGCAGAGGTGGGATTGGGACGGGGTGAAGTGTCGCTAGGAAGCTACTGCACTTGCGGAGACATCCATACCCGACAACCTGCTGCCGGTGATCGCCGGTACGATCTGGATCTGCACCAGTTTCGGCACCTCGCCCGGAGTGGAGGCATTTTGCCTCTTCGCCAGCAGATTAGCCGAGGGGACGCCGGTCCGGGCAAAAGATTTTTCGCAGTCGGCGGTGGAGGGGCCGCGCATATTCCCTTCCATAAACGCCAGACCTGGGCAGCGAGTGCAACTCGAGCCGTGCGCGCACTGCGAGCAACTCGACAGATCGCGCAGCCGAATCGAGCGGACTTCTTTCAACTGCTCGGAGTCGCGCCAGATGTCAATGAAGCGCTGCTGACGCACATTGCCGCAGGACAGCGGAAACTGCACGCAAGGATAAAACTCGCCGTACGGAGAAACGTAGCAGGCAGTGTGGCCGGCGCTGCATGGCAAAGATTCCATGCTCTCCTCATCGAGTGCAGTCGGCGGCGCGCAGAACTCATCGGGGTTGCCGACCAAACCTTTATCGCGAAACAGATTACGCAGAGCCGATTCGCCAGCGTTTAAATCGAGAATGGAGCGGTCACCATCCATCTTCGGCGTGATGGTGGGATCCAGGGTGGATTCCGTGCCGAGCTCATTCGCAAGTTCCTGAACTCCGCGATAATCCTCCTTGTTTTCGGTCATCAGCACATTGGCGATAACGACCTTCAGGCCTTGTGACTTGAGAAAACGGATAGCGCGAATCGACCGCCGCAGCGAGCCTCGCACCTTGGTGATGGCATCGTGTACTTCCGGCCGGTGCGAGTAGATGCTGATCTGAATCGACTCCACGCCCAGATGACGAAGGCGCGCCGCCTGCGCTTCGCCGATCAGCACGGCGTTGGTTTTGAGCTTGATGCAGAAGGTAAGTGCGCGCGCGTATTCCAGGATTTCGAAGAAGTCTTTGCGCAGAAAAATCTCGCCGCCGCTCAAAGTCAGAATAAAAACACCGGCATCGGCCATCTCTTTGAGCAGGTGTCTGATTTCGGCAGTCGTCATCTCCCCGTGGTCGTCGTGGTCGAGATAGCAATGAACGCACTGCTCGTTGCAGCGGTAGGTGAGGTCGAGCTGCACGCTGAAGGGCACGCCCAGCCTCCGCGCCCGATCGCCCATTTCCTGCATTAAAGAGCTCATCGTTGCGCTTGCTCCTGCACGGGAAAGTCCGCCGTCGCCGACGGTTGCTCTGAGATCGGTTGCTCTGAGATGAGCAGGATGCCATGCTTTGCCAAATCCTCGGCCAGTGCCTCGGCGTCGCGCATGGCTTCCTCGGGCTTCACTTCGAACTCGGCACAAATCCGCCGCTCGACAATTTCATCGAGCGGTGTGGCTCCGTCCGCCGCTTGCCAGAGAACGGTAGCGGTCGGGTTCAACGTAAACAGCGTCGACCCCTGTGCCGACATGACGAGCATTTCTTCACCTAGCTTGCGGGCCGCGATTCGCGGACTGCGCGCGACATAAAGTTTCTTGCTCATTTTCTTATTCTTACTCAAGCCGATCACCTACCCGATCATCTCCCAGACCCGCGCATCGGGCGCAAAAGTCAGCCTGTAGACCGGCACGCGATGGACGAAGTCACACGCCGCCTGAAACGCCCAATGAACCATTTCCTGATCCTCGGCGAAGAAGAGCATGTTGGCCAACAGTCCGCGCGCCGCATCCGGTGCGGCCACAGGCTCAATTTTATTCTCCGGCCCTTGCGCCAGCAGATAAAGCGCCGCCAGTGGCGCCGACGTATTCTCACCCAGCTTGGCCAACTCCCCGGTGAAGGGCGTGCCGAACGCGAAGTAATCCTCGTCCTGTTTGCGAACGTAGGAGATCTCATCCGTGAGTAGAGTAGCGTCCGCCGGGGCGAGACGCGAAATTGTCGTCTTCCCCGCTCCCGACACCCCGGCAAACAGAAACGCCTTCCCGTTGCGGATGGCGCTGGCGGAGTGCAACAGAAATCCACCCTGCCTTGCCAGCACTAGGGTGTGCACGATGCGCAGGACGGCGTCGATCGAATAAGGATTTGAACTCTGGCGGATCCAGCCCTTGCGCGTAGCCGGCTCCCACTCGGCGCGAAAATCTCCGCGCTCCATGAACCATCGCCCTGAACGGTGTTTAACGCTCACATCCGCGTCCCGATTCGCTGACTCCGGTGCAACCAGGTCCACGTCGAAATCGAATTCAGTACGCGCTTCCTCGCTCACGAACCCGGCGTAGCGGTTCTCTAGCATCTCGAGAAAGCCCGGGTCGGTAGTGTTGACCCGGACAGGAATACTGCCGATGGCAATCACCACGTTGTAACGCTCGACTTGTGTGGCTAGCCCTGGCACGAAAGCGATTCCTTTGGAGTTTCAACCACGCGGTGGAGATAGACGAGAGCGCGCGCCGCAGTCTTGGAGCGCCGGACGATCTTTGCGATCAGGTGGTCGACCACGCTCAACTCCGCGGGCACTGGGATCAGTTTTCCTGCCCTGACCAGGTATGCAACCCGGCCCAACAAGTCGTTCTCGTTCACTGGTTGATCGGGCGCGGTGTTGGCGTCGCCCTGAGTGATCCAACGCGGACCCCCGCAACCCTCCGCCACCGAGACGATCCGGTGAGCGCACAGCCTGCTATCCCGTCCCACCAACATGAGATCGCCGACACGCACCCGATCGGGACTGACTCGCTCGATCACCAGCGTGTCTCCGGGCCAAACCGAAGGCAGCATGCTCCAACCCGTAGCTTTAAAGCGAAGACTGCCGAAGGAACGCAGAACCTCGCCGGCGAGCTCGCATTTCAGGGCATGGGCCCGGCCCACGGATGCATCCGCGCACCAACTCATGACGCCGACGAAGACCTCATGCAGGAACCCTGCGTACCGTTGACCATCTTGCCGCAGGAAAGCGCGGTGGTTACGAACGCCTGCTCGTAGCGAAAGCCCGGCTTCTCGTAAGGTTTCTTCTCAATTGCCGTCGGACGCGGTTCGTTGCCGGACGAATCGTTTGTCGCCATAAAATAAATCCCTCCTGCTCAAGAGCGAAGAAGTATAGCTGAAAAACCCCGAGGATAGAGGTCCCACCTACTGCGGCCAGTGAGGACGATCATACACCCGCGCACTCCGCAGAAAGCCCGAAAAGGCGGCAGTTTCAGCCAGATTTCCACAAGATTTCCACGCCGAAATCCCGCCAAGGGCTCAGGCCGGAAGCGGAGACGTGGGAATCTGCTGCGCCCGGTTACGCAGCTCCTCGAATAGGATCGTGCTCAGGTAGCGTTCTCCGAACGACGGCAGAACCACTACGATCAGCTTCCCCGAATTCTCCTTGCGCCGCGCCACCTGCAGCGCAGCCACCACCGCGGCCCCGGAAGATATTCCGACAAAAAGACCTTCTTCCAGCGGAAGCCGGCGCGCCATGCGAATCGCGTCATCGTTGGTGACCGTAATCACCTCATCGATATAGTCCCGGCGCAGGATGCTCGGAACAAACCCGGCGCCGATCCCCTGAATTTTGTGCGGCGAAGGTTTTCCCCCGGAGAGCACCGGACTATCAGCCGGCTCCACGGCAATGGCCTTGAAAGATGGTTTCCTCGGCTTAATGTACTCGGAAACGCCGGTGATCGTCCCGCCCGTGCCCACGCCCGAGACCAGGAAGTCCACGCGCCCGTCGGTGTCGTTCCAAATCTCAGGACCGGTGGTCTCGAAATGAATCTTGGGATTCGCGGCGTTGTCGAACTGCTGCAACATGTAGCTGTTGGGAGTGTTCGCCAGCAACTCCTGCGCCTTGGCAATCGCGCCCTTCATCCCGTTCGGCCCCGGGGTAAGAACGATCTCCGCGCCGAAGGCCAGCAGCAGCACGCGCCGCTCCATGCTCATGGTCTCTGGCATGGTCAGGATCAGCCTGTACCCTTTCACGGCAGCCACAAAGGCCAGCCCGATTCCCGTGTTGCCGCTCGTGGGCTCGATCAACACCGTTTTCCCGGGCTGAATCTTTCCCGCGCGCTCCGCTTCGTTGATCATGCTGACGCCGATGCGGTCCTTCACACTGCCCACGGGATTCTGGCTCTCCAGTTTCGCGACCACGTCGGCCACGCAACCTCCGGTGACTTTGTTCAGCCGCACCAGCGGCGTGTGGCCGATCAATTCGGTAATATCGTTTGCAATTTTCATAAGAGGTACCTCTCAACGCGTTTAGGGGACGTCATCCCGAAACCCGGCGCAGTCCAGCCGGGTGAGGTATCCCCCGTACACAGGTCCGTGCGAGCGGGAGATCCTTCTCTTCGCCTGAAAAGCGGCTCCGTTCAGGATGACGCCACCGAAAAAAATTCAAACCGAGCCACTACCCGGAAATTAGTTCTCGCTCACTTCGTCACTGCGGCCCTAGCGGCATTGTCGGAGTCGAGTGGCAGTGGCTTGGAAAGAGTTTCCTGAACCGATTTCGGAAGCTTATCCGCGTTGGCCACCAACAGGCTCACCTGCCACGTCTGCGTTTCAGACAGCCCCGAACGAAAACCGGGCATGCCGGTCAGACGAATCCCATTCGCCACCTTCCAATAACTTTCTCCGGGCTCGTCGTCGGTCACGCCTTTTCCCTCCATCAGCTTCGGAGGGCGCGGATACATGCCCCTTGCGATCGACGTTTCTTTTTGTCCGGGCAGCCCGTGGCACACCGCGCAATGCTGGCGGTACAGCGTGGCGCCAGCTGCGAGGTTGGCCTCGTCTGCTTGAAGCGGAACCGTTTTCGGCATCTCATGATCGATCCACGCATGCAGAGCCTTGTGCGCGAGCATCTTCTCAAACGGCATCGCCGGCGCGGATGTCGCCACCGGAGCCTGTCCCGTCGCGAAATAGAAGTAGACTCCCAGCAGAAGGGCGGCAGCCCCTAAAATCATTCCTAATACGAGCGTCGTAAACGTTCGCATCCAATTTCCCCCCTGACAGCACCCTCCCTAAAATGAGCACAGCCGTCGCGACAAAAACAAATGGCGGAAGCGAGTGGGGGTCGAACCCACCGGCGACAGGGAAACCTGCCGCCCGCCGGTTTTGAAGACCGGGACGATCACCGGACCGCATGCGCTTCCAGACGAGCCGCTGTGCAATTGCGCGAATTCTGAAACGACAAGCAGCCTAACACTACGCAAAAGATCCGAGCGACCATCCGCGTTCATCCGCGCAAATCAGTGGCCGATTCTACTCCGCTAATGGCTCGTCTGCCGCAACTACTTCGGCTGGGGCACGATCCTTATATAAGGCTTGGGTGACTTCCATCCCCCAGGATATTTTTGTTGTGCTTCTTCATTGGAGACATTTCCGCTGATGATGACGTCATCACCCGGCTTCCAGTTCACTGGCGTGGAAACTTTATGCTTAGCCGTGAGCTGAATTGAATCAATGACCCGCAATATCTCATCGAAGTTGCGGCCTGTGCTCATTGGATAGGCAAGCTGCAGCTTGATTTTCTTATCGGGACCGACGACGAATACCGTGCGCACGGTGGCATTGTCCGCGGCCGTGCGGCCTTCGGAAGTGCTGCCGCTCTCCGCCGGCAACATGCCATAAAGCTTGGCGATCTTGAGTTCCGGATCGCCGATCATCGGATAATTCACTTTGTGCCCTTGAGTCTCTTCAATGTCGGCGGCCCACTTGCCGTGGCTGCTCACCGGGTCGACGCTCAGCCCGATGATCTTGGTGTTGCGCTTGGCAAACTCCGGCTGCAGGCCCGCCATGTAGCCAAGTTCGGTGGTGCATACCGGAGTAAAGTCTTTGGGATGGGAGAACAGAATAGCCCAGCCGTCGCCGATCCATTCGTGAAAGTGGATCGGCCCCTGGGTGGTCTCCGCCGTGAAGTCGGGAGCAGTGTCATTGATGCGCGGGATTCGGGGGGCTTCGGTTATAGTTGCCGTACTCATAAGTTTCCTCCTTGTACCTAAAAGTCTATCAAATTACTAGAGTTTAATGCTTTCGCCGGCCGCGGTGCTTCCAGACTGAAAGGGTTCCGATAAAAACGAAAACCCACCCGTTTCGCCGGATGGGTTGGAAGAAAATCTCGTTTGCTCCCTACCCACACGGCGGCGAACAAGTACAACAACACATGCCGCCGGCGTTGCAGGGACCGAACATGCAACAAGAATAGAAGCCTGCCTTCAGGCTGTCAACTGAAACACCGCCAGCAGAGCCGCTATCCGCCGAGTTTTCCTGCATCGCAACAGCAGCCGCCAGCATCTCTAGGTTTTCACAGCCTTGCAACAACTCTTCGTCCGGGGAATCAATTTATGAGCCGGCTTCGACGACGTCTGGCGATGGTGCAATGGGACGTTTTTTCTTCGCGTCCGCTCGAGGGCAATTCGCTGGCTGTATTTCTCGACGGCCGCGGATTGACTGACACCGAGATGCAGGCGCTCGCCAAGGAAATGAATCTCTCCGAGACCACGTTTATCCTGCCTCGCGATTCAGTCACCGAGCGCGAGCGGGGCGTTCGCGTGCGCATCTTCACGGTTCAGGAAGAACTGCCGTTCGCCGGTCATCCCACGCTGGGGACGGCATTCGCCTTGCGCGGCCGGGGTGACGAAGACCGGGGTGACAAAATCCGGGTTGACGAAAACCGGGGTGGCGAAATGAAGAACGGCGCGGTGGAGATCGTGCTTGAGCTCAATGTCGGCAAAGTGCCGGTGAGTTTCGAAGACTCCTCAGACGGGCCAGCATTCGGCGAGATGACACAAGTCAATCCCACCTTCGGAATCCAGCACGAACGCGAAGCGATCGCAAGAGCCACGGGATTACGCAGCGAAGACTTCGACGATTCTCTTCCCATTGAAACGGTTTCCACGGGACTTCCCTACACCGTAACCCCTCTGAAGTCGCTCGCGGTAATGCGGAATCTGCAGATCGAACCGAAGCGCGCCACTGAATATCTGGCTCAGACCGATGGCCGGTTTTTTTATTTTGTCACTCGTGAGACCGTGGATCGCGAGGCCCGCCTCCACGCTCGAATGCTCTTCTACAACGGCGAGGACCCGGCCACAGGCTCAGCCGCCGGCTGCACCGCGGCTTGGATGGTGGCGCACGGCGTAGCCAAACCCGACGAACGAGTGCTTATTGAACAAGGCATCGAGATGAACCGGCCCAGCCGGATTTTTGTGCGGGCCTCGCGCAGCGATAACCGGGTAGTTAACGTGCGCGTCGGCGGGAACGCGGTTGAAATTTTGCGCGGGGAAGTTTTCCTCTAGTCAATGGCCTACAAGCGGCGTGGAATCGCACGTTTCGCACGGCCACAAAAAGTCAATGGCCAGAATTTGCCATTTGCTTCGATGGCACTTTACAGTGGGCATCCCGTGCAGTTAGCATCGCTTCGCTCCGAAATATTCTTCGCGAACAGAGAAAACTCCCCCGTGACTTCCGGTCACTACCGGCATCAGGTGGATATGGACGGTGAATGAAACCCAAGCGCACGATTCTTTGTGTCGATGACAACGAGCAGTCCCTTTCCTACAGAAAAATCATGCTCGAAACCCGCGGCTACCGGGTCGCCAGCTACTCCCGCGGCGAAGAAGCCCTGGAACGCTTTAAGCAGGGCGGCGTCGATCTGGTAGTCACCGACATGGCCATGCCCGGACTCGACGGTCCGCAGTTGATCGCCGCCATCAAGAATCTGTCGCCCCACACCCCGGCCATCCTTATCTCGAGCAAGGTCCGCGTCTACGATCATGAATCGCAGGCCGACGTTTTCCTGGCCCGCGGAATGTATGCCCCGGCCGATCTGTTGGAACGAATCCGTCTGCTTCTAGTCCGCAAGCGCGGCCCCAAGCGAATGCAGGAGCGGCCGGCGCAATTCGCCCAGCGCCAGGGCGCAGCCTAGAACCAACTTTCACCGCAGAGTACGCCGAGAGCGCCAAGAAATCTTGGAGATCTGTTCTTTTTCCCGTTCGCTTTCTCGGCGGCCTCTGCTCGCTCGGCGGTTGATTGCTTTCCATCGTGTAAGATCGACTCAGGCATGGGCGCATTCATCGAAGCCATTGACTTGCACAAAACTTATCGCGTCGGCAAGATCGACGTCGCCGCCCTCCGCGGCATCTCCTTCAACGTGCAGAAAGGAGAATTCGTCACCGTCGTCGGCCCCTCCGGCAGCGGCAAGTCCACCCTGTTCTATCTGCTCGGCGGACTGACTCGCGCCGATTCCGGCAAGGTAATTCTCGATGGCGACGACTTCGCCACTCTCTCCGATGCCGAGCGCACCCGCATGCGCAAACGCAAGATCGGATTCGTATTTCAGAAGTTCAACCTGCTGCCCACGCTCGACGCCCGTTCGAACATCGCCATTGCGCAGGAAATCTCCGGCAACGGCGACCGTGATCCCGCTTTCTTCCTCCGCATTTGCGACTTATTGGGACTGAGCAAGCGCTTGAACCACCGCCCTTCGGAACTTTCCGGCGGCGAGCAACAGCGTGTGGCCCTGGCGCGTGCCCTCATCAACAAACCTGCGGTCGTTCTGGCCGACGAACCCACCGGCAATCTCGACACCGAGAATTCGAACATCGTTCTGCGCATGTTGCGCCAATCCAACCAGGAACTCGGTCAGACGGTGCTGATGATCACGCACAACCCCGAAGCCGCCAAGTACGGAGACCGCATCATCCACATGCGCGACGGCCACGTCGTCAAACCTGAGGAAGATCCGCAATGGTCGGTGCACTAAGCGTCAGCGCACTAAACGTCAGCGCACGAAAGACGCGGAACCATCAAGTCCGGCGTCGCCGTTGCCGCCGCTTAAGCCCTCATTTATAATCACCTTCGCAGGGCGGGAGTAGCTCAGTGGTAGAGCGCAACCTTGCCAAGGTTGAAGTCGCGAGTTCGACCCTCGTCTCCCGCTCCATTTTTCTTCCCGAAGATTCTCCCTCGCGGATAGACTTTTTCCGCTCGGAACGCTAACGTATTGAGCAGGGGCGCGGTACCCAAGTGGTAAGGGAGAGGTCTGCAAAACCTTTATGCGTCGGTTCGATTCCGACCCGCGCCTCCAAACTTTTCTTGCTGGTTCGTCCAGGTTTCACCGGAGCCGGGGAGAGGTTCGGGGGACGTAACACCCCGATCGTGGCCTCACCACGAGAGGGTCACTACTTTTTCTACATATCCTGCGCCCGGCGGAAAATGGATTTGGAGCTGAGAGAAATTAGCGGATACTTCTGCTCCGTCGGTTCGCAGGTGAATCTTCGGATCGTTCAAGCGCAGGAACAGTTGTTGATTGCTGTTCGCGAGAGCGGATAATCGCAGCTGCAAAGCGTGTTGAGATTCTCGCTGATCGAGAATCTTCATCTGCGAAGTTATGGCACCCGCTTCAGGCAAGCCGTGCTCGATACCCACTTCCGCAGCCGGCAATGGGATGCGTAACTCTCCATTCTCTATCCTTGCTCCACCTGCGCGCGACCGCAACTTAATGGCTTTGGATCCATCCCCGGTGAGTCGCACTGAGAGTGCCGATCCGTTCCTGCGCAGTTCGACGCCTACTCGCGACTGTCCTATGGGCACTCCTGCAATCTTTGCCTCACTCCACTGCGCCGGCAAGCTTGGAGTAATCGTAAGTGTGCCCTCGCTGGCACTCCATTCCAATCCGAACATTCCGCGCACGGTTGGCGTGACCACCATCGCCGAAGACCACAGCTGATGCGAAGTACTACGGCCGAACCATCGAAAGAATTCGCCGGAGAGTAACTCTGTAACCGCGCCCAAGTCCTGTGCCCAAGTAAGGTCGGCGTTTTGCATGAGGTGAGCGTAGCCGGCGAGGCTCCGGCCGTAGCGATACTCAGAAAGCGAAACCCACCCGGTGAACAGCGGCCACACGCTTCCCTGGTGGTAGCTGATGGGATCGTAGAAGCTCACGGCCGGGCTCAAATCACGTGTGCCCCAGTCGGTGGAGAATTCTTGCGACGCCCATCGGCTTAGCATTTCGCTTGCGCGTGACAAACTGAAAGTTCCATCCCATGCCGCCACTGCAGGATAAATCGTAGGACTCGCGTCCAGGGTGCCATCCGCATTGCGACTGAAAGCGTAAAAATTCGCATCGGGCAGAAAGTATTCTTTTTCCACCTGTTGTGCAATGTGCGCAGCCCGCTTCTGGGCATCGTCGGCCAATTGCGCATGCCCCGTCGCCCGGGCAATGTTAGAAAAGGCCGTACTGGCTTGCTGATCAAGGGCGGCGAGGTAAATCTCTTGATGCGGCATCCCAGGCGGCCATGATTCCACCCACCCCGATCCTTCTGTATTCTCGTAAATGCCGTCACCATCGGAGTCGTGCGAGCGCTCGAACTCCCAAGCCTTTTCGAGTGAATCCCAATGCATGTTCACAAATGTCACGTCACCACTGATTTGAAAATAATCATTTGCTGCCATAAGCAACAACGGCGTGGCATCCGCCGATGCAAACGCGTACGGTAGACTTTTCCAGTTCACAAGATCGGCGGTCTGGGCCCATTCGTGAATGATCTTTCCCTCAGGGCTCTGACGGCGCAACAAAAACGCCAACTGGTCGCGCGTCAGCTGAAAATCGCCATAAGAATTCACTGCATAGAGAGTCCACAACGCGTCACGGCCAAAGTACCAGCCAAAGCCCGGTCGCGCAGAATCCCCCGAGCCGTAGAATCCGGCTACCAGCGCGGTTTCCTGGTGAGATGGAGTAGTCTGAACTTTCAGTTGATCGATCGAGATCTCCGCCCAGGCGAACGCCTCGTCGAACTGCTTATCGGGTGTTTCTATAACCAGATTCTTCGACAGGAAGTTCCTGAAATAGGTTCCGGTTTGTTCGTATAGCGTCTGAAACGAGCGCAAAAGATCCGCCAACCTGGCCGCGAGCGCGTCAGTCTGCGAGCCCGCGGCAGTATCCGCAGTTGCGAGTAGCAAGGGGAAAAATTTATCAGCATCGTGAGCCGGGTCGAAATGCAGGACGAACTGCAGCGGATATGTCTTGGGACGCTCCTGGTAGGGATTCATGATACCGGGCTCGGCTCCAGGTATTTCGATTGCAGCCGCGTGATTTGGGAAATTCAGATGCAACGCGTAAAATCCGCCGCCAGCCGCCTTCACCCATTCCGGGGATGGGTGATCGTCGGACGGGGCTGGCCACATGGGCTTCATCTCAGGGACAAATTGAAAGGTGAGCGTCAGCGGCCGTAGTGCTTCAATCTGAAAGAATGCCAGAGCACCCGCACCATCAGGCGCGTTGTGTGGCGCGAAGAGTACCTCCCGCAGAGTGAAATTAGCGTGGGAAAAAGTGATGGTTGTGTGATCGGGCCGCACTTCGACTACGGCTGCCTGGTCATTCACATCGATGGGCACAGGGTAGTCCTGCATCTCTGCGCTGATGCGCAGGTTGGCAAAAATCTTCCAGGGGAAGATCCATGCCTCGAAGGAGCCATCCTGCCGGCCCAGGATTGCCCCCCGGGGGCCGACGACGGTAAAAGGCTTCGACGGAACAGCCTCGCGCACAATCTTGAGGGGCACGCTGTTTTCAAACGGGAATTTGGCCAAGGCCGGAGGCCGATCGTCCGACTGGCCGTTTGACTGCGAGCTTGCCATCAGACTGAAGAACAAAGGCAGAGCCGCTAGAAAAGCTGAATTCATGGACTCTCCTTACGATACGAAGTGGGGTCGCGGGCTTGGCTAGTGGAGAGCACCCCGGGGCGGGGTCGCATACCCCAACTGGGCGATCTTTTCCGGCGGGAGCGAATGCAACAGCTCAACAAATGCGGCATTGGTCCAACCAAATCCGACCACATTCACGGCATATCCCGCCGTCACATTGGTGTCTGAAGACCGAGTCACGACGTTGTACTTCTCGCGAATCGTCCCCTCTCGCACGAAGTTTTCGAGTACGGTTGAAAGAAACTCTATCGAGACACGGTCACCTTCTGCATTGTATCCATAGCGCCGCATGCCCTCTACGGCGAGCAACTGGATCGGCGCCCAGCCAAATGGATAATCCCATTGGGCTTGGGTATCCTCGACGCTCATCGCAATGCCGCCCGCTCTTTCGAATGAACTCAAATTCTTCACCACCGCCCGGGCTTGCTCAGGCGTGGCCAACCCAGCCCACAACGGATAAAACGTAGTCGCATAAAGATAATTCGATCTCTGTGCCTTATCGAAGTTGTAGTCAAAAAAAAGCCCTTGCCGCTCGTCCCATAAATACTTTTGTATCGCCTGGCGGCGCGCCTCCGCCTGCCTTTGCCATTGCGCGGTATCAGAGTCCTTGCCTAGCAGCCGGCTCATTTCTTCTAAGTCTCGCTCGGTCTTGAAGAGAAGACTGTTCAGGCATACGGGAGCGTAGTGGTGAGTAGCTGCGCCGTAAGGTTCGAAGCGGAATGAGATATCGAACCCCGACTCGCGCATGGATCGGTCGCCCTTGTAGTAGTCCGGCTTCAGCTTTATAAGACGTTCAGGCTCGCACGACGATTGGGATTGCGCCGTACCGCAGACCCGCACGGAATAAGCCGACCCAGAGGACCGGCCCGCCGGAACATCCGCAGCTTCGCCCTCGTAGGTGGGGATTCCGTTGTGGAAAAGAAAATATGCCGATGCCTGCCGATAGATGTCGGTCTCGTCCTGCAAAGCCTCCGGTGCAGGGCCGTCGCCGAAATCGTAATAGCGGGCTAGACCAGTGTCGCCCGCCAAGTGCGGCTCGCGTGTCCACATCGCGTGGCCCCGCTTCACATACGAATAGGCAGTCTCCAGCCAATCCCGGTCGTCTTGCCCAGCCGCTCTTTGCGCCTCGTGGACTGCCATGACCATCGAACTTAGAAATGGAGGCTGGGAGCGCGTCAAATAATAGGTGCGATTGGCGTTGAGCACAGCGCCATAGTGCTCAATCTCAAAGAAAAAATTCTCTACCATTCCGCGCGCGAGTTCCACCCGTCCATCCCGTAATAAACCGCGAAGAATGAAGTAGCTGTCCCAGCCATACATTTCGTTGAAACGCCCACCGGGCACCACGTACTTGTTCTTGAGGTAAAGCAATCCTGGCGGCTGAATCGAATCGGCGTCCGTGGTTCCTAGTTGATGAATGACCTCAGGCAGATGCGCAATCGTGACCTTACAGACGCGCTGGATTTCGTCGAGATCTTGAGGGGACTTAAAATCAGCGGGAAGATAAATAATCGGCGAGGCCGAGAGCTTGGGGTCCGAAGCTGCGCCGCAAGAACTCGTCGAGCGGGTCAGAGTATCCCACCCCGTATGGATATAGGCGAGAATTTTTCTTAGGCTTGCGTCCCCAGGGAGGCGTTCGGGCTGAGATTGGCCCAGAGCCGCGAGGGAGAATATCGCAACCAGCGCTGCGCGGAGGAAGCAAATGCGAAACCTCCCGCGGCTGCGTTCATTAGCACTAAGCCAAGATCCCTGCATCCCGTCGCTCATAGGCAGTTACGATAGCAAGAATGTGGCCGCGCAGAATCTCGAGCTCGCACAGCGAGTCGCAACAGATATCTCTGATCCCGCCCAGCAAGGTCATCTTGCCCGCTGCCATCGGTTTGCTCCACCTCAGAACTGGAGGCGCGCGGCGAATTGCAGCCGCCGCATCGAGGTTCCATCTTGCGAGGCGACGACGTCCGTGATCAATCCAGAGCTGCTTCCGCAATCAACGCACCCGCTGGGCTGACCCAGGTTGGGGCGGTTAAAGACGTTGAAAGCCTGAACCGTCAACTGGAACGTCATCCCCTCCTTGAAGAAGAATTTCTTGGAAAGAGCCAGGTTGGTGTTGAACAAGCCTGGCCCCCACAGAGAGTCTCTTCCGAGGTTCCCGAAGGTTCCGGGGTAGGGTCGCACGAATGGACCCTCGATATCGCCGGCAGAGGCGAGCGTCGGAACCGGCGTGAAATAACTAACCGAGTGCGTGACCGGATTGAAGGGTCCAGCGCCCACATGAACAGATGCTCCGGGAGCAAGACTGGGCCGGCACATCGTACCACCTTGTCCGTCGATATCCTGGTCTTGCGCGCAGAGCTGGTAGGACGGAGTGAAGGGTAGGCCACCCTCCCAAGTCAAGTCCCCATTGATCGAGAAACCGCCGATGATCTGATTTACCCAACCAGCAGCGTTGCTGCCAATTAACTGATTGCGGCCAAAGGGAAGATCCCAATTCCCCGCGGTCACGAAGACATTGCGCCGGTTGTAATAGCTGTTACCGTAGTCAGCTCGAGGATCCATGAAGAAGTAGTCGGATTCATGCGCGAGCGCATGCGACCACGTGTAGTGTGAGAGGAGTTGAAATCCCTGGCTGAAGCGCTTCTGCAAGACTACCTGCAGCGCGTTGTAGCTGGTGGTCGCCTCGTTCGCGTTATAGCGAAAAGACTGAGTCCACCCGTGTGGAACTCCAAAATGAACTCCTAGAAACTGCTGGGCCGTGCCATCAAAATAGGGCTGACGTTCATTCAATGTGTAGGGCAGGCTGGTTGCCGGGTCAATCGGCTCGACGCAGCCGGTTGGAGCGCCACTCGCTACGCAGTCGAAGCCCGCGATGGTTTGCTGATTTACGTTGGCCTGGTTCGATGAGTCAAACATGTTGTGGATGCCGTGACTTCCAACATAGCCAATCTGCAGCGTAGCCGAGGCCGACAATCGTTGTTCAATCGCAAGATTCCACGCGTCCAAAGTTGGAATGCGCATGGTGAGGGGACGGGTCGGTAGTTGAATGTTGTTAGGTAAGGGGAAGTTCCCGTCCGAAGGAATAGTTGGGAAGGGCGCGATGGTGGGTCCGTTGGCACCATTCAATTGCACGGCCCAGTAATTTGCATTAGGAGGCGTGTCATCCTGCACAAAGGCCGTCGGATAAGAGAACGTCAGTACTTCTCCGAAGGTGTCGCCCGACCAACCCATGCCATAGACGCGCCCATAGCCTGCCCGCACTACGGTGTTTTCTCGCGCCTGCCAGGCGACGCCTAAGCGCGGGGCCAGGTGCGTATACTGCATGGCGACATTTAGATTGTCGCCATAATCGCCATAGCCGGCGATCCGCACGTTGCCGCTGTTAAGGTCGAGCAACCCCCCCTCACCCTTCCCGGCAACCGATTCGGGGAAATAGAGCTCCCATCGCAATCCATAGCTGAGAGTGATGGTCCGGGTTGCGCGCCATTGATCTTGAGCATAGAAGAACATCCTCTTTTGGCGTTCGGATGCGTTGGTGTTTGCAATTTCTGTGCGCTGGAAGGTGCCGGCATCGCCCAGAAGGAAAGTTGCGTACCCAAGGCCGGAAGACGCTAGACCTGCGGTCACGCTGGACGGAAAGTTAAACTCTCCGGAGAGAAGGTTATTGTTGTTTACGCCAACCAGGTGGTTAAGAGCAAACCGGATATCGGCGCCGAACTTGACGTTGTGGTTTCCCATCACATGCGTCCAGTTGTTCACGCCCTGAAACTGGCTTTCCGTCTGTACATACTCGTTGGTTGTGGTCCCATAAGTAGCGGTCGCGCCATTGTTGGCGCCATTCGATGGAACTGCAATGTTAAATTGCGGCAGACCGCCGGTAAGGTTGATGTCGCCCTGGTTCACGCCCGTAACTCCGAGTTGTGTCCCGAGCGGCTGGTTGTAGCCCGGCCCTTGATCGTTGAGATAAACGCGAAACCAACCGAATCGAAAGTCGGTAAGCCATTTGGGGGATAAGGCGTAGTCGCCGCCTGCCGCGACATTCTGATCGAGTGCGGTGTCGTTTCCTGCGATGTTATCCAGACCGAAACCCGGACCGCCGGCCGCACCGAAGACCGGCGCTCCACTGAGCGAGGAATTGAAACGAGTGTATCGGCCAAACGAATGAAAGTTCTGCGAAATCTGGTCATCCACACGGATATCAAACTGATCGGTATTGAACCCACCTGAACCGGACGCCGCGTAGTTGTCGAAGATATTGCCATTGTTAAAATTCGGCATTGGCATTTCACTAATCAGCTTAACGGCTGGCGCAGAGAGACGGCCGGCCGGGATCATATTGCCGGTAAAGGCCGTGCGTCCGGTGGCTCCGCCGGGATTCGATTCTGGATCGTACGCTTGAAGTGCTGAGCTACCACCCAGGGTTGTGTTCAGATAGTCGCTCAGGTCACATGTCCCTCCCGAAGTGCAACTGGTGTGGGCAAGAGCGGTCGGTACCGTAGTCTCGATCGTCGTACCCGTCCTCTCTCGGAGACCTTGATAATCGCCGAAGAAGAACAGCTTGTCTTTCTTAATAGGTCCACCAATTGAGCCCCCGAACTGGTTGTGCAGAAATGAAGGTAGCGGAGTGGGCGCGATCTGGTTGAAGGGGTCACGCGCCTGCGTGGCGTCGGAACGTCGGAAGTCAAAAACCGAACCATGAATGGCGTTGCTACCTGATTTGGTCTGGGCGGTGACCAGGCCGCCCACCGCTTTGCCGAATTCGGCGTCATAATTTTGCGAAGTGACCTTCATCTCCGAAACTGCGTCGAGATTCGGGTTAATCACCTCAACTCCCTGAATTGGTTCCTGATTGTCGGTTCCATCCAACTCATAGCCGGTGGCGAAAGGCAGCTGGCCGTTAACTTCAATCTGTTGGCTCTCCTGGGGATTGGTCGACTGTCCGACATTCCATCCTATGTAAGTCGTCCCTGGAGTGAGCAGCTCAAAGGCGGTGAAGTTGCGTCCGAGATTGGGTAGATCCTCTACTGCTCGGGAGTTCAGGATGGTGCTGACGTCGGCGCGATCCGTTTGCAACACCGGTAGGGCGGTCGTGACCTGGACCGTGGCGGTAGTGGAACCGACCTGTAATTGGACATCAACCTTAGGGGCGGTGTCGGCATAGACAATAACATTCGAAACAGCACTGTTTTGAAAATTGGGGGCATCTACCGTTACGGTATAGGTGTCGGGAATGAGATGGTCGACCCGATAATCGCCAGTAGTGTTCGACTGGGTCGATACCGAAGTCCCTTTGCTCACGTCCGTGATCGTGATCTTGGCATTGGGGATGACTGCCCCTGTATTGTCGGTGACTGTCCCGAAGATTGAGCCATAGACGGCCTGTGCCGAGGCAAATTGTGGAGACGCCACCGCGTAAACCGTAAATACCGCCAACGCCGCCCAGGAGCAGAGGTGCCTGTTGCGCAGAGACTTTAGCGAACCGCTGACGATTTCACTCCTGCGGTCGATCTTCTTCATGTTCGTCGCCTCCTGGATTTAGCAGCCTATTGTCATGGAGCTGCATCCAAACACTGGGTTTAACCAACGCCGCCTCGGCGACGCAGGTTCACGGCAACTGTTATGTACTAAGGGCTTCGTTGCGGACAATAAATGGGCCGGAGTAGCATGAAAAGTTATGCAGGCACTGCTTCCCCTTCGCGCATTTGCGGGTGTGCCGCTAAGGATGTTGGTCCTGACCGGGACCAGTTGGAAGTATCAGAGTGTCAGTCACACGTCACCGAAAGATGATGTTCTTTTCCGTCTAGGGTTTAGGCTGCCCTAGTTTGGGACGTTACATGTCTGTTACCCCACTGCAGTTCGCCGACAATCAGCGCTGTCTGGAGCAGATCGATAGAATTGCTCATAGCCACACCCTGCGGAAGTCTGAGTCTCTGTGTAAACTGCTGCGCTATTTGGCGGACCACGTTCTCGCCCGGCCGGGCGTAACCTTGAAGGAATATCAGATCGCCACAGAAGTTTTCGGCCGGCCTCGCAACTTCGATCCACAAGCTGATTCCGCCATTCGAGTGCAGGCCGGGCGGTTGCGACTTAAGTTGCTCGACTATTACAGCCACGAAGGGTTGGCGGACACCATCGTCGTTGAAATGCCCAATGGGTGCTACACCCTGAGTTTCCATGATCGGGAACTCCCGGCTCCGGTCGCTGTGCCGGCCCCAGTCAGATTTCCCATCCAGGTTGATAGCCGCATGCCGCAGTCTGGGAAAACGCGGCGCTGGAGCCTCGCGGTCGGGACTCTCTTGTTAGTCCTTGCTATCGCTTTGGTAGCGACTGCAACCCTGTTTATAGCTCACAATTCCGCCGAGGCCACGAAACGGAGTCAATTGACACCTCCTGCGGCGTTGCGTGCCTTTTGGAGTCAATTTGCTTCCGATCCCGAGGCTCCGTGGGTGATTTTTAGCAATGCCGCATTTGTGGGACGGCCGGAGACGGGCATGCGCTATTTGGATCCCATGCGCGACTCCCGTGGTCCTATTTTGGATCATTACACGGGAGTGGGGGAAGTCCTGGCGGTGCATGAGCTTGACCAGGTCTTTAACCTGTTAAACCATCCCATACGAGTAAAGCGCGGGAGTCTGTTCTCTTTGGATGACGCGAAGAATAACGATTTGATCTTCGTGGGTTCCCCGGCGGAGAACCTTTCTCTCTTGGATCTGCCCGGCACCCAGGAATTCGTCTTTAGGCGGCTCGACTCCAGCCCGCACAAAGGTGATTTGGGAATCGTCAATGTCCACCCTGAGCCAAGGCAACCAGCCATCTATTATCCCAGCGACCCATCTCAGCCGTTGGTTGAAGACTATGCGATTGTTGCTCTCGTACACGGGCTGAACCCGGCCCGCCACGTGATGATTTTGGCCGGAACCACGACCATCGGGACGGAAGCCGCAGTCGAATACGTGTGTGCAAAAGACTCGGTCGAAGAATTGATGCGCGATCTCGGCGTGTCGGGGAGCGAATTGAAGCCGTTTGAAGCGCTTTTGCAGGTTAAGGTAACGCGTGGCGTTCCAGTCAGCGTTCGGTTGGTGGCGGTGCGCAGCCGCAAGTAAATAGTAGCGTAGAGAATTACTGCGCGGGCTGCAACTTCAACTGTTTCGCGGCGTGAATTTGCGAAGCTCGATCAATCTCCGTCTTCGCCTCTTCCTCTCGCCCCAGAGCGCGATACGCCTGCCCCAACAGGGTGTGCGTCATGTAGTTCCCGGGGTCCATCTTTTCGGCGTGTTGCAAATACAGTAGTGAACTCTGAGGATCATTGCGTCGCAGGAGCACCTTACCCATTTGTATGAAGGGTCCCGTGCTCGAGGTATCGAGCGAAATCGCCTTTGCCAGGGCCTCTTGCGCTTGTTGATACTGCCCCGAGCGCGTGTAAACATCTCCCAACCGGTCGTAGACGGCCGAGTTAGCCGGATTGATCTCCCGCTCCTGCTCGAACTCCCGCAGCGCCGTCTCAGTATCCGACTTGTATAAATAAAATTCACCCAGCAAGAGATGTGCAAGGGGGAGCTTCGGTGTGAGCTCAAGCGCCTTCTTCGCAGCCTCGGCGGCGGCTTCGGGCAGGTTCGCTTGCATCAGCATTTTGCCCAATAGAAGATAAGCGGGGCCGGAGTTGGGGGGAATGGCAAACTGATTGGCGAAAGCCAGGCGCGCATCGTCGAAGCGCTGCGAATTGAGGTAGCATAGTCCAAGAACATAGTTAGCGTCCGCATTCGCATTGGGCGTCCATTGCCGGACCCGTTCAAGAAATGGGATGGCTGCCTCTGGTCTCCCCAACCGATAGAGTGCCAGTCCTCGCATCTGCACAGATTCCATGTCCTTAGGGTTTTCATCCATGGCATGTGCGAAAGCCTGCTCGGCTGAGAGCAATTTGCCCGTGCGGTAATAGGCGATGCCCAATTCGTGCTGAACCCCCTTCGCCGATGCTCCGGAGGTTGCGGCTAGTTTCTCCAGCATCGCAATAGCCTCTTGCGGGTCACCGTGCTCCAGTTTTTCGTGAGCTGCGGCCAGAGTCGCTTCGAGACCGGGCTCCGGCGGCGTGGGGTTGGATGTTTGCCCGAGCGCAACTACGTTAGTCAGCAGTAGAAGTACGACCATGGAAAGCGTTCCCATGTTTTTAATTCTAACCACAAATACTCGCCAGTTGAATTCGCCTCGCCGATGATACGATTCGATTATGCGCTGGTGGCGGAGATTTCTTAACAATTCCGCGAGCCCAATCGTTTGCCTTTTCATCGCACTGCTTTCCGCTCAAGCCCAGCAACCCGCTTCTTCGACTGCTGTTTCGATAAAGACACCCGCAACCCCTCCATATCCCGCCAACGACCTTCATCCGGAGCCCGCTTGGTTCATTGACGTGGCCTCTCAGGCCGGGCTCCGCATGGAAAACGTGAACGGGGGCAGCGACACCAAGAAGTACATCATCGAGACTACGGGTAGTGGCGTCGCAATTTTTGATTATGACAACGATGGCTGGCCCGACATATTTCTCGTCAACGGCACTACGCTGGACGCGGGGAAGGCTAGCCTGAAACCAAGCAGCCATCTATTTCACAACAACCAGGATGGCACTTTCTCCGACGTTACTCGGGCCGCCGGGCTTGAATTCACCGGCTGGGGACAGGGCGTTTGCGTCGGCGATTACGATAATGACGGCTTCGACGACCTTTACGTCACGTATTACGGTAGGAACCGTCTTTACCACAACGAAGGGAATGGCACCTTTAAGGAAGTTGCCGCCTCTGCCGGAGTTGCGGGCGACGGCACCGCATGGGGCACGGGTTGTGCCTTTGTCGACTACGATCGCGACGGGAAGCTCGATCTTTTCGTCGCCAATTATGTCCTCTTCGACGTCAAGACCGCACCCAGGCCTGGACAAGGAGTGCTGTGCGTGTGGAAGGGTACACCAGTAATGTGCGGACCGCGCGGCCTCGACTCCTCGGCCAACATCCTCTATCACAATCTCGGCGGCGGAAAATTTGCGGACGTCAGCAAGTCCAGCGGGATTCAGAAGACGTACGGACATTACTGTTTCAGCGTCTCGACTCTGGATTATGACGACGACGGCTGGCCCGATATCTATGTAGCCTGTGACAGCACTCCGAGCATTCTCTACCACAACCTGAAAAATGGAACTTTTATCGACGTCGCCGCCGAGGCGGGCGTTGCGTTCAATGAAGATGGGCGCGAACAAGCGGGAATGGGTTCCACCGTAGCCGACTATGACAATGACGGACGTCCCGACATTTTCAAGACAAACTTCTCCGACGACTCATCCTCGCTTTATCACAATAACGGGGACGGAACGTTCACCTCGACTATTTTCGAAGCCGGCTTGAGCCTCAATACGCGCTTCTTAGGTTGGGGAACGATGTTTATCGACGTTGATAACGATGGGCGCCCGGATATTCTTGCTGTCAACGGCCACGTTTATCCAGAAGTCGATTCCCACCATCTCGGGTCCACGTATCGGGAGCCCAGGCTCTTATATTGGAATGCGGGCAATGGAAAGTTTAAAGACCTCAGCCAGCAATGCGGCCCAGGTTGCACAGAACCGCAGTCGAGTCGAGGCCTGGCGATTGGCGATCTTTGGAATGACGGCCGCATCTCGGCTGTTGTAAACAACATGGGCGGCCAGCCCATGCTCCTGGTGAACCAGGCCAGAAATAAAAATCATTGGCTGGGCGTGGTTACGCGGGGCACGAGCTCAAATCGCGATGGCATCGGCGCCAAGGTTACAGTTTTCGCTGGAGATCATAGGTTTGTGCAGGAAGTGAGAAGCGGTTCCAGTTATATCTCCAACAACGATATGCGTCTTCACTTCGGACTTGGAAACAGTATAGAGATCGATCGCATAGAAGTTCGATGGCCCAATGGCAACATCGAAACCTTTCCCGGTGGAAGCCCAGATCGTTTCGTCACCCTTACTGAAGGTAGAGGTACCATCCCGACTGGTTCGTAAAGAATAATTGTGATTACACCAAGTATGGCATGAATACCGAGTTCTCAAGCTTCAGCCGGGAATTCGGTGAACGGGTGGAAGAACTCAAGACTTCGCCTTTTTTCCTTCCTCACTACCTTGGGCTCGCCCCTTGATGTTGGACTGCGGGAACTTCGCAGTGAAAGTTTTTTCCCTGCAAATTAAGCTACGCCCTCCCAGTGAATCGCTTGACTGGCAGGGCGTTTTAGCATCTGGACGCTCCACAGCAAACCTTTCTCTCATGACCTCTGAGGTCATGGACAGCGCTCTTCCGCTTCTCGGATACTGCGCGTGTAGCAATGACCGCTAAGGAGACAACAAAATGAAAAAGAGCATTTTCAATCAGTGGTTCGCGGTGGCGTTGTTGTTCTCAGCTTTTGTATGGTGGGCGAGCCTTAGCATCCGAGGCGCAGCGGCAATGGGTAATGCCGCTCCTGTGCCATCAAACGACCCGGCCGCTGTCGAGGCTATCAAGCAACTCGGACAGGACATGGGGAATGCAATGGTGGCCGGCGATATCGACAAGCTCAATCAGATCTTCGCCGACGATTGGGCCACCATTGGAATAACCTCGGGCAAAATGATCACTAAGGAGAAGGTTTTAAACGATTTTAAATCCGGCAAGGACAAACTCGTGTCATTCGAACTTGGACCTATCGACGTGCAGGTCTTCGGGGATGTTGCCGTGGCCCATGGCGGGGTCACTGAAAAGAGGGTCCGGGACGGAAAAGACGATAGCGGTGAGTCTGTTTATATGGATCTCCTCGAGAAGCGTTCAGGCAAATGGGTTGTCGTGCGTAGTGCAGGCGCAAGCGTGAAGTGAGGGAATTGGAAAATGGAGGCGAGACTTTTCCGCCCTGAGGTCTGATACCTTGTCGCAGTTTGCCCGTCGAGGACTAGCAGTGTATTTCCATGTTTCGGCGCTCGCACGGCCGAGGTTTTTGTCGCCAACGAGCCGAGGCCGTGATCGCCAGCCGTCGCCAAGACATGGAGAAAAACTCGATTGGACGCTCGGCGATGCCGCGAGCTTCATTCGTACAGTTACTGATCTCCGACGGAGCCGCGAAGCACCGTAATGGATGCCATCGGAAGCTTGTAGAACGTCTCTGCGCCGCCGTTTACCTTCGACCTGGACGGTGGGCCGTCCGGATCTGCGTGGCCGCGGTCCCCGGACCTGAAGGATGATCCGTCGGGATCCGCGTGACCGCCTTCTGCTTCGTGCCACTTGTATTCGGCAGATCCGAAGGTGACGCGATCCACCTGACCGGAAAAGTGCCGGTCGCGTCCGGTTCCGGCGTCGTTGAAAACAACCTTTACTGCGTGGTCATTGAATTGGTCACGGTTGACCAACATTACAGACCACTCTCCGTCCGGACGCTCGACCGCATAGGCCGTGACCAGCAGCGTTCCCGCGGCGTCGGTTACGTCGCTCGACACCTTGAAGAGTTTGTGCGGAGCATCGATCGGTTGAACCCACTCTTTTGTAATCACCTGCGAAGCCATGTACTGAGGAGGATAGCTGATCAGGTTGTAGTGTTCGTCAAGCAGGAGGAGAGGGTAGGCGCCCCAGTGGCCTGGAGAAGGCATGTAGTGGAAATAGTAAGTGGCTCCGGCGCCGGCAGTCATCATGGAGCCAACGTAATCGGCGAGCCACAGCGCACCTTTCACGTTCGAAACCCCGGCTCCGCCGCCGATGTTGCCCTCGGTCATGAAAAACGGAATGTTCGGAGGCAGGCCGTTATCTTTCCAAACCTGAACGATGTGCCTGACATATTCCGGTTCCGCGTACAGGTCGGCCCAGGAATAGGTGGATTTGTCCTGGTAGGGATAATGTTCGAAAGAGAAGAAAGTGAAATCACTTAGCCGGCCGTGAGCTTTGAGATAGTCGAAAAATCGGCCGATCCATGAGACCTTCCCGGCCGCGTCTGGCCAAACTTCAACGTCATCAAACGTTCCTTCGAAAGGTGGACCTCCGAGCTTGGCTTCTGGAACGAGCCGGTGAATCGCGGTTGCAAATTGAACGTACAACGCGCCATAGTCTTCGGGCAGCATGTGCTGCCCATCGGCCTCTTCCCCCATCTCGATCCAGGAGATGGGATAGTGGCGTTTGTACAAATAGGCAATCTCGTTCGCCGCATCCTCGGGTGTGGAATACAACATGGCAATGGGAACCATGGTTGGAAGTCCGCGAGTCACGCCGCTGGTGAAGAAGAAATCGAATCCGACTTGATCTCCTCTCGATTCGTCCATATCAGAAGCAGCATGCCACGGATCAACCGATGAAGGCCAAGTTACAGTCTGACTGCGGCTGGGAAAATGAGTAACGTAGTCGTTGAACTCACCATCCGCCGAGAGAGCTCCGGCATAAAGTTCATTGATCGCATATCCCACGCAGTTTCGTTTGTCAGCGGGAACATGTTTACCTGAATCATGACTGTCACAGGTATTGGAAGATTCCGTCATCCAGATGCGGAGATACCGCACGGGAATCATCCAGGAAACCAGCTTCAGTGTGACCGTGCCGCCCTTGCCTTCGGTGATCGTGCCCAAAGGAAAAGTTTGCCACGTTCCCTTGGTGGTCCCGTCATAGAAGGGTTCCAGTTCGCCGGTCCAGAACTGAACCGAGTAGCGCTTCGCGTAAGGCTCAGCCCACGCAATTCGAATCGCGTTGAGCGGAACTTTGCTGCCCAGGTCGATCATCACCCACTGCGGATGAAGCGAGTCGTCTTCGCCGGTAAATGCTTTCGTAAGGTACGGATTGCTCTTCCAATACGATTTCGTGTCGCCGTCGGTCAGGCGGGACCAGCCGTTTCCATCGCCGCGGCTGAAGCCCCGATGCGGAAGCGGAGCTGCCCACGAATGGCGGATCATCTCCGCCGTCGGTTCCGCATTACCCACAAAGTAGCCCTGTTGTTTCTCCGCATCGCTCCATGTGCCGTTCGGATTCCAATGCCAGGCCTCAACCATCAGCTCTGTGTTCTGGCGATAGGTCACGGTTTGCCATCCCGCACCGAGAATTTCCTTGAGAACCGGGTCGGTCAGCAAGTGGTCCGGGGTTCCAGTCCTCAGTCGATCAATCGCCGCGCCCAGAGAGCGCACGGGACTGAATGTGTTGGCAACGTGGGAAGGTGCGGCGTCAACGGTGATCGTCTGAGCGATTGCCGCGTTCGTTGTCCAACTCACCGTCGAAAAGACGATCCCGATCGCGAAACAAACTGCAAGCACTCGTCCTCTGATGCTCGACACCATTGCTGCCTCCATGCAGATTCCCCCAAGCTGTCGCACTCGAGGAACGACTTCAGATCGGAAGAAGAACTCGTACTTTCATCCAGCGAAACCGTTCTTTTCGCTTTGAAGTCCACGGCCTGCCAGCATGACCGTTTATCTCAGCCGCAGCTGGCGTGTCAACTCTTTTGTGCAGAGCTGAATCGATTTAATACGCGCGTGCTGGAGACGCTTTGTAGTTGGCATTCGAAAGACTAGGCCTTTGGAGCTGTGCTGAAGATCTCGACCAGGCGATCCGCGATTATCTTGTCCTCGCCGTCCTTGAGTTGCCAGACCGCAAAGCCGAAACTGTTCGGATCGCTGGAACGGCCATGATGCTCGCCATGGTTATCTCCGGAATGATTTTCACCTACGGGAGCATCCGGATTGCGCCCCCGCATGCCGCTGGCTCCGGCTCCCATGCTGCCAATCCCGATCGGCCGGGTGTCGGCCAGTTTCTGCATAACTTCCTTCCCGGTGATGCCGAGCTTCAAGGGATCGATCTGCCAGCTGTAACGCGGCGTCACGTTTCCCAAAGCTTGCGGGTTGAACTGCCGCGGAAGCGCGGTCACCCCGAACTTCATTACCGCGTCGGTTATCACCTGCGCGCGTTCGTCATACATTTTCAACGAAGCATCGAGGTCCTGATTCAGGAAGATTTCCAGCGCTTTCAGCATGCCAAAGATGGTCTCTTTGCCAACCTTGCAGCAACGGCCAATGCGATCTTCCTGCGGGCTCATGTTGAGCAGGGCGTAATGGATCAGATCTTCTTTGCCGATCAGGATGCCCGCTGCTTGCGGGCCGCGGATATCCTTGCCGCCGCTGAAGGTGACCATGTCGAAGCCAAGCGCCGGATACTCCCAGAGCCGCTCTTTCGGCGGAACATCCGCTGCAGCGTCGTTGAACGAATAGAGGTTGTGTGCCCGGGCGATTTCAACCGTCTCAGGTCCGCTGACCTTGCCTTTGTCGGACAAAATATTGGTGAAGTGGATCGCAACAGTCTTCGGATTGATGGCAGCAATCATCTCTTCTCGCGTCTCGACTTCGACCAGCTTCGCTCCGGTTTGCCGGATCTGGTGGTCAAACGGATAGCGATGGCTCTTCTGGATGATCACTTCGTTCCGCGGGAAATTACTTGCGTCGGGAATGTCGCGCATGCGGGGCTCAAGGTCTTCGGTCATCATCCCGGCGTAGCCGACCACCATGGCCGCGGCCGCTCCGCCAGTCACCAGGCCGGTATAGCCAGCTGGCGATTTACACAAGTTCGCGATGAACTTACCGGCCGCAATCTCGAGCTCATCGATCAGAACGAAGTGCTCATTCCCTCTGCGGATCAGTTCCATGACTTCCGGCTGCATCACCGACCCGCCGATGACGGTTACGGTGCCATTGATGTTGATGAGAGGAGTTACTCCCAGCTCGGCGTAAATGTTGCCCGTAGATCCCAGGCCCGTAGTGATCGGTACGATGGGGCTGCCATCGACCGAGGGCGCGGACGGCTTGGGTTTCTTCCCGAAGACGCTCGCAGCGCTCAACCTGGCCGGAGCCAACATCGAGCTGCTCGCGGCCCCAAGCGCGGCCAGAAACGAGCGGCGGTTCCAACTCAATTTCAAGCCCATGCGCACCTCCCCCTCTATGCCATTAGCAATTTACCTATCCGCAGACGCCGCGGGCGGATTCACTACCAATGCGCTGCCTACGATTTCAATCAGCGAGTCACCCGGAATCCATTCCAGAGCCATGCAGGCACGGGATGGAGCTTTGCCCGGAGAGAAATAGGTCCCGTAGATCTTGTTCAACGCGTCGTACTGGGCTTTATGTGCATCGAATCGCGCCTTGCCGGTGGGCATGGGGACAGTGTCGGCGAGAGGCAGACAGAGAAAGACCTGGAGATGGATGATGCTGTCCATGGTGCAGCCTGCTCGCTCGACCGATTTCTTAAGCGCGTCCATGGTGCGGGTGACGTGCTTTTCGAAAGGATCCGTTACCAGCACGTGATCCTCCTTGGGATAGCCGTCATTGGAGCCGGTGCCAGAGAAATAATAGATGCCATCGTGTGTATGGTTACTGCCGCCGGTGCGACGAGGTGAATCTCCACCAGGTGAGTTAGCGGGCGTGGGTGTACCAGCTGGAGGAGGAGCCTGCTGAGTTGCGAAGAGTTTCAGCGCGCCCGTTACGAGAGCCGCCATCGCCGCGATCTTGCCAACGAAGTTGCGTCGAGTGTTCATTTCCACAGAATTTCTCCTTCGGGTCGTCGGTCGAGAAAAATCTGACAGCGAGCAATGATAGCGCAGGGGCGAGCGGTCCATAGAGGTTTCAGGATCCGATCGGGGGACACACCATGGCAACCTGGACTTTCGCGGTCTCGAGTGATGTGCTAACCGGAAGCCGCGCGGACTGCGAGGACGTTGTCCGGAAGTCGGGTTCGAGGCGATCGCCATTGATCTTCTTAGCGATTACCAACCCATTTGGCGCATCCGCTCAAGGATGAGCTCGCTGTAGTTATTCATGCGCTCGGGCCGCCGCTTGAGGGGAGCCGGCAGAATCGCGGCGAGTCGCGCCGCCTGTTCCCGGTCGATACTCCGAGCCGCGATTCCGTCGTAGTAACGACACGCCGACTCCGCACCATAAATACCAGGGCCCCATTCAACTACGTTGAGATAGATCTCGAGAATGCGCCGCTTGCCAAGGACGAGTTCGGCAACCGGTACCAGTGTGAACTCGGCACCCTTGCGGAGGACCGAGCGGCCCGTTCCGAAAAATAGATTCTTCACAAGTTGCTGCGTGATGGTGGAAGCTCCCCGAGTGCGACCTCCTTCCAAATCGTCTTCGGCAGCGATTTGGATCTGGTGCCAATCGAACCCGTGGTGCTGGTAGAAGCGCCCGTCCTCCGCCGCGACTACAGCGTGCTGGAGATCGGGTGAGATTTGGCTGAGCGGAATAAATTTGTAGCGTTCGTGATAGGGCGTGTGGTGAATCCAGGCCTGCAACTGGCGCTGGATGTGCACCGCGGTTGTCGGTGGGTCGATCCACCGGGCGGCGACAAGGATCAGCACGGCAAGCGACCAAACAAGCACCGCGCCGATGGCAAGCCATCGAACAAAGGAGCGGAGAACTCCCTTGCGAGGCGAGGTCTCGGAGAGTGTGTCTGGCTTTTCAATCACACTTCAGGATAATAGCCTGGGCTGGCTGGCGCTTTTAGCGGTGCTGGACCGACGTTGTCGGAGCGGCCACCTTCAGGCGAGACTACCGGGAGTACAAGAGGAGACAAAGACTAGTGACCACATACAAGGCCGGAACACCGTTGATCGGTGGGGTCAGTCGGTATTGAGCCCGTCCATAGCCCATCGCTAGACCTCTTGGTCGCCGACGACGGCCTGCACGACTTTGACAAAACACAAGATCAGCGGGAGTTTGTCCGAGCTCCGATTCCATGCGATCCCGATGCGCCACAACGACTCCTTCCAGCCCAGTTCATGAAATCGCACGCCCGGCACTTTGAGGCGCTGGGCTGACCTCGGGACCAAAGAGACCCCCAGGCCAGATCGAACCAAATGGAGGATGGTCAAGATTTCGTTTGCTTCCTGAACAACCCGAGGAGTGAATCCCGCGCGAAGGCAAAGGCTTAGAACGCGATCGTGAAAAGTTTTGGAGACCAAAGGCGACACGAAGATAAAACCACTGTTACGAAATCCGTCGATGCCCTCTTTGCGCCGATATTGTATGTCCGCTGAGGTCGCCAAAATCAGATGCTCGGAAAATAGCGGGACACTCATCAGTTTGCGGTCAGTCACCGGCATCCGCATGATTCCCGCATCCAGCCTGCTCTCAATGAGAGATGAGACTTGTGAAGGAGAAGGCAGTTCCCGCATTTGCAGTTCAACTTCGGGGTAAAGTTTGCGGAACCGCAGAATGGTTCGCGGAAGGATTTCAGGTAGTGAAGCGATCCCAAAGCCGATGCGCAGGGTGCCGGCTCGACCTTGAACTGCGGCCTGTGTTTCACGCAAAGCATCCTCGGCGTCCTGCAACAGTTTTGCGGCTTTCGGAAGGAAACTCTTACCAGCATCCGTCAGGGCGACTCTACGACGCGAGCGCACGAAGAGGGCCCCCTTTAGCTTCTCCTCCAGTCTTTGAATCTTTTTGCTGAGTGCCGGTTGGGATAGGAACAACCGTTCCGATGCCTTACGAAAGTGCAGTTCGCCGGCCAGAACCACAAACGCCTGAAGCTCTGAGAATTCAAGGTTCATAATCTCTTGTTATCACACAGTGTATTTTAATTCATTGGACGAAATATAGGATATTTGGCAAGAATGGGGAAAGCGGGGAAAACATGGCAGATCCAGAATGCGGCTACAAATCCCTGCTCGACTTTATTCGATCCGGACCCGGTCGGATTGCGATAGCACTCAAGCACCGCAACTTCCGCCTCCTCTGGATGGGGGCCTTTATGTCCAGCATCGGCACATGGATGCAAAGGGTGGCGCAGGCGTGGCTGATCATCACGATGACGAGATCCCGATCGGCATTTTTTCTGGGATTGGATAGCTTTCTCGGCGAGTTGCCCCTTCTGCTTTTGACGATGGTTGGCGGCGTCTTCGCGGACCGACGGGACCGGCGTCACATGATCCTGATGTCACAAATCATCCAGATGCTAGTGGCGCTGGTGCTGGCAGTGCTGATTTACATGAGACGCATCCACATCGCGCACGTGCTCGCACTTTCCTTGATCGCCGGCTGCGTGCGGGCGTTTGGCGGCCCTGCGTATCAGTCGCTCATCTCCACGCTCGTGGGTAAAGAACATCTCCCCAACGCAATTGCACTCAATTCCATTCAGTTCAACCTGGCGCAGGTTATTGGTCCCATAGCCGCCGGTGCGGCATTCGCCGCGTTTGGCATGGTCGCGTGCTTTGGTTTAAACAGTATTTCTTTCTTATTTGTGATCGCAGCGGTCGTGGCACTGCGGGAGGTGCACGTGCCGCCGACGGCCACCGAGAGCATGCTCGCCCAGTTCAGGGGTGGCCTGCGATTCGTCCAGGGCTCGACGAATTTGGTCACCGTGATGGTACTCGGCTTCTGTGCCGCCTTTCTCGGAGGGCCGCTGCTCACGTTTCTTCCCGTCATCACTAGAGACGTGTATCACCGGGACGTCGGCTTCTATACCCAACTCATGACGTTCTCGGGCGCGGGTGCAGTCGTTGGCGCGCTCATGGTTGCGTGGCTGGGAAAGAACAAGCATATGGGACGCATACTGCTGATCTTGCTCACGCTGTTCGGCACGATCATTGCCGGCTTCGGGCTGTCGCGGAACATCTACCTGTCTGCACTGATTCTGTTCACCGGCGGGTCGCTCTTTGTGATGTGTTCTTCTCTCACCACCTCCCTGGCACAGCTTCTGGCGCCGCCGGAGTTCCGTGGACGAGTTCTCTCTATTTATTTGGTCGCGTTTCTAGGCGGCTCACCGCTCGGCGGACTTGCAAGCGGATGGCTCGTCATACGAGCAGGCTCCGCGCCCATGATGTTGCTGGTAAACGGTACGGCGCTCACATTAGTGGCGCTGTATTTCTTGATCCACGGCCAAGACCTCAAAGACGGAGTTTTAGAAACGGGGAGGACGCTATGAACATCGAAACTTTTGTGGGACCTATCCCCGGCAAGCGATGCGTAATAACCAATGGAAAGGAACAAGGACTCGAACGGAGAATGATCGAAAGGAGAACGATATGAATATCAAAAACAAGACGGTCTTGATCACTGGCGCGAACCGAGGCATCGGACGGGCGCTGGTTGAGGAAGCCTTGAGGAGAGACGCAAAACGCGTATATGCGGCTATGCGCCAGCCCTCTCCACATTCCGATGGGCGCGTGACGCTCCTGACCATGGACGTGACCAACCCAGAGCAGATTCGGCGAGCTGTCGAGAACGTCGAATCTCTCGATATCTTGATCAACAACGCCGGCGTGTTCGTGCACGATGACCTAAATGATCGCGCCGGGCTCGACCGGAACCTCGCTGTTAATCTCTTCGGTACGCACGGCGTATCCCTGGCCTTCCTGCCGCTTTTGGCTCGCTCTCAGGGAGCCATCATCAATGTCCTGTCGTTGGCGGCCTTGGCAAGTGTGCCATTCAGCCCAGCCTATTCGATCTCGAAGGCAGCCGCGTTCTCACTGACACAATCGCTGCGCGCTCTCTGGGCTGGGCGGGGCGTGAAGGTTCATGCTGTTCTTGCCGGTCCAGTGGACACCGATATGGCGCGTGACCTAGACGTTCCGAAGACTTCCGCGGAGTTGGTTGCACGAGGAATCTTCGATGGGATGGAGAAAGGCGAAGAAGAGATTTTTCCCGATCCGATGTCTCAGTCCATCGCCGAAGGCTGGCGCAAGGGTACTGCCAAGGCGCTGGAGCAGCAGTTTGCAGCTTTCTTGCCGGACACGGCGAGTGCTGCGTAATGTGTTGCGACCAACCTGCGCAAGCAAAACGTACGCAGGCAAAAAACTATGAGGATGCGAGCTAACCTCGCCACACGTCAACCCGACAGAGGCGTTTCGCATCGAACATCATTCAGATGAGAGGTCAACTATGTGCCCATTCTGTTTGGCAACCATGGGACTAGTGGTGGCCGGTGCGGTCTCAACCGGCGGGCTGGCAACGCTGGCCATCAAGGTGTTCCGCAAGAAGAACCAGGCAGCAGAAACCGCTTCCAACGCGAAGAAGAAGGAGAACTGAAAAATGTCAACCCGCACAATGGATAACCCGAAAGAGCATATCGCTTTGAAGACACCCCCGGTGGTGTCGCCGCAGGAGTGGGAGGCAGCGCGGCAGCGGCTTCTGGTGAACGAGAAAGCCTTGACCCGCTCACGCGATGCACTGGCCGCCGAGCGCCGCCGGATGCCGTGGATGACGGTGGAGAAAAAGTACGAGTTCGAAGGGCCCAAGGGTAAGGTTAGCCTGCTCGACCTGTTCGAGGGTCGCCGGCAGTTGATCGTCTATCGCGCCTTCTTCGAGCCCGGCGTGTTCGGCTGGCCCGAGCACGCCTGCCGCGGCTGCTCCCTGGGCGCGGATCAGGTTTCCCACTTGGCCCATCTCAACGCTCGCGACACCACCCTCGCATGGGCTTCACGCGCATCGCAGGCAGACATTGCGCGCCTGAAGGCTCGGATGGGTTGGGAGATGCCCTGGTACACCATGACCAACAGCTTCGACAAGGACTTCGGCGTCGATCAATGGCATGGCCACAACGTGTTTTTCCGCGACGGCGACAAGGTGTTCCGCACATACTTCATCAACAGCCGAGGCGACGAGGCGATGGGGTCCACCTGGAGCTATCTCGACATCACGCCGCTCGGCCGTCAGGAGACTTGGGAGGACTCGCCGGAGGGTTACCCTCAGACCCAAACGTACAAGTGGTGGAACTGGCACGACAACTACGACGCCGAGCCAACGCCTCACCCGAAGTGGGTGGATATACTCACCGATCCTCAGGGGGCCGCCATCCGAAGGCGCGAAGAAGAGAAGAAAGCGAGCTAAAGAAGGGCGCGATTCGCGGCGCCGACCGCAGAAATCCGGTGCTGCTCTATATCCACGGTGGCCCCGGATACGTTTCCATTCCGATGAGCTGGTGGTTTACCCACGGTCTGGAGGAATATTTCACGGTCGTCCAGTGGGACCAGCGCGCCACGGGCAAGACTTATCTCTTGACCGATCCTGCGAAGATCGCGCCGACGCTCACACGGGGGAACGCATGCTTGCCGACACGGAGGAAATGGCGCCTGGGCGCGCCACGAGTTCCGCCAGGACAAGATTGGCGTTGTTCGCCTTTCGGTCTTTCCTCAACGCCGCTCTCGACACGATTGGCGCTGACCACGGCGCGAAGAACTCCGATCTTGCGATGCTCCCCGAGTGGGCGCTCTGCGTGCTTGGAAATTCGCTGTTTCTATGGTCGTCGCTAGGCCTCGTTACGGTCTCTCTGATCGGCCCGGATTTGCTGGTTACCGCCGTTATGTATTTGGACGCGGGTTTGTTATTGCGCCTGCGCCGGCAGGCTGGCGTGGCGAAATGTGTGGCCTTTGGTTTCGCGCTCGGCGCGGGTTATCGGGTGAAAGCGATCATATTCTCGAGCGCTCCTCGTCTTTCTGGCGGTTGCCCTCGTTGGAGCGGGCAACTATTCCTGGTGGGCACACTTTGCGCAGCTCAGAATAATCCGAATTATCGCCTGCATTATGTCGTCCGACGAAGCAGAATTTTGGCGCTTGACTGAGGAAGAGCGGGAACAACTCCAGGGCGCACTCCGCAGCACCGCAGCGCAGGCGATCATCGCTGAACCGCCCCCAGATCTCGCCGGCCTGCTCGATGCGCGGTGGAAACAGGTAGGGACGACGGCGTACTACTACTACTATCCTCTGCATCCATAGGCGCGATCCGGATCGCTTAAAATATCCCTATGAAAATCGACAAGCTGCTCAGCCGCTACCGAGTGGAACATGGGAAACACTTCCGACTCAAGGATCATGATCCGGCGGATACGCACGGCATCGGCTCAGAACTGAAGCCGCTGGCGAAGGAACTATTGGCCGATGGCGTCAAAAAGCTCGCCAGCCTTCAGGACGTTCTCGCGGCGCAGGATCGCTGGGGCCTGCTGATCATCTTGCAGGCTATGGATGCAGCCGGAAAGGATGGAACCATCAAGCATGTGATGTCGGGAGTGAATCCGCAGGGGGTCGACGTTTGGTCGTTCAAGACGCCATCGCCGGAAGAATTGCGCCATGATTATCTTTGGCGAAGCACTAAGTGTCTTCCGCAGCGAGGCCACATGGGCATTTTTAATCGGTCTTATTACGAGGAAGTGCTCGTGCTGCGGGTGCACCCTGAGATTTTGCAAAATGAAAAAATGCCAAATGTCCTGGTCACAAAACATATCTGGCAAGAGCGCTTTGAAGATATCAATTGCTTCGAACGATACCTTGCGCGGAATGGAATCGCGGTGGTCAAATTCTTTCTGCATCTTTCGAAGAAAGAACAGAAGAAGCGCTTCCTGGAGCGGCTCGACACGCCCGACAAGAACTGGAAATTTTCTTCCGCCGATATAAAGGAGCGCGAATTCTGGGGTGCTTATCAGGAAGCGTATGAGGAGATGATTCAGCACACGGCGAGCGCTCATGCGCCCTGGTATGTGGTGCCTGCGGACAATAAATGGTTTACGAGGATCGTGGTCGCGCAGGCTGTGGTCGATGCCTTGAAGGGTATGGATTTGAAGTATCCGAGGCTGAGCAGCGTAGAAAGGACCGCGTTGGCAAAAGCGCGTCAACAGCTTGAGAACGAGTGAAACGCGTGAGAGTGACGCACGTCTATCGCTGATCACTCTCGCTGACTGCTGGTCGTTCACCCCTCCGCATTCATCATTTCAAAATGATGGGCAACGGCTGGTCGTAAGGCTGAATTGCGACGGTCAGAGATTTGCGTTGATCAAACGCTTCTTTGGTGAGCTTAAAGCCGACGATGACGGTTCCTCTCTGCACGGTTCCCGGGAGCAGTTTCGTCTCCGGTGAAAGCGGCGGCTCCGAATTCTGTTTCAACACCGGGAAAGCCTGGTAATAGCGGTCGAGGTCGACAGCCGACGCGGCCTCGTCATCGAGCGTCTGATTGTCAGCCGTGACCAGTTGTGCTTTTAGGGTGTGAATCCACAACGGCTTCTCGCCCGTGTTGTGCAGCGTCAGAGTGATGGCGCTGAGGATCATATTCTGGCCCGGCACATCGGCAACAGAAACGAAGTCGACCGAGCCCGCGCCCTGCGGTTTCGCCCTCTCCGTGAAAGCGAAAATCCCCACAATTACAGCGACTGCGGCGAGGCATATCAGGACGATGCGTACCGGCGGGAGATTGCGCTTGGCAGTTCCGAATTCATCGCCGATATGGAACTCGGTGATTTGTGGAGGCGAAGCGGGCGGCGGCAAAGGCGCCGGCTGACTGGAAGCCGGTGCGGGTTTGGGATCGGAGTTTGGCTCGGGCATGAAGCGATTGTAGACGACCGAATGGCGACCGTCCCATCGGCGCGGCATTCGGCGAAGTGAATGTCAGGTGCGATGTTCATGGTTGCCGGGTTCGAAGAAAGCTGGTGGTGCCGCGAACGAGTTGCCAGCGTGCCCGTTGCCGCGAACCAGTTGTTGTGAACGACAGGACAAGTAGCCCCTCCCGTGCAGTGCCGTGACTTTGGTTACTTGCCTGGTGTGACGGATGCTGCGACGATGCGGAAGATTTCCTTTTGGAGGTACTCGGCGGTGAATCGTACAACTCTCTTTGCCGCGTTGGCTTGCGCGCTGCTGGTGTTCAGCATGTTGGGCTGCGGGTCGACCAAGAAGTTGCAGTCCGTTCAGCTCTCAACCTCGTCCGAGTCTGAAACGAGCACGTCCGGGCTCAGCCTGAACGGTATTTCTTCCACCATCCAGCTCTACGCCTGGGCAAACTATAGTAACGGAAAATCCGTCCTCGTTCACGGGGACGAAGTTACCTGGCAGATTGTTGTCGATCCGATCTATAACCAGGATGCCTATGGCAATGTTCTGCCGCCGCCGCCTCAGGTTGTCCAGTTAAACGCGACCGGCTTGGCGACAGCTGTCGATCCTGCCTATTGCACATGGGTCGATGTCGCGGCGGTTACCCAGACAAATCCGACGCCAACCCCCTCTTGGGCGGAAAGCGGCAGCTACGATGTTACGGCTACCTTTCAAGGAATGGTTACCGCGCCCGTCGCGATCGCGGTAGCTGACACAGGGGGAGACGCCTATTTTCCGTATTACGACCAGGACGTCGCCAACCTAAACAATCCCGGCGGACTATGTGGTCCGGCTTCCACCCCGTAAGCTGACGTTTAAACAATTTTCGCGGGGACGGCGGCTCACACCGCTGTCCTCGTTTTCTTTTGGAACGTTGATTTGGATCTCCGGTTCCGGGTTCCGCCGGTACGTTTTCCGTTCCCTACTCACCCTTCGGTTTGAGTGTCCCGCCTGCACCCTTTATAATCTTTGGGTTTGCCCGTCAAGGCA